>Ga0207706_10001312_pt1 | contig 24936 bp, 22 predicted proteins | sample KBSC53metaG_FD_184318 | JGI IMG/M metagenome (GOLD analysis project Ga0207706, IMG submission 184318) | Corn rhizosphere microbial communities from Kellogg Biological Station, Michigan, USA - KBS C5-3 metaG (SPAdes) (version 2) | ecosystem: Host-associated > Plants > Roots > Rhizosphere > Soil ... | reverse complement strand
GGGCATCCTGCCCTCGGCGGCGGGCGGGACGCCCGCCGGACAGCCGCCGGGACGGCGGCGCTACATTACATCCACACTACTTCCGACTCACTGCCAGTCGATTTGGCCAACGACCAAAGACCGCTGACCAACAACTAACCAGCCGCGTTGACTTGCCCTTAGGTGCGGCCTACCATGAGCCATCGGCGGGGAATTCCCTATGCTGGGCCAGACTATTTCTCACTATCGGATCGAAGAGAAACTGGGTGGCGGCGGTATGGGAGTTGTCTATCGCGCCCTGGACCTGCGGTTGGGCAGAAGCATCGCGCTGAAGTTTCTTCCCCCTGAACTGGTTCGCGACCCCATGGCCCTGGAGCGCTTTCAGCGCGAGGCCCGGGCCGCCTCCGGCCTCAACCACCCCAACATCTGCATCATCCACGAGATTGACCAGTTCGAAGGGCAGCCTTTCATCGTGATGGAACTGTTGGAAGGCCAGCCCTTGAAGCACATGATTTCGGGCAAGCCGCTGCCCGGCACCCAAATCCTGGAGATCACGATCCAGATTGCCGACGCGCTGGAGGCTGCCCATGACTCAGGAATTATTCATCGGGACCTCAAGCCGGCGAATATCTTTCTGACCAAGCGCGGTCAGGCCAAGGTGCTGGATTTCGGCCTGGCCAAGCTGGTGCCGAGCGCGCGTCAAATACCCCAGGATGTCGGCCCCGCCGCCATGCCCACCCTGAGCGGGATCGATCACCTGACCAGCACGGGAGTGGCGCTGGGCACCGTGGCCTACATGTCTCCGGAACAGGCCCGCGGGGAAGAACTGGACCGCCGCAGCGATCTGTTTTCACTGGGCGCTGTGCTGTATGAAATGGCGACCGGACGCCTCGCCTTCGGGGGCGGCACCACCGCGGTAGTCTTCGAAGCCATCCTCAACCGCACCCCGCTGTCGGCCTCGCGGGTAAATCCGGAACTGATTCCGGACCTGGGCTGGATCGCGGCCAAGTTGCTGGAGAAAGATCGTAAGTTACGCTACCAGTCCGCCGCCGAACTGCAGGCCGACCTCAAACGGGTCAAGCGCGACACGGAGTCTTCCGGAGTTCCCACCTTCACGCCGCTGAAGGGATCGCAAGCCCCGTGGCGCAAACCCGCGATCATCGCAGCCGCGGTAGTCATCGTCCTGTTGCTGGTTGCGGTGTTGCTTCCCCACAGCCTGCGCGATCGTTGGCTGGGCGGCGGAAATCATATTCATGCCATCGCGGTTCTGCCTTTCGTAAATGTGGGCGCCGACCCCAACATCGAGTACCTCGCCGACGGTGTTACCGAAGGCATCATCAGCAGCCTTTCCCGTGTGCCGGAATTGCGCGTAATGGCCCGCAGTACGGTCTTCAGCTACAAAGGACGCGAAGTCAACGCCCAGAAAATCGGCAAGGAACTCAACGTGGACGCGGTGCTTATGGGCAGGGTGACGCAGCGCGGAGACACGCTGCTGATCCAAACCGATCTGGTAAATGTTGCCGATGGGGCCGAACTTTGGGGTGACCAGTTCAATCGCAAGGTTTCCGACCTGATTGCGGTGCAGGGCGACATCGCCAAGGAAATTTACGACAACCTCCGACCCCGCATCGTGGGCGCGGAGGAGGTCAGCCAGGTCGCCAAGCACGATACAGAAAATCCCGAAGCTTACCAGCTCTATCTCCAGGGCCTTTTTTACTGGAACAAGTGGACTGAAGACGGGTTCAGGAAAGCTATCGACTATTTCAATCAGGCAGTCGAAAAAGATCCCCGCTATGCCCAGGCGTACGCCGGACTGGCGGATACGTATAACTTTCTGGGTGAGTCCGGATACACGCCGCCGCAGCAGGTCTGGCAAAACGCAAAATCCGCAGCCATGCAGGCAGTGAAACTGGACGACAGCCTGCCCGAGGCGCACATATCCCTGGGGCTGGTGCGGGAAAGTTATGACTGGGACTGGTCAGGAGCCGAATCCGAGTTCAAGCGGGCGATCGAGTTGAATCCCAACTACGCGTCCGGTCACCAGTGGTACGGGGATTTCCTGGCCCGGATGGGCCGCTTCGACGAAGCCCGGATCGAACTGAAGAAGGCCCAGGAACTCGATCCCTTGTCCCTGCTGACCAACACCAGCCTGGGCCGGCTGCTCTACTTCACGCGGCAGTATGACGAGGCGGCTCTGCAACTCACGAGGACGTTGGATATGGACCCGAAATTCGTCCCCGCCCAACACGCCATCGAAGCCGCTTACGCCCAGAACGGCATGTTCAAGGAGGCGGTTGGGGAACGGCAGAAGGTGTTGACGCTTTTCGGCAGTCCCGACCTGGCGGCATCGATCGGCGAGGACTTCAACGCCTCCGGCTATCCCGGCGTGCTGAAGAGTTCGCTGGAAGGCTTAAAGGAAATATCCAAACGCGGCTACGTTTCGTCTTACAACATGGCCCAGATCTACGCCCGGCTGGGAGAAAAGAACCAGGCGTTGGCGGCACTCGAACAGGCTTACCACGACCGCGACAGCAACCTCACCTATGTGAAGGTCGAGCCCGCCTTCGACGACTTCCGTTCCGATCCTCGATTCCAGAAAATATTGCAGCTGCTCGCATTGCCGCGGTAGCGCCGGCGTCTCGCTGGCTTCTGGCGGGCGGCACGGAGGCTGGCGCTACTTAGCGCAGGGGATACCCTGGTTCTCCCGGCAAACGGCCATCCACGCGCAGTACCTTGGAACCGGGCTTCACATCCTTACTGTCGATGAACGCGATCGAGCCCGGGATGGCGGTGACCAACTGGTTGGCCATGTCATTCGAATAGACGACTTTGGGAGCACTGGCCGATTCTGCCCGGAAAATTTTCGCAATCCAATACTGTTTGAATTGCGATTCCGACATCTGGTAGATGATTTTCAGGACTACGTCCCGCTCCCGGGCCACGGGAGCCCGAATCATCAGGACCACCGGAACATTGGTGCTCCAGTACTGGCGGTCGCCGAGAAAAACCTTGCGCACCTCGGCCAGGCTGAGATTGCTGATCGGCGTATCGGGGTGCACCACGACGGCCACGTCAACGTCGTGGCGCTGGGCTGCCAGCGGCTGCAGCAGGGCCAGGCACAGGCAGCTGAGAACGAAGGCTCGAGAGACGAATTTCCAATGTGATGTCATGTCGGTATCAGAAGGTAAAGGCAGTCTGGAAAAAGGCCCCGTTGACCCGGGGCTCGTTCACACCATGGCGACTGTTCCGATACTCGCCCTTAAAGGCCGCGTAGTTCGTGATGTCGTACCTGACCCCGAGCGTCGAACCTGTCAGATCCAGCACATTCAGCAGCGTGGGATCGTCCTCAGGCTTATGAATATACTCGTATCGATAATAAGGCTTCCATTTGCTTTGCTGCCAGGGCAAGCGGTAGGCGAGCTGAATGTAGAATGACTGGCTGTCCCAGGTATTGGAGGTGAGCTCGTCGCGGTGATGAACGTTGGCGTACTCGGCCAGGAATTCCGGCTTCTCCTTGGTCCAGACGATGTCGGCGGCGGTGATCCATTCGCCGAAGTTCTGTCCCGGCTGCGGCGTGAGCTTGTCACGATACACCGACGCTCCCACCTGAAGACCGTAAAATCGGGAGGGCCGGGCGTAGACATTGGCGACCCAAGAGCGGTTATCGTTGGAATCGCCGCTGTCGCCCGATTTGCTCAGGATCGAGGAGCGCCCGTTGCCGAAGCCCACGTTGTATCCCAGACCCAAGCCGCCGGAGGGAATGTTTCCTTCGGCTTGTACGCCCACGAAATGCACGGGAATAAACGTTCCGCCAAACTTCACCATTTCCGGACGATCGATGGTGGTCTGCAGCCAGGCGCCGTGATGAAAAGCGGTGTTCCAATATCCAATCGGAGTGTGATATTTGCCGAATGAGATCTTGAAGTAGTCGTTATAGTCGTAGCGAATAATGCTGCGTTCCACGCTCAGGTCATAGGTGCCGGGTTGGGCGGTAAAGCTGACTTCTCCGAAGTAGCTGACCTTTTCGGACAAAGGCGACGCCAGATGCAGAACCAGTTGCCCCATTTTGAAACCGCTGACTGATCCCTTCTCATCGGTGGCTGAGAAATCAACGTCGCCGAATCCCCTGATCTGCAGCGAGGGAAAGCGTCGCTCGGTGTCGCGGATTTCGCTCATGCTGGCGTGCTCATCGTGCATTGCGGCCGGGCCGGGCGTGGGAGCAGGGGCCGTGGCGGCCGCCGGAGCGGGTGCCAGCGCAGCCTCCTTCTGGCGATCACGCTCCTCCAGTTGTGTGATTCGATTCTCCAGCTGTTGAATGCGCTCGAGCAGGCTCTGCACCGACGGCTCGCCCGCTGCAGCCGCGGACTGGGATTGCGGGGGCTGCGGTGGTGACGACGACTGTGCCAGCAACGCGCTGGGAGTCAACGAGAAAAGAAGCAGCAGCAACCAGCGAGAGCCCATAAATCGCCTCCTGAAACCAAACACACGCATCCCGATCGCGTCTTCCTGCACCTGCACTGGAAAGGGCCGGGGAATTTCAGCCGCCTAGTCTAGTACGGTCAGGGTTTTTGTCCAAGCGTGGATTATGGCGATCGACAATTCGAATGGAAACGTTGCGGATGAGTGTGCAACGACGATCGGGCCGCGGCGCGAAGTGGGGATCACAGCCGATAGCACGGGGCCTGGAAAACCCTCACGACAAGACCTTATCGTGGCGCTGGAAGCGCCACGCTTCCACGGTCGTGGCGCACCTTCCGGCGGACTACCTTTGTGCTAGAGTCGAAGCTTTCATGGCTGCTCCCACCATCTCCACCGAAAATCTGACCAGGCGTTTCGGGGACCTGGTTGCCGTCGAGGACGTAAACCTGAGAGTGGCTCCGGGACAGTTCTTCGGTTTCCTGGGACCGAACGGCGCGGGAAAATCCACCACCATCAAAATGCTGACCGGCTTGCTCGCGCCCACGTCTGGCCGAATCCAGATTCTCGGTCTCGACCTGGTCACTAACATGGTGGAGGTAAAAAGGCAGATCGGAGTGGTGCCGGAAGGTATGGCGCTATTTGGCCGGCTGACGGGATCGGAATATTTGAACTTCGTCGGCCGGATGTATGGCCTGGACCGCGAGACTGCGGCCAAGCGCGCGGCCGAACTGCTGGCCTTCATGCAGCTCACCGACCAGCCCAAGGCGCTGGTCACGGACTACTCGCATGGCATGCAGAAGAAGCTGGCGCTGGCTGCTGCGGTTATTCACGGGCCCAAGGTGCTGTTTCTCGATGAGCCCTTCGAAGGCGTGGACGCCATCGCCGCCGGCACTCTGAAAACCATGCTGCAACGCATGATCGCGCGCGGTGCAACCATCTTCCTCACCTCGCACGTGCTGGAAATCGTGGAACGGCTTTGCACCCATGTCGGGATCATTCATCGCGGGCGGCTGGTGGCACAAGGCTCGGTGGAAGAACTGCGAGCGGGCGTGGAAGCGCGGGCGGCGGACCTCCCGCTGGCGGCTGGCACTCGGGCAGGCGAGAAGCTGACCCTGGAACAGATCTTCCTGCTTACCGTCGGTGGTTCGCACTCCGACGGGCAGGAATTGTCGTGGCTAGGGTAGGACCGATGGAGAACGGGCGTCCCGACCGTGATGCACCAGCCCGTGCCAGACGGGCGGGGACGCCCGTTCTCCGCTGTCAGGTTGAGCGAGGTTGACAGAGCAATGACCTCCCGCAGTCTGAATCTGGCTCCGCAAGCACGCCAGCAACTGGTGGCGGTCGCCGGATTGCGCTGGCGCGTCTTTGTCAACTCGCTGCGGACCTTTCGCGGGCGCCTGGAGCTGGCATCACGAATTTTTATCAGCCTGGCCTTCCTGGGCGGGGGCATCGGCGGCGCTGTCGGCCTCGGCGGGGCCGCCTGGTTCCTGATCCTGCATGGAAATGTGGAGTGGCTGGGCACACTGCTGTGGCCAGTCTTTCTCTTCTGGCAGCTCTTTCCCCTGTTGGCGACCACCTTTACCCAGAATGTCGAGTCTGCAAATCTGCTCCGCTTCCCGCTGGGCTACCGATCGTACTTTCTGATCCGCCTGGCTTACGGATCGCTGGACCCGGCGACGGCCGTGGCCAGCCTGTGGCTGCTCGGGATCGACATCGGCATCGGCATCGCGCGGCCGCGCGCGCTCCCCTGGGCCACCATCGTGCTCCTCACCTTTGCGGTCGTGAACATCCTCCTGGCTCGCACGCTGTTCGCGTGGCTGGAGCGCTGGCTGGCCCAGAGGCGAACGCGCGAAATCCTGGGAATTCTTTTCTTTCTCTTCATTTTGAGTTTCCAGCTGATCGGACCATTAATTGCTGCGTACGAACATCGCTCCATACCCGGGAGCAGGGACTTGGGACAGAAACTCAGTAACGCGCAGCGGCCGCTGCCTCCGGGCCTGGCCGCCGCTGCCATCGCGGGACCTATACGGAGCCAGCCCTCAAGCAGCGTTGTTCCTTTTGTGTTGCTGCTCGCTTATGGGATCGCATTCCTCTGGCTTCTGAACTTCCGATTGCGGGCTGAATATCGGGGCGCCAGCTTCAGCGAATCGGCACGTCGCAAGGCCCTGCCCAGCGGGCTTCCTGCACCCCGCCCAGGGTGGAATTTACCCGGAGTCCCCGGCGCGATCGCCGCGGTCTTCGAAAAAGAATTGCGTTATCTCAGCCGCAGCGGCCCGATGCTCTTCACTCTGATTGTGCCCCTGTTCATGCTGGCGGTCTTCCGCAGTTCCGGTAAGAACGAAGGTCTGTTGGCGCGGACGCCTGAACTCACATTTCCTCTGGGCGCTGCCTACTCACTGTTGTTGCTGACCAATCTTTCCTACAACAATTTTGGAGCGGATGGCGGCGGCACCCAGTTTTTCTTTGCTTCTCCGGTCCGCTTCCGGCAAATCGTGATGGGGAAGAACCTGGCGCATGCAGCCGTGTTCGTGCTGGAAGTTGGATTGGTGTGGCTGGGAACCTGCCTGCTCTACCGGCTGCCATCGCTGGGCGTAACCATCGCCACGCTGGCGGGCATTCTGTTTGTCGTACCCATCGACCTCGCCGCCGGGAACCTGTTTTCGATCTATTCCCCCACCCGGATCGAAGCTGGTGTGTTTGGCCGGCAAAGGGCCTCTCTGACCACCGTACTGGCGAGCTTTGCGGTGCGCGGCGCTCTGTTCGGGGTGGGCGCCCTGATGCTCTGGTTTTCCCGGACGTTTGAAAATTCATGGGTGGAACTGCTGGTGTTATGGCTGCCGGCTGTATTCGCCTTCGCGGTTTATGCTTTTGTTCTGGATCGGGTGGATGGAATTGCCTTGGGTCACAGGGAAAATCTCATTTCCAATCTCCGCCGCCGCGAGTAGGACAGCATGTCGCTCGCGGAGTCGAAGGACCCCCAATGAGCGGATGGCCCCGAGGCCAGGTTGGGGGTCCCTCGACTTGCTCTCACCGCGCCAGCGCGGTTCGAGCCGCGCTCGGGATGACTCACTTCTTTTCCGGCTCCGCGATAAAGCGATAACCGACCCCGCGAACCGTGAGCAGATGTCGAGGCTCAGAGGGATTGTCTTCAATATAGCGGCGCAGGCGAACGATGAAATTGTCGATGGCGCGAGTATCGGTGTCTTCGTGCAGTCCCCACACTTCTTCAAGAATCGATTTGCGGGAGACGACCCGTCCCTCATTGCGAATGAGGTGTCGGAGCAGTTCCGCTTCCATGAGAGTTAACTGGATGGTGTTCCCGTTTACCCGTAACTCCAATTTTCCAAAATCTATCGTTCGGCCGTCGAAGGAGAACGACTCGTATTCTCTGGCCCCCGCCGCTGGAGCAGCATTGGAGGCCAGACTTTGCTGCATCCACTCCCGGCGCCGCAACAGCCCCTGTAACCGGGCCAGCAGGATGGGGAGTTCGAAGGGTTTGGGAAGATAGTCGTCGGCGCCCGAGGCAAAGCCCTTGAGCACGTCTTCCGGGCGCCCGCGCGCGGTCAGCATCAGCACCGGTACATATTGCTTAGCGGCGCGCAATTCCGCGGCCACGGTGAAGCCATCCTTGCCGGGAAGCATGACATCGAGCACAACCGCATCGAAAGTGGCAGGCGCGGAAGATTTTCCCAGAAGCAGATCCAGCGCCCGCTCCCCATCGCCTACCACGGAGACCGAGTGCCCCTCAGCCTCCAGGTTGTACTGCAGTCCCTTGGCCAGGTGGGCTTCGTCTTCAACAATCAGAACATGACTCATGCGGATCCCATGGTTGTGTGGGTCGGACACTCCCTTCGACTTCGTCAGAGCAGGCTGTGTCCGACCCACATCTACACGCCTACAGGCTCACCCTGGGCAACTCCAGAACCATCGTGGTGCCGCGGCCTTCGCCTTCACTCTCGGCAAAGACACGGCCCCCGTGCTTGCGAGCAATGGCCCGCACGATGAAAAGACCGAGGCCGGTTCCCTTCACATGACTCAGCGAGCGGTTGGAGACACGGTAAAAGCGTTTGAAGATGCGCTTCAGTTCTTCGGCCTTGATTCCCACTCCGCGATCGCGGACGCTCACGGTCACACGTTTCTCGTCGGGTGTGTCAAGCCGCACCAGGATTTCCACGCGCTCTCCGGAGTACTTGACCGCGTTGTCCAGCAGGTTCGAAACCGCGGCGCGCAGTTCCTCCGAGTCTCCCAAAACACCCGCGGCGGGGCCGTGGTTGACCGATTGCTCGTAGCGCAGGGACTCCGGAGCCAGGTGATGGCTGGCGCGAGCCACCTCCACGCACTCACGAACCAACCCGCTGAAGTCCACGGGGATGCGCCGGTCCTGCCGCTTGTGGCCGGCTTCCCCGGCCTTGAGCACCTGGTCCACCGTGCCCATCAGGCGATCGGTATCGTCCAGCATGAGGCGATAGAACTCGCGGCGCTGGGCTTCATCCACGTCACGATGCTGCAGGGTTTGCAAATAGAGCCGGATGGAAGCAATGGGTGTCTTCAATTCGTGGGTGACGGCATTGATAAAGCTGTCGTGCTGCTCGTTGCGGCGAATTTCGCGCACCAGGAAGCTGGTGTTCACGATCATTCCGGCAATCAGCAGGGCAAAGAAGATCACGCCCAGAAAGAGCAGGACGCCTTCACGCCAGTTGAGAATGATCCAGCCGACGTTCAGCCCCACCGCCAGCAGCACCAGGCAAACGCCCAGCACGACGAAAAAAGCGATGGCCCGGCGGCGGCTACTGATGGGCATGGCAAGGATTCTACCGCGCGGAGGGAAGAGTGTGTGGGGCGGGCGCCCTCGCCCGCCGCCGTTGGGGTTGGAGTTGAGTTTGGGCTTTCTTGCTGCGAATGCCAGGGTTTATGCGGTTTCGTTTCTCAAAATCAAAGGCAAAAGCGGCGGGCGAGGGCGCCCGCCCCACACTATCCCTTAGGCTGAGACCATTTCGGCCCGTGCTTCCGCCGGGGCTCCCTGTTCTTCTTCCTGGCGGCGCAGTTCGGAGAGTTTTACCCGGTAAACCTGGCGTGCCAGACCCAGCTTGGTCAGGGCCCAGATGCCATACCAGTTGAAATCAATCTCGTACCACTTCAGGCCGTGGCGGGCAGAAACCGGGTGCGCGTGATGATTGTTGTGCCAGCCTTCGCCAAAAGTAAGCAAAGCCACCCACCAGCTGTTGGTGGAAAGATCGCGAGTGACAAAACGCCGCGAGCCCCAGCTGTGCGTAGCAGAATTGACCAGCCACGTGGTGTGCAGCCCGATGACAGTGCGGAAGAAAACTCCCCACAGCAGGAACGGGAGGCCGCCAATGGCGAACAACACGACTCCGAGGACAATCATGGGCACGTAGTGATACTTCGTAATCCAGACGTGGAATTTGTCTTTGGCCAGATCAGGAACATAGCGCGCCAGCGTGGTGGTGTCGTGATGCATCGACTTGCCGGTCAGGATCCAGCCCATGTGCGCCCACCACTTGCCGTCACGAGGCGAATGGGGATCGCCTTCCTGATCGGAATGCTGATGATGGATGCGGTGCGTGGCCACCCAGAAGATCGGTCCGCCCTCAAGCGCCAGCGTGGCACAGGTAGTTAAGACATATTCGACCCACTTCGGCGTCTTGTAGCCGCGATGGGTGAGCAATCGGTGGTAGCCCATGCCGATGCCGAGGCTTCCGGAAACCCACCACAGGAACATCGAGACCAGAAAAGCCTTCCAGGTAAAGAAAAACAACGCCGCGATGGCGCCTACATGGAACAGGCCCATAAAAATCGCGGTTACCCAATTAATTTCGTCGTCTGCCGCTGCTTTCCGATCCAACACTTCGAGGTCGATGGCCATATTCTTTTCCTGTTCCCGGTATTGAGCTTCCACTACTTACGTTAGCAGGGACAGATATCGACGCGTGTAAGACTTGTGTAATAGCGGAGGTTGGTATGTTACGGAGGTACTAGCCCGTTAATCCCGCGGCGTCAGACTTTGGGATGGTGTGGCCGCGGGCGACTCGCCCGCGAACCGCCGGGGATCTGTCCCGGAAATTCAGCGGTCACACCTCGTTGACTCTTCGAGTCAACCGGACAGCCGAGGACGGCTGCCCCCACCCCGGTTGCTCGAGCCTACCCAACTCGCGGGCGAGTCGCCCGCGGGCACACTTACTACAGCGCCACTCTCAGGCGGACGCGCCCTTCACTTCTACACCGGCCCACTTCTCGAGCAGGGTGAGGGTGGCGGCGTAGTCGAGATCCTGATGTCCATCTTCGCTGGCCAATTCGTAGATCTCTTCCACGGTCTCGAGGGCGGGCAGTTTTACCCGTACTTCCTTGGCTGCCTCGAGAGTCAGACGGATGTCTTTATGCATCAGGCGCAGCGGAAAATTGGGGGTGAAATCACGCTTGAGGACAAAGGGAGCTTTGTAGTCCACCACGCCGGAGCGAATCATGGACGCCTGAATCACCGGCATCAGTTTCTCGACATCCACGCCCAGCTTGGTGGCCAGCGTGAGACCCTCGGCGAAGCCCTCATAAATGAGGGCAATTTGCAGATTCATGACCAGCTTGGCGGACTGTCCCATGCCGGTTTCGCCCAGGCGGAAAAATACTTTGCCCATCGCGGCGAATAACGGCTTCAGGGACTCGATCACCGCTTCGTCCCCGCCTACGATAAAAATGAGGCTGCCGGCTTCGGCTGCGACCTTCGATCCAGTCATGGGCGCGTCCACGTAGCGCACTCCGCGCGCCGCCACCCGCTCGGCGAACTTGCGGGTCGCCGAGGGTGAAATCGTACTGGAGTCAACGATGGTCATGCCTTCAGCCAGCGCTTCCTCGACCCCCTGGGGCCCGAACAAAACGCTTTCCACGGCGTGAGTGTCGGAAACGCACATCCACACCACTTCCGCGCCCTGTGCGGCATCGGCAGGTGAACTCGCACTGCGCGCGCCGTCTACTCCCTTGCCGGCGGTGCGGCTCCACACGGAAACCTCATGACCGGCCTTGACCAGGTTGGCCGCCATTGGCCGTCCCATGATTCCCAAACCCAAGAAGGCAACACGCATCCTGACTCTCCCTGAAGGTATTAATTGCCAGACAGTGATTAGAACTGACGCCAGCAACCAGGGTCAAGGTAATCCCGCGACCATTTGTTCTAGAATGAACCAGTGCCGCATTCCGTTTCGCGCTCGTTTGCGAAACGGTAGGCGAACGAGGAGACGCGTCCGATTCGCCACTCCGGCCAGGCCAGATGTTAAAAAGCACACTGAAGAATCGCGCTCTCCGCAATCGCGCCCGGCAGTTCGGCAGCCTGGTGCGGCGCTCCGCGGTCACCCCCCGGACCGGCCTTATCCACCAGCCCAAGCTGGCAGCCAGCGGCGAGATGGGCGTGACTTTCATCGGTCATTCGAGTTTCTTTCTCCAGGTGGGTGGCCAGAATATTGTCATCGATCCCAACTTTGCGCGCTGGCTCTTCGTGCTCAAGCGACTGCGGCAGCCTGGGCTGAGAGTGCGCGACCTGCCGGCCATTGACCTGGTGCTGGTGACCCATGCCCACTTCGACCACCTGCACCGGCCGTCGCTGCGCGCCATTGTGCAGCAAACCAAACGGCGGCGCGGGGTGGCGCCCACGATTCTGGTCCCGCACCATGTTTTCGACCTGGTTTCCGACCTTGGCTTCGACAACGTGGTGGAACTGGACTGGTGGAACAGTTATCGTCATCGCGATCTGACCGTCACCCATGTGCCCTCGCGGCACTGGGGCGCACGAGTGATCGAGGACTCGCACCGCGGATACGGCGGCTACGTTCTCCGCGACCACAAGCATTCGATCTATCACGCCGGCGACACGGCTTACTTTGCTGGTTTTCGTGAGATTGGACAGCGCCTGGCGCCGGAACTGGCGCTGTTGCCCATCGGCGCGTACAATCCGCCCTCCTTTCGCAACGTTCACACCAGTCCGGCCGATGCCATGCGGGCCTTCTTTGACCTGAATGCGCGCTGGATGGTGCCCATGCACTACGGCACCTTTCAACTCTCCCAGGAACCCATGGACGAACCGCTGCAACTGCTGGAGCAAGAAGCGAAAGCTGCAGGCATTGAGGACCGGGTGTTCGTGCTGGAGGAAGGCGTAACCAGGTTTTTCTGAGTAGTGTGGGTCGGACACTCCCTTCGACTTCGCTCAGGGCAGGCTCTGTCCGACGCTTTTGATTTGAAGTTTTGGACGAGCAACACCAACCCCAAAGGCGGCGGGCGAGGGCGCCCGCTCCACACTTTTGCTTAGTACGCCAGGAGAATTCTTAGATCTCGCAGATTATTTCCTGTGGGGCCGGTCATGATCGCGTCTCCTAACGACTCAAAAAATGGGTATGCATTGAAAGCGGCAAGGTGGGCGCCTGCGTCCAGTCCGCGGGCCTGGGCGCGGTCGAGGGTGGTGCTGTCCGCGATGGCGCCAGCAGCGGGGCTGTTGCCGTCAATGCCGTCGGTGCCCGCGCTGAGCACGGTGATGGCTTCGCCGGAAATTCTTGCCGCACAGGCCAGGGCAAACTGCTGGTTACGCCCGCCGGTGCCGCCGTTTTCCACCTTCACGGTGACTTCTCCCCCGGAAATCAGGCACGCCCGTTCGGACGTCTGGCGCAACCGGCGCAATCGTTCGAGAAGATATTCCGCCGCGCGGGCGTAATCCCAGTCGTCGCAGCTGTTGTCTATCTCCACGCTGAAGCCGTGACGTTGCGCCTCTGCCTCCGCCGCCTCGAGCAGCGAAGCGTTCGAGAGCAAGGGCCACCAGCGCGAGCGATGAAAGGCGAGGTCATCGGACTTGGGAGTCTCGTCCAGCGCGTGACGTTGAAACAATTCGCGCACCGAAGCTGGAAACTTGTCCAGCATGCCGTATTTCTCAATCACGCTGTAACAGTCGGCCACGCTGGTGGAATCAGGCATGGTCGGTCCCGAGGCCAGGGCATCGGGCATGTTGTCAGGAACATCGGAGACCAGAAGCGAGACCTGCTGCGCTCCCGAGGCCGCGACGGCCATCCTTCCACCCTTGATGGCGGACAGATGTTTGCGGATGGTATTGATCTCGGCAATCGGCGCACCGGAGAGCACCAGAACGCGATACGTGGTGACCAGGTCGTCCAGCGAGATTTCGTCGTCGATCGGCTTTTCCGCGATCGATGAACCACCGCCGCTGAGCATGAAGATCACCAATGACGACGCGTTCTGGGCGTGGAGCGATTTCAAGATGGCCTCGGCGCCGCGGATCGATTCCTGATTCGGCGTAGGATGGCCGCCGCGGAAGTAGCGAAAACCCCGAACCTGCGAAATCGGATCGACTGAACTGGCCACGATGCCCTGGAAGCGATTGCCCGCCTGCATTTCCAGCGAATTAACCATGGCATGCGCCGCCTTGCCGAGGGAGATCACCAGCACGCGGTGATACGAATCCAGGTCATGCAGGTCCTCGCAAATTCGAAGCACCCCGCGATCGCAATCCACGTGGCGCTGGAATGCCCGGTCAATGCTGGCGTCCGCGAGGGCATGCTCAAACAGATGCCGCGCCGTGACCCGCATGTCCAGGGCAAGCTTCTCGCGATCGGCAGCAGATGAAGGCATATGAAAGCCGCGTAGCGCCGGCGTCCCGCCGGCTGTCCCGAGGGCGTCTCGCCCTCGCATGATTACAAATTCACTGCTTCGCTAACCCACTGCTCGATCGCGTCCCGCATCTCCCGCAGGCGCCCTTCAAAGAAATGATCGGCGCCCGGGATCAGGACCAGCTTCTTCGGGCCTGGGATCGAATGGATCAACCCTTCCAACTGGGCCGGCGTTCCGAACTGATCGCGATCGCCGCTGACAAATAGTTTTGGCTTGGCGCAGTTCTGAAGAAAACTGAAGTCATACGTGCGATCGTCAATGGGAGACACCGGCAGACCCAGTCCAATCGCAGCCCTCACCCGCGCATCGGAGCAAGCCGCGCGCAAGCCGACCGCCGCGCCGAATGAGAATCCGGAGAAGATGAGAGGCAAGTGAAACTCATGGTCCAGCCAATCCAGCGCCGCTTGCACGTCGTCCACTTCACTGCTTCCGTGGTCATGCTCGCCCTGGCTGAGGCCAGTCCCGCGAAAATTGAAACGCAGCACGGGAAAACCGAAGCTGTTCAGCGCCTTCATGGCATGAAAGACGACTTTATTGTGCAATGTGCCGCCATAGACGGGATGAGGATGACAAACGACGGCGCAGTAAGCGGCACCGGGCGCCCCGGCATTGAGCAGGGCTTCGAGCCGGCCTGCGGGGCCTTCCAAAAAAAAGGAGCGGATTGTGCCGGCTTGCGTCTCCATTTCGGTTCAGTAAAGCATAGCAGCGAATCGAAGTTCCTCGGCATTCTCCGTGTGCCGGCAATTGTCTGCAGTTTGTTTGAACCACGGAGGAACTGAGGACACGGAGTACATGAGGCTGCCGCCGATCCTCAGATTATTTTGCCATCCTCTCATTCGACCACCTCTCCTATTCCGCATTCCTCAGTGTCCTCTGTGTCCTCCGTGGTGATTGCGTTTTAAGGCACGCCGGACGCCGAGTATGCTCACCGCGCGAGACTAAGGTATCCTGTCGCGCATGACTGTCGCCGCCTTCACCCGTCAACTCGTCGATATCGAGTCCATTACCGGCAACGAGGGCCGGGTAGGAGACTTCCTTCACCGCGAATTGCTACGGCGAGGGTTTGAGGCAGACAAGATTCCGGTGGAAGGCGCGCGCTGCAATGTTTTTGCCATCTCCTCCGATCAGCCGCGGCCCGCGGTTGTGTTCTCCACTCATATGGATACGGTCCCGCCATTTATTCCTTCGTCTGAAGATGCGACGCGGGTATTCGGACGAGGCTCCTGCGATGCCAAGGGAATCATCGCGACGCAGGTCGAGGCCGCGGAACGGTTGCGTGGGGAAGGCGTTCATGTAGGGCTGCTTTTTCTGGTCGGCGAGGAACGAGACAGCCTGGGCGCCAAAGCGGCAAACCAGAATCCTCCCGGCTCGAAATTTTTGGTGAATGGCGAGCCCACCGAGAACCAGATCGCAATCGCGTCTAAAGGCGCGTTGCGGGTCGAGGTCATCGCGCAGGGGCGCATGGCGCACTCGGCTTACCCTGAATTGGGCGAATCGGCGATTGACAAGCTGCTGCTGGCATTGCAACGCCTGCGGGCGATGACGCTGCCGGTCGAAGAGGGCATCGGGCCCTGCACCCTCAATATCGGCGTGATCGAAGGCGGCCGTGCCCCTAATGTGGTCCCGGACAAAGCCCGCGCCCAACTGCTCTACCGCCTGGTGGGCTCGTCAGAGCAACTAAAGCGGGGGATTGTTGAAGCGGTGGGCACTCTGGCGAAAGTTGAGTTTGTCCTCGAGATTCCGTTTGTTCGCCTGCGCACTCTGGACGGCCTTGCCACCATGGTTGCGGCTTTCACTACTGATATTCCCGCGCTCAGCGCCTGGGGACAGCCCCTGCTCGTCGGCCCCGGATCGATTCATGTGGCCCACACCGACGGCGAGTACGTCGAAAAGAAACAGCTGCAGGATGCAGTGGATTTGTATTGCGCGATTGCGCGGCAGTTGTCCGCATGAGAACAGTGACCGGATGCCTGCGATGGCGGCCCAGGACAGGCGCTTCTCTGGAGTGCTGCAGACTTGACTTGGCAATCTAGAGCACGTAATATAGTGCTGCACATATTTACGTGCTACCAAAAATGAAGACCAATATTACACTGAAACTGGACGCGGCTCTCCTGCGCGAAATCCGCGTGCTGGCAGCCGAAGAGGGTACTTCCATCAGCGCCCTCCTCGCCGCGCGTCTTGAACAGATCGTGCGCGAACGCAAGACTTATGAGCGAGCTCGAAAGCGCGCCCTGGCCCGGCTGCGCGAGGGGCTTGACCTGCGATGGACGCCGCCACGTTCCCGCGACGAACTTCACGAACGATAGATCATGCCTGATAAATACTTCGTCGACACCAATATTTTGCTCTATGCCCATGATCGCTCCGCGGGCCTGAGACACGAGCGCGCCCGCCAACTAGTTGAGCAACTTTGGGCTTCAGGGCAGGGGGTGTTGAGCACACAAGTGCTGCAGGAACTTTGCATTAACCTTCGCCGCAAGATTGCCCGCCCGATCCCGGTGGAAGAAATACGGCGGATCATTCAGGACTACCTGAGCTGGGAGATCGTGATCAATGATTCGGCCTCCGTCCTGCAGGCGCTTGAGATCGAGCTACGCTACCAAACATCTTTTTGGGATGCTCTGATTCTGCAAGCGGCCGAAAGCTCAGGAGCGGCAATCTTGTATTCCGAGGATTTGGCAGCGGGGCAGAAGTACGGCGCGGTTCAGGTGGTGAACCCGCTGGGTGCGACCCCGGATTGAAGATTGCAGATTGAAAATCGCGTGAATTGCCGTTTTACTTTCAATCTGAAATCTTCGATCTGCGTTCTGAAATCTGCCTTCGTTCGTCCGCCCCTTCCAAAAACAATTAGACTACGAGGATGACCACCCAGACCCTCAATGCGCTCTCCAGGGCCTCTTCCGCATACTTGCGTTCCGCCATGCATCAGCCCATCCAGTGGAACGAGTGGGGCGAGGAAGCGTTCGCCACCGCGCAGCGGGAAAATAAACCCATCCTGCTCGACATCGGCGCGGTATGGTGCCACTGGTGTCACGTCATGGACCGCGAATCGTACGACGATCCGGAAGTAGCGCGGATCGTGAACGAACGTTTCGTGGCGGTGAAGGTCGATCGCGACGAGCGCCCCGATATTGACAGCCGTTACCAGGTGGCGGTAAGCGCCATCAGCGGCCAGGGTGGCTGGCCGCTGACTGCGTTTCTCACTCCCGACGGCAAGCCGTTTTACGGCGGCACCTACTTCCCCCCCGACGACAACTACGGACGTCCCAGTTTCAAGCGCGTGCTGCAGTCGATCGCGGACGCCTATCACCAGAAAAATAGCGATGTAGTGGACCAGGCGCAGATGGTTGAGGTCGCCATCTCCCGGGCCGAGTCTTTCGCCGGCGGCAGCGGAGAGTTCTCTTCCAGGGTGATTGACGAGATTGTGGAAGCGGCGCTGAAGATGTATGACCCGCAGAATGGGGGCTTCGGAAGCGCCCCTAAATTTCCTCATCCCGCCGTGCTCGATCTTCTGATTGACCAATACGCGCGCTCGGGAAAAGAGGAGTTGCGCGAGGTCTTCGTCTCAACTCTGGAGAAGATGGCCCGCGGCGGCGTCTATGACCAGCTCGCCGGCGGCTTTCATCGCTACTCGGTGGACGAGCACTGGATCGTGCCTCACTTCGAGAAGATGTGCTATGACAACTCCGAGTTGTTGAAGAATTACGTCCACGCCTTCCAGGTGACCGGTTCGGAATTCTTCGCTGAGGTGGCCCGCGACATCGTCCGCTGGATGGATGAATGGCTCAGCGACCGCGAGCGCGGCGGCTTTTATGCCTCCCAGGATGCCGACTACTCGATGGACGATGACGGCGACTATTTCACCTGGACGCGAGCGGAAATGGAGTCCGTCCTGACGGAAGAAGAAGCGGCGGTCGCGGGTTTGCGCTACGACGTCAACGAAGTCGGCGAGATGCACCACAATCCGGAGAAGAATGTTTTGTATGTCCGGGCTTCGCTCGAGGACATCGGCAAGCGGCTGGGCCTGACCGCGGCGCGCGTCCAGGCGCTCCTGGAATCTGCGCGGCAGAAAATGTACGCCGCACGGCTGAAGCGCCCCACGCCTTACGTGGATAAAACAGTCTATGTGGGTTGGAATTCGCTCTGTGTATCGGCCTACCTGGAAGCCGCGAGGGTGCTGAAGCTGGATGGGGCCAAACATTTCGCGCTGCGTGCACTGGACCGAGTGCTGGCTGAAGCCTGGCAACCGGAGCAGGGCTTGCAGCACGTGGTCGCCTACTCCGACCCGGCCGCCGAACGGCGTTTGGTGCCGGGACTCCTGGACGATTATGCCTTTACCGCGGTGGCCTGCCTCGATGCCTATGAGGCCACCGCGGACCTGAGCTATTTCCACTTCGCGCAGCGCGTCGTGGACAGGATGGTGGAGCGTTTCTTTGATCCCGTATCCGGCGGATTTTTCGACACGGCGGCAGGCGGTCCCGAGCAGGCTTTGGGAGTATTGGGCACACGCCGCAAGCCATTTCAGGATTCTCCCACGCCCGCGGGAAATTCCGTGGCTGCCATCGCGTTGCTGCGGTTGCACGCCTTCACCAACCAGAAAAGCTATCGCCAACAGGCGGAACAAACCCTGGAACTACTGGCCGGACTGGCCGGCAAGTTCGGGATCTTTGCCTCGACTTATGGCATTGCAGCGGCATATTTCACACGTCCGCATACCCAGATTGCGGTCATCGGAGAAGACCGCGTGGCAGAACAGCTGAGCGCTGTCGCGGCCGGCTTCTTCGCATTTCACAAGACCGTGCTAAACCTGGCGGCCAGTAAAGTCGTTCCGCAGAATCTGCCACCCGCACTCGCGGAAACGCTGTCGCAGTTGCCCATTCTGAGCGAGGGAAAGTCGGCGGCAGTGATCTGCTCCGGATTCAGTTGTCAGCCGCCAATCCTGGACCCGGAACAATTGCGGCGGATGCTTGGCATAGCGCTGAAGAGCTGAATGCCCACCTGGTCGCGCAGGCAAAAAAATAGGGCCGACCAATGCATTCGCAATCGGTCAGCCCGGTCAGGTCCAAAGCCACTTGCGCGGCTAGTTAACAGCCTCTTCCTAATCCCACTTGCCTATCGCTTCGAGCAATTGGGATTGGCAGGATTGCACAGTGGCATCGGGCCCAGTTCTGCATTGAGTATCGGGGTCGCGATTGCCACGTACGTGCAAGCCAAACCTACCATCAGGATCAACATCCTGACCGCACGTTTCATGGTGTTCTCCTTACGCTGCGAGGCTCCTGGGAGGAAACCTCACGGTGGCGGCATTATACAGAAGACCGTCCGCGCGTCCAGCCTTTTCTCCAGAGGGCAGCCTGGTCGACTCTTGGAATCACACCTCGGCGGAATCGCATCAGGCCCTGGCGGTGTCCCGAACGCTCGGGGAGACGCCGGTCTCGCACCCGCGGGCACCCTTCTCCCTGTGTTGGATTCCGTCTCTTATTCAAGTACTAGATGAGGTTAAGGTTTTTACTGAAAGAGAATCTTGCATGTAGGGTGAAACGGAATCGCCACCCGCTGAAACAGTTAATGCACTCGACGACTTGGCGACGGGAGGGAATGAATACCGCTTCGTGTACTCAGGGCGGGTTGCACCACGGCATCGGGTGCGCCTTCTTTTGGAGAATAATCCGCCTGGGTGCGGGAAAAGGCGCGATCGACCATGTTCTCAAACATGGGTATAAGCGAATCAACCTGCGCCGGACTCTGAATATCAGTAAGGCTCTTCTCCCAGCGGTTGGGGACAAACAGTTCCGCTCCCGGGGCCCGCTCCGGACTCTTCCTGAGGGCATAACCCAACCAGACGAGGATGGAAAGGTTATAGGCCACGAGATTTATCATGTGGACTAAAACTTCCGAGGCATGGCCACTGACGTGGAACGCCAGAGTACCCAGTTCGACTCCCGCGGCCAAACCCAAGCCCAGCGAAAGTCCGAAGCTATGTTGCTTCCAGGACACACCGAGGTACCGGGAAAAAACCAGAAGGAACAGGATGAGTCCAACCTGAGCCACGCGCACACAACGGGTCACGGTTATCACCGCCTGCACGATCGGCCCCTGGTCCCCGGTCGGACTCGATGCCGCAACCACGAAGGCGACCAGCGACATGACCAGAGCGGCCCACTTGAACAGTACCGATCCGAGGTCTTTCAGCGTGTAATAGGGGCGGAACACGTCCAGGAAGATTTCGTAAATGACCATGAACCCGAGGATGAGATTGACCGCAGCGCAGGACCAGTAAGACCAGAAGAACAGCTGATAGCTGGCACTCACCCACTGCGATGACATGGGGAACAAAACGCCAAACGCGAAAATCTGGAAGCAGATGTACGCGAAAAAGACAGGAAACAGCCGATGCAGTTTATGGCGCCACATGGCAATCCCCACCGCCAGTTGCAATACGGGGTGGGCGATCCAGAGCGCGGTTTGGTGATCGACAGTCATCAACCAGTTTTCTGCCAGCCGGGGGCGCCACGGTTGACGGAGTTGCTGTGATTAGACTTCTCTTATAGGTAAACCTTAGCAGTTTGGCTCAGATGGTCAATGTACCAAGGTAATCGCCGGTAATGGTTACCGGAATAACCGCAAACCCCGCCCAGTGTGGGTCGAACACTCCTGTCCGACGTTTTGCCTTTGACGTTCAAATATCACACCGATGCCAAGACCAAGGTCAAAAGCATCGGACAGGATTGTCCGACGCACACTTGGCTGCGGCCATCAGACTACTGATTCTGATCGAGATAGAACATGTCTAGGACCTGCCCTTTGCTGTCGATCAATAGTACCCGCCCGGCATAGACGACGCGTTCAAGGTCGCTGGGTATTTTGGGCAACTGCTCTTCACAGACCAAAGGCAGCGACTGGGCCTGGCTCTGCACCTCGGAAGGCAAGGTCCCCCCACGGTGAATCTGACGTTCTGACCCGGAAGGCAGTTCCGGGCGCTGGGTGGCGCCCGCCGGAAAGTCGGAGGCATGTTCGTTCACGCAGCTTCGAATCGACCGGCGATCACGCAGGGTGAACAACTGAGCGCTGTCATCCGGACCCGACGCCGAGTCCGAAGTGATGGTTGGAACGGAATCGGAGGCAGCAGGCGGCGATGGTTCATTAGAGGTCGGCGGTGGAGTCGCAGGCGTCGAGGCTGTGGAGGTAACAAAAGTGAGCACAGCTTCGGATTCGACGATCGCCGGCTTTTTGCCGGTGGCCGCAGCCGCGCCGGTGCCGGCCGCTCCGCCCGCGAGGGTGCCGATGGCTGCGCCTTTACCTCCGCCGGCGATGGCGCCGATTACCGCGCCCAATGCGGCTCCGCCGCCGATCTTGGTCACGTTGCTCTTGGAGTGCGATTCGCCCTTGATGATCAGCGGTTCTACATGGATCGATTCCGCCACCGTTCCCGAGCTCACCGTGTTCAGCACCAGGTCGAGTTCGCCGGGCTCCGTGAGCCGGCCGGTAGGATGCACGTCGGTGACGCGCCCGATGACGTCCGCGCCCTTGGGATAGAGCGTCCGTCCGTTCACCTCGATCGGCTCGTCCAGCGTGCCCCGGAAGGTGTCTCCCATCTGGGTCTGCTCGCTGCTGAGGTTATCGATCATGCGGACCCGGATCGAAGTCCCGGAAGGAATCTCGAGAGACCTCTGCGCCAGGGCGGACAAGGGCGCCAACCCCAAGACCAGAGTCGTCAGCACCGTGCTCAGCAGCTGGAAGTATTTGCGATTCATGTCCTTTTCACCTCGCTGAAGTTTCGGCTGGCCAGGCAAAGCGGCGTCTCTCATTTCTCTATTCTTGGGATGCAGGCCATAGCGCTACGGCTGCACTAAGATATCGGGCTTTTCGTGTTCTGGGCCAGATTTTTGTTCCTTCCTGTTCCACCCTGTCATCTTGTCTCTAACGACGCTATGCCGGGTCAAGATAGGGTGGGTGAAGAAACAAAGACCGCGGCCCGTTCGGGCGCCGGCAGAGCTGAAGATCAGTTCTGGGTCCCGATGAAAATAAAGTAAGAGCACGCCCAAAGATTTGCGGAAATAGAACCGTGCGGACGAGTGGTGAGGATGACATTGTATTCGCCGGAAACTTCCAAGCTATCGAGCAGCGACGGAGCGGCCACGGGATCGACCGTAGCCAGATAGGCCAGGAATTCATGGATGCCGGCTCCGGCGTTGCAGCCCTGCGCCAAAAACGACAGCTCGGCATTGCTCTCGGAGAAGTGCCAGGCCAAAGATGCGGCGGCGGTCACTGCGTTTTCGTAGGCCTGCTCGGAAACCGACCCCGGAACTGGATTGTCGAAAACCAGGCGCAGCCTGCGATCGTCCTCGCGGCTGAACTCGCGCACTTTCAGGGATCCGGATTTGGCGGTTGCCTTCCAGTCCACGTGGCGCGCTGAATCTTCCGGCATGTACTCGCGAATGAGATAGAGGTCGTCGCCGCGGCCGCGGGCAAAAGTTTCAAATTCGCCGGTGATCAGGGGGAGCACGTCAAAAAATTCGTCGGTGTCTTCAACCGCCGGGTACACCAGTATCTCGCGGGCCAAAGCCACCCGCCGCGTCTTGGTGAGGAAGGCAAAGGGAAAGCGTGTGGCCAGGCCAAAGCTGTTCTGCTGATAGCGTCCGCGGCGGGGAAAGCAGAGTTCCAGTTCCGCCGCGACTTCCGACGCCGGGGGAATGTAGGGAAAATATGCCGACTCGGTAAAAATACCAGGCGGAGCGGGTGCGCCCCCGGCGATCCGTCGTAACTGGCGGTCGGGTAGTATCACCCACTGCTTGGCAGGCGGCTGCCCGGGAGGGAAACCAAAAGTCGTGGGCACCCACTTCCATTGCTTCGAAGCCTTCTGCTTGACCGGAACTACGCTGATGGAAAATGAAGGCAGCCAGCGCCGGCGGTTCCGGACCATCATCTTCCCTAGCGTGGGACGCCCGGCAAAAACCTGCTCGGGCAGATGAATATCCAATTCCAGTTCGCGCAACACAATCGCCGAAGCCACGCCCGATACCAGGATGGCCGCCAGCATCGCCGCTACAATCACGTAAAGCAGGTTGTTGCCGGTATTCAACGCCGCAATCCCGATCAGCAGGACACTCACCACGTAGATGATTCCCACCCCGGTCACGTCGTAGTTGAAGGCATCGCGGACCCGGCTGCCCGCCACCCTCCGCGCCAGATACGGCACTGTGGTCAGACCCACGACCACCGCCAGCACCAGCGCAACCGAGGCCAGGATCACCGTGGCCCACAGGCTGCCCGATTCGCGCGCCACGGTGGAAAAGATGGCGGCGGCGAAAGCCAGAATCAACCCCAGCAGGGCCAGCAGAAAACGCATCCAGATTTCAGGGATTTCGAAACGCAGAAACCGGCGAACGCCTGCATCAGGAGCCAGCACAGCCGGTATTGCGGGGTCAGCCATGTATGCGATTCGCTGCTTCGAGGCTAGCACCGCCGCGATGGCGCATCAATCCGGATCGGGTTGACCGGAAATCCGCCGTAACCATGCCGCCGCCTTGACGGTGGCCTGGTCCGCTGTCCGCCCCAGCCTGGGAAAGCGCTCTTTCAGTCTGGTCAGCAGCCGGTGGGCCCATACGTATTCCGTTGACAGAATGATCAGCCCGACCAGCAGGAAAAGCACTCCCTGCAAAATGGGCAGAAACAGTCCCAGGATTCCCAGCAGGATGAAACTCCAACCTACGATCAGGACCAGGATTCGCTTGATGCTGGATTTCAAGGCAGATGAACTCTGTGTTGTTCTTCCTTCAAGGTATCAGGTGTGGCGCGGGGCCGCGAAAATAATGTCAGCCCGCAGGCGCAAAATCTCTCGCCAGAAATGCGATTACGGATGGGTTGAAGGTTTCGGGAACTTCCTCGTAAGGGAGATGTCCGACGCCGTCAAAGACCTCGAGCCGGCAATCCCTGAACTGCTGCCGTAACAACTCCGCAGATGCCGGATTCACCGCCTTATCCTTGCTGCCCCAGAGCAGCAGGGTGGGGATATCTCTAATGCGGGGAAGGGCCGATTCCAGTTCCTCGAGATCGCGGTTCCACGACCGCACAACACCCAGGCCATAGTTGAGGGTCCCGGGAATTCTGAAAGGAGCGGAATAGCCTGCGACCGTGCCCGGACGGATGCGCCGGGGATCTCCGTAAAGACGGCGCAGCAAAGTGTCGTGGACAATTCCCAGGCAGGGTTCGAGGCGAAGCAGCAGCCAGGAAACCGGCGCGCTGCTCAGCAATGGCGCCAGCCGCCGGCCGTGCGCCGACCACGGATTCACCGGGGCAACCAGAATCAGGCTTCGCACCCGTTCTGGCGCGAGTGAGGCGGCCATCATCACAACCGCGCCCCCATGAGACGTTCCCAGCAGATCGCAGGATGCAATGCCCACGCCGTCCATAAAACGCAACAGACGCTCGGCCTGGGCGCGCAAGCTGCCACTGGCACCGGGAGGTCGGTCGGAAAAACCCACACCCGGCATATCGACCGCATACACCGTCGCCTTCTCCGCCAGCAGCGGCAGGGCGAAGCGCCAGGAAAAGGAGTATCCCAGCAAGCCATGCAGCAGGAGCAAGGGAGGACCAGAGCCGCCGCACAAGTAGCGCATGCGGTGGCCGTCAAGGACGAACCAGCGCTCCTCGATCGGAATTGGCGAGTGGCCCACCTTCAGGGGACGAGTTTACCTCAGAGCTCAAAGCGGGTGCCCTGTCCTTGCGGTTTTTGCAAAGGCCGGGTGCCCCACTCATTCGCGTACTTTGCGAATGAGTGGGCTTCGTCACCACCGCAATGTTCAGGGATCACAGTCCAGTGCCAACCCAGTGTGTAAGTGTGATCGGGGGACGAAG
>Ga0207706_10001310_pt1 | contig 24958 bp, 19 predicted proteins | sample KBSC53metaG_FD_184318 | JGI IMG/M metagenome (GOLD analysis project Ga0207706, IMG submission 184318) | Corn rhizosphere microbial communities from Kellogg Biological Station, Michigan, USA - KBS C5-3 metaG (SPAdes) (version 2) | ecosystem: Host-associated > Plants > Roots > Rhizosphere > Soil ... | reverse complement strand
GCCGTCGCCGGCGACGTCGGAGGTCTTGGACGCGACTTCCTTGACCATCTGCGCGCCCATGTTCTCGAACTTGTCCTTGAGCTCGATCTCCTTCGCGACGGAGACTCCGTCCTTGGTGATCGTCGGGGCGCCGAAGCTGCGCTCGAGGACGACGTTGCGGCCCTTCGGGCCGAGCGTGATCTTGACCGCGTTGGCGAGGACATTGACGCCGGTCACCATGCGGTTCCGGACGCTTTCGCCGAAGCGGACGTCTTTAGCTGCCATGTCGATTCTCCTGGTACGTGTGCTTTAGGGGGTTCGAATTCAGTCGACGATGCCGATGACGTCGTCTTCGCGCATGTGCAGGAGGTCCTGCCCCTCGAGCTTGAATTCCTGCCCCGAGTACTTGCCGAAGAGAACCTTGTCGCCGGGCTTGACGCCCATGGCGATCAGCTTGCCGTTGTCGTCGGTCTTGCCGGGGCCCGCGTAGACGACTTCACCGACCGAGGGCTTCTCGGCAGCCGTGTCGGGGATGACGATCCCGCCGGCGGACTTGCGCTCTTCTTCGAGCCGCTTGACGATGATGCGATCGTGCAGGGGACGAAGCTTCATGTTAGTGCTCACTCCTGATAGGATTTCGTCTGGAAACAACGCGTTGCGGAGCCCGAATAGTTGCGGACTCCCTCGAATTGCGCGGCGGCCGCGTGCGCTGGCACTCAACCGTAGCGAGTGCTAATAGTACGGTGCCGCGCTTGCCATTTCAAGGGGTTCCGCGCTTTTTAAATCGGCGGCGGCGGGCGCTTTCCGGTCAGGCCGGGGATGGGTATGGGCCCCCGAGCGCCTTGATCAGCGCGACCGCAGCCGAAAGCCTGCGGCCGGCAAGGTCGATCGCGTTGCGCTCGGCGGCGAACGCCTGCGCCTGCACGACGACGACGTTCAGGAAGCCGACCAGCCCGGCCTTGTACTGGTTGGTGGTCAGCTCCACCGATTGCCGGGCGGCCTCGAGCGCCTGCTGCTGCACGGCGGCCTCGTCGCCCAGGATCCGCAGCGTCGACAGGTTGTCCTCGACTTCGCGGAAAGCGGTCAGCACCGTCTGGCGGTAGCTGGCCACGGCCGCGTCGTAGGCGGCGATCTGCTCGTCGCGCTGCGCGCGGCGTAATCCGGCGTCGAACAGGGTTCCAGCGAGCGCCGGCCCTATCGACCAGAAGCGGTTGGGCAGCGACAGCCAGCTCGACAGCGCGGTTCCGGCGAGGCCCGCGGTGGCACCCAGCGTGAGGTCGGGATAGATCGCCGCGGTGGCGACGCCCACTTCGGCATTGGCCACGGCGACGCGGCGCTCGGCCGCCGCGACGTCGGGCCGGCGCTCCAGCAGCGCCGACGGCACGCCAGGCGGCACGGCCGGCAACGCCGGCAGCGTTTCGACGGGCGCGACCGCGAGCTCTGCGGGCAGCCGGCCGGCCAGCGCCGCGATCGCATGCTCGAGCTGCGCGCGTGCCGCCTGCACATCGAACGTCTGCGCCTGAGCGGCCAGAAGCTGGGACTGCGCCTGCACGACTTCAGCGCGAGCGGCCACGCCCGCGTTGTAGCGGTTTTGCGTGAGCGCGCGCGAGCGCTCGTAGGCAGCCACCGTGTCGTCGAGCACGCGGCGCTGCGCGTCGGCGACGCGCAGTGCGAGATAGCTTTGCGCGAGATCGGCCCGCAGGCTGAGCCGGACGTTCTCGAGATCCGCTGCCGAGGCCTGCGCGCCGGTCTCGCTCGCCTCGATCGTCCGCCGCACGCGCCCCCACAGGTCGATCTCCCACGACAATTGCGCGCCGAGCGAAAGATCGTTCGTCGCGCCCGACCCGTTGCGCCCGCTGCTTCGCGTCGCCGCCACCGTGGCGGCGACCGACGGAAACAATCCGGCGCGCGCCGCCCGGATCGCGGCCTGCGCCTGCCGGTAGTTCGCCTCGGCGACCGCGAGCGTCGGATTGGCAACCGCGACGTCGACCATCAGCTGGTTCAGCAGCGGATCGCCGAACGCTTCCCACCAGTCGCCGCGCGGCAGCGTGTCGGCCGGCTCGGCGGTCTTGTACGACGCTTCCTTCCAGGCGTCGGGCACCTTGACGTCGGGACGGACGTAGTCGGGTCCCATCGTGCATGCGCCGAGCAGCGCCGCCGCCACGACCGGGACGGCTTTCGCGAGGCGATTTCTCATGGCGCCGTCGCCGCGGCGACCGGGCGGCGCGGGAGCCGCTCGCGCGTCCACAGGCGGAAGCGATCCAGATACACATAGACGACCGGCGTCGTGTAGAGCGTCAGCAGCTGCGATAGCAGGAGCCCGCCGACGATCGAGATGCCGAGGGGCCGGCGCAGCTCCGCGCCGTCGCCGACGCCGAGCGCAAGCGGCAGCGCGCCGAGCAGCGCCGCCATCGTCGTCATCATGATCGGCCGGAAGCGCAGCCGGCAGGCGTGCGCGATCGCCTCGCGCGGGCCGACCTTCTGCTTGCGCTCGATGTCGAGCGCGACGTCGATCATCATGATCGCGTTCTTCTTGACGATTCCGATCAGCAGGATCACGCCGATCAGGGCCATCAGGCTGAAATCCATCTTCACGCTCATCAGCGCGAGCAGCGCGCCGACGCCGGCCGATGGCAGCGTCGACAGGATCGTGAGCGGATGCACGTAGCTTTCGTACAGCATGCCGAGGACGATGTAGATCGTCAGGATCGCCGTCGCGATCAGCACGGGGTTCGCATCGACGGTCCGCTGGAATGCACGCGCGGAGCCCGCGAACGTGCCATGGACGCTCGGCGGCACGCCGATGCGCGACATCTCGGCTTCGATGGCGCGTGTCGCCTGCGACAGCGATGTGCCGAGCGGAAGGTTGAACGAGATCGTCGACGCCGCGAACTGCCCCTGGTGGTTGACGGCGAGCGGCGTGCTGGTCGGCTCATAGCGGCTGAAGGCCGCGAGCGGAATCGAGTCGCCGTCGGCGGTGACGACGTGCACGTCCTTCAGCGCGTCCGGGCTCTGCCAGTATTCCGGCGCCGCCTCCATCACGACGCGATACTGGTTGAGCGGGTTGTATATCGTGGACACCTGACGCTGGCCGAAGGCATTGTTCAGCGTCGTGTCGATCAATCGCGCCGTCACGCCGAGGCGCGCCGCCGCGTCGCGATCGACGACGAGCGTCGTCTGCTGGCCCTTGTCCTGCTGGTCGGTGTTGACGTCGACGAGCTCCGGCAGCTGCGACAGCGCACGGCGGATGCGCGGCTCCCACGCCCGCAACTCGTCGAGTTCGTCCGCTTGCAGCGTGTACTGGTACTGCGCGTTGCTTTGCCGCCCGCCGATGCGGATGTCCTGCACCGGGTTCAGATAGAGGCCCGCGCCCGGCTCGTGCGCGAGCTTGCCGCGCAGCCGCGCGATCACTTGCTCCGCCGATTCCTTGCGCTCGGCCAGCGGCTTCAGCGCGACGAACATCGAGCCCGCGTTGCGCCGGCCGCCGCCCGTGAACGCGACGACGTTCTCGACCGCGGGATCGGCGCGCACGACGTCGACGAATGTCGCGAGCTTCTGCCGCATCGCCTGGAACGAGATGCCCTGGTCGGCGTCGATGAAGCCGACGAGCCGCCCGACGTCCTGCTGCGGGAAGAATCCTTTCGGAATCTTGACGTACAGCGCGACGTTCAGGCACACGGTGGCGAGCAGCGCAAGCATCACGACCGGCCCGTGGCGCAGCGCGATGTCCAGCGTGCGCGCGTAACCGCGGGCGACGGCGTCGAAAGCGCGCTCGAGCGCGCGATAGAGCCTCCCGTGCCGCTCGTCCCGCATCGGCCGCAGCAGCCGCGCGCACATCATCGGCGTTGTCGTCAGCGACACTGCGAGCGACACGAGGATGGCGGCCGACAGCGTGATCGCGAACTCACGGAACAGCCGGCCGACGATGCCGCCCATCAGCAGGATCGGAATGAACACGGCGATCAGCGACAGGCTCATCGCCAGCACGGTGAAGCCGACTTCGCGCGCGCCGCGCTTCGCGGCCTCGACCGGCGTGGCGCCGTGCTCGAGATGCCGGGACACGTTCTCGAGCACGACGATCGCGTCGTCGACGACGAAGCCGGTAGCGATGGTGAGCGCCATCAGCGACAGGTTGTCCAGCGAGAACCCGGCGATATACATGACGCCGAACGTCCCGATCAGCGAAACGGGAACGGCGACGCTCGGAATCAGCGCGGCGCGGCCGTTGCGCAGGAACAGGAACACGACGAGGATCACGAGCGCGAACGAGATGACCAGCGCGCGCTCGACCTCGCGCAGCGATGCGCGGATCGTGGGCGTCCGATCCTGCACGACCCTCATGTCGATGGCTGCGGGAATCGACGCCCGCAACTGCGGCACCAGCGCACGCACGCGGTCGACGGTCTCGATGATGTTGGCGCCGGGCTGGCGATTCACGATCAGCAGCACCGACGGGCGGCCGTCGGCGGAGCCCGCGTTGCGCAGGTCCTGCACCGAATCGACGACGTCGGCGACGTCGGACAGCCGCACGGGGGCGCCGTCCTTGTACGCCACGATCAGCGGCATGTATTCCGCGGCGCGCCGCGCCTGGTCGTTCGCGCCGATCTGCCAATGCCGGTCGCCGTCCTCGACGGCGCCCTTCGGCCGGTTGGCATTCGTCGACGTGATCGCCATGCGCACGTCCTCGAAGCCGATGCCGTACTTGTCGAGCGCGCGCGGATTCACCTCGACGCGCACCGCGGGCAGCGAGCTGCCGCCGACGGTGACCTGGCCGACACCGTCGATCTGCGACAGCTTCTGCGCGAGGATCGTCGACGCCGCGTCGTACATCTGCCCCTGCGTCATCGTCTCCGACGTGAGGGCGACGATGAGGATCGGCGCGTCGGCGGGATTGACCTTGCGATACGTCGGATTGTTGGGCAGACCGGTCGGCAGCGTATTGCGTGCGGCGTTGATCGCCGCCTGCACGTCGCGCGCCGCGCCGTCGATGTCGCGGTCGAGGTCGAACTGCAGGATGATCGACGTCGTGCCGAGGAGGCTCGTCGACGTCAACTCGGTGATGCCGGCAATGCGGCCGAGCGCCCGCTCGAGTGGCGTTGCGACCGTCGCGGCCATCGTCTCCGGGCTTGCACCGGGAAGGCTTGCGCGCACCGCGATCGTCGGATAGTCGACCTGCGGCAGCGGCGCGACAGGCAGGCGCACGAACGCCGCGAGCCCCGCCAGCGCGACCCCGATCGTCAGCAGCGTCGTCGCGACGGGGCGGTCGATGAAGGGCGCCGAGAAGGACATCATCGCGATGCCCCCTCGATCCCCGATCCTCGCTCCTCGATCCTCCGGCGCGACTCCCGCGCCCGTCGCGCCACGCGATCGAACGCGAGGTAGATCACCGGTGTCGTGAACAGCGTCAGCACCTGGCTCACGAGCAGGCCACCCACCATCGTGATGCCGAGCGGATGCCGCAGCTCGGAGCCGACGCCGGTGCCGAGCATCAGCGGCAGCGCGCCGAGCAGCGCGGCGAGCGTTGTCATCAGGATCGGCCGGAAGCGCAGCAGTGCCGCCTGCCGGATCGCCTCGTGCGCCGTGCGGCCCTCGATCCGTTCGGCGTCGAGCGCGAAGTCGATCATCATGATCGCGTTCTTCTTGACGATGCCGATCAGCAGGATGATGCCGATGATCGCGATGATCCCGAGGTCGTTGCCGGAGATGATGAGCGCGAGCAGAGCGCCAATGCCCGCCGACGGCAGCGTCGACAGGATCGTGATCGGATGGATGTAGCTCTCGTAGAGCACGCCGAGCACGATGTACATCGTGACGATCGCGGCTGCGAACAGCCACAGCGTGTTCGCGAGCGACGCCTCGAACGCGAGCGCGGCGCCCTGGAAGCGGGTCGCGATGGACGCCGGAACGCCGAGCTGTCGCTCGGCCCGCGTGATCGCCCTGACCGCGTCCCCGAGCGAGGCGCCGTGCGCAAGGTTGAACGAGATCGTCGCCGCCGGGAACTGGCCGATGTGATTCATGACGAGCGGCGCGCTGCGCTCGGTGACGCGCGCGACCGTGTCGAGCGGCACCGGCTTGCCTCCGGCAGCGGTGACATAAATGCCGGCCAGCGCGCCGGGGCCGCGCTGGAACTCGGGCTTCACTTCGAGAACGACGCGGTACTGGCTCGCCTGCGTGAAGATCGTCGACACGAGGCGCTGGCCGAATGCATTGTAGAGCGCGTTGTCGATCGCCGCGGGCGTGATGCCGAGGCGGCCAGCCGTCTCGCGGTCGATGTCGACGAACGCCTGCAGGCCCTGGTCCTGCAGGTCGCTCGCGACGTCGGTAACCTCGGCCAGATCGCGCAGGCGCGACACGATGCGCGGCACCCACGCCGAGAGCTCGTCGGGATTCGCCGTCTCGACGGTGAACTGGTATTGCGTGCGCGACACCCGGTCCTCGATCGTCAGGTCCTGCACCGGCTGCAGGTACAGCGTGATCCCCTGCACGTCGGCGGCGCGCTCCTTGAGCCGCGCGATCACACCGGCCGCGTCGGCGTCACGCTCCGAGCGCGGCTTCAGGTTGATCAGGAAGCGGCCGCTGTTCAATGTCGTGTTCGTGCCGTCGACGCCGATGAACGACGACAGGCTCGCGACCGCCGGATCGGCGAGGATCGCGCGCGCGAGCGCCTGCTGCCGCTCCGCCATCGCGGCGAACGAGACCGATTGCGGCGCGTCGGAGATGCCCTGGATGGCGCCCGTATCCTGCAGCGGAAAAAAGCCCTTGGGCACGAGGACGTAGAGCAGGACAGTGAGCACCAGCGTCGCGATCGCGACGATCAGCGTCGCGCGCTCGCGCTCGAGCACCCAGTCGAGCATCACGCCGTAACGCTCGATCGTGCGGGCGAAGAAGCGGCCGCTCGCGCGCTCGAAGCGGTTCTGCCGCTCGTCCGGAACGTGGCGCAGCAGCTTCGCGCACATCATCGGCGTCAGCGTCAGCGACACGGCCGCCGAGATCAGGATCGCGACGGCGAGCGTGATCGCGAACTCGCGGAACAGGCGGCCGACGACGTCGCCCATGAACAGCAGCGGAATCAGCACCGCGATCAGCGAGATCGTGAGCGAGATGATCGTGAAGCCGATCTGGCGGCTGCCCTTGAGCGCGGCGGCGAGCGGGCGCTCGCCGGCCTCGATGTAGCGCGCGATGTTCTCGATCATCACGATGGCGTCGTCGACGACGAAGCCGGTGGCGATCGTCAGGGCCATCAGCGTCAGGTTGTTGATCGAGAAGCCGGCGAGGTACATCACGCCGAACGTGCCGACCAGCGACAGCGGCACGGCGACGCTCGGGATGATCGTTCCCGGCAGGTTGCGCAGGAACAGGAAGATGACCATCACCACCAGCGCGACGGCGAGCATCAGCTCGAACTGCACGTCGCGCACCGAGGCGCGGATCGTCGTCGTGCGGTCGGTGAGGATCGCGACCTGGACCGCGCCGGGAAGCGCCGCCTGCAACTGCGGCAACAGCTGCTTCACGCGGTCGACGACCTCGATCACGTTCGCGCCGGGCTGCCGTTGCACGTTCACGATGATGGCCGGCGTCAGGTTCGCCCAGGCGCCGAGGCGATCGTTCTCCGCGCCGTCGACGACGTCGGCGACGTCGGCGAGCCGCACCGGCGCGTTGTTGCGCCAGGCGACGATCAGCTGCCGGTACTCGTCGGCCGAGCGAAGCTGGTCGTTGGCGTCGATTGTCGACGCGCGGGTCGGGCCGTCGAAGCTGCCCTTCGCCTGGTTGACGTTCGCATTCGCGATCGCCGTCCGCAGATCGTCGAGGCCGAGTCCGTATGCCGCGAGCGCCTTCGGATTCGCCTGGATGCGCACGGCGGGCCGCTGGCCGCCCGCAATGCTGACGAGCCCCACGCCCGGCAGCTGCGAAAGCTTCTGCACCACGCGGGTGTCGACGAGATCATGCACGCGCGGCAGCGGCAGCGTTGCCGACGTGACCGCGAGCGTCAGGATCGGCGCGTCGGCCGGATTGACCTTGCTGTAGATCGGCGGCTGCGGCAGGTCGTTGGGCAGCAGGTTCGAAGCGGCGTTGATCGCCGCCTGCACCTCCTGCTCCGCCGTGTCGAGCGCGAGATCGAGCTCGAACTGCAGCGTGATCACCGAGGCTCCGCCGGACGACGTCGACGACATCTGCCGCAATCCGGGCATCTGCCCGAACTGCCGCTCGAGCGGCGCGGTGATCGACGACGTCGTGACGTCCGGGCTCGCGCCGGGATAGAGCGTCACCACCTGGATCGTCGGGTAGTCGATCTCGGGCAGCGCGGAAATCGGCAGCACGCGATAGGCGACGATGCCCGCGAGCAACACCGCCACCATCAGGAGCGACGTCGCAACCGGCCGCAGGATGAACGGCCGCGAGGGATTCACTTCGTGGCCTCGCGCCGGCGCATCCCCTTCGCTTCCGCACGATTGCCGCCCGTACCGGCCCGCGGCGATGTGGCCGCAGCGGCGGCCGCTGCGGCGGCGGTCGCGTTGCGGTCGACCGGCTCGATTGCGGCGCCGTCGCGCAGCTTGTCGGTCCCGTCGATCACGACGCGATCGCCCGCCTGCAGCCCCTCGGCGACGACGGTCTTCTCGCCGTCGACGGGACCGAGCTTTACCGGCTGCACCGACACCGTGTCGTTCGCGTTGACCCGATAGACGAACGTGCCGGGTGCGCCGCGCTGCACGGCCGGCGTGGGCACGATCAGCGCGCCCGCCAGCGTGTCGACGTGCATGCGCACGTTGACGAACTGATTCGGGAAGAGCGCGCCGTCGTCGTTCGAAAACTCCGCCTTCAGCTTGATCGTCCCGGTCGCGAGATCGATCTGGTTGTCGATCGTCAGGAGCATGCCGCTCGCGAGCTTCACCTTGCCGTCACGGTCGTACGCATCGACAGGGAGCGTCGCGTCGGCCGCGAGACGCTTGCGCACCGCCGGCAACCGGTCCTCGGGAATCGAGAAGACGACGGCGATCGGCTGCACCTGCGTGATGACGACGAGCCCATTTGCGTCGGCCGTGTGCACCATGTTGCCGACGTCGACCTGGCGCAGGCCGAGCCGTCCGGCGATCGGCGCCGTGATCTTCGTGTACGACAATTGCAGCTTCGCGTTCGCAACGACGCCGCGATCGGCCTCGACCGTTCCCTGATATTGCCGCACGAGCGCTTCCTGCGTGTCGACCTGCTGCTTCGCGATCGAATCCTGCGCGAGCAGCGTGCGATAGCGCTCGACGTCGATGCGCGCGTTGACGAGTTGCGCCTCGTCGCGTGCGAGCTGGCCGTTCGCCTGCGTCACCTGCACCTCGAACGGCCGCGGATCGATCTCCGCGAGCAGTTCGCCGGCCTTGACGATCTGGCCTTCCCGGAACAGCACGCGCGCGAGCTGGCCGTCGACGCGCGGCCGAACGGTTACCGTATTGCGCGCCGCCACGCTGCCGAGCGCGTTCTGGTACAGCGGAAAATCCTCCGCCCGCACCGCAGCGACCGCAACCGGAAGCGGCCCGCGCGCGGCGGCGTCGCCTGCCCCGCGGCGACCGCCGGGACCGCCGAAGCCGCCCTTCGCGGCGACCGGATCGGGCGCGCGCGGCGTGAGCACGTACCACGCCGTGCCGCCGATCAGCAACAGCGCGACCAGCGCGATGACATAGGCGGATGCGCGGCGCCGCGGCGGGGCGCCGGCTTCCGGCTGCGCGGGAGGACGAGTCGAGTCAGCGGCCATGACGTAGGCGGGCGAGCAAGCCTCGCCGCCCCAGTTCAGAGAACGAGCGAACCCGGTTGGTTCGCACGGATGCGGCGATTATGGGGGCGAACCGCCCCGTGAACTGCAAGCAATCGTTTCCGGCCGTCGGCATTTCCGGCCGGAATTGCAAGCAATCGTTTCAGGCGGGCGTGGCATTGGGCCGCACGAACGTCATCGGCGTCGACTGCTCGACCGGATGACCTGCCGCGACCCAGGCGTCGATGCCGCCCGCGAGCGGTCGCACGCGGCGATAACCTTTCCGGATCAGCAACTGGGCGCCGCGGCGTGCCGATTCCTCGTTCGGGCATGCGCAATACAGGACGATGTCCCGATCGTCGGGAAAACCGTCCGAGCGCGCGAGCGTGTCGAGGTCGAGCAGCACCGCACCCGCGATGTGCGGACGCGCTCCGTGCGCGAGGCTCGAGCCGACGTCGATCACGAACGGTTTCGGCTCGACGTCGAGATGCGCGCGCAATTCGTCGACGCCGATCGCCGCGCTTGCGAGAAAGCGGGTGATGCGCCAGCGCTGCCAGGCCTTGAGCACGACATACGCGCAGACGAGCGCGCCGATCACGACCGCAGCCATGGCGACATGGCTCGCCGTCCACGCGAGCACGGATTGAATCTGTTGCGCGAACACGGCGCCGGCAATCATCGCGGCGCCGACCCACAGCGCCGCGCTGGCCGCGGACGCGAGCGCGAACGACGACAGGCGCATTCGCAGGGCGCCCGCCATCGGCGGTGCGACCGTCGCGAACCCCGGAACGAATTTCGACACGACGACGGAGAAGAAGCCCCAGCGCTCGAAGATGTTCTCCGTCTGCCGCACGCAGGTGTCGGGCGACAGCGAGATCCGGCAGAGGAAGCGCAGGACCGGATAGCCGTAGCGGCGCCCGGCCCAGAACCACAGGAGGTCGGCGACGAGCGATGCGGCCACCGAGATCGCGAACGCGGATGCGAAATCGATGCGCCCGGTGACAGCGAGACCGCCGGCCAGCATCATCGTCGGCACCGCCGGGATCGGCAGGCCGATCTGCTGCAGCAGGACGTTCAGCCCGATGAGCGGTACGCCGTACTGCGCAAGCTGGGCGGCAATGGGATCCATCGATCGATTCGAAGCGCGTCAATTCGCGAGAGACCCGCAGCCGGCGCAGGCGCAGGCTTCTGTCAGATGGGAACGGCGATCGCGATTGCCAAGCGGGCACTCGTCTTTTCGCATCGGCTGGGCGACAATGAAACGTCGAGCGACCGTCGGCATAAGGATATTGCGTTCGGGGAGGCTTTGGGCATGGAAATCTCGCAACCGCAACCGGGGCCTGCCAACGCGCCGGGCACCGCGCCGCCGCCGCGCCATCTCGCCGCTGGTGAAGGCGCGGGATGGTGGGGCGAAAGCTGGCGCATCTTCTGCGCCGCGCCGGCGGTGTGGATCGGCATTTTCGTCGTGTTCGTCGTCGTGTCGATCGCGCTCGTGCTCGTCCCGATCGTCGGCAGCCTCGCCCACACGCTCCTGACGCCGGTGTTCGCGGGCGGCGTCATGCTCGGATGCCACGCGCTTGCCCGCGGCGAGCCGCTGCGCATCGGCCATCTGTTCGAGGGTTTCCAGGGCGGCCGCTTCGCGCCGCTGTGCATCCTCGGCCTGCTGGCACTCGCGATTCTCTTCGTCGCCGCGACCGTGATGGTGGCGACGATCTTCCTGACGCTCGGAGCCTCGGGGCTCGCCGCGCTGATGGATTTCGGCAACGCCACGTTCGACTACCACGCCATGGCGACGGCCGGCGCCGCGATGCTCGTCGTGGCGCTGATCGGCGCAGCGCTGGCGGCGCTGGTCGCAATGGCCTACTGGTTTGCGCCCGCGCTCGTGGTGCTCAATGGCGAGCCGCCGATCGCCGCGCTGCAGAAGAGCTTTGCCGCCTCGTGGCGCAACATCGGTGCTTTCCTTCTGTATGGGCTCATCTACATCGGGCTCGCGATCGTCGCGACGATCCCGATGGGCCTCGGCTGGCTCGTGCTCGGGCCGATGCTCGTCGGCAGCTGCTATGCGGGATGGCGGACGATCTTCGCGCGCTAATGGGCGCGCTCCCAGTTCGGCCCCTGCCCGACGTCGACCTTCAGCGGCACGCGTAGCGTCGCCACGGACGTCATGAGCGAGGGCAGATCGCGCACGACGCGCGCGAGCTCGCCTTCGGGCGCCTCGAGCACGAGCTCGTCGTGCACCTGCAGGATGAGCCGCGTCGCGAGGCGCTCGCGGTCGAGGTACTCCTGCACCGCGATCATCGCGAGTTTCACGAGATCGGCCGCGGTGCCCTGCATCGGCGCGTTGATGGCCGCGCGCTCGGCGCCGGCGCGCCTCGGACCGCTCCCCGCGCGAATGTCCGGCAGGAACAGACGGCGGCCGAACACCGTTTCCACGTAACCCTGGTCGCGTGCGAGCGCGCGCGTGCGCTGCATGTAGGCAGCCACGCCGGGGTACCGCGCGAAATAGCGCTCGATGAACTGCGAAGCGGCGCTGCGCTCGATGTTGAGTTGCGCGGCGAGGCCGAACGCGCTCATGCCGTAAATGAGACCGAAGTTGACGGCCTTGATGTAGCGGCGCTGGTCGGCGGTCACGTCGGCCGGCGCGACGCCGAAGATCTCGGCGGCGGTGACGCGATGGATGTCGTCGCCCTCGTGGAACGCCTTAACGAGCGCGGGATCCTCCGACAGGTGCGCCATGATCCGCAGCTCGATCTGCGAATAGTCGGCGGAGATCAGCGCATGACCGGGCGGCGCGATGAACGCTTCGCGTATCCGCCGGCCATCGGCGGTGCGGATCGGAATGTTCTGGAGGTTGGGCTCGGTCGACGCGAGCCGGCCCGTCACCGCCGTCGTCTGCGAAAACGTCGTGTGCACGCGACCGGTGCGCGCGTTCACCATCGCCGGAAGCTTGTCGGTGTACGTCGACTTGAGCTTCGCGAGCGCGCGATAGTCGAGCAGCACTCTCGGCAGCGGATAGTCGGCGGCCAGCTCCTGCAACACCTCTTCGTCGGTCGACGGCTGGCCGGTGGCGGTCTTCTTCCTGACGGGCAGCTTCATCCGCTCGAACAGGATTTCGCAGAGCTGCTTGGGCGAGCCCAGGTTGAACGGCCCGTCCGCGAGGCGATGCGCTTCCTGCTCGAGCGCATTGGCGCGTGCGCCGAGGTCGCGGCCCTGCTCGGCGAGCAGTGCCCCGTCGATCAGCACGCCGGTGCGCTCCATCCGGAACAGCACGTCGCGCACGGGGCGCTCGATCGCGTCGTAGACGTGCGCGAGCTTCGCATCGCCTGCTATCTGCGGCGCGAGCACGCGATGGACGCGCAGCGCGACATCGGCGTTCCCGGCCGCGTATTCGGTGGCGCGGTCGAGCGCCACTTCGGCGAAGGCGATGCGCCGCGCGCCGCGGCCGGTCACGGCGTCGTAGCCGATCGTCGGCAGGTCGAGATGCCGGCGCGCAAGGCCGTCGAGGTCGTGCGGCTTGTGCGATTCGATGATATAGGACTCGAGCTCCGTGTCGTGCGCGATTCCGGCAATGGCGATGCCGTGGTTCGCGAGCGCGTGCTGCGCATACTTCACGTTGTGCCCGAGCTTGGCGCGCATCGCATCCTCGAACCACGGCGTGAGCGATCGCAGCACGGAAGCGGCATCGAGCTGATCCGGCACGCCGGCATAGCGATGCGCGAGCGGCACGTAACAGCCGGCGGCAGCCTCGATCGCGAACGACAGGCCGACAATCTCCGCGCTCATCGGATCGGCCGTCGTTGTCGTCGTGTCGAACGACACGAGATCGGCGCCGGCGATCGCTGCAAGCCAGCGCGCGAGCGCGTCCTGCGTCAGCACCGTCTCGTATTCGACGCGCGGCGCGGGAGCCGTGGCGGGCCGCTGCGGATCCGCGCCCGCTTGCGGCTCCAACGTGCGCGGCTTCGCCGCGACGTGCGTCTCGCGCTCCCCGCGCGCGAATTCGCCGAGCCAGCTCTTGAACTCGAAGCGCTCGTAAAGCTCGCGCAGGCGTTCCGCGGCCGGCTCGCCGAGCGTGAGTTCCGCGACCTTGACGCCGAGCTCGCAGTCGCGGCGGACTGTCAGGAGGCGCCGGCCCTGCGGCAGCCAGTCCAGCGCGGTGCGCAGGTTCTGGCCGACGACGCCGCCGATGTCGCCCGCGCGCGAGATGACTTCGTCGAGCGTTTCATACTGCACGAGCCATTTGGCGGCGGTTTTCGGCCCTACTTTCGCCACGCCCGGCACGTTGTCGATCGAGTCGCCGGTCAGCGTCAGCAGGTCGAGCACCTGGTCGGGCCGCACGCCGAACTTCGCGATCACGCCGTCGCGGTCGAGCCGCTCGTTGGTCATCGTATTGACGAGCGTGATGCCGGGCTCGACGAGTTGCGCGAGGTCCTTGTCCGACGTCGAGATCACCGTCTCGATGCCGGCCGCTTTCGCCTCGCATGCGAGCGTGCCGATCACGTCGTCCGCCTCGACGCCTTCGACCATCAGAAGCGGCCAGCCGTGCGCGCGCACGAGCTCGTGCAGCGGCGCGATCTGCAGCGCGAGATCGTCCGGCATCGCCTGGCGGTTGGCCTTGTAGTCCGCATACCATTCGTCGCGGAACGTCTTGCCGGGCGCATCGAACACGACAGCGAAGTAATCCGGCTTGTCGTCGATCACCAAACGGCGCAACATCGCCAGCACGCCGCGCAGCGCTCCGGTCGGCTCTCCCTGCGACGTGCGGAGATCCGGCAACGCGTGGAACGCGCGGTACAGATACGACGAGCCATCGACGAGGACGAGCCTTGCCATGCGGCAGACAACCCACAAGATTCCGGAAATGATTGACCCGCAGGCGCTTTATTCGACCAACGGACAGGAAGCGTGGCGGGTGCTGGGGATTATGGCAGAGTTCCAGATGGCGGCCGATCGGCTGAACGGCGTGCGTCCGGCCGTCAGCGTGTTCGGCAGCGCGCGCGTGAAAACCGATCATCCCTATTTCACGACCGCGCGCACGATCGCGCGCAAGCTCTCCGACGCCGGTTTCTCGGTGATCTCGGGCGGCGGCCCCGGCATCATGCAGGCGGCCAACCAGGGCGCGCATGCGGGCCGCGCGCCCGCGATCGGCCTCAACATCGGGCTGCCGAACGAGCAGTCGAGCAACCAGTATCAGGACATCGAGATCAATTTCCGCTATTTCTTCGCGCGGAAGATGATGTTCGTGCGCTTCGCGTCCGCGTACGTCGTGCTGCCGGGCGGCTACGGCACGCTGGACGAGCTCTCCGAATGCCTGACGCTCGTGCAGACGGGGAAGAGCCGGCGCATTCCGATCATCCTCGTCGGCAGCGCGTACTGGCGGGGACTGCTCGACTGGCTGAAGGACACGGTCGCCGCCGAGGGCATGATCGGCGAGCACGACATCGGCCTGATGCGCGTGATCGACGACCCCGACGCGGTCGTCGAGGCGATCTTCAGCTTCTATGAGAACCGCGGCTTCCAGCCGTCGCGCGATGAGCGCGAGAAGCTGCTGAATTTGTGAGCGTCCGACCTACGCGGCGGCGGGACGCCGGCCGACGCGGCGATGCGGTCCGTCCGTCATTCGCCGGCGTCCGCGTTTGCTAGAATGGGTGCGTCTTTCTCGCGTTCCCACGACTGCCCGACCGCCGATTCTTTCCCGAAGCTTCCACCGCCGCCATGGCTGCACGTCGAATCCTTCTGATGCTGCTTTTCACCATGGCGTCCGGCCTGTGCGCGGCGCAGGCGCCCGCAAAGACGGAGCCGCTGCCGCAGCCTCCGCCGCCGCCGCCCGAGTTCATCGGCGATCCCGATCTCGAGCCGCAGGTGACGATCATTCGCCGCGACGAGCAGGTGGTCGAGGAAGTGCGGATCAAGGGCGAGCTTCGTTACGTCCGGGTGACGCCTCGGCACGGCCGGCCGTATTACCTGATTCCCGACGCCAACGGCGCCACGTTCATCCGGCGCGACAGCCTCGACTCGTCACTGAAGGTGCCGATGTGGGTGCTGTTCTCCTGGTAGTGCCGCCAGCAGCCTGCTAGGCCCCTTCCTCCGAAACCGAAGCGATGCGCCACGCGACGGCCGCGGGGTTGCGGGCGTCTGGCAGCTAATGTCCGTCTACACCGCCGTCACCCCCGACGAACTCGATGCGTGGCTCGCCCGCTACGCGCTCGGCGCGCTCGTCGAACTTACGCCGATCGCGGCAGGCATCGAAAACACCAACTACTTCGTCACCACCGAGCGCGGCCGCTTCGTGCTGACGCTGTACGAGCGGCTGCCGGCGAACGAACTGCCGTTCTACCTGAACCTTATGGCGCACCTCGCGCGCTCGGGCGTCGAAGTCCCGGCACCGGTGCACGATCGCACCGGGACGCTGTTCTCGCATCTGAACGGGCGGCCCGCCGGCCTCGTCACGCGAATGGACGGCGCACCGGTCGAGCGGCCGGCAAGCGAGCATTGCCACGCCGTCGGGGACGCGCTCGCCCGCCTGCATCTCGCATCGCAAAGCTATCGCGCGCGACTCTCCAACCGGCGCGGTCCCGCCTGGTGGCGGCAGGCGGCGCGCGCGGTACGGCCGTTCATCGCGCCGGCACAGAACGAGCTTTTGATGAACGAGGTGCGGTTCCAGACCGGCTTCGGCAAAGGGAAGCTGCCGAAGGGCGCGATCCACGGCGATCTCTTCTGCGACAACGTGCTGTTCTCCGGACCGCGCGTCGCGGGGATCATCGACTTCGGCTTCGCCGCCACCGACTTCTTCGCCTACGACCTGGCGATCGCGGTGAACGACTGGTGCATTGCCGCGCATTCCGACGGACTGGTCGACGACGCACGCATGCTCGTGATGGTGCGCGCCTATCACGCGCGGCGGCCATTGACGGACGACGAGCGCACGCAGTGGACGGCGCTGTTGCGCGCCGCCGCGCTCCGCTTCTGGCTGTCGCGCCTCTACGACCTGTACCTGCCGCGGCCTGGCGAGCTCACGCACGCGCACGACCCGCTGCCGTTCGAACGCATCCTGCGCGCGCGCGTGGCCGCTCCGGCGCGCGCGCTCGAGCTCTGAGCGGCTCCCACGCAATGGCGGACGACATCGCATTCACGCGCCACGAGGGCCGCCGCGGCGTGCTGTGGCTCGTGGAAAGCTATCGGATGTTCAGCCGGAATCGGCTGCCGTGGATCATGATGCTGTTCGGCTACTACGCGCTGCTCCTCGTCGTCGACGTCGTTCCGCTGATCGGCGTGTTCGTCGCGCCGGTGATCAAGCCGGTGCTCGCCGTCGGCTTCCTGGCTGCGGCGTGGACGCAGGAGCGCGGCGGCAAGCCGGACCTGCGGCTGCTGCTGCGCGGGTTCGGCGCCAATATCGCCGCGCTGCTGCCGCTCGGCATCGTGTTCGTCGTGGGCGTCTCGATCGCCCTCGCCGCGACGGCGCTCGTCGACGGCGGGCAGCTGCTCGACATGCTCTACGGCGCCGCGCCCGCCGGCGAGGCCGATCCGAGCGGCGCAGCCCGCCACGTGCAGCAGACGCTCGGATCGACGCGCGTCCAGCTCGCGCTCCTGTTCGGCGCGCTGTGCGCGCTGCCGACGATCCTGGCGCTGTGGTGGGCGCCGGCACTCGTCGTGTTCCAGGACGCGCGGATGCTGACGGCGCTTCGCATCAGCCTGCGCGCGGCGCTCGCGAACTGGCGCGCGGCGCTGCGCTACGCGCTCACGGTGTTCACGCTGGGCGCTATCGTGCCGATGATGCTGATGACAGCGCTCGCCTACGTCATCCCGCCGCCGCTCAATGCGACGCTAGCGGCGCTGATCGTGCTGCCGTACCTGACGTTCTTCCTCGCGACGCTGCACATCTCCGACTATGTGAGCTACCGCGACGTGTTCCACGCAGGCGAGACGCTCGCGCCGATCGCCGGCGCTGGATGAAGGGGTCAGAGACGCATTTACCGAGGCATAAATGGCGTCATAGACGCATTTCGCCCTTGGTTCGTAGTGTCGTAATGGCGCCGGGAAATGCGACTCTGACCCCGTTTATCTCGTCTCTGACCCCATTATCGGCTTACGCGGCCTCGAGCCGCGCGTATTCGAGCGCGAGCCACTTGACGCCCGCGTCGCGGAAGTTGACCTGCACCCGCGCGTCGCTGCCGCGTCCTTCGGCGCCGATGATGACGCCGACGCCGAACTTGGCGTGCCGCACGCTCTGGCCTATGCGCCACGCGGGGGCGGCGGGCGTGGGGCGCGGCCCGCCGGTGGCCACGGCGGGCGACGGTGGCGTCCACGGACCTGCACCCCATTCCGCGCGATCGACGTCGAGCGAGCGCCGCTGCCGCGCGGACAGCCATTGCACGAGCTCGCGTGGAATCTCGTCGATGAAGCGCGACGCGATGCCGTAGCGCACCTGGCCGTGCAGCATGCGGCTTTGCGCGAGCGTCAGGTAGAGCCGCCGCCGTGCGCGCGTGACCGCGACGTACATCAGGCGCCGCTCCTCCTCGAGCGATTCCGCCGCGTTGAAGCTGTTCTCGTGCGGGAACAGGCCTTCCTCGAGCCCGGTGATGAACACCGTGTGGAACTCGAGCCCTTTCGCCGCGTGGATCGTCATCAGCTGCAGCGCGGGACGTCCTTCCGCGGCCTGCGTGTCGCCGGCTTCGAGTGCCGCGTGCGCGAGAAAAGCGGTCAGCGGGTCGGTGGCCCCTTCCTCGACCGTTACCGCGCCCGCCGCTGCCACACCATCCGTTTCCGAAACGTCGTCCCCTGCCTTCTGTTCCCTGTTACCTGTTACCTGTTCCCTGATCGGCGCATCGACGGCGAGCTCCGCCTCGCGCACGAAGCTCTGCGCCGCGTTTACGAGCTCCTCGAGGTTCTCGACGCGCTCCGCGCCGTCCTTCTCCTGCCGGTAGTGCGCGAGCAGCCCGAACGCCTCGATCACGTGCGCGACGGTCTCGGGCAGCGGCAGCGACTGCGTAGCCGCCCGCGCCGCCTCGATCAGCCGCACGAACGCCGCGAGCGACGTTCCCGACTTGCCCTTGACGCTCCCCGCGCACGCCGCCTGCCAGAGCGAGACGCCCTGCGCCTGCGCCGCATCCTGCAACTGCTCGAGCGTCCGTGCGCCGATGCCGCGCGGCGGAAAGTTGACGACGCGCAGGAAGGCGCCGTCGTCGCCGGGCTCGTTCACGAGCCGCAGATACGCGAGCGCATGCTTGATCTCCGCGCGCTCGAAGAAGCGCATGCCGCCGTAGACGCGGTACGGCAGCGCGGCGTTGAACAGCGCATGCTCGAGGACGCGCGACTGCGCGTTGCTCCGGTACAGCAGCGCCACCTGGTCGAGCGCGAGGCCGTCCGCCGCGAGACCGGTGACGACGTCGACGATGAACGCCGCCTCGTCGCGGTCGCTCGGCGCCGCGAACGCGCGAACCGGCTCGCCGTGGCCCTCGCTCGTCCACAGGTTCTTGCCGAGCCGCGCGGCGTTGTGCTTGATGAGCGCGTTCGCGGCGTCGAGGATGTGACCGTGCGAGCGATAGTTCTGCTCGAGCTTGATCACGCCTACCGGAGCGTCGGGGCGCGCGAAATCGCGCTCGAAGTGCCGCATGTTGGCGACTTTGGCGCCGCGGAACGCGTAGATGGACTGGTCGTCGTCGCCGACGGCGAATACGGCGGTGGCGGGCCCGGTGAGCGCGCGCAGCCACTGGTATTGCAGCGTGTTCGTGTCCTGGAACTCGTCGACGAGCAGGTGCGAGAACCGGCGCCGGTAATGCTCGCGAATCGCGTCGTACGTCGTCAGGAGCTCGTAGCTGCGGAGCAGCAGCTCGGCAAAGTCGACGACACCCTCGCGCCGGCACATCGCGTCGTAAAGCGCGTAGTGCTGGACCTGCTCGCGCTCGATGTCGTTGCCGGGCGCGACCGCGTTCGGCCGCAGCCCCTCCTCCTTCGCGTCGGCGATGAACCACTGCAGCTCGCGCGGCGGATAACGCTCGTCGTCGATGCCGTGCGCGCGGTACATCCGCTTGATCAGCGCGAGCTGGTCCTGCGTGTCGAGGATCTGGAAGAGCTGCGGCAGCCCGGCGTCGCGGTGGTGCACGCGCAGCATCCGGTTGCACAGGCCGTGGAACGTGCCAATCCACATGCCGCGGAGGTTGACCGGTGTCAGCGCCGCGAGGCGCGTCAGCATCTCCTTCGCCGCCTTGTTGGTGAACGTCACGGCGAGAATCGAATGCGGGGTCGCCTGGCCGGTGGCGATCAGCCACGCGATGCGCGTGGTCAGCACGCGCGTCTTGCCGCTGCCCGCGCCAGCGAGAATGAGGGCGGACACGTGCGGCAGCGTCACCGCTGCGAGCTGCTCGGGATTGAGATTGGAAAGCAGGGTCAAGGAATTTGCCGCACGAACGGGCGTTGGGCCGCCCGAGCCGTTCGTGGTGACTTTTCGGGCCAAAGTATCGTGGGAGGCACGAAGTGCCGACCGAAACAGTTGGCCCGTTTGCGAATTATAATCGGCGCCGCCCATGCCTCGCGATCCGCAATCGAGCCGCGCCCCCGACGCGACGCCTTCGGCGAACTCGGCGACGATGCGCGCGTTCGTGCACTGGATCCGCGCCGCGGCGCCGTACGTCCACGCGTTTCGCGGCCATACGTTCGTGATCGCTTTCGGCGGCGAGGTCGTCGCCGACGAATCGTTCCTCGGCGTCGTCCACGACCTCAACCTGCTGCACAGCCTCGGCATCAAGCTCGTCGTCGCGCACGGCTGCCGGCCGCAGGTCGAGGCGATCCTGACGGCGCAGAACATCCCGAGCCGGTACGCGAACGGCATCCGCGTCACCGACAACGACGCGATGGACTGCGTGCTGGAAGCGGCCGGACAGGTGCGCGCGCGCATCGAGGCGCTGCTGTCGCTCGGCCTCGCCAACTCGCCGATGGCGGGCGCGCGCAACCGCGTGTCGAGCGGCAACTACCTGACCGCCAAGCCGATGGGCATCGTCGACGGCATCGACATGCAGCTCACCGGCGAGGTGCGACGCATCGACACGGAGGCGATCCAGCAGCGGCTCGACGACGGGGACATCGTGCTGATCTCCCCGACCGGCTACTCGCCCACCGGCGAGATCTTCAACCTGACGGTCGAGGAGGTCGCGACGCAGTGCGCGGTGCGCATGGACGCGACGAAGCTCATCTTTCTCACCGACTCGGACGGCGTGCGCAACGCGCGCCGGCAGCTGCTGTCCGACCTGTCGACGAGCGATGCGGAAAAGCTGCTCGAACGGCCCGAAAAGCTCGCGCCCGACATCCGCATCTATTTGCCCTCGGCGATCCGCGCGTGCAACAACGGCGTCAAGCGCGCGCACATCATCAGCCGCCATCACGACGGCGCGCTGCTGCTCGAGCTGTTCACGCGTGACGGCGTCGGCACGATGATCGCAGGCACGGCGCTCGCGCATCTGCGCAGCGCGACGATCGACGACGTCGGCGGCATCCTGTCGATCATCGAGCCGCTGGAGGAGCAGGGCGTGCTCGTGCGCCGCTCGCGCGAGCGGCTGGAGAGCGAGATCGAGCGCTTCGTTGTCGCCGAGTACGACAACCACATCATCGGCTGCGCGGCGCTCTACGCCTTTCCCGCCGAGCGCCTGGGCGAGCTCGCGGCGCTCGCCGTCCACCCCGATTTCCGCCGCGAGGGCTACGGCGAGGCGCTGATGAACGAGATCGAGCAGCGCGCGCGCAAGCTGCGGCTCGCGCAGCTGTTCGTGCTGACGACGAAGACAGCGCACTGGTTCCTCGAGCGCGGCTTTCGCACGGCGGCGATCTCCGACCTGCCGCAGCAAAAGCAGGCGCTCTACAATTACCAGCGCAAATCGCTCGTCTACGTCAAGAACCTGTAGCGGGCGGCGGTTGCCGCCGCCTTCGGGAAAGGATCAAAACCATGACCAGGATGGTCAACTGCGTGAAGCTCGGCCGCGAGGCCGAAGGTCTCGATTTTCCGCCCTATCCGGGCGAGCTCGGCAAGCGGATCTACGAGAACGTGTCCAAGGAAGCGTGGGCGCAGTGGCTCAAGCACCAGACGATGCTCGTCAACGAGAACCGGCTGTCGCTCGCCGACCCGCGCGCACGCAAATGGCTCGCCGAGCAGATGGAGAAGCACTTCTTCGGTGCCGGCGCCGAGATGCCGGCGGGCTATGTGCCGCCATCACAATGAGCGCTGCCGGGCCGCCCCGAAACGCGAATTCCGCCGCCTCTGGTAGAAGCGAAGCGGGGACGCCGCCGATTTCGCGCTATCCGGTCCCCGCGCTCGCCGAGCTGCCGGAAGACATCCGCGCGCGCATCCTGGAAGTACAGGAGAAGGCCGGATTCGTCCCGAACGTGTTCGCGACGCTCGCGCACCGGCCCGACGAGTTCCGCGCCTTCTTTGCGTATCACGACGCGCTGATGCTGAGGGAGGGAGGCCTCACGAAGGCCGAGCGCGAGATGATCGTCGTCGCGACATCGGGCGCGAACGACTGCCTGTACTGCATCGTCGCCCACGGCGCGCTGCTGCGGATCTACGGCAAGAACCCGCTCGTCGCCGACCAGGTTGCCGTCAACTACCGCAAGGCCGACATCACGCCGCGGCAGCGCGCGATGCTGGCGTTCGCGATGAAGGTCGCCGTCGACAGCGCGGCGATCGACGACGCCGATTTCACCGCGCTGCGCGCGCACGGATTCAGCGACGACGACATCTGGGACATCGGCGCGATCGCGGCATTCTTTGCACTGTCGAACCGCATGGCCAACATGATCGCGATGCGCCCGAACGACGAATTCTACCTGCTGGGCCGCGTCCCGCGGAAGTGACGCGCGAGCGTCAGAGCTCGTGGACGACCTGCCCGGCGAGCAGCGTGTAGCGCACCCGCCCTGACACCTCGATTCCCAGGAAGGGCGTGTTCTTGCCCTGGCTGCGCAGCGTGTCGCGGCGCACGACCCACGGTTCCGTCGGATCGAAGATGGCGAGATCGGCCGCGCTGCCGCGTCGCAGTGTCGCCGGCGCGACGCCGAGGATGTGCGCCGGCCTCGTGGCGATTGCGGCGATCGCGCGCGGCAGCGGGACGTCGTCCTCCGCCGCCCACTTGAGCGTGAGCGGCAGCAAAAGCTCGAGTCCCGTCGCGCCCGGCTCGGCCTCGCCGAACGGCACCTGCTTGTCGTCGTCGTCGACGGGTGCGTGATCCGAACACACGGCGTCGATCGTCCCGTCGGCAAGACCGGCTCGAAGCGCCGCGCGGTCGCGCGTGCCGCGCAGAGGCGGCATGAGATTCGCGAGCGGATCGAACCAGCCGATGTCGACGTCGCACAGGTGCAGGTGATGCACGTCGACGTCACAGGTCAGAGGCAGGCCTTCGGCTTTGGCGGCACGAACCATGTCCACGCCGCTCGCCGACGAGATGCGGCAAAGGTGCACGCCGACGCCCGTCTCGCGCACGAGCGCGAAGATCGTGGCGAGCGCGATCGTTTCTGCCGACACCGGGATTCCGGGCAACCCGAGGCGCGTTGCGACCTCGCCGTCGTGCGCGACGCCGCCGCGTGCGAGGTGCGAATCCTGCGGCCGCAGCCAGACGCGGTGCCGGAACGTTCCCGCGTACTGCAGCGCGCGGAACAGCATCTGCGTGTCGGGCAGCGGGACGTCGGCGTGCGAGAACGCGACGCATCCGGCTTCGGCGAGTTCGCTCATTTCGGTGAGCGTCTGGCCCGCGAGTCCGAGCGACAGCGCGCCGATCGGATAGACGTGCGCCTGGTTGATGACGCGCGCGCGGTGCTTCAGCATCTGCACGAGGCCGGGCTCGTCGAGCGGCGGATCGGTATCCGGCGGGCACGCGAGCCCGGTGACGCCGCCGGCGGCCGCGGCGGCAAGCTCGGAGGCGAGCGTCGCCTTGTGCTCGAAGCCGGGCTCGCGCAGGCGCGCAGCGAGGTCGACGAAACCGGGGGCGACGACGAGGCCGTGCGCGTCGATGACCCGCTCCGCGCGCCAGTGCGGCGGCGGGTCGTGGAGCCCGGCAATCGTGCCGTCGGCGACGTAGACGCTCGTGACGCGGTCGAGATCCTGCGCCGGATCCACGACGCGACCGCCCTTGATCTCGACGTTCATGCGCGCCGGGGCCTAAGGCGATGCGATGAGGGAGAGCACGGCCATCCGGACGGCGATGCCGAACGTCACTTGCGGCAGGATCACCGAGCGCGCGCCGTCGGCGACCGCGGAGTCGATCTCGACGCCCCGGTTCATCGGCCCCGGATGCATGACGATCGCGTCGGGCTTCGCGAGCGCGAGCTTGTCCTGCGTGAGCCCGTATTGCTTGAAGAATTCGCCCGCGGACGGCAGCAGCGCGCCCTTCATCCGCTCGCTTTGCAGCCGCAGCATCACGACGACGTCGCAGCCGCGCAGGCCCTCGCGCATGTCGGATGCGACGCGGACGCCGAGCGCCTCGACGCGCGTGGGCAGCAGCGTCCGCGGAGCGATGACGCGAACCTCGGCCGCGCGCATCGTCGTAAGCCCATGGATCAGCGAGCGCGCGACGCGCGAGTGCAGGATGTCGCCGACGACGGCGACGACGAGGCCGCCGAAATCGCGTTTGTAGTGCCGGATCGTGTACAGGTCGAGCAGGCCCTGCGTCGGGTGCGCGTGGCGCCCGTCCCCGGCGTTGACGACGTGGACGTGCGAGCGGCCCGTGGCGTCGAGGTGCGACGCGATCAGGTGCGGCGCTCCCGACTGCGAATGCCTAACGACGAAGATGTCGGCGTTCATCGCGCACAGGTTGTCGACCGTGTCGAGCAGCGTCTCGCCTTTCGCCGTCGACGACGCACCGATGTTCAGGTTGATGACGTCCGCGGAGAGCCGCTTCGCCGCGATCTCGAACGTCGTGCGCGTGCGCGTCGAGTTCTCGAAGAACAGGTTGAACACCGCCTTGCCGCGCAGCAGCGGCACTTTCTTCACCTCGCGCTCGGCCACCGACACGAACGGCTCGGCAGTGTCGAGCACCCGCGTGATGACCTCGGCCGGCAGCCCCTCCAGCGTGATCAAATGCCGCAGCCCGCCGTTGCGGTCGAGCTGCGGGTTGCGTGTCATCTGGGCTGTCAGGCGACGCCGGTGACCGGCTCGACGCGCAGCGACAGCGTGCCGCCGGGGTCGCGTGACAGCACGACCGTATCGTCGCGCGTCACGGTGACGCGCGCGCCCGTGTATGTCGCCTCGATCGGCAGCTCGCGGCCGCC
>Ga0207706_10001304_pt1 | contig 25077 bp, 22 predicted proteins | sample KBSC53metaG_FD_184318 | JGI IMG/M metagenome (GOLD analysis project Ga0207706, IMG submission 184318) | Corn rhizosphere microbial communities from Kellogg Biological Station, Michigan, USA - KBS C5-3 metaG (SPAdes) (version 2) | ecosystem: Host-associated > Plants > Roots > Rhizosphere > Soil ... | reverse complement strand
CTGGGACTTTTCGATCAGCAGCTGGACTTTAGTTTCGGCCTTCTCGAGCTCCGCCGACGCCGTGCGCAACAGCTCCACGCCTTCCTCGAACAGCTTGAGCGATGCGTCGAGACCGACCTGCTCGCTTTCCAGCTGCGCCATGATCTCGTCCAGCCGTCGCAGACTCTTTTCGTAGCTCATTCGGGAATAGTTGATTGTGAAAAGCGAAAGAGAAATATCGACTGTCACCCCCCTCGCGCGGGAGTCAGGCCGGCTCGTCCTCCAAGGACCGGTTAGCTCCATCTTGACTTAGGAGGCCTTTTGTTATAACCTTTAATCCGGATGAACGGATATAGCCGATGACCGCGCCCGTCCTATTCGGACAGATCACCGCGATTGCCGACCCGACGCGAAGCCGTCTGCTGCTCGCCCTCGAGCGCAATGAGCTCACGGTGAACGAGCTGACTGCCATCCTCCAACTGCCCCAGTCGACCATCAGCCGGCACCTGAAAATGCTGAGCGCCGAAGGTTGGGTAGACGCGCGAGCGGAAGGCACCAGCCGACACTATCGTCTTGCTGCCGACTCGCTCGATCAGCCAACCCGTCGACTTTGGCAAATCGTGCGCGAGGAAGTTGCCCGCACCAACGCCGCCGACCAGGATGCGCGTCGTACTCACGCGGTGCTCGCAGAGCGCAGCAGCCGCTCCCAGCAATTCTTCTCGACGTCGGCCGGACAATGGGACCGGATGCGTGTCGAGCTGTTCGGCCGGCGCGCCGATGTAGCTCTCCTCGGCTTGCTGGACGAGAACTGGACTGTCGCCGACCTCGGCTGCGGGACCGGCGCGATCTCGCAATCCGTCTCTCCCTTCGTTCACAAGGTGATCGCGGTCGACGAATCAAGTGCGATGCTGTCTGCGGCGAAAAAGCGACTTCATGGCCTGGACAACGTCGACATCAGAAACGGCCGGCTGGAATCACTTCCTTTGGCCGATGGCGAAGTTGATGTCGCGCTTCTCTTTCTGGTGTTGCACTACGCCGCGGAGCCAATGCGGGTGATCGCGGAGGCGGTGCGGATTCTCAAGCCGGCGGGCCGTTTGCTCGTGCTCGACATGATGCCGCACGACCGGCAGGATCTTCGTCAGACCATGGGTCATTTGTGGCAGGGGTTCGACCGCTCCACGCTTGCGACCTGGATGGAGTCGGCTGGCCTGGAAGGCTTTCGTTACGCACCCTTGCCGCCGGATCCCGACGCCAAAGGTCCGATGTTGTTTACCGCCTCTGGAAGACGGAGCGCGGTGGGCGCCCGCACCAGCGGACGCAAGAAAGCGGATGCGGTTCCGCTCATGAAAACCGCTTGATCATCTACCGCAGAATTCAATGGAGCGCACAGTGGGCACGATTACAGAACCGATGAATGCATTCACCGCCGCTGCCGAAGCCGGTCGCGAGCCGTACAAGGTGAAGGACTTGGCGCTCGCCGAGTTTGGCCGCAACGAGATCCGCCTTGCCGAACACGAGATGCCAGGGCTGATGGCGTTGCGCGCGGAATACAAAGGCAAGCAGCCATTGTCGGGAGCCAAGATCATGGGCTCGCTGCACATGACCGTGCAGACGGCAGTGCTCATCGAAACGCTGACGCAGCTCGGAGCAGACGTGCGCTGGGTCTCGTGCAACATATTCTCTACCCAGGATCATGCCGCGGCCGCGGTGGTCGTCGGCAAGAACGGTACGATCAACGACCCGCAGGGCACGCCGGTCTTCGCGTGGAAGGGTGAGACGCTCGAGGAGTACTGGTGGTGCACGGACCAGGCGCTCGTATGGCCAGATGGCTCCGGACCAAATCTGCTGCTGGATGATGGTGGCGACGCCACGCTGCTCGTTCACAAGGGCGTCGAGTTCGAGAAGGCTGGGCGCGTACCCGAGTTCAACGCCGACAAGGACTCAGAGGAGTACGGGGTCATCCTCGGACTGCTCAAGCGTGAATTCAAAAAGGATCCGCAGCGCTGGACGCGAATGTCAAAGGACCTGCGCGGCGTTTCAGAGGAAACGACGACAGGTGTGCACCGCCTCTATCAAATGATGGAAGCGGGCACGCTGCTCTTCCCCGCCATCAACGTCAACGATTCGGTGACGAAGTCGAAGTTCGACAACCTCTACGGCTGCCGCCATTCTCTCACCGATGGAATTCTCCGCGCGTCCGATGTGATGCTCGCCGGAAAGGTCGCGGTCATTTGCGGTTACGGTGACGTCGGCAAGGGATGCGCGCAGGCGCTCAAAGGCCAGGGCGCGCGAGTCATCATCACCGAGATCGATCCGATTTGCGCGCTTCAGGCCGCAATGGAAGGCTATCAGGTCACGACGCTCGAAGATGTCGTGAAGACCGCCGACATTTTCGTGACGGCTACCGGAAACAAGAACATCATCACCGCCGATCACATGGCCCAGATGAAAGACAAGGCGATTGTCGGGAACATCGGCCACTTCGACAACGAGATCGACATGGCCGGCCTGAAGAAAGTGAAAGGCGTCAAGCGCGTGCAGATCAAGCCGCAATACGATGAGTATGTTTTCCCCGACGGCCACAGCATCATGATTCTGGCAGAGGGCCGGCTGCTCAACCTTGGCTGCGCGACGGGCCATCCGAGTTTCGTGATGTCAGCGAGCTTCACGAATCAGGTGATGGCTCAGATCGAGCTCCACACGAACTGCGATGCCTATGAGTGCCGCGTCTACACTCTGCCCAAGCATCTCGACGAGCGTGTCGCGAGACTTCACCTCGACAAGCTTGGCGCGAAGCTGACGAAGTTGTCGAAGGATCAGGCAGACTACATCGGGGTCCCCGTCGACGGACCTTACAAGTCGGACCACTACCGCTACTAAGGACAGCACAACGGGTGCGGGGTGTGTGTAGCTAGGTTGCGCGATGCGGGTGAACGTCGGCGGTTTTAACCTCATCCCCCGCAACCTGACTACTCCAACCCCACATCCCGCTCTCGTGTTCTAAGCGGTTCGCCGCACGGAGGACTTCGCTCGCCGGCCTTTACCTGGCCTTTGGTTTGGTCTCCTTGACTCTATCCGTACCCGGCGGATATTGCCGCTCATGAAATCACTGCGCGAACTTTCCCCTCAGCTGGCTTTCGCAGGAATTGTCGCATTGCAGCTGTCGTGCGGTGACTCTTCCGGGCCCGCGCCATCCGCTGCGACCATCGAGGCAGTGTCCTCGACTACCATCGGGGCGCCGCCGGGAGGACAGGTGGCCGAGCTTCCATCGGTTCTCGTGAAGGACGCCAACGGCAATCCGGTCAGCGGTGTGCCGGTGACGTTTACCGTCACTGGTGGAGGTGGCTCCGTCACAGGTAATCATCCGACATCGGGTGCGTCGGGCATCGCGACGGTGGGGAGCTGGACACTAGGCACGACCGCCGGAACGAACACTCTGGTCGCCACGACGGGTAGTCTTTCAGTGACGTTCACGGCGAACGGCGCCGATCCGTGCGCGACGTTGCAGAATCACGACGTCGGATCCACCACCAACGGGCAGTTATCAGCGTCAGATTGCCGATTTGACGATGGTAGCCTCGTCGATTTCTACCAGGTGACCGTCTCCTCGGCGGGGACGTACATCTTCACCCAGACTGCGTCGACATTCGACAGCTTCCTGTTGCTATACCTCTCGTCCGGCACCGTTGCCGGAGTAGATCCGCTTCCTTCGCAGGTCGACTCACACCTCACTGTCCTCATGCCGGCCGGCAGCTTCATAGTCGGAGCGAATTCGTACGAAGCGAACAAGACGGGCCCCTACAGCCTTTCCTCGACCGCATCCAGCGTCCATATCACAAACTGCGAATTGCCGTTCGTGTTGCGTGGCGTCAGCTCGGCACAGAGTCTCCAGGCGACCGACTGCAACATCAACGGAATACTAGGCGATCAGTACGCGATCTACCTCCTGGCCAATCAGGCCCTCACAGTTTCGATGAGCTCGGCGGCCGTCGATTCCTATCTGGAAATTCACCCGGGCAACAGTAATGTCATACTGGCATCGAACGACGATATAGACGGTACAACGAAGGACGCGCGCTTGGTCTTCACTCCAGCGCAGGAAGGCTTCTATATATTCGCCGCCAGAACTACTGTTGCCGGATCCAGCGGGGCGTACACTCTCAGCGTTCAGTAACTCGCCGGACGAAGCTTAGCGCGTCGCCGCTGAGTCGAGAGCGAAAAATGGCGATCGTACGACAGGGCGGTTCTGATCGTACGATCGCTTTGTCAATCTTGCGACCGTCGTGTCGCGACCAAGCCAGTTTTGCACCGCCGTCGAGTCGAGGAGCTTGTAACGGCGTGCCAGCTCCGCCCGATACCACTTGGCGGGAAGCAGAGGCACCGTGACCACCGTCACGTCGCGCCGCACCGATTCCACCTGCTGCAAATACCAGAGCGGATAGCTGTCGTTGTCGCCGAGCGCGAGAAAGACTCCGGACGGCGGGACTCTGGCCAGCATATCAGATTCGTCCGTGCGCGCCCGAAGCTCTACGGGGTCTGTCCTGCGGTCAACTGCCCCCCAGTTGAGGAGAGCCGGTGCGAAAGGCATCAGCAGAAAAACGAGATTGATCGGAGTTGTTACGACTCTCGACAGGCGAATGGCCCCGAAGCCCGCCCATAATCCCCAGCAGACGAACATCCAGAAGAAGAAGTAGTCGCGCTCGCGTGCCTCGCGCGGGGCGTTTGGCGGAAGCAAGCCTGCGCCGAACGACGGGCCGGCTTTCAGATTCAGATAGATCACGACGCCGACGGTGGACACCAGGAACAGGAGAAAAAGCGCGCGCCAGCTGCGCCTGTCGGCATTCCGGTGCAGCACACAGCCGACAACTCCAATCAGCGCATACAGCACCGTGATTGGAGTGCGCCACCAGCTGGGCGGCGCGTCGGGCGCCAGCCCCTTCGCAAATTGCCAGTCCGCGTACTCGAAGATGTTGCCAAGCTGCAGGTAGAACGGCGCCTGGCGCGGCCAGATCGAAGCGACGTCGTACTGGCGGCGCATCAGAACGTCGAAGAGCGCACCGACCGTGGATGGGTTCCCCTGGTTGATCGCGGGATCCTGTCGGGCGCGAATGAGCAGATAGAGAATGCAGGTAGTGCCAACGAGCGCGACGATGATCCCACTGCGCAGCAGCTTCGCGAATGAGTGCGACTCGCGCCTTCCGTCAACGTAGCGGCGTCCAACAGGAACGGCGAAGTAGCCGTCGGCGGTGGTAAAGATGAGCAGCATCGCGCTTGGCACGACGAGCAGTGCGATGAGATGCAGCGTCGACGCGAGGCCAGCGAGGTATGCGGCCAGAAGAGCCCAGCGCGCGTCGGAATTCCTCCCCGCCCGGTCCGCTGCCCACAGAATGATGCAGCCGAAAACCATTGCTACGGCGTAGACTTCCGTCTCGGTCGCGTTGAGCCACACGGTCGACATCAGCCCGGCAGTGAGCCCTGCAGCGGTGCCCGCGAAACCGTCTTCGGTCCAGCTCGCGATCAGGCTCGCCAGAATCCCGCAGCCGAGCGCGGTGGAAACAGCGGAAAGAAGATTTACCGAGTGCCCAAACCCGAACACGGGCGCGAGCAGCATGCTCCACACCTTACCGATGAGCACGAAGAGCGGCGTGCCCGGCGGATGTGGAATGCCCAGAGAATGAATGGCGGCCAGAAACTCACCCGAATCCCAGAGCGTGACGCCGGGCGCGAGGGTGAGCATGTAGACGAAAAGGAGGAGAACGGCGGTCGTCCAACCCGGCGAAGGAAACCGTCTTATCGGGAGCGCCTCGAAGAAGAGTTGCGACTAAGAAAATAATTTAGCGGCTCGTTAGTTGCGCCAGCAGTTGAGCCAACTGAAAGATACTTCGTTCGACTGGAGGACCTACGTACGCCATCGCTCACGCAACAACGGCTCTCGCTTTAAAAAGAAAATATCCGAGGGTCGGGCTCTGGCCCCTCCTCATTTCGGTACAGCTGATCGAGCTGCTGTGGATCCTCTTCTCATATCTCGGGTTGGAGCGTGCGCGAGTCGAACCGAACGCCATTCATCTCGACTCAATTCAATACTCGCACTCCGTGTTGACGAGCGTGCTGCTGGCATCCTTGATCTGGGCGCTTGGAAAGACCGCGCGGCGCAGCAACCTCGCCGCAGCACTGGCAGTCGGAACGCTGTCGCACATTGTGCTGGACATCATCCATCACGAGCCGAACATCAGCCTGCTTCCTCTTCAATGGGGGCCGCGGCTTGGACTTAACCTGCAGGGATACCCGGTCCTCGATCTGTTCGTGGAGCTCGCGTTCTGCATCGTATGCTGGGCTGTTTTCGGCGGAGGCAAGGGACTCCTCGCCGGCATCATTGTTTTTAACCTGATCAACATCCCGTTGATGTTTCCTTCAGAGAATGCCTTCGCACCGATAATCGCGCACCCGTTTCTATTGCCGACAGTGATCCTGCTTCAGGTTCTGGCGACGTGGCTTTTCGTCTGGTGGTTTGGACGACACACAGTGTTTCTCGAGGAGGCCGTCGGCGCACCGCCGCCGTAGGCTATTGGGCAAGCATCTCCGATTCTTCGGGCGTAAGGGCCCAGGCGGCATCCAGAGCCAACCGGTTCGGTCGCACGCTGTGCACGCGGAACACGCGAGCTCCCGCAAAGAAAGCGACGACGTTCACCCCTACAGTAGTCATATCGCGGTCGGCATTCGATACGAGTTGTGGAGCGAGCGTGGTCCCTGACGAGTTGCTACCGCCCGACGTGTACCGAATCAGCTCGGCGATTACCCGCTTGCGCGAGACGCCGACGAAAACCGGGTAACCAAGCGCCACGATGCGCGGGAGCTCGACGAGCGCGGCAAGTGAATGTCCCGTTCGCTTCGAAAAACCGATGCCGGGATCCACGGCAATGCGCGCTGGATGAACGCCGGCTCTCTGCGCGGTCCCGACGCTCTCTTCCAGCTCCGCTATGATTTCTCCGACCGGATCGTCACCGTACACCGCCTTCTCGTAGCTGGCCATTTCCGCCACCGTGCCTCGCGAATGCATCAGTACGACGTTGCATCCTCCTTCCGCGCATACAGAGGCCATTTCCGGATCGAGCGACATTCCGGACACATCGTTGACGATGGATGCACCTTCTGCCAGGGCGGCTCTGGCGACTTCAGCCTTCACAGTGTCGATCGAGATTGCGATGTCGCTCCAGCGGGATCGTATGGCGCGTATCACCGGAAGCACGCGCTTCAGCTCTTCGCGAACGGTGACGGGTTTGGCGCCGGGCCGCGTCGATTCGCCGCCGACATCGACAGCATCGGCGCCTTCGGCGATCATGCGATCAGCCTGTGCGATCGCGGCTTCAGTAGAAATGAAATTACCCCCGTCGCTAAAGCTGTCGGGGGTAACATTCAGAATTCCGAAAATGGTTGGCCGCTGCGATTTCGACGGCCAGCTGAAACTCACGCCGGCGCTACCTCCGGTCCACCAAACAACGGTGGCTTCGACGGCTTGGGATGCATCACAGGTGTCGCGAGAGCCGGCGCGTTCGGTGGCGGGCTCGCCGGGCGCGGCGGAAGCGTCTCACCGCGCGCCAATGCCGCCACTTCGTCACCCGTCAGCGTCTCGCGATCGAGCAGGGCTGCTGCGACTGTGTGCAACAGATCCATGTTCGCCTGAAGCACCTGGGTCGCTCGCGCGTAGGCTTCCTTGATGACGCGCGATACTTCGCCGTCGACGAGCTGAGCGGTGCGCTCTGAGACCTCGCGACGAGTTTGCAGCTCGCGGCCAAGGAAAAGCTCCTGCTCGTTATCGCCGACGAGAACGGGGCCGATCTCGTCTGAAAGCCCCCACTGCGAGACGTAGCGACGGGCCAGACCAGTGGCTTGCTGGATGTCGCTCGCCGCGCCTGTGGTGACGCGGTCGCGCCCGAATACAAGCTCCTCGGCCACACGTCCGCCGTAAGCCTTGACGAGATTGGCCTCCAGCTGCTCTCGCGTGACCGAAACGCGATCGTCCTCTGGAAGCGTCCACGCTACACCAAGCGTGCGGCCGCGCGGAACGATGGTGACTTTGTGAAGAGGATCGTTGCCCTTCACCTTGATCGCGCAGATGGCGTGGCCACCCTCGTGATATGCGGTGAGCTTCCGCTCCTCGTCCTTCATTACCATCGATTTGCGCTCGGCGCCCATCATCACCTTGTCCTTCGCATCCTCGAGGTCGGCCATGTAGACCTTGTCGTGGTTGCGACGAGCGGCGAGCAACGCGCCCTCGTTCACAAGGTTGGCGAGATCGGCACCGGCCATTCCGGGAGTGCCCCGCGCGAGCGTGGTGACGTCTACGTCTTCCGCCATCGGCTTGTTCCGAATGTGCACGCGAAGAATTCCCTCGCGTCCGCGCAGGTCGGGCGAATCGACGACGATCTGCCTGTCGAACCGACCCGGGCGCATCAGCGCCGGATCGAGTACATCAGGCCGGTTCGTCGCCGCGATGAGAATGACGCCGTCGTTGGATTCAAAACCGTCCATCTCGACGAGCAGCTGATTCAGCGTCTGCTCGCGCTCGTCGTGACCGCCGCCAAGACCGGCGCCGCGATGGCGACCGACGGCGTCGATCTCGTCGATGAAGATGATGCACGGCGCGTGAGCCTTGCCCTGCTCGAAGAGATCGCGCACGCGACTGGCGCCGACGCCGACGAACATCTCCACGAAGTCGGAGCCCGACATCGAAAAGAACGGCCGCCCAGCTTCACCCGCCACAGCGCGTGCTAGCAGTGTCTTGCCGGTGCCCGGCGGACCAACGAGCAGCGCACCCTTGGGCAGACGACCGCCCAGCTTGGTGAACTTCTGCGGATCCTTCAGGAATTCGATGATCTCCTGCAGCTCGACCTTGGCTTCGTCCGCCCCGGCGACGTCATCGAAGGTGACCTTCGGAGTGTCGCCGGTTAGAAGCTTCGCCTTGGACTTGCCGAAGCTGAACGCCTTGGCGCCGCCGGCCTGCATCGAGCGGAAGAGGAAGAACCAGATTCCGAAGATGAGCAGGTACGGAAAGAGGCCAATCAGGATCGCCGTGAATGAAGCGCGCGGCTCCTCGGCCTGAATCTGCACACCGTGCTCCGTAAGGCGCTTCACCTCGTCGCTGGAGTTCTCCATCGGGAGCATGACTTTGAACTTCTGGACGAGCCGGCCCTTGACGGGAACTTTCTGCTTGAAGTCGCCGCTTACCAGCTTGCCACCCTGAATGGTGACTTTGTCGATGTTGTTCTTCTCGAGCTGCTCCTGGTATTGCGGCGCATAGGAGATCTCGGGCGCGGCGTCCGATCCCTTTCCAGAAAACTGGATGATCGCAACGGGCACCAATATGACGAAAACCCAGAACGAGAGCTGCTTGGAAACCTTGCTCCAGTTCGTCGGTTTCTTGGGTGTCTTGTTAGGCGGCATCTGTATTGGCATTACTGCAAGCTCGCTATGTACGGCAAGTGGCGGAAATTCTCCGCGTGATCAAGCCCATAACCCACCAAAAACTCGTTCGGAGCATCAAATCCAACGAACTTCGTATCGTGCTTCAGGTCTGCGGCAATCCGCTTGTGGAGCAACGCACAGATCTCCAGCGACCGCGGCTTGCGCTCCTTCAGTATAGTCATCAGACGATTCAAAGTGCGGCCGGAATCAACAATATCCTCGACGAGTAGAATGTCCTTACCCTCGAGCACAGTTTCAGGGTCATAGACGAGGTTCACGGTTCCACTCGAAACCGTTCCCTCGCCATAGCTCGAGGCCACCAGGAAGTCCACCTGCAGCGGACGAGTTATCTGCCGCACAAGGTCGCTGAGAAAGATAAAGCTGCCTTTGAGCAATCCGAGCACCAGCAGGTCGCCGTTCGGGTAAGCAGCGGTGATCTCGGCGCCAAGCTCAGACACGCGCCGCGCCAATGCCGCCTCATCAAAGGCAACTCGCTTGACGACTCTTCCGGAAAGGCGGGGATCGGCCTTCGTTCCGACAGGACGCATCGTGCTGCTCATACCAGCTCCCGCGACGGAACCGACCGCCAGCGCCGCAGAAGCATGTGGTCGCGTCTCATCACGATTTCGACGCCTCCCGACAGCTGAATCGCACCTCCTGTTGTGCCCTTCATAGTAAACTCAGCCGCCCGGTGTGTTCCCCTTCGGTCCATTACGACGTGCGCGCGCGCCGCCAGGGCGGGCCACAGCACGCGCAACGATTCGGCATCGAATCCGGAGAGACTGGAGCGGCTAACCCGGAGGGCACCACCACGCTCCGACTCGGCGTCGATGTTGGGAAGAATGTCCTCCAGCGAATTGCGCCAGGCTGCCGATTGGCGTGCGAGCGAAAGCAATACCGAGGGGAAGTCAGGATTCTGTTTGACGATGGACGGCAGGAGGTCGAGACGGATTCGGTTGCGAAGGTGCCGTCGATCCAGATTGGACGGGTCGTCGACAAATGTCACGTGATTGTCACGCGCGTACCGCGCCAGCGTTGCCCGCGAAATCCCGAGAAATGGGCGGATGACGTCCGATTCGGCGTAGAGTCCGGCGAGTCCACGCGGACCGGCCTCACGCAGGATCCTGATGAACACCGTCTCGACCTGATCGTCGAGATTATGAGCGGTAACCACTTCGGCGTTGCGCGAGATCGCGGCAGCCTTGAGAAAGTCCCAACGGGCGCGTCGCCACTCTTCCTCCCGACGGCCCACGCTGGCAGCCCTGCCGGTGATGCACGGAAATCCAAACCGGGCCGCCTTGCGCGAGACCAGCGCCGCCGCCCGACTCGCGGCGCGACCCGTGCCGTGATCGAAGGTGGCAACGCTCAGTCGTTTGCGAAGCGAGGACGGCAGGCGGGATGCGGCCGTTAGAAGCACCATCGAGTCGAGCCCGCCGCTAACGGCAAGCAGCCCGCGATCGCATCCAGCGAGAGTTGTCTCGACGGATCGGTCGACTTCGTTGCTACCTTCAACGCTGAGCGCGGCCATGATAAGTTTAAATCTACCTATTTCGCGCTGGAGTTCCGCTTGGAAACACACGGTCCTTTAGGCACCCTGTGGGTATCGTTCGGCCTCATCGCGTTCTACCTGGCGCTGATCTGGCTGAACTCGCTCCTTGGCTTCTTTTTGACTCCGCTTTTCACGATTCCCGGAACGTGGCTGCTGGACTGGCGCAAACGGCGCAAAGGCCAGCTGGAAGAGCGCGTCGAGACCGATTCCTACCAGGGATAAAGCGCCTGGTAGTACGCGCGATTGCGAAGAATTATCCGCACGTAGTCGCGCGTCTCGACAAACGGAATCCGCTCGGTAAACAGCTCGGCGTCGTTTGCGCCCGTTTTGGTCGACCATTTTTCGACCCGCGCCTCGCCGGCGTTGTACGCGGCGAGAACCTTCACAACTTCGGGATACTTCCGCACCAAACCGCGCAAATGCGCAGTGCCGAGCTTGATGTTGGTCGCCGGCTGGTAAAGCATGTCGGCATCCCACGGGCTAATGCCCTGGCTCGCTGCAAGACCCTTCCCCACATCCGGCATTAGCTGCATCAACCCCCGCGCGCCCGCCGGTGACGTCGCCTGTGGATTGAAGTTCGATTCCTGCCGGATGAGCGCCGCTACGAGAACGGGGTCGAGCCCGTTCTGCTTTGAGCTGCTAATGAGCGTCTCGCGCTCGAGAACCGGGAAGTAAAGCCGATAGTTCTCGGGACTGTGGCCGATCTCATCGAGCGCGCGCCGCCCCATTGAGATCGATCGCGACGCCTGATCGGTGCCCGCTAGTGCATGTGCGGTGGCAACCAGTTTCGTCGGATTTGCCAGTGCGTCGCGGAACAGGCGGTCGTTCTCGAAACCTGCCTCGACATCCATGCCGACATCCTTGAGCTCGATCACGCGGGTGAGTGCCGAATCCACTGCAGGCACGCGCGCGTAATTGGGTGGCGACCGATCGGCGGCAACAAGCGTGGTATCCAGTCGCTTCGCCGCAAGCACTGCGTAGTAGCTCAGAGGGTCGCTGGCGATTATCGAGCGCCACCGCGAGGTTGCGCGCGTCTTGTCTCCGAGCGCTGAGTAGGCGCGGCCAGCCCAGTACTCCGCGGCGAGAGCCTCAACGCTGTTCGAGTCTCGAGCGACCAGCGAATCAAGCTGAGCCGCGGCTGTTCGTCTGTCGTTTTGTATGAAGGCAATGATGCCCGACCGAAAACGCGCGCTCGTCGCCTGTCGGCCGCGAGGGAATCGTTTCAGCAGGGACAACAGGGTCTGACGGGCGTCCTGGTCGCGATTTTCATCGGTGGCCAAATCGGCGAGCAACAGCAGCGCCGACGCGGCGCTTGTATCGGTTGGAAAAGCGGTGGTGATCGACCGCAGCGTCGCGCGGCCGGCCGCCGTGTTGCCGAGCGCGATCTGCGCTCTCGCCTTCTGGTACTGGGCGCCGGCGGCAACGTTGCTCGGCGCGCGTACCTTGTCGAACTGCGCGGCAGCGTCCGCGTAACGACGCAAGCGGAATAGCGCCGAGCCGTACCCTACATTGTCAGATACATCCCCAAGCCCCGCGCCGAGCGCTTTTGCGTAGCCGGCCGCGGCGCGCTCCGGCAGTCCGGATCTGTTCGCGGCGCGCGCGATTGTCAGCTCCTCCGGCGGGGTGCGGGTCGTAAAAACCTTGTCGAAAAGATCGATCGCGGCCCGTGTATCGGGCGAGTTCGTAGAGCTGCTGATGAAGGCGAGCAGATCGCCGCGAGCGGCGGCCCTCGATGCATCGTCGGCCGGCGGACTTACACGGAGTCTCAGTGCGTCGAGCTTCGCCCCAAGCGCGGTGTACGCGCGAATGGCACCGGCAAAATCGCGGCTGCGCTCGCGCGCAATCGCGTCCGTCATGCGCACACGATCGCGCGCGACGTCGGTCTTCAGCTTCGCGTAGTAGGCCGCGCGCGCAGCACTGTCGGTGCTAACACCGGCAGCCCGCAGATACAGCCAGTCCGCAAGTCGCGGCAGCTTCTGCGCCGCTGCGTCATACGCGACACGCGCAGCCTCAAGGCTGTCTGCCCGATCGAGCTCTCGCGCCCGCAGCACCAAGGCGCGCTCGTCCGCCGAAAGAACGTGCTGGGTTGTGTCCCCCGCCAGAACGGCTGCTTCTTTTTTGCTGGGGTCCTGGTTTTGACAGGCGGTCGATGAGAGGAGGAGCGCGACGAGGGGCAGGAGGAAGGGAGCTAACGCCAACGTGTATGATCTCCGTCGAGGAGTTTGTTCGCCTCCTCCGGGCCCCAGCTGCCCGAGGGATACGTGGGAAGTGATGCGACGGGATGCTTGTCCCAGTACTCGAGCACCTGATCGACGATCGTCCACGCCATTTCGACTTCGTCGCTGCGGGTGAAGAGCGTTGGATCGCCGATCATGCAATCGAGCAGCAGTGTCTCGTACGCCGGATGAGAGTCGTTCCCAAAAGCTTCTGCATAACTGAAATCCATATCGACAGGAGTGATCTCCAGTCCCGGCGTCAGCTCGTGCATCGCCCCCGGAGTCTTCACCTGGAACCTCAGCGATATTCCCTCGTCCGGCTGCACGCGGAGCACGAGCACGCTTGGCGACATGTCCTCGATCGCTTTCTGCCCGAAGAGCATCAGTGGGGGCGAGCGAAACTGAATCGCGATTTCGCTGGTGCGCCGCGCCAATCTCTTCCCCGACCTCAGATAGAAAGGCACTCCCTTCCAGCGCCAGTTGTCGATGGCGACTTTCATCGCGGCGTAGGTCGGAGTGACTGAGGTTGGTGACACATTGGGCTCGCTCCGGTACGCAGGTACCGACTTTCCATCCAGCGTGCCGGCAGCATACTGCGCGCGCACGACGGGCGGCTCGCAATCGCCCTGCACCAATTGCCGCACGGAGTGCAGCACTTTCACTTTCTCGTCTCGCACAGCGTCGGCGGTGAAAGAGCTCGGCGGCTCCATCGCTGCGAGCGTCAGCAGCTGGAGAAGGTGGTTCTGAAACATGTCGCGCAAAACACCCGCTTCCTCGTAGTACTTTCCGCGCCCTTCCACTCCGACGGACTCCGCAGCGGTGATCTGTACGTGCGAGACGTAGTGGCGATTCCAGAGTGGCTCGAAGATCGAGTTTCCGAAACGGAAGACAAGGATGTTCTGAACGCTTTCCTTGCCGAGGTAGTGATCAATGCGGTAGATCTGGTGCTCGCCGAACTGATCCAGCACCAACCGGTTCAGCGCCATCGCCGAATTCAGGCTGTAGCCGAACGGCTTCTCGATTACAACGCGCACCCAGGGCCGCTCGTCGTACGAATGTGTACGCCAGGCGAGACGGCTCGCGCAGAGGTGCTTGAGGGTTGCCTCGAAGACACTCGGCGGAATTGCCAGATAGAAAAGCCGGTTTCGATCGTGCTCCGGTGAGCGCTGCTCGATTTCCTTGAGACGTCTTTCTATGCTCGCGTAGGCGGTGTCGGTCGTAAAATCCCCGGCTGCGTAAAAAGTCCTCTCGCAGAGCCACTGCCACACATCGTCGTGCACTTTGTGGATCTCGTCCGACTGCGCCATCGCCTCGCGCATTGTCTTGCGATAGTCGTCGTCCTTCAAGTCATCGCGCGCAACGCCCAGGAGTGCGAAGTTGTCGGGCAGCAGCTTCTGCTCGGCAAGGTAGTAGATCGCCGGGATGAGTTTGCGCTTGGTCAGGTCGCCCGCGCCGCCAAAGATCACCAGCGTGCATGGATCGGCCTTGTCGCGACCGCCGCGCTTGCGGGGCGCTCTCACGAGGGGAACGGCGTGCGGCGTCTTCATGTCTTCTTTACCGCGTGACCGCCAAATTCGTTGCGCAGCGCCGCGATTACCTTGGCGGAGAACGAGTCGGCCTGCCGCGATCTGAGGCGGGCAAGAAGCGACAGCGTAATCACCGGCGCCGGCACATCGAGATCGATTGCCTCCTGCACTGTCCACCTGCCCTCGCCGGAATCTTCGACGTAGCCCCGCAGAGCGCTCAGCTCGGCGTCGTTGGCGAATGCTCGCTCGGCGAGCTCGTTGAGCCAGGAGCGGACGACGCTCCCTCTATTCCACACCGCCGCGATCTTGTGCAGGTCGAGCTTGAAGTCCTTTGATGCATGGAGAATCTCATAGCCCTCCGCGTACGCCTGGAGCGCGCCGTACTCGATGCCGTTGTGAATCATCTTCACGTAGTGACCCGAACCAGGCGGGCCCATGTGCGCGTATCCGTCGGGCGGCGCGAGCGTCTTGAAGATCGGCTCGCAAAGCTTGAACGCTTCAGGAGAGGCGCCGATCATGAGGCAGTAGCCGTTAGCCAATCCCCAGATACCCCCGCTGGTACCGCTATCAACGAAATGGATTCCCTTGGGCTTGAGCTCGGCGGCACGTCGCATCGAGTCATGGAAATTCGAATTGCCGCCATCGATGATGACGTCTCCCTTCGAAAGTCCTGGGAGGAGCTGCGCTATCGTCTCATCGACCGGCTTCCCAGCCGGCACCATGATCCAGATGACACGCGGTGCTTTGAGCTTGGCGACTACATCGTTCAGCGTCGCCGCCCCCGTCGCTCCCTGCGAGACGTACTTCTGAGTCACGTCGGGAGATCGATCGAATGCGACAACTTCATGCCCGCCCTTCAGCAACCGCTCTGACATGTTGCCGCCCATTCGGCCGAGGCCGATCATAGCCAAGCGCATTGTTTTCTAGGCTCCAGAAAGTTGGAGGTCGAGCGCGCGCTCCAGGTCGGAACGCAGCTGCTCTGCCGACTTGAAAAGAAGCACGTTCATCCCGAGCGATTTCGCCGGCGTGAGATTCTGCTGGCGATCGTCGATGAAGAGTGACTTCTGTGGATCGACGTGCGCGATACCGAGCGCACGATTGTAGAAGCGTCGAATCGGCTTTCTGACCCCGAGCCAGCACGACGAGATAAAGGCCTCGAAAATCTCGGAGATACCGAACCGGTCGATTCGATAGATGTTGAGATCCTCTGACTCGTTATTGAGTGTCATCAGCGTGTACCGCGGCTCGAGGGCGAGCGCACGGGCAATCGAGATGGCTGCCTCATTGGGCACGCTCTGCGAGCGCATGAAATCCTTGAATTGCTCACGGGAGAAATCACGCTCGCTGTAGAAGATTGCGATATCGAGATATTCGTCCAGTGTGAGACGGCCCTCCTCCCACTCGCCGACGACCTCCTCGTGCCGCCACTGGAAGTCCTCCGGGTTCAGCCCGAAGTGATTCACCGCAGACTCGCGCTGCTCGCGATCCCAGCCATTGGAGCCGAGCACGCCGCCGATATCGAAGAAGATGTGGCTGATTCGATTCACTTGATCAGTACCGCGCGAGCTGGAGCGCCATCACAGCCTTCGATGCGCAAAGGAAGGCAGATGAATTCGTATTCGCCCGGCGGCGGCGCCGAAAGATCGAGACCTTCCACGATCACCACATTGGCTCCGAGGAGAGTCTTGTGAGTCCGGTGGTGTCCCGAGTGGAATTGCTCGATCGAGAGATAATCCACTCCGACGAGCTCGACTCCGTTGTCAACGAGGTACTGCGCGCCATCGGGAGCGAGAAAAGTGTAATTCCCGACAAAGTCGCCGCGTGACAGCAGCGCCGAGTTGCGCGTGCGGAGCAGCACGCGCTTGTGGCCCTTGATTGCGCGCGGCTTCAGCTCCGCGACGCCGATGGACATGACACTATCGTCGAACGAAAGAAGCAAGGCAGGACCGATCAGCCGCTGGAGCGGAATCATGTCGACCGGCTGGCCGTCATCGAAAAAGTGTCGGGATGCATCGGCGTGGGTTCCGGTGTGGGAGCCGAAGCGAATGAGCGAGACGTTGGCGCTCGCTCCTTTGGAGACCGCTTGTTGGAGGGAGATGTCGATTTCGGGATTGCCGGGATACACCAGCCCGCCAGTCCGAATCGGGACCGAGATGTCGTAAATGCGGTTCACGGCCGAATGCGAAGCAACTGTCGTGCGCGTTTTACGATGGTAAGCTCGTGGATTCGCTCGCGCTGAGAATGAACCGCGGGATTGCCGCTTCGAACGATGTCCCATCCTGGCGAAGAAAGCCGTAATGCCCCTCCATCCAGCCTTCTCCCGACTTCAGAATGCAGAAGCTCTGATACTCGTGCACCGCGCCCGGCATGATGGTCGGCTGCTCGCCAACGACGCCTTCGCCGATGACCTCGGTGTCGACGCCGTCGCCAACCGAGTCGTGTATCAGCCAACGACGCGTGAGAAGCTGTGCGGCGAGCTTGCCGACATTCTCGATCCGGACGAAGTAGGCGAAGACATAATGGTTCTGCGACGGCTCGGAATGATCGCGCAGGTAGACGGGACGAACCGTTACCCGGATCCCATCAGTCTCCCGGTAGAAGAAGGTCTTGCCACTCATACCACCCCAATCTAACGAAAGAGGCGCCGGCTGAGCCGGCGCCTCCACCGTATATCAGTCAGAAAGATTTACCAGATAACAGGACGCACCGAATCGGGGCGGACCATCGCATCGCCGGGCTTGCATCCGAAAGCAGCCGCGAATTGCGGCATGTTCGACAGCGGACCGTTGGTGCGCCACTGACCCGGCGAATGCGGGTCGGTGTTGATTCGGACTCGCTGCGCCTCCGGGGTAATGTTCTGCCGCCAGATCTGCGCCCACGCCAGGAAGAAGCGCTGTTCCGGCGTGAACCCATCGATGAGTGGTGGACGGCCCTTCTCCGCCAGTGCTTTCTCGAGTGCCGCATAAGAGACCGAGAGCCCACCGAGGTCAGCCAGATTCTCGCCAAGTGTGAGCTTGCCGTTCACGTGAAGGCTGTCGAGAACGGTGTAGGAATCGAACTGCGACGCAACGAGCCCGGTTCCGGTCTTGAACTTTGACAGGTCCGATGCTCCCCACCAGTTGCGCAGATTGCCCTGCGCGTCGAACTGAGATCCCTGATCGTCGAAGCCGTGCGTCATCTCATGTCCGATGACCGCTCCCATGCCGCCGTAGTTTACCGCGTCATCCGCCTTCGGATCGAAGAATGGCGGTTGCATGATGCCCGCCGGGAATACGATCTCGTTCATCGACGGATTGTAGTACGCGTTGACCGTCGGTGGCGTCATGCCCCACTCGGTTCTGTCGAGTGGCTGACCGATCCGGGCGAGTGTGCGGCGACGCTCGTATTCCCGTACGGCTGCGACGTTGTCGAGGAAGTGTCCGGGCTTGATGGTAAGCGTCGAGTAATCGCGCCACTTGTCCGGGTAGCCGATCTTGTTCGTGAACGCGGCCAGTTTTGACTGGGCCTGCGCTTTCGTTGTGTCAGTCATCCAGCCGAGAGTCTGGAGGCGATCGCGGAACACCGACTCGAGGTTGCGCACCATCTCGAGCGCGCGCGCCTTGGCCTCGGGAGTGAAGTACTGTGCCACGTATGCCTGGCCGAGCGCATCGCGCAAACCCTGATCGGTCGCCCGGGTGCAGCGCTTGTCGCGCGGCAGCATCTCCTTGGCGCCGCTCAGCGTGCTGGCGAAACGGAAATCTTCGTTGACAATGGCCGAGTTGAGACCGGAAGCCGCCGCATCGAGGAGATGCCAGCGCAGGTACGCCTTCCAGTCATCGAGCGGAACCGAGGTCAGCATCGCGTCCGCCGCTTTGAGGAACTCCGGATTCTGGACGTTGATCGTCGTGATGTCCGATCTACCCTCGGCCGTGAAGAAGGCGGGCCAGGCGAACCCAGGTGCCAGCTGAGCGAGCTCCGCTGCCGTCATCCTGTGGTAGTTCGCGTTCGGGTCGCGCATCTGCACCCGCGTCATCGCCGGCTTCGCGAGCGCTGTCTCGATGCTCATCACCTTCTGCGCATCAGCAGCCGCCTGAGCCGGCGTCTGTCCAATCAGCTGCAGCATGCGCGTGATGTGGTCGACGTAGTTCGTGCGGATGTCGACGTAGCGCTTTTCGGTGTTCAAATAGTAGTCGCGATCCGGAAGCGTCAGGCCACCCTGCGTGATACCGGCGATGACGGATGTGCTGTTCTTGAAATCCTGCTGCGCGCCAAAGCCGAGAAGAAGCGGAACGCCGCGGTAGTGCAGTCGCGCTATCTCAGCCTCGAGCTGTGCGCGATTTCTGATGGCGTTGATTCGATCTAGCTCGGACTTGATCGGCTGGATGCCGGCGCGCTCCGCGCCCACCGAGTCCATGCAGGTGGAGTAGTACGTTCCAAGCTTGCGAAGGTCGGCGCTCGCCTGGGGGTTTCCACTGGCCGCCGCGTCGCGGAGGATCGTAAGCAGGTTGCTCTGGTTTGCTTCCTGGAGCTGGTCGAAGCTTCCCCAGCGCGAATAGGCGGCAGGAATCGGGTTGCGCTTCACCCAGCCGCCGTTGGCGAACTGGTAGAAGTCGGTGCACGCCGACACCGAGCGATCGAGGTTCGCGGGGTCGAGTGGCCTGGATTGCATTGGGACGGCGTTCTGGGCCGCCGCTGAAGTCGTTAGCGCAACACCGAGGAGGAGCGCGCGCAGGACGGAACGCATTCAGAGTCTCCGGCTAGATGGGTGAATAAAATTAACGCCTGACCTTCTTACGCTTTTTGGAGCGGCGGCGCGGCTTCTCGGGTTTCATGATCGTTCCACGGCAATTGTCGGCGCCGCACTTACAGACATAGAACTTCTCGAGCTCGTCGTCGTTGTCGCCCGTACGCTCGTACTGATAGTCGTAGGCGAGCTCAGTTCCCGGCTCTATTCCTCGAAGCGCATGAATGAAGATTCTCCCGTCACGAATGACGGCTTCGCAGTTGGGATCGCACGAGTGATTGATGTAGCTCGCGTCGCTGCCGCCAGCCGAAATCGCACCGTCCACAACTGTTCTGGAGTCGAGCGTGAAGAGGAAGGTGTGATGCCGTTTCATCGTCGTATCGTCGTAACGACGGTCCGCTTCCTTGTTGGTGATCCGCTCGCCCGTGTACTCGACGATCCTGGTGCCCTTGCGTATGTAGCGAGCCGCGAAGACACCACGACCGTGAATATGCGACCGGCGAACTACGTAAAGAGACTCGGCCGCGGGTGCTCCGCGTTCCGCGAGTCCTGCTCTGGTTCCATTTTCCGACATCGACGACAATTCCTGGCGGTTGAGCGGCTGGCTGCTATCTCGTTGATGCTACAATGAGGCCAGCGCATTCGCCGAGGCCGATCCGGGCCGCACCTTCCCGTTGCAGGAATGCGCGCAGAATGATTTCGTCGCCGTCATGCAGGAAACGGCGCTCCTCACCGGTTGGCAGTGTCACCGCCTCGGCGCCGCGCCGCGTCAGCTCGAGCAAGCATCCCTGGGAGCCGGATTCCGGTCCGGAAATCGTTCCGCTCGCGAACAGGTCGCCGGGCCGGAGGCTGCAGCCATTGCTCGAGTGGTGGGAGAGCATTTGCGCCGGCGTCCAATACATGTCGGCCAACGAGGCCTGGCTCAGTCGGAACGGACGGAGCCTCCCTTCACGCATCAGAAGCGATCTGATGTAAACCTCGATATTGAGATCGATTCCGCCTTCTGTCTTGTTCTTCTCAGAGGAGAGATAAGGCAGGGGCTGTGGATCGCTCGACGGCCGGAAAAAAGCAGGGACGCGGTAAGGCTCCAGCGCCTCCCAGGTGACCACCCACGGGGAAATGGTCGTGGCGAAATTCTTGGCGAGGAACGGACCGAGGGGTTGGTACTCCCACGACTGGATGTCACGGGCCGACCAGTCGTTGACGAGGCAAATACCGAAGATCCGGTCCTCTGCCTCCTCCAGCGACAAAGTTTGACCGATCGCGGTTCCCTGTCCGACGAAGAAACCAACTTCAGCTTCGTAGTCGAGCATCTCGCTCGGTCCGAACGTCGGAGGACCGGCTGGTTTCGCCGCTACCTGTCCTTTCGGTCGTGTCACATCAGTGCCGCTGATCACGAGCGATGACGACCGCCCATGATAGGCGATGGGGACGTACTTGTAGTTCGGCAGCAGCGGATTGTCGGGACGGAACAGCTTTCCGACGTTGGTGGCGTGGTAGACAGATGCGTAGAAGTCGGTGTAGTCGCCAATATCCGCCGGGAGATACATGTCGGCTTCGCTCATCGGAACGAGCGCGCCAGGCGGCAGCGGATTGATGACGCTCGAATCCCCGGGTGTCCCGGACAGGAGCTCGCTCAGCCGGGCGCGAAACTCTGAGATGGCGTCGCGCGGCGCCTGCATCAGCTCATTCAGGTTCGGGCGATCGCACCACCGCGCAACGTCGCGCGCCTTGCCACTCCACAGGTTCGCGCTCAGCGATTCTCCAACGTCGACGATTTGATCTCCGATTGCGACACCGACCCTCCGCTCGGCATCGCCCTTCCGGGAAAAAACGCCGAACGGGAGGTTTTGAATCGGAAAGTCCGCGTCGGCCGAGTTGGCGGATTCGATCCAGGAAGTGAGGGACGGGTCGTGGGTCTCGTTCACTTGTCTGTTACTCTCTGTTGGCGCGTAAGATGGGTGAGCTCGTCGACAGGCTCACGAAATGAACACGAGCCGAACGCAATGGCAAATTCAGCGCGGGCCTCGGCGAGTTGTTCCGCCGAGAGGAGCTTCCCCCGCCACTTGATGCCGTCGTCCGCAAACTCGAAAGTCGACGGACCGTGCTCCTCGATCAGCGAGAGTGCGGTCTCTTCGTCTGCACCGTGGTAGATGAACGCGGCAGCCAGAAACACGTTGAGATACCCGTACATGGACCCCCGCGGCGGGTCCGGCTCATACGTGAGACGATACTCCCCACCAACAGGGTGGTGCAGCCCAGCCGTTGCCTTGAATGGAACCGACTTATCCCGGCAGGCGACGAGGAAGCTCACGATGGAATCAGCTCTCGGAAATGCATCGACTGCGATGCCACCGGTTCGCATTTTGGCGCGGGCACCTGCATGCGCGAGTCTTTCCACTAGCGGAGCGACGTTCCCGCCGAGCGGAAGCTCGAAGTATGCGGTGAGAGTTTCCGGCAATTCGCGCCGCCGGCCGATTATCTGATCGCCAGTACTCGCTTTGAGCTCGACGACGTCGACAATGGCCTGCCCCCGCTTCGAACCGGGTTCGTGCCGTCGGTTGAACTCTTCGATCTGTTTGACGGCCGCCGGAATGTCGTCGGCGGCGAGCACCGCAAGCTGCCACGGCTCGTCGCTTCTGCCGCGCGGCAACAGATCGCCGGCGGCATCCTCCAGCTCAGTCAGTCGAGTGACTGGAACGATGAACCGGCCAAGCGCCCATCTGTCTGGACCGTTCAGGTATCCCGCGTAATTCTCGAGCGCAGGTCGCATATCTTCGCCTGCGGGCGGGAACAGGCCGGCGTAGTCGATCAGTCCCGTGAGAAGTGCTTCGACTGCTCTCACCAGGCGGAAACCAGTCTTGTCATCGCGGGAAAATTACCGAACCGGGGACGCCTGAGAAATCAGCGGTCCCGAAGTCTTCGCACGAATTTGAGTCCCGACCAGGTGTCGTCGATTGCGCAGATCTTGACATCGACGAGTCCCGCCTCGAGCCCGTACTCCCGGACCACACCTTCCGTTAGATCGGAAGCAATTCCGGACGTCTTCTTCGGCCACCCGACCCAGAGCATTCCATTTGACTCGAGACGATCCCGCAGGCTCGAAAAGCGTTTTTCCAGCTCGGATCTGGACTTGACGAACAGAATCGCAAAATCGAGCGGCCCCTTGCGCGCCGTGACCGTTCCGGCCGGAAGCGGACCCAGGAGCTTGTCGAAATTCCCGGGAGGAGAAACGAACTCGAGCCGGGCGTCAGGCTTGATACCCAGTTTCTTTACCAGCGGCGTTCCAGAATAGCCGAACGAAGGCGCCTGTCTGGGAGTCATCGCCATCGGGCGGTGACTTTCGCCTCACGCGCGGCAGACAACCGCGGTGCGTGCGCTGTAAGAAGATCGCTGCGGGAAACGATGCCGACGACGACACGCGGCTTGTCCCGCGCGACAACAGGTAATCGACCGACTCCTTCGAGAACCATATGGTCGGCGGCGTCGCGCAGGGTGCTGTCTTCGTAGACGACCGCAGGCGGACGCTTGATTGTCTCCGCTACGTATTCCTCGTCAGCGTACCGTCCATCCATGATGTCGCGTCGCGTCACCACGCCGATAAGGAGACCCGCTTCATCGAGCACCGGAAAACCCTGATGCGTTGATGGGCCCGATGGTCCGTTGTTGGGACCTTGCAGCCAGCCGCGTACTTCGCCCAGCGATTGATCGGCGCGCAACGAAACGGCTGGCCGGGTTGCAGCCTGTTTCACCATTACGTGCGAAAGGTGATCCACCTCGTACTCCGTGCGGACACTCCCCTCACGGCGCGCCAGCTTCTCCGTCAGCAATGAATGGCGGTTCGACAGAAGCGAGACCAGGTATGCAGCCGCGCAGCCCAAGAGCAGCGGCAACAGTCCAACCGGTTGCCTCGTTGTCTCGAAAGCGAAGACGATCGAGGTGAGAAGGGCGTGCGTCGCACCCGCGAAGATTGCCGCCATCCCGACAAGCGCCGCCATCTTCGGGTCGATGCCGATCGATGGCGCAGCGGCAGCGGCCAGTGCGCCAAGCCATCCTCCCAATCCGCTGCCGATGGTAAAGAGCGGAGCAAGCACTCCGCCGGAGGTGCCGCTGGCCAGGTAAACCGACCAGGCGATGAGCTTGAGCACGACGAGAACCAGGAGTGCTCGCCCGATTATCGACCCGGAGAGCGCTCCGGTGATGTTCCCATAACCGACGCCGAGGATGCGCGGCTCGATGATCCCGAGCGCGCCGACGACCACAGCACCGATTGCCGGCCACCACATCCAGTGAACGTGGAATCGCTCGCCAAGCGATTCGAAGCCATCCTCGATACGGTAGGTGACTTTCGTAATCCAGACAGAAACGAGCCCGATCACGGCGCCGAGCACGAGATAAAACGCGAGCGCGGAATCGGTCGGCTGCAACAGGTCATTGATCGGAAATACAGGCTGGCTGCCGCTGAAAGCGATGCGGATGCTCGTTGCCACCGCCGATGCCAGTGCGACCGGTATAATGGACCGTGGACGATATTCGAACAGCAACAGCTCTATCGCGAGAAGAACTGCCGAGACTGGGCTCCCGAAGGTCGCCGCCATGCCCGCCGCTGCGCCCGCGGCGAGCAGCGTCTTCCGCTCGTCAGCGGTAACGTGTAGGTGCTGGCCGATGAGCGATCCGAGCGCGCCACCGGTGGCGATAATCGGACCTTCGGCGCCAAACGGCCCTCCAGTGCCGATCGCCACCGCAGCTGACAGTGGCTTGAGGATCGTAACCCGCGCCGGAATGCGGCTCTCTCCGTACAGAACGCGCTGCATCACTTCGGGGATTCCGTGTCCGCGGATGGCCGACGATCCATAGCGTGCCATGAGGCCGACGATCAAACCGCCGATCACCGGAATGAGGAGGATCATCAGCGGTCCACGCACACCGCCCGCCGGATCGACCACGGAGCTGGAGAACCGTCCGTAGAACGCGACATTGGTCGCGAAACCGATCAGTCGCAGAAACAGCTGCGCTACAAATGCGCCGGCGGCGCCAATCGCGATCGAGAGCAGCGCGACGAAGACGGTTCTTGCGCCGAGCACCTCGTAATCGCGCGGCGCGCGCAGATCGCCGCTTTCCGGCGATATGTCGTCATCGGCTTTTTCGATTTCAGGAGCCAGCGCGGCCGCGATCGGCAGAGACCCCTCGGCGCGCGATCCGTGTCCGAGATCAGAGCTCAAATTTCACTTTCCGCATGAGATGCGTTGATCACCGGCCCTGATACGGGCCGGATTCATACTCAGATCAACTTAACGGAACGCGGGCCCCGGACAAATGCGTCGGTACCGACGCATTGTGTCAGGCTCGTCGCGTCGATCCCCTGATGAGGCGCAGAATGAACAGCAGGACCACGGCGCCGCAGAAGGCGAGCGCTGCCAGCCCCTCGCCGCGGCCCGCGTGCACCGCGGCGCGCACGCTCCAGGCGAACGGCGACAGCGCGAACACGTCGCGCTCGAGCAGCGTCAGCAGCAGCCGGCGCGCGGCGCCCCCGCCGCGGCTCAGCACCAGCACCGGCATCACGCTGAGCGCGATCCCGAGCCCGATCCCGAGGAAGACGGCGCGGTCGTGCAGCCTGCGGTT
>Ga0207706_10001303_pt1 | contig 25092 bp, 23 predicted proteins | sample KBSC53metaG_FD_184318 | JGI IMG/M metagenome (GOLD analysis project Ga0207706, IMG submission 184318) | Corn rhizosphere microbial communities from Kellogg Biological Station, Michigan, USA - KBS C5-3 metaG (SPAdes) (version 2) | ecosystem: Host-associated > Plants > Roots > Rhizosphere > Soil ... | reverse complement strand
TTATCTCGCTCGTCATCGGTGCGCTGGCAGCGGTTCTGTTGTGGCGCTACCGCTTCGTGGGCAAGGTAGCCGTAGAGGGCGCATTCACACTCCCCATCGTGGTGCCGGAAATCTGCATGGGCGTTGCCATGCTGCTGTTCTTCACGCGCGTCGTGCCCTGGCCCAACAACCTCATCTGGCCGCTCAGTCTCGGCTCCATCACCATCGCGCACGTATCGTTCTGCTTCCCCTTCGTCGCGCTCGTCGTGGGCGCGCGGCTCGCGAGCTTCAACAAGGAGCAGGAGGAGGCGGCCCGCGACCTCGGCGCCAACGACTGGCAGGCATTCCGCGACGTGCTGCTGCCTCATATGCGCCCGGCACTGATCGCTGGCGGTCTGCTTGCCTTCACTCTGTCGCTCGACGACTTCGTGATCACGTTTTTCACCTCCGGTCCGGATACGATCACGTTCCCGGTCAAGGTCTATTCGATGCTGCGCTTCTCCGTGACCCCGGAGGTCAACGCCGCGTCGACCATGCTGATCCTGCTCACGATCGTGCTTATGATCATCATGATGGTGATGCAGAGCAGGGCGCAGAAGAAGTGAAGGGGTGAGCTCCGTGGACCAAGCAATAGCCGAAGTCGCCAAAGCCGCCAATCCCACCGTCAAGCCCATCATCAGCTTCCGCAACATCTCGAAGCGTTGGGGCTCCGCGGTCGGGGTGGACAATGTCAGCCTCGACATCATGCCCGGAGAGTTCTTCGCGCTGCTCGGGCCCTCCGGCTGCGGCAAGACGACGTTGCTGCGCATGCTTGCCGGCCTCGAAGTGCCGACCGAGGGGCACATTTTTATTGACGGCCAGGACATGGGCGACATACCTCCCAACAGGCGGGCCGTGAACATGGTGTTCCAGTCCTATGCTGTCTTTCCGCATATGTCGGTCGCTGACAATGTCGCCTACGGTCTCAAGATCGATGGCGTGACCCAGCCGGAGCGGGACAGGCGCGTGCAGGAAGCCCTCGACCTTGTCCAGCTCGGTCACCTTGCCGCGCGCATGCCGGATCAACTATCAGGCGGCCAGCGCCAGCGCGTGGCGCTCTCGCGTGCGCTCGTGAAAAAGCCGAAGGTTCTGCTGCTCGACGAGCCGCTCTCGGCGCTCGACGCCAAATTGCGCGAGGCCATGCGCTTCGAGCTGTCCCAACTGCAGCAGAAGGTCGGGATCACCTTCATCATGGTCACCCATGACCAGACCGAGGCCCTTGCCATTGCATGTCGCGTCGCAGTCATGAACAAGGGCTCGATCGCTCAGCTTGGCACGCCCTCAGACCTTTACGAGTTTCCAAGCTCCCGCTTTGTTGCCGACTTCATCGGTTCGGTGAACATGTTTGAGGGCAAGCTGATCGACGACGAGCCCGACGAGGCCATCGTTGCCTGCCCCGAGCTCGACCCTTATCGCGTCCAGGTTCCGCACGCCGTTCTTGGCCAGGAGATGTCGTCCGTGTGGGTCGCGATCCGCCCGGAGAAAATGAACCTGCACAAGGATTCTGACGCGCCGCCCTCGGTACCTGAGTCTCCGGCCGCCCACAATGTCGCCAAGGGAGAGATCAAGGACGTCTCCTACCTCGGCGATATTTCGATCTACCACGTCCTGCTTGCCAACGGCCGGCTGATCCGGATCTCGCGTCCCAACCGCTCCCGCTTCGACCAGGACAATTTCAGCGTCGGCGAGAAAGTTTGGGTAAGCTGGGTCGGTTCAAGCCCGGTCGTGCTCCAATCCTGACGCCTCGCGCTCTAAGAAGACTCTAAGAAGGGAACGGAACGTCTACATGGCAAATTCGGCAGACCTTCATGAGCGCAGAGTTGCGGCCGTGCCGCGCGGCGTCAGCAACGCGACCGCCATCTACGCCAAGCGCGCCAAGAACGCCGAGATCTGGAGCGAGGACGGCAAGCGCTACATCGACTTCGCCGCCGGCATTGCCGTGGTCAATACCGGCCATCAGCATCCGAAAGTCGTTGCCGCCGTCGAAGAGCAGATGAAGGCGTTCAGTCACGTCTGTTTCCAGGTCACGCCCTATGAATCCTATGTCCGCCTGGCCGAGCGGCTAAACGCGCTGGCGCCCGTCGCGAGTCCGGCCAAGACCATGCTGGTCTCTACCGGCGCCGAGGCGGTCGAGAACGCGGTGAAGGTCGCCCGCGCCTCTACCGGCCGTCCGGGAATCGTCTCATTCAGCGGCGGCTTCCACGGCCGCACGCTCATGGGAATGGCGCTAACCGGCAAGGTCGTTCCCTACAAGAAGGGCTTCGGCCCCTTTCCCGCCGACGTCTACAACGTTGCCTTCCCCAACATTTATCACGGGGTGAGCAGCGAGCAGAGCCTCGCTGCGCTCAAAGCCCTGTTCAAGTACACCGCCGACCCTTCGAGCATCGCCGCCATCATCATCGAGCCGGTGCAAGGGGAGGGCGGCTTCTATATCGCTCCGTTCGACTTCCTCCGCGCCCTTAGGGCGCTGTGTGACGAGCACAGCATCGTTCTGATCGCCGATGAGATTCAAACCGGCTTTGCCCGCACCGGGAAAATGTTCGGGCTCGAGCACTCCGGCATCAAGGCGGATGTCGTGGCGATGGCCAAGGGATTGGCCGGTGGCCTTCCGCTGTCCGCCATAACCGGGCGCGCCGATGTCATGGATGCGTCGAGCCCCGGCGGTCTCGGTGGCACCTATGCCGGCAATCCGGTCGCCTGCGCCGCCGCCCATGCCGTGCTCGACGCGATCGAGGAGGAGAAGCTCTGCGACCGCGCCAATGCGATCGGCAAGATCATTCTCGACCGCTGCCACCAGATCAAAAGTCGATCGAACCTGAACTGCGTGGGAGATGTGAGGGGCCTCGGCGCCATGTGCGCCATCGAACTGGTGAAGGACACCGCAAGCGCCGAGCCGGCGCCGCAACTGACTCAGACTTTGATGAAAGTCGCAAACGAGAACGGGCTCATTCTTCTATCGTGCGGGACCTACGGCAATGTCATCCGCTTCCTTGTGCCGCTCACCGCGAGCGATGCCCTCGTTCGCGGCGGCATGGACATCTTCGAGGCGAGCCTCACCGAAGCCGTGACCCGGGTCGCGTGAGCTCTTCTTCGTTCAACACCGATCAGCAGGCAGTGACATGAGCGCAAAGCTCGCGACCAACGATCTCGAAGCATTCTGGATGCCGTTCTCGGCGAACCGCGAGTACAAGAAAGCGCCGCGCCTGCTGGTCAGCGCCGAACGCACGCACTACACGACGGCCGACGGACGCCGCGTGCTCGACGGCACCTCGGGGCTATGGTGTGTCAGTGCCGGCCATTGCAGGCCGAAGATCGTCGAGGCAATCCGCAAGCAAATTGGCGAGCTCGATTTCGCCGGCACCTTCCAGATGGGCCATCCCCAGGCCTTCGAATGCGCCTCGAAGCTCGTCAACGTCGCCCCGCCGGGCTTCGACCACGTGTTCTTCACCAACTCTGGGTCCGAGTCGGTCGAGACTGCGCTCAAGATCGCGCTCGCCTATCACCGGGCAAAGGGCAATGGATCGAAAGTCCGCCTGATCGGCCGCGAGCGCGGCTATCACGGCGTCAACTTCGGTGGCACCTCGGTCGGCGGCATCGCCAACAACCGCAAGTGGTTCGGCACTCTTCTCTCCGGCGTCGACCATCTTCGCCATACCCACGACCTGGCCCGTAACGCCTTCAGCCGCGGCGAGCCCGAGTATGGCGCCGAGCTTGCCGACGATCTTGAGCGTCTCGTGGCGCTGCACGATGCCTCGACCATCGCCGCTGTCATCGTCGAGCCGGTCGCGTGCTCGACCGGCGTCCTGATTCCTCCCAAGGGCTACCTCAAGGGCCTCGCGGCGATCTGCGCCAAGCACGACATCCTGCTCATCTTCGATGAGGTCATCACCGCCTTCGGCCGCCTCGGCGCGCCGTTCGGTGCCGATTATTTCGGCGTCTCGCCCGACATCATCACCACGGCGAAGGGCATCACCAACGGCACCATTCCAATGGGCGCGGTGCTCTTGAAATCGAGGATTTATGACGCGTTCATGGCCGGTGCGGTGGAGGACATCGATCTCTTCCACGGCTACACCTATTCGGGCCATCCCGTCGCCTGCGCGGCCTGTATCGCGACGCTCGAAGTCTACAAAGAGGAGGGGCTGCTGACGCGCGGGGCTGAGCTTGCGCCGTATTGGCAGGACGCAGTCCACTCGCTCAAGGGCCTTCCCCACATCATCGATATCCGTAATATCGGGCTAATCGGCGCCATCGAGTTCGATCCCATCCCCGGGGCGCCGATGAAGCGGGCGCATGCGCGCTTCGTCGAGGCCTTCAATCGCGGCCTCCTGGTCCGCGCCACCGGTGACACCATCGCGCTCTCGCCGCCGCTCATTATCGAAAAGAAGGAGATCGATCAGCTGTTCGATATCCTGTCGGGCGTGCTCAAGACCGCGGATTGAGAGGCCGCTCCGTGTTGGCCATGCAAACCATCCAGAACGCCATCGACGGCCACAAGGTCACGTCGTCATCGCAGCGCATCGCGCCGGTCTACAACCCCGCAACGGGAGAGCGGACGGCTAGCCTGCCGCTCTCGACTGTCGGGGAGGTGAACGCCGCCATCACGGCCGCCAAAAAGGCGGCCGCCGATTGGGGCACGACGCCCCCGCTCAAGCGCATAAAGCACATGTTCCGCTTCAAGGAGCTTCTCGATCGCAACGCGGACGAAATCGCGCGCACGATCTCGAACCAGCACGGCAAGACGCATGTCGACGCGCTCGGCGAGCTACAACGCGGCATCGACGTGGTCGATTTCGCTTGCGGCATTCCGCATCTCCTGAAGGGCGAATACAGCCGCAATGTCGGGCCCGAGATCGACAGCTGGTCAGACCGCCAGCCGCTCGGCGTCGTCGCCGGTATCACGCCGTTCAACTTCCCGGCCATGGTGCCGATGTGGATGTATCCGGTCGCCGTCGCGTGCGGAAATACGTTTGTGCTGAAGCCGTCGGAGCGCGACCCCTCCACCTCGATGCTGGTCTGGGATCTGTTCCAGGAGGCCGGCTTCCCGCCCGGCGTGCTCAATGTCGTCCACGGCGACAAGGAAGCCGTCGATGCAATACTCGACCATCCTGACATCAAAGCGGTGAGCTTCGTCGGCTCGACCCCGGTCGCCGAGTACATCTATGCGCGCGGCTCCGCGGCGGGCAAACGCGTGCAGGCGCTCGGCGGCGCCAAGAACCACATGATCGTCATGCCCGACGCCGACATGGAACAAGCAGTCGATGCGCTGATGGGCGCCGGGTTCGGCTCGGCAGGCGAGCGCTGCATGGCTATCTCCGCCGCGGTGCCGGTCGGCGAGAAGACGGGAGACCGGCTGGTCGAGGCGCTCGCGCCCAAGATCCGCATGTTGAAAGTCGGCCCAGCGAGCGACCCGGAGTCCGAGATGGGACCCGTGATCACTGCGGAGGCCAAGCACCGGATCGAGGGCCTGATCGGCCAAGGCGTGAAGGAAGGCGCGGAGCTCGTCGTCGACGGACGCGGGCTTGAATTACAGGGCTACGAGCGTGGATTCTTCTTAGGCGGCTCGCTGTTCGACCACGTGACCAAGGACATGACCATCTACAAGACGGAGATTTTCGGGCCGGTCCTTTGCGTGGTGCGAGCGCGCGGCTATGAGGAAGCCGCCGATCTCGTCAACCGCAACGAATACGGCAACGGCACCGCCATCTTCACCCGCGACGGAGACACAGCACGCGCCTTTGCCGCGTCGATCGAGGTTGGCATGGTCGGCATCAATGTGCCGATCCCGGTTCCGGTTGCTTATCACTCCTTCGGCGGCTGGAAGCGGTCCCTGTTCGGCGATCACTCGATCTACGGCCCGGAAGGGGTGCGCTTCTACACCCGACTCAAGACCGTGACCGCGCGCTGGCCGACCGGCATCCGCGGCGGGGCCGAGTTCAATTTTCCGAGCCTGAAGTAAGAAAAAAAGCCGGTCCGTCCCGGGGGGAGGGAAAGCGGACCGGCGACGGACGCGGGGGGATACGTCCGATTAAAAGGGTTCGTCGCGCGCCTACTCAGCGGCGACGAGAAACACGTTTCCCACCGGCCCTCGGTCGAATCCGAGCGAGGCCGCGACTGCCGGATGCGTGATCCGCCCGTCCCGCACGTTAAGTCCAGCGGCGAGATGCTTGTCGGTGTCGAAAGCAGCCAAGCCCTTGTCGGCGAGCTTGATCACGAATGGCAGCGTTGCGTTGTTGAGCGCCTGCGCCGACGTGACGGGTACGGCGCCCGGCATGTTTGCCACGCAGTAATGAATGATGCCGTCGACCTCGAAGGTCGGATCGGCGTGCGTCGTGGGCCGCGAGGTCTCGAAGCAGCCGCCCTGATCGATGGATACGTCGACGAGCACGGCGCCACGCTTCATGTGAGGGAGCATGTCGCGGCGGACGAGCCTCGGCGCGCTCGCTCCGGCAACGAGCACCGCACCGATCACCACATCGGCGGCGAGCACCTCGGTCTCGACGATGTCCATGGTTGAGGCAAGCGTGCGCACGCGGCCCTCGAACAGCTCGTCAAGCTGCCGGAGCCGCGGCAGCGACCGGTCGATGATCGAGACGTCGGCCCCAAGGCCGACGGCCATGCGTGCGGCGTGCGTGCCGACGACACCACCGCCCAGCACTACAACCTTGGCCGGACGAACGCCGGGGACGCCACCCAGGAGCACGCCCCGTCCGCCGGTCGGCCGACGAAGCGCAATGGCGGCAGCCTCGATTGCCAAGCGGCCGGCAACCTCGCTCATGGGAGCGAGAAGCGGAAGGCCCCCGGCGGCATCCGTCACGGTCTCATAGGCAATGGCGGTCGCGCCGGATGCCATCAGGCCGCGGGCCTGATCCGGATCGGGTGCGAGATGAAGATAGGTGAAGAGAATCTGGTCCGGCTTGAGCCGGCGATACTCGACGGCCTGAGGCTCCTTCACCTTCACGATCATGTCGGCGTTGGCGAACACGGCTTCCGCCGTCGGTAGAATGCGGGCGCCTGCCTTCTCGTAGGCAGCGTCATCGGCGAAGATGCCGGAGCCTGCGCCGGACTGCACCACGACCTCATGCCGGCGCGCGACTAGCTCGCGAACCGAACCTGGCACGAGACCCACGCGAAACTCATTGCTCTTGATCTCTGTCGGAACACCGATGCGCATGGTGGCCTCCGTTTTCCGGACTGCTTCGCCAGTGTGAGGCTGCCACAGATCGCGAGAAGATTGCTGGCTTTTTCTTCGGCGTAGAATTAGAATAACGCAGAAAATCTGTTCAAGTTCTGTTAATTACGCGGATAAATGGCGGAAATTGAATTAGACGCGCTTGATCGCGCGATTCTCGGCGCATTGCTCGAGGACGGGCGCCTGAGCCAGGTCGAGCTTGCCGAGCGCATCCCGCTCTCCGCCACGGCGATCGCGAGGCGCATCCGCGGGCTTGAGGAGCAGGGAGTCATCAAGGGGTACCAAGCGCGCCTCAACCGGCAGGCGCTTGGCCTCAGCATGATGGTCGTCGTGCATGTCGGGCTGAACAGTCAGAACGAGGACGTGCTCAAGGCCTTCGAGGAGGCCGTCGCCAACGCGCCGTCCATCATCTCCTGTCATTTGATGTCTGGCGAGGACGACTATCTCGTCACCGTCATGGCGCGCGATCTCGCCGACTTCGAGCGCATCCACAAAGAGCAGCTCTCGCGGCTTCCTGGCGTGGCGCGATTGAAGTCGAGCTTCGTTCTTCGCGATGTCACCAACAAGCCGCTGCCCGCTTCATGCTTGTTGCCGCAGCGCAAGTAACAGCTGACAGTTTAGGCACTAGGAGGATTCAACTTAGGCAGTAGATTGCTTCAACACCGTTGCGGTTTGTGAGACAGTGTTGAAACGGGAGGGCACATTCGATGTCGCGCACACCTCTATTCGCCGCAGTAAAGAAAGCTCTTGCCGTTGCCTCTCATGAAAATGGTGTCCTCGGCGCTGACGAGGCGGCAATTGTTGCGACTCTCCGCAGCGGCGGCCGGCGCGCCGGCGCTCGCACCCGTCTTGGACCGGCGCGCTTACGCCAAGAAGCCCGGACCGAGCTCGATTGCCATCGTCGGCGTCGTCGTCGCCGGACTGACGGCTGCCTATCGTTTGCAGCAGCACGGCGCGAAGCCGGTTCTGTTCGAAGCCAGCAACCGCTGGGGCGGACGCATGTTCACCCAATACGATCTCTATAAAGGCATGTTCTGCGAGCTCGGTGGCGAATTCGTCGGCACCGGCCATGAAGATTGCAGAACCTCGCCTCCGAGGTCGGCGTGGAGATGCAGACCTGACGAGCGTGTGGCGGAGCCCCAACTCTGGTCTTCCCGCGCCTTCGAATGGCACGTTCTATTCCGATCTCGGCTTCCAGAATCTGTGGGAGACGAGCCGCGTTCAGCCGGGCGAGGCCGGCATCATCACCGATTATTTGGGGTCCAAACCTGGACTTGGCGAAGCTAAGTCCGCGCTCGACGCCTTCCGGGCCGATCTTCCCAAGATGTCGCAAAAAATGGCCGACAGCGTCGATCCCAATGCGGTCACGTCCTGGTTCTGGAGCGTCTATCCGTTCACGCTTGGCAGCTATGCCAGCGCCAAAACGGGACAATACACCACACTGCTTGACGTGGTGGCGGAACCCGCGCTCCACGGCCGTCTGCTATTTGCCGGCGAGCATACCATGGCGGAGTCCAAAGCGGTAACCGTGCCGCTGCGGCGCTCGCCAAGGGATTGGCACTCAAGAACTGACCTTGCCACTGCGACAAGCAATGCCCGCTCCTCGAAACGAGATATTCAAGTCCTCGCGGAATACGACCAAGGAGTCGCTTGCCAGTGGCGCTCAGCGCAGTCCTCGACTAACATTCTGCCGTCCACCAGGAATGGCGCAGCTTGTCGGACGAAACTCCGAGGATCTGTGGCCTATTTGCGTTGCGCCGGGGAGATCAACATGAAGTCCACAAGTATCGCAGCAGCAGTGATTGTCTTATTTGCCGTTGGCGGCACCGCGCTTGCCGAAATGCCGAAAGCAGTCGGCGAGGGCGAAGGCGAAGTCGATATCGTTGCCTGGCCCGGCTATATGGAGCGAGGCGAGAGCGACAAGAATTATGACTGGGTCACCGCCTTCGAAAAGGAGACGGGCTGCAAGGTCAACGTCAAGACAGCCGCCACTTCCGACGAGATGGTGACGCTGATGAACCAAGGCGGCTTCGATCTCGTCACCGCTTCGGGCGACGCTTCGCTGCGACTGGTCGTCGGCAAGAAGGTGCAGCCGATCAATATCGACCTGATCCCGAGCTGGAAGACGGTCGATAAGAGGCTGCAGAACGCGCCCTGGCACACTGTCGATGGCGTGCATTACGGCGTCCCGTATCAATGGGGCCCGAATGTGCTCGCCTACAACACCGAGGTCTTCAAAGAGACGCCGAAGAGCTGGTCGGTGGTATTCGAGGAGCAGACGCTCCCCGACGGCAAGAGCAACAAGGGACGCGTACAGGCCTATGACGGCGCGATCTACATCGCCGATGCAGCCCTCTATCTCAGCAAGAAGAAGCCCGAGCTCGGGATCAAGAATCCGTACGAGCTCACCCCCGATCAGTACAAAGAAGTGATTGCCTTGCTTCAGGCTCAGCGGGCGCTGGTCGGGCGCTATTGGCACGACGCCACGGTGCAGGTCGATGACTTCAAGAATGAAGGCGTCGTCGCTTCCTCGTCGTGGCCGTATCAGGTCAATCTCCTGGAGGCCGACAAGAAACCCGTCGCCTCGACCATTCCCGAGGAGGGGGCAACGGGCTGGGCCGACACGACAATGATGCATGCCGAGGCCAAGCACCCCAACTGCGCCTATAAGTGGCTCGAGCATTCGCTGAACCCCAAGCTGCAGGGTGACCTTGCCTCCTGGTTCGGGTCGGTGCCTGCGGTGCCCGCAGCTTGCAAAGGCAACGAGCTTCTGACCGACACCGGCTGCGCCACCAATGGTTTCGAGAATTTCGACAAGATCTGGTTCTGGCGCACGCCGACCGCCAAATGCGAGAAGGAGGGCGCTTGCGTGCCCTACTCGCGATGGGCAAAGGATTACATTGCCATCCTCGGGAAGTGATGCTTCCAACATAGGTCGGCCCGGCTCTGAAGAGCCGGGCCGCTCCCCGCGACGGCGCAGCCCATGTCGCCTGCCGTTAGATTCGTGAATGTCTGCCGCCATTTTGGGCCGGTGCGGGCCGTCGACGGCGTGACCCTCGATATCGCCGAGGGCGAATTCTTCGCTATGCTCGGCCCTTCCGGCTCGGGCAAGACCACCTGCTTGCGCCTCATTGCCGGTTTCGAGCAGCCGACAGAAGGTCACATCGAGATCTTCGGCGAGACCGCCGAAGGCGTGCCGCCCTACAAGCGCAACGTCAACACCGTGTTCCAGGACTACGCCCTCTTTCCGCATATGACAGTGGGCGAGAACGTTGCCTATGGCCTGATGATCAAGGGCGTGCCCCGGGCTGAGCGCGAAAGAAGAGCGAGGGACGCGCTCGCCATGGTCAAGCTCGCCGGATACGAGGATCGCCGTCCGTCGCAGCTCTCAGGCGGTCAGCGCCAGCGCGTGGCGCTCGCCCGTGCGCTGGTGAACGGTCCCAAGGCCCTGCTCCTCGACGAGCCGCTCGGCGCGCTCGATCTCAAGCTCAGAGAACAGATGCAGGAGGAGCTGAAGGCGCTGCAGAAAAAGCTCGGCATCACCTTCGTCTTTGTCACCCACGATCAGGGCGAGGCGCTTTCGATGGCCGATCGCGTCGCCATTTTCAATGACGGCAAGATCGTCCAGGTCGATGCTCCCGCCGACATCTACGAGCTGCCCCGGTCGCGCTTCGTCGCCGACTTTGTGGGGTCATCGAACGTGCTTTCCCCCGCCTTCGCCGCCGCCCATGGCGGGGCCGCCAAATGGACGAGCCTTAGGCCGGAGAAAGTCGGCGTCTTTGCGGCGGGCAGCCCCGTGCCGGAAGCACACGCTCACGCCGACGGGGAAATCAAGGCGATCTCGTATCAGGGCGCGGTCACCCGCTTCAGCGTGGAGACCGAGAAATTGCGGATCTGCGCTGAGGTGCCTGCCACCGGGTCCTCGTTCAAGGAGGGCGACAAGGTGCGGCTCATTTGGCCGAAAGCGGCCATGGTCACCATGGAGGAGGGGGCGTGAGCCAGGCGGTGACAGCCAATAAGCGCGCGGTAACAACCGACAGGCGAGAGGGGATCCTCGACCGGATCTCCGATGTCCTCATTGCGCACCCCAAGCTCCTGACATTGCTGCTTTTGCTGCCGCCGCTCCTGTGGATCGGCGTTGTTTATGTCGGCTCGCTGTTTGCCCTCCTGCTGCAGAGCTTCTATTCGCTTGACGACTACTCCGGGCTTATCGTCCGCGAGTTCACGCTCTCGACCTACGCGCAGCTGCTTGAGACCGCCAATCTTCAGATCATTCTGCGCACGGTGATGATGGCCGCGCTCGTCACGCTCGCTTGCTCGATCATCGCCTTTCCCATCGCCTATTACGCGGCGCGCTATGCCAGCGGCTGGACCAAGGCGCTGTTCTATCTTGCGGTGATGATGCCGCTCTGGTCGAGCTATCTCGTCAAGATCTACGCCTGGAAGCTCATCCTGGCCAAGGAAGGCATCCTCACCTGGCTCGCCAACGGCCTGCATCTGTCCTGGCTGCTCAACGGAATTCTGGGGCTGCCATTGGTCGGCGGCCCGTCTCTGTCGTTCAGCTACATCGGCACGTTCCTGGTCTTCGTCTACATCTGGATCCCGTACATGATCCTGCCGATCCAGGCGGCGCTCGAGCGCGTGCCGGCCAACTATATCGAGGCCTCCGCCGATCTCGGCGCCAAGCCGCGGCAGACATTCTGGACGGTGATTTTTCCGCTGGCGCTGCCCGGCATCATCGCCGGCTCGATCTTCACCTTCTCGCTAACGCTCGGCGACTACATCGTGCCCACCATCGTCGGAAACTCGCGTCTTATGATCGGGCAGGCGGTGTACACGCTGCAGGGAACCGCCGGAAACGTGCCGCTCGCAGCCGCTTTCACCGTGGTCCCCATGGCGATCATGGGCGTCTATCTGTGGGTGGCGAAGCGCATGGGGGCGTTCGATGTCCTCTGATCAAAACCGCACGACGCCGTTAGGACTTCGCATCTCGGCGATTGCCGGGCTGTTGTTCCTGCATCTGCCCTTGGCCCTGATCTTACTTTACGCCTTCACTACCGAGGAGAAGAGCTACCAGTTCCCGCCGCCTGGCTACACGACGAAATGGTTCGAGGTCGCCTGGTCGCAGCGGCCCGACATCTGGCCGCCGCTCTATCTCTCGCTCGAAGTTGCCGCGATTGCGACCTGCCTGGCGCTCATCTTCGGAACGCTTGCTGCGGCAGCTCTCTCGCGCGCCAAGTTCTTTGGCCGCGAGACGATCTCGTTGCTGTTCGTGCTGCCCATCGCGCTTCCCGGCATCATCACCGGCATATCGCTGCGCTCGGCCTTCGACATCATGGGCATCGACTTTTCGATCTGGACCATTGTCCTTGGCCACGCCACGTTCTGCATCGTGGTGGTCTACAACAATGCCATTGCCCGCTTCCGCAGGCTCTCCGGCAATCTCATCGAGGCGTCCATGGATCTCGGGGCCAACGGCTTTCAGACCTTCCGTCATGTGGTCCTGCCGCAGATCGGCACCGCACTCCTCGCCGGCGGCATGCTTGCCTTCGCGCTGTCGTTCGACGAGGTTATCGTGACCACGTTCACCGCCGGCCAGCAGTCGACGTTGCCGATCTGGATGCTGTCCGAGCTGATCAGGCCGCGGCAACGCCCGGTGACCAACGTCGTCGCGGTGTTCGTCATCGTGGTTACGCTCGTGCCCATCCTCGTCGCCTACTATCTGACGCGCGAGGGCGAGCACATCGGCGGATCATCGAAATAGCCGGCGCCCGCGCCGCAACTGGAGGAACGTATGCTCGATACGCAAATGTTGATTGGCTCGAAGTTCGTCGAAGGGACGGAATCGCCGGAGAATGTGGTCAATCCCAAGACCGAGGAGACGATCGTCAAGCTCCCAGATGCCTCTCCCGCGCAAGTCGATGCCGCGGTAAATGCCGCGGCGAAGGCATTCCAATCCTGGTCGCGCACGACGCCTGCCGAACGCTCAGGTCTTCTGCTCAAGCTTGCCGACGCCATCGAGAAGGACGCCGAAGCGTTCGCCACGCTCGAAGCCCTCAATTGCGGCAAGCCGAGAATCCGAGTGCTTCAGGATGAAATGCCAGGCGTCGTCGATTGTTTCCGGTTCTTTGCCGGTGCCGCGCGTAACATGCATGGCGTCGTCGCCGGCGAGTATATGGCCGGCTTCACCTCGATGATCCGCCGCGATGCGATCGGAGTCGTAGGTTCGATCGCGCCGTGGAACTACCCACTGATGATGGCGGCCTGGAAGCTCGCTCCGGCCTTGGCCGGCGGTAATACCATCGTGCTCAAGCCGTCCGAACAAACGCCGCTGACGACGCTGAAACTCGCCAAGACCATCTCGGAAATTTTCCCCGAGGGCGTCGTCAATGTCGTGACCGGGCGCGGCGCGACGACAGGGAACGCGTTGATCGCGCACCCAAAGATCGCCATGGTCTCGCTGACCGGGAGCATCGGAACCGGCCAGAAGGTGCTGCAAGCGGCCTCCGCCACGATAAAGCGTACCCACCTTGAGCTTGGCGGCAAGGCGCCGGTCATCGTGTTCGACGATGCCGACCTGGGCTCAGTGATCGCGGGCCTGAAGGCCTTCGGTTATTACAATGCCGGCCAGGATTGTACCGCGGCATGCCGCGTCTATGCCGGCAAGAAGATCTACGACAATCTGGTCGCCGATCTTTCCAGTGCCGCCAAGGACATCAAATACAATCTGCCAAACGACGATGAGAACGAGATTGGCCCTCTGATCTCAAAGGCACAAAAGTCTCGTGTCGCCGATTTTGTTGACCGCGCGGCGAAGCAGAAGCACATGGAGATTACCGCCGGGGGCAAAGCGCCCGGCGGAAAAGGCTTTTTCTTCGAACCGACCGTCATTGCCGGCGCCAAGCAGGAGGATGAGATCGTTCGCAAGGAAGTTTTCGGGCCAGTCGTGTCGGTGACACGGTTCGACGATGTCAACCAGGCGGTCGAATGGGCGAACGACAGCGACTACGGCCTTTCCTCTTCGGTATGGACGTCTGACATCGGCAAGGGCTTGGCGACCGCCGCGCGGCTTCAATATGGCGCGACCTGGGTCAACACCCATTTCATGCTGGTGAGCGAGATGCCGCATGGCGGCCTGAAGCACTCCGGCTACGGCAAGGATTTGTCGATGTACGCGCTCGAGGACTACACCGTCGCACGCCATGTGATGGTGAAGCTATAAGTCGAGGCATGGCCGACAACCTCGCCAAGAGGGATACCAAGGCATTCGACGAGGCAGTTGCGAAGGCACATGCGATCTACACGCCGTCGATGCTCTCCATCTACGACGTGGTGGTACATGGGCTCTCGAACCATGTCGCTTGGCGCTGCCCAACACGGAAGCTGCTTGACCTTTATCGCGCCAATCTCTCGGCCAATCATCTCGAGGCGGGCGTAGGCACCGGCTATTTCCTCGACCGCGCAGGTCGACCTGATTTCGAGCGCCTTATCCTGCTCGACATCAACCGGAACTGCCTTGCACGTGCCGAGCGGCAGCTCGCCCGCTTCAAGCTAGCGCTTTGCGAGGCAAATCTGCTTGCGCCGCTCAACCTTGACCTGGCGCCCTTTTCGTCGGTCGGATTCACCTACGTGCTGCACTGCCTGCCAGGCAGGATGAGCGACAAGCTCGTCGCGCTCGATCGTTTGCGGCCGCTGATGGACCAACGCGCGGTGCTGTTTGGAGCAACCATTCTCGGTCGGGGCATTGCACCCAACTGGGCGGCTCGCGCACTTCTCGACATCTACAATGAGAAGGGCGTGTTCAATAACCGCGATGACGATCTTGAGTCTTTGGCCGACGGTCTGCGCCGGCGTTTCGATGACGTGCATGTCGAAACACAAGGTTGCGTCGCCTTATTCCATGCCCGCTAAGCGTATGCCTTGGGATGGCCATTAACCCGCCGCTCGCCCTGCGAAGTTTCGCCCAGGTTCACCGTTAACCGTCGCCGAGGGTAGGGCACTACCCTGGGGCCGTGAGCGCTTGGTCCAGCGCAATCTATCGCGCTGGCGCGGCGACGGACCGAGCCTCCCAATCGTGAGGGGAGTCTGTTTTGCGTACGCGATTGCACCAGGCCTTGGCTTTCATCGCCGTGTCAACGGCAGGCGCCACGGCCTCAAGCCCAGTTTTAAGTGCCGACCTACCGCCTGCGCCTCTGCCGCCTGCCTATGCCCCAACGCCTGTGCCGCCCCAGGACGTGTTCGAAGGCTGGTATCTCGGAGGCACGATTGGTGGCGCCACGGTGAACTACGATTTCGCGCCAGCGAATGGCTCCATCGATACCAGCGGCATTCTTGGCGGCGTGATCGGCGGCTGGAGCTGGCAGAGCGGCCCGATCGTGTTCGGCATCGAAGGCGACTTCCTCGGCGCCGATGCCAGCGGCAGCCGCCACTTCAATGCCGGCTCCAATCAGGTGAGCCCGAATATCGACGCCATGGCGGATCTCCGCTTACGCGCGGGCTATGCCATTACGCCGCGAGTGCTGCTGTTCGGAACCTTCGGAGGTGCCTGGGCCAATGCCGATCTGCCCGTCACCGGCATCGGCGGCGGCTCCGGTGACGCCGACTTCTTCGGCTGGAGCGTCGGCGGCGGCGCCGAGGTCGCGCTCAGTCCCAAGTGGAGCGCGCGCTTCGACTATCAGTTCACCAATTTCAGCTCCGAGAAGGTGAACTATCCCGGCGGCCAGTTCGACTTCGATCCCGACGCCAACACCTATCGCGGCTCGCTGATCTACCGCTTCTGACTACGGCCTCGCCGGCGTAGCGGGAGGAACGGCGATCTTGCTGGAGCGGCACAGCCGCGCCTCCTCTTCGTTCGCGCCGCACGCGCGCGGGAAGAGATCGCGGCGGAAGCAGATCCTGACATCGAGAAGATTCTCGCCGCGGCAGCTCACCGACATCATGTCGGACTTGAGCCAGGGATTAGCGTCGGCAAATGCGCTTTCGATCTGATCGGCCGACGGCGACTGTCTTGTCCCCGAAGCCGCAAGGCTCTCTGGGACCTTCACGCGCTCATAAAGCTCGCGCGCCACGCCGAAATATTGCACCGGGTCGAGTCCCGAGCAGGTGCCGTGCGTCCGGTATCATGGATGACGAGGCCTTTGCTCGGCATGATGTCGCGCATCTCATCGATGACGCTTGTCGGCACCCGTGGCCGTTTGCCTATAGAGCAGTCCTCTGGCCAGCCCTTCTCGTATTGCGGCCATAGCCCGTGCAGCACGAAGGCGTGCGGCTTTGCCGAGTTGCACTCGGCATCACGCCGCAGCCGTCCTTCGGTCAGGCAATATGACGGCGCCCAGCCCAGCACCAGCACGTAATAATCGAACTCGCCAGGCGTGTTGCGCCCCAACGCCTGCGCTTCGCAACTCGTGCCCACTAAGAAGGCGAGGAAAAACAATACAAGCCTAGGTCGAAGCAGTGACATCGATGGCACCAAGCTCGGCGAGAATACGCGCCCAGCTCCGGGCGCCTTTGGTGAAGCTCCTCAGATTGTACTTCTCATTCGGCGAATGGATACGGTCGTCGTCGAGAGCAAAGCCGATCAGGAGCGAATCCATCCCGAGCTTGCCGCGGAAGGATTCGACGATTGGAATCGAAGCGCCGCAGCCGACCACCACCGGCTTCTTGCCCCATTCAGCTTCGAGCGCGCGCGCAGCGGCCTGAAAGGCAGGCGCTTGCATGTCGAAGCCCACGGCGCGCGAACCCCCTTCATGAGCAAAGGACACGCTTGCATCGGCAGGAAGCCGTTCCTCGACGAAGCGGTGCAGGGCAGCGAGGATCTTGTGCGGCTCCTGACCTGGAACGAGCCGGAAGGACAACTTGGCGACGGCTTGCGTTGGGATCACGGTCTTGGTGCCTGGGCCGCCATAGCCGCCAACGATGCCGTTGATCTCGGCGGTCGGCCGCGACCAAAGCTGCTCGAGCACGCTGAATCCTCGTTCGCCCGCCGGCGTGCTCAGGCCCACCGCGCCGAGAAAGCCGCCAGCGTCGAAACCTAGCCTACGCCACACCTCGAGCTCAGTGGGGGAGGGGTTGCGCACCTCATCGTAGAAGCCAGGGATGGCGACGCGACCTTGCTCGTCATGCAACGTGGCGAGGATCTCGGACAGCACGCGCAGCGGATTCAAAGCCGGGCCGCCATAGAGGCCCGAATGCAGGTCTCGCGAGGGGCCGCTGATAGTGATCTCGGAAAAGGCGAGACCACGGAGAAAGGCGGTGATGGCGGGCGTGTCCGCGTCCCACTGGCCCGTGTCGCAGACGAGAGCCATGTCAGCCTTGAGTTCTTCGCCCTGAGCCGCGAGAAACGGAGCAACGCTCGGGCTGCCCGATTCCTCTTCGCCCTCGACAAGCACCGAGACATCCACGGGAAGCTCGCCATGCTCTTCAAGCCACGCACGGCACGCCTCGATGAAGGTCATCAGCTGGCCTTTGTCGTCGGACGAGCCGCGGGCGACGATGACCCTCCCGTATCGCGGATCCTCCACCAGGCGAGGCTCAAAGGGCGGCGCGGTCCATTCATCCAAAGGTTCTGGCGGCTGCACGTCGTAATGTCCGTAGAACAGGACGCTCGGCCGTTCGCGCCTTCCCGGCGGCGCACGCCAGTGCCCAACCACCATCGGCTTGCCTAAAGTAGGCTCCACCCGCGCCTCAAAGCCAATGCCGCGCAGAGCGCCCGCGCAAGCTTCAGCAGCTTCGATGCAGGCTTCATGAAAGGCGGGATCGGTCGAGACGCTTGGGATGGCGAGCAGCCTGAACAAGCGATCGAGCGCCGCCGGCTCCTCCCGGTCGAGATTGTCGAGCACGCTTTCGAGCGCACGGCTTGACGCCGGCGGAGCCGTCATGATCGCAACTCCGCGGCTTCCCGGCGGGCGCGCCAAAGCTCTATCCCGTCACCGATAGCGGTGCTTACGCCGTCGCTATCGGTGAGGATGGATGAATGTTTCGATTGTGGGAGAGGGTTATTCGCCGAGTTGCACGTTGATGGCTTGCGGACCTTTACCGCGCCGGTCTGGCTCCGTTTCGAAGGAAACCCGCGCACCCTCGTCAAGCGCTGGGAGACCCGAGCGCTGCAACGCCGAGATATGCAGGAACACATCCTTGCCGCCATCATCCGGCGTGATGAAGCCGAACCCTCGTGAATGATTGAAGAACTTGACCGTACCGCTCTGACGCATGGGAAGCTCCTTTTCCCCTTCAAATTGTCCGCCGCTAATAAGCCGTGCGGATGTTCAGGCGAGTCCAGAAAGCGGGAAAAGAAACCACGTTGCCTCCCAAGGAGCACACGCGGCCAATCTCCACCCGGGTTCGCAGTCTGCCCGCAAAACGTTCATACTGTAGGGGCGCGAGGCTGCGGAGCGCAAGAGCCATCTACCTATGCGCGCTTTCCGAAATCGATGTGCTTAATGAGGATAGGGATCAGGCAGCGGGACGCTGTTGAGCGGCGCTGGCGGAAAATCAAAATGCGGACCGAAGTCTTTCGGAGCCGGCGGCATCTTGGCCGGACCCCAGATGTCGCTTAGCCGCAACGAATAGCCGCCGATTACCGGTTCACCGCGCGGCACTACCAGGACGCGGGGTGGTTGCCCCGGCGCAGCGCCGTTCGATTGCTGCGCACCGGCATTTTGCGTGGCGGGCACCAAGAACGCGGCGCTCGCAACAACTGCTGCGAGAGGAAGAGCCTTGCGAAGGGCAGATCGCCTTGACATGTGAGCCTGCTAACTCGGTCCGAGGCGGTGCGGTTTCGAATCGTCCGCAGCTTCTCACCCCTTAACCAATACTATTGCGTCACCCACCGCGCCTTCGCAAGCCAAATCGGGCAGGAGGCTAGCCGCAGACTTTGGCCGAGCTCTTGCACACTTTGAGGCCAGCCGCCTTGGAGCATAGCGTAGATCTCGAACCGACCCTGACAGATCCAAGCTTGTTCTTATGCGCGTAATGATTGATTTTGTTTGTCAAATGCTTCAGCGATCCGGTTTGAGGCGTTCGCTTCATCTATACCGCGACCCTTGGCGGCCAAAAGAACGCAACTGCTACCAGCGTGAACCGGCTCGATGACTGCAGTGAGGTGGTCCGGCGGATGCAAATACTGCAGGTACTGCGGCGGCGGCTGCTACGGCGGCTGTAAGGTCGTGCAGAAATACTGCAAGTACTACAAGAAGCGGGGCTACTACTATTAGCCATAGCGAGGCGACTAGGCTTTCGGCCTTCAGCCTCCTGCTCAGATGCGAAAACGCCGGGCTTTGTGCCCGGCGTTTGTTTTTGTGGAGGTCCTGAACTTAGGAAGCGGGATACTTCCAGGACTTACTCCAAGCCGACGCTGTCTTCGCACGATGGTTTCGGAAGCCGAAGCTCCTCGCTGCCATCCTTCTCGCCGTCGCTTTGGCGGCCAGCCTTGCGGAGCGCTTTGAGGCGTTAGTCTGCCTTTCCAGGGCGACGGCGATTGCCTTGCCATAGCGAGTTTGTATCTTGGCGTATCTCGACTTTGAGGAGCCTTTCCAGGCCACCGTCTTTGACTTTGCGTGGCTGCGCGAGACGACCCGTGTCTTGCCATAACTCAGCGAAGCAACGGCATTGGCGTGAGGCGTCGGGCGCTTCTCGGCGATCGCCCTCAACGTTGCCGGCTTCTTGGAGGAGGCGAGGTCCGCGCTGCCGACCGCGGCGAGCGTCGTTCCATTCTTCGCCTTCGAGGCCGCCTCACCGAGAGCGGCCAACGCGTTGCCACCAGTCGTGACCACCCTAACTTTGACAGTGCCGGTGCCGAGCATGCCGATGCTTTGGGCCGCGGCCTTGGACAGGTCGATGATTCGCCCGCCGACAAAGGGTCCGCGGTCGTTGATGCGCACGACGACGGAACGGCCATTCGACAAATTCTCCACCAGGACCCTGGTCCCAAACGGAAGCGAGCGGTGCGCGGCCGTGAGCTCGCTGGGATTCATTTGCTCGCCGCTCGCAGTGCGAGAGTGAAGTGCATACCAAGAGGCGTGACCGACCTGATCGGCCTTGGCGACATCGAGAGGTAGCAGCGCAGCGGTGCCGAGAAGCCCAACCGAAATCATCTTGGCTCGCATTTTGAACATGCGGTTGTGCTCCTTATTCGATTGTTTTTGAGAGGAAGAGACCGACGAAGATTCGAGCCGGCCACAGGCGTTGGTGCAGTGCGGTAAGCTACGGAGCAAATGGGCGAAAAAGGGACTTGAGAAAGACTATTGAGGGGCCATTTAGCGGCAGTCGAATTATGGATAATTAAGTATTAATTGTAAGAGGGACGGCACTGGGCAGTAGCCATCTGCGCCCTCACGGCATCCTTGAGATGAACGGCATCTTTAAGCTTGGTGATACGCGCGAGCTAGCCAACGACTCAAAGAGTGGAGTTCTTCCGCCACCCATCGACCCAGCTATCGCTCGCGACGTGTTTGCCCGTTCGGCCGGTGTCGGTGAAGCGGGAACGACCCCTTCATGTTGGACTGCAGCTGTGACTGCCCAATTCTTTGTCAAATATCGCCTAATCCTTGCCCCTTTTTGATATATACTGTCACGACAGTGTTTCGCATGGGAAACACCGAGGAAACACGCAAGGAAGGACTAGGACCAACTTCATGCCGCACAAGAAGAAGGCTCTTGATCAGCAGGAGAGCCAGCAACTCGCACCTTAGTCGTACACGCCACTCGGCCAGGAACCGATGACGGGTGCTCAAGCTTCTTACCTCAAGATGCTTGCCGAGGAGGTGCGCGAGCCGTCTGTCTTTCAACAGGGCTTGAGCAACCGGGAAGCCTCGCGGCGCATCGATGCGCTGATGGAGCGTCTGAGGATCGGCGATCTGCCGCCCCATACGGACTAGCATCGTCCTATACTCATTCGAGCTGGTTCTCCGGGCGGTGGCAAGGAAGGGCCATGGTCCGGTTGTGTTCGGCTGGCATTATCCGATTTGCTGCTAGTCTTCTCGCCCTCCAAGCGTGGCTCATTGCCGATGCGGGAGGCACTGCCATGGCTCTCACGCTCTCGTCTTCAGCTTTTAAGCCCGGCGCTAAGATCCCGTCGAAATATACGTGCGAAGGCGAAGATACCTCGCCGCCACTTTCGTTCAGCGGTGCGCCGCCGGGTACCAAGAGCTTCGCGCTGATCCTGGACGATCCCGATGCGCCGGACCCCAGGGCGCCGAAGAGAGTCTGGGTGCATTGGGTCGTCTACAATCTTCCGCCCGACACCACTGAACTAGCGGAGGACGCAAGTGCGACCGGCTTGCCGAAGGGAGCCGTGACGGGAGTCAATGATTCGAATCGGACCTCATATAACGGTCCGTGTCCTCCCACCGGCCGGCACCGTTACTTCCATAAGCTGTACGCGCTCGACACAACGCTTCCGGCGAAGGCGCTCACCAAGGCTGACGTCGAAGGCGCCATCAAAGGTCATGTGCTCGCCCAGGCCGAGCTGATCGGCACCTACCAGCAGGGTGATCCGTAAAGGGGCTGCCGGCTTGGCGGGAATGGCTGTACGTTCTGCCTTGCTTCCGACAAGACTTTCCGTAGATCGTAATTGTTCGCTCTAGAGGGAGCCGAATTTCCCGCGCTTGACTGCTACGCGGGCATCGGCACAGTGACGGCCATGCGCAGACTCTCCTCGTTTTCCTTTTTTCACATTCCGATCCTCCTCACGCTCAGCAGCCTATCGGTACCGACCGCCTTTGCTGCGTGCCAAAGCCCCGCGGCCTTCGGCAGCTGGCTGCAAGGCTTCAAGAAAGACGCCGTGACGCAGGGAATTTCGCCCGGCGTCGTTTCTGAAGCGCTAGACGGCTTGATCTACGACCCATCGGTGATCGCCAAGGATCGCGGGCAGTCGGTGTTTGCGCAGAGCTTCCTTCAGTTCTCCGGCCGCATGGTGTCTGCAAACCGTCTCAGTGTCGGCTCGTCGCTGCTGAAGAAGAACGCGGCGACCTTCGCCAGGATCGAGCAGCAATACGGCGTGCCGGGTCCGGTTCTCGTCGGCTTCTGGGGTCTCGAGACGGACTTTGGCAAGGTGATGGGCAACATGGAAACGCTACGCTCGCTCGCCACGCTCGCCTTCGATTGCCGCCGTCCCGACGAGTTCAAGGAGCAATTGCTCGACGCGCTGCGGGTGATCGAGCGCGGCGATCTCACTCCGCCTGAAATGCGTGGACCATGGGCTGGAGAGGTAGGCCAATTCCAGTTTGTGCCGAGCGTTTATTACAAATATGCGGTCGACTTCGATGGCGATGGGCGCCGCAATCTGATCAGCAACACGCCTGACGCGCTAGCCTCGGCGGCGAATTATCTCGACGGGCTTGGATGGAAGGGCGGCCAGCCGTGGCTCGAGGAGGTGCGCGTTCCCGCCGACCTTCCTTGGGACCAGGCCGATGTCACCATCAAGAAACCGCGTTCGTTCTGGGCGCAACACGGCGTCACCTATCCGAGCGGCAAGCCGATTCCCGCGGATAACGTACCGGTCGGCCTGCATCTCCCCATGGGCCGCAATGGTCCGGCATTCCTCACCTACCCGAATTTCGACGTCTATCTCGAATGGAACAAGTCGTTGGTCTATTCCACCACGGCGGCCTACTACGCGACGCGTCTTGCCGGGGCGCCTCCGCTCAGCCGCGGCAACGCGCCGGTCGACACTTTGAGCCTGCCGGAGATGAAGGAGCTGCAGCAGCTTCTCGTCAGACGCGGCTTCGACGTCGGCAAGATCGACGGCGTGGTCGGCGCAAGCACGCGCGACGCGATCCGCACCATGCAGATCAAGTACGGTTTGCCTGCCGATGGATATCCCAGTGCCGAGCTTCTGGACCGTCTCCGCAGCGGCTAGGCCGATCCTGCAGAGAACCCACCCTTATCGCAACTAAGCTAGAGCAGCCACGAGGGCGAGCGCGGCGACCAGAAGGGTGATCGAAGGGATCCACCAACTGGATGCCGGGAGCCGAAGCTTCTCGCGCCCTATTTCTGAATCGTGCAACGTCATCTCAGCCTCACCTTGTCACGAGAACGCGAACGCACCCACGACGTTCCGGCCCAGAGATTGATTTTTTTGGAGACGAAAACAAGAAGGCCCGGCTTCTGGCGGCCGGGCTCTTGTACGCGTGACTGAACTGCCACACCGGAACAGGTTTGGCGCTAGGGGCTGATGGCGGCTTGAAGTTCACGCCGCCGCGAGGCTTTGACGTTACTTGATGGACGTGGGCGGCAGATCCGTTACGACAGCCTCTTGGGAATGATGGAAGCAGCCGCCTAGAGTCAAAGAGACGGCGAGGGCGGCGACAACAAAAATGATGCGCATGACTTGGTTCCTTTACTGGAACTATCACTCGATGGACACGCGATACTCGGTCCATCTCACCGTGATCCGCTTAGTAAAGGGTTAAGACGCACACCATTTTGGAACGTCCTGTCCGCGCGTAGTATTCGCTGCGTCGCGGCTTAACGCGGCCGGATCACGGTGACTCGATGCAATTCGAACTGCGCCCGATGCTTGCCACTCTGACCGACAAGCCGTTCGACGATCCGGATTGGGTGTTCGAGACGAAATGGGACGGCTTCCGCGCCATCGCCGTGGCGAAGCCCGGACAGGCAGCGCTTTATTCCCGCAACCTCAACGATATATCGCGCAAATATCCTTCGATCTGCGCGGCACTCGCTAAGATCAAGCACGAGGCCGTGCTCGACGGCGAGCTCGTGGCGCTCGACGAACACGGGCGATCGCGCTTTCAGCTGTTGCAGAACGCCGAGCGGGAGTTTGCGCGGCTGCTCTATTGTGTGTTCGATCTGCTTTATCTCGACGATAAGGATCTGCGCGGCAAGACGCTGCTCGAGCGCAAGGGAGCGCTCGAGAAGATCCTGCCGAAGAGCCCGCTTCTGCTCTACAGCGCGCATGTGGTGGGGGAGGGGATCGAGGCCTTCAACCGCGCCAAGCGCGCGCACGAAGAAGGCGTCATGGCCAAACTCTCCATCAGCCTCTACCACTCCGGCATGCGCACGCGCGACTGGCTCAAGGTCAAGGCGAGCCAGGAGCAGGAGGTGGTGATCGTAGGTTTCACCGCGCCGCGCGGCAGCCGCAAATATTTCGGCGCGCTCGTGCTTGCAGTGCGCGAGGGCACCGGCTGGAGATATGTCGGGCGGGCAGGAACCGGCTTCGATACGGAGACGCTGCGCACCGTTTACGACACTCTGGTGCCGCTGATCACCGACAAGAAGCCGATCCCCCAGAAGGTCCCCGATGCGGGCAACACAAGCTGGGTCAAGCCGAAGCTCGTCGCCGAGGTGAAATTCACCGAATGGACCGCGGCGGGAGAGATGCGCCATCCGGTATTCTTGGGCTTGCGCACCGACAAACCAGCCACCGAGGTGATCCGCGAGAAGCCCAAGCCCTTGAGCGAAGCCAAGCCGGCGCGCCGCACCAGGCGCCGTTGATCATTCAGGCTGCATCCCAAGAGCGGCCTCATGAGTTTTTTAGATTCCCACTATACGAGGAGCGGCGCCATGACCACAGGCCTCGATACCTTCGACCGCACCGTCCAGGAATCCAATCTCTGGCTCAAGGATGTGATGGAGCGGCTCAACACTCACGATCGTCATCATGCCTATTCGACCTTGCGGGCGGTGCTGCACGCGCTGCGCGACCGCATCGGCCCGGAGAATGCCGCCCATCTCGGCGCGCAACTGCCGATGCTGCTGCGCGGGCTATTCTATGAAGGCTGGGACCCCACCGGAAAGCCGACCAAGGAGCGCCACGAGAATGCGTTTCTCGCACATATCGCTCGTGAGCTGCCGCGCGCCGCTGATCCCGACGAGATCGAGGCCGGTGCTTGTGCCGTGTTGGATGTGCTCTCGAAACACAT
>Ga0207706_10001302_pt1 | contig 25124 bp, 25 predicted proteins | sample KBSC53metaG_FD_184318 | JGI IMG/M metagenome (GOLD analysis project Ga0207706, IMG submission 184318) | Corn rhizosphere microbial communities from Kellogg Biological Station, Michigan, USA - KBS C5-3 metaG (SPAdes) (version 2) | ecosystem: Host-associated > Plants > Roots > Rhizosphere > Soil ... | reverse complement strand
AGGCCGGAGTGGCCGCCATTTTCCAGCCGGGCACAGCCATGGACGACATCGTCCAGTTCATTCGCGCCAACGTCAAGCCGCGCGGCGTGCCCACGGCCAGTTAATCTTGATGGCCGAGATCAGCACTTCTCGCTTAAAAGATATCCTCCAGCGCACGGTGGGGCCCACGCCCTGGTACTGGAGGACCTTCCCTACCTTCAATTCAGTGTCCGGCCAGCGTTTCGTCTGGACTCATCATGGCAGTGAAGGGCCGCTGGGCTACCTGGTCACTTTGGGACTGGAGCAGGAAGCGGACAAACCGAGGCTCGCACTGAATACATATTGCCGGCCGTTCTTCGTCCCACCCTCGAACCTGGGTGTCTGGTGTCCGGAAGGCCGTAGTATTCGGGTTACCTGCTTCGATCCGGATCAACTCAAGGCCTTCGACCTGGCCGAGATTGCGGGCTGGTTCAAAGCGTCCAGTGAACGTATCTACTCGACGGCAGCACCACTGGCGGAGTTTGAAGTCTCGCTCGGCCTGGCCGCCGGCGTGCACAAGATTGAAGTGCCAACCGAACTGCAGGCGGTGGAGGAACTGATTATCCCCACCAGCTATCCGGCGAAGAGCCCGGACAGCCCGGCCTTTGCGCTTTACATCATCTATCCCAACGCAGGACTGGTCGAGGTCCTGCCGCAGAAATGGTTTACGGCCAGTCAATATCAGGTCGGAAAGCAGTGGATCAGCCGGGCGGCCCGCGATCCCGAGTCGCACCGTATCTTTGGCGAATGTTATGGGACCGGCAGCTTCCTGCTAGAGGAAGACGGATGCCGCCTGGAGCGATGGCTGGAAAAGACAGGTTAAGATGTTTTGCGGCAATACAGCGCCCAGGTTCTTAAATCTGAAATCGAGAATCTTCAATCTGAGATGGGCCAGCCCTACTTTCGCCGCGCTTAAAACGCTGGTTTGCGCCTTGCCGCTTCGCTGTTATACCGTAACTTCTTTCAGAATTCCCTCATGAACGAACGCGTCGATCCCGGAACGCCGTCGAGTTCCACCGTGCTCGAGTCGCACATCGATCCCACCTCGGCACGCTTTGAAGCCAATATGCGCTTCCTGGCTGACCTGGTTTCGCAGGTACGCAACGAAGAGGAAAGAATCCGCGAGGGCGGCGGGCCGAAAGCGATCGAGAGCCAGCACAGCAAGGGACGTCTCACCGCGCGCGAGCGCATCAATCTGCTGGTTGATCCTGGAACATTTTTCGAACTCGGAGCCTATGCCGCGCACGGCATGTACGAGGAGTGGGGCGGAGCAGTCGCAGCCGGCGTCATCACAGGACTGGCCCGCATTCAGACCCGCCTGGTGATGATCATCGCCAACGACGCCACGGTGAAGGCGGGCGCGTTCTTCCCCATGACCGCGAAGAAAGTGATTCGCGCGCAGAATATCTCGATCGAAAATCGGGTGCCGACGGTTTACCTGGTGGATTCCGCTGGAGTCTTCCTGCCGCTGCAGGAAGATGTTTTCCCTGATACCGATGACTTCGGGCGCGTCTTCCGCAACAACGCGGTGATGTCGGCCATGGGGATTTCGCAGATCGCCGCCATCATGGGCATGTGCGTGGCGGGCGGCGGCTATTTGCCGGTGATGTGCGACCACGTGCTGATGACCGACGGCAGCGGACTTTTCCTTGCCGGGCCGGCGCTGGTGCAGGCCGCCATCGGTCAGAAAATTTCCGCCGATGAACTGGGCGGCGCCGCCATGCACTCGGCGGTCAGCGGTACCGTCGATTTTCGCGAACCCAACGACGAAGCTTGCCTGGCGCGGATTCGCGCCATCATCGAGAAGTGGGGATACCGCCGGCAATCGCCCTGGGACCGAAGGAAGCCGCAGCCTCCCGCGCTGGCGGCCGAGGAAATTTACGGCATTTATGATTCGTCGCCGGCGCGTCCCTATGACACCAAGGAAATCCTGGCCCGCATCGTCGATGGCAGCCGTTTCGACGAGTACAAGGCTGAATACGGCAAGACCATCATCTGCGGCTATGCGCGCATCGGAGGCTTCGCGGTGGGGATTGTGGCGAACCAGAAATTGCACGCGCAGCAGACCGACCACGAAGGCCACAAACGAATGGAATTCGGTGGCGTGATCTACACCGAGTCTGCGGAAAAGGCCGCCCGCTTCATCATGGACTGCAATCAGAACCTGATTCCGCTGGTCTTCTTTCACGACGTAAACGGATTCATGGTGGGGCGCGACGCGGAGTGGAGCGGCATCATCAAGGCAGGGGCCAAGCTGGTGAACGCGGTGTCGAACTCCGTGGTACCCAAGATTACCGTGATCGTCGGCGGCTCGTTCGGCGCCGGACACTATGCCATGTGCGGCAAGGCTTACGATCCGCGTTTTGTTTTTGCCTGGCCGACCGCCCGCTATGCGGTGATGAGCGGCGATTCCGCGGCCGGCACCCTGGTCGAAATCAAAATCAAGCAACTCGAACGCAGCGGAAAGAAGTTGAGCGACGAAGAACGCAAGGAGCTGTTTGAGTCCGTGAAGAAAACTTACGACGAACAAACCGACCCGCGTTACGGAGCGGCCCGGTTGTGGATCGACAAGATCATCGACCCGGTGGAGACGCGCGACGCGATCACGCAGGCCCTCGAAGCCGCCGCATTGAACCCGGATGTGGCCGAGTTCAAAGTCGGAGTGCTGCAAACATGAGGGCAAACACGCCACGGATCACACGGATCTCCACGGATCAATGCAAGAACTAAGAAGGATTTATCCGTGAAATCCGTGCAAATCTGTGGCTGGTTAAAGAATGTCCAAACCCGTAAAACTCGTTGAGTGTCCGCGCGATGCCTGGCAGGGACTGAAGGGGCAGATCCCCGCTTACATCAAGACCGACTACTTGAAAGCGCTGATCAGCGCCGGATTCAAGCACATTGATGCGGTTTCGTTTGTCTCGTCGAAGGCAGTTCCGCAAATGGCCGATTCGGAAGAAGTGCTGAAAGAACTCGATCCGCCCGATGATGTTGAAATTATCGGGATCGTGGTCAACGAGAAGGGCGCGCAGAGGGCCATTGCCACCGAAGCGGTCCGGACCCTGGGCTTTCCTTATTCGGTTTCGCCGACATTTTTGCAGAATAACCAGCGCCAGACTTTAGAGGATGCGATCGACGAATTGGAAAAAGTCACAAACCAGGGCGAGCCGGCCGGGCTCGACACCGTGGTTTACATCTCGATGGCGTTTGGCAATCCTTACGGCGACCTGTGGAATGTGGGCGAAGTGATCGATGCCGTGGATCTGCTGGAATCGCTCGGAGTCCGCACCATCTCTCTGGCCGACACGGTGGGGCTGGCCGGACCGGCGCAGATTCGCGAACTGTTTTCAGCGGTGAATTCAAAGTTCGACTATCTGGAGATTGGCCTGCACCTGCATAGCCGTCCCGAACAGGCAATGGAGAAGATTCTGGCCGCGTATGATGCCGGCTGCCGCCGCTTTGACTCGGCATTGGGCGGACTGGGCGGATGCCCCTTTGCGCAGGACGCGTTGGTGGGAAATATTGCGACCGAGAAAGTGGTGGAGGCGCTGCAACAAAAAGGAGCGGAATTGCCGGCGTTGAAGCCGTTGGATGTATTGCTACGGATTACCGCCGAACTGGGTGCGCGATACACCGAAACTTCGGCTGCCGATTGAGTTGCGAGAGCCGGTTTACAAACATGGAATTCAAGACCATTCAGCTCGCGTTCGATTCCGGCGTCGCCACCATTACGCTCAACCGGCCGGAGAAGCGCAATGCCATCAGTCACGCGCTGGTGGACGAATTGCTCGCCGCTCTCGACGAAGTCGAGCACTCGCGTGCCCAGGTCGTCATCCTCACCGGCGCGGGCAAGGCTTTTTGTGCGGGCATGGACCTCGACGAATTGAAGGCCCTGCTGGATAGAACCCACGATGAGAACGTGCAGGACTCCTCCCGCATGGCGCGTATTTTCCGCCGCATCTACGACTTTCCTCTGCCCACCATCGCCGCAGTGAACGGCGCTGCCATCGCCGGAGGCACGGGATTTGCCACGATGTGCGACTTTACACTGGCTGTGCCCGAGGCAAAATTCGGCTACACCGAAGTCCGCATCGGATTTGTGCCCGCCATCGTTTCTTCCATGCTGGTGTGGCAGGTGGGACATAAAGTCGCCCGCGACTTGCTGCTGACCGGGCGGTTATTCGACGCCCAGGAGGCCCATGCTGTTGGCCTGGTTAATGAAGTGGTCGAGCCATCTCGCCTGCTGGCGCGCGCCCGCGAACTGGCGTCGCAGCTCATGGAGAACAGCCCATCGTCGGTGCGTGCGGCCAAGCGCCTGATCAACGGGTTTATCGCAGGACAGCTCGATCAGCAGATCGCCGAGGCGGTTGAGGACAACGCCCGCATACGCACGACCGCTGATTTCCGGGAAGGTATCACGTCGTTTCTGGAGAAGCGCAAACCGCGCTGGAGTGCCAAGTGAATTCACCACAAGCGGGTGCGCACGGCAGCGTAGTCTCGGAGAGTCGGGTGCGGGTGCGCTATGCGGAAACCGATCAGATGGGCGTGGTCTATCACGCCAATCACTTCGTCTGGTTCGAAATCGGGCGCGTCGAGCTCATGCGGCAGCTGGGATTCACATATCGCGACATGGAGCGCGACCACGGATGCTTTATTCCGGTTGTGGATGCGCGCTGCCGCTACAAGGCCCCCGCGCGCTATGACGACGAAATCATTGTCCGCACCCATTTGAGAAACGTCCGCGAGTCCCTCATACATTTTGGCTACGAACTGGTGCGGGCCAGCGACGCTGAACTGCTGGCGGAAGGCGAGACCACGCACATGATTCTTGACGCGAAGATGAAGCCGGCACAGCTGCCGTCCAACATCTTGAAAGTATTTCGTGAAGCGGCGGGGAAATGAGGTTGCCTTTGAAGCCCGAGACTGGAAACCGGAAACTCGCTTGAAAGCCCTGCACATCAACGGAAAGGACCTGACTCTCGAAGCCGTCCGGGAAGTGGCGGTCGAGCGCCGTCCCGTGCTGCTCGATCCCGATGCCCGCGAGGCTGTCGATCGCGCTCGCGCGGTGGTGGATGCGCTGGTCGCCGAAAACCGCGTGTCGTATGCGATCACCACCGGCGTGGGAAAACTGGCCGACGTTCACATTGCGGGCGAGCAGATCCGCGAGCTGCAAGTCAACCTGGTGCGCTCCCACGCCGCCGGTATCGGCGAGCCGCTTTCGGTGGCCGAGACGCGGGCCATGATGCTGTTGCGCGCCAATTCACTTTCCAAAGGACACTCCGGAGTGCGCGGGGCGATCATCGACACGATTTGCGAGATGCTGAATCGCGGTGTCACGCCGATGGTCCCGTCGCAAGGCAGCGTAGGGGCCAGCGGCGATCTGGCTCCCCTGGCGCACCTGGCCCTGGCATTGATCGGTGAAGGCGAATGTTTCACCGAGAAAGGGATGCGCGTTCCCGCCAGCGAAGCGATGCGCAGCGCACAAATCAAGCCGCTGTTGCTTGAAGCCAAGGAAGCTGTTTCCCTTATCAACGGAACGCAGGCGATGCTGGCGGTGGGAATCCTGGCGCTGCTGGCATCCGAGATCCTGGCCGACACCGCGGATGTGATCGGCGCGCTCTCCCTCGACGCTTTGCGGGGAACCGACGTGGCCTTTGACGAGCGCATCCATCAGGCCCGTCCGCACCCCGGCCAGCTGCGGACGGCCGCGAATTTGCGCAAGATGCTCGAAGGCAGTTCGCTGCGTGATTCGCATCGCGACTGCGACCGCGTGCAGGACGCCTACTCCCTGCGCTGCATGCCGCAAGTGCACGGCGCGGTGCGCGACTCTCTGGCTCACTGTCGCGAGGTGATGGAGATCGAAGTCAACTCGGCGGTAGATAACCCGCTGGTGTTTCTAAAAAATGCCCACGTAGGGGTGGACGCTCCTTCGACTTCGCTCAGGACAGGCCACGTCCGCCCAGCGGAGCGAAGCTCCGCAAGCCTGGACGCCGACGTCATCTCCGGCGGAAATTTCCACGGCCAGCCGCTGGCTTTCGTTCTGGATTTCCTGGGCATCGCGCTCAGCGCGCTCGCGGGCATCTCGGAGCGCAGGCTGGAGCGCTTGGTGAACCCGGCTCTGAATGAAGGTCTGCCGCCGTTTCTGGCGCCCGGCGCGGGCCTGAATTCGGGATTCATGATGGCCCAAGTGGCCGCTGCCTCGCTGGTCAGCGAAAACAAAGTGCTTGCCCATCCCGCTTCGGTGGATTCGATTACCACTTCCGGCAACAAGGAAGATTACGTTTCCATGGGAATGACGGCGGCGCTGAAGCTGAAACGCATCGTGGAGAACTCGCGCAATGCCATGGCGATTGAAGCCATGGCCGCGGCCCAGGCGCTGGACTTCCTGGCTCCGCTCAAGACTTCGAAGCGCGGACAGATGGCCCACGCAGCAATTCGCTCAGTGTGCGCCACCATGGACAAAGATCGAGTGATGTACCAGGATTTCGCGCGCATTGCGGAATTGATTGCGAGTGGGAAAGTAGTGGAGGCGCTGCGCTAGGAACTGGAGATGCCCGTGTGGGGCCGGGTCTCGACCCGGCCGGGCCGAGCGCAGCTCGGCAGGTCCTTGTCGGCCGATGTGAAAAGTGAACTTAGTGTCACAGACTAAAACCTGGCCGAGCTTTGCTCGGCCTGGGCAGGTGGGACACCTGCCCCTACGTGTGATCGGACAGCACGAGCGGGACGCTCGCGCCTACATGCTGCCGTCCAGACCTAACTTGTCCGCGATTCCCTTCATCGCTTCGATGCAAAATGCGATGTGCTCCTCACAGGTCCACCCCTAAGTCCGCCGCGCCGTTTACGATGTCTTCGCGCTTTACGCTGCGGGCGAAGGCTTTGTCTTTCATCTTCTTTCGGACGGACTTGGCCTCGACTTCCGCCAGAGACTTTCCCGGCTTGACCAGGGCGCAGGCGGTGATGAATCCCGCCAGTTCGTCGCACGCGAAGAGGGCTTTCTCCATGAGAGAGTCCCGGGTCACGCCAGAATATTCGGCGTGCGACATTGATGGCGCGCCGGATTTCATCAGAATATCCCCGCTCTTTCAATATTTCGTTGCCCTTGTAGGAATGGTCGTCGAGGCTGGGGAATTTCTCGTAATCGAAGTCGTGCAGCAGGCCGACCACTCCCCACAACTCTTCTTTTTCCGGAGAATCCGAAGCTAATTTTCGCGCATAAGCACGCATGCAGGCCTCTACCGCAAGCCCGTGCTTGCGCAAACTTTCTGACTGGGTGAACTCAGTTAGTAAACACCAGGCCTGCTCTCGACCATTCATGGTTTCTTACCTGTTTTCTCCGGCTTTTCTCCAGCTAACTTCGCTTTTTCCACGACCTGTTCGGGGTTTGACCCTGGAATGTTCTTGACATCCACAGGTGTTGTACCTCAGATTACGCTGCAGGTTGGAACGAAGTTTTTTCGGTTCCGGTTTTTCGTTCCAGGAGAAGCCCCGCTCTGGCCCTCCCACACCTAGATGGCCACTACCCTTGCACCAGTAGATTCAAGGGAAGTAGTTCGTTGCGATCACTGCCTGCTGGTCCAATTCCGTACCACCAACGATCTTTGCCGGCGCTGCCATGCCTCGTTAGATGAGGAAGAGCCGGAAGTCGTGATGGCGCCGCCACCGCCGCAGATGATGCCGGCGAATGGCAATGGCCGCGGACATCTGAATCTGGCGACATCGATCCGTTCACTCCGGCTGCGCAGCGGACTGAGCCAGCGCCAGCTGGCGGCGCGCATGTCGGTCCCCCGGACCTACGTGTCGAAGATCGAAAATGAAAAGGCAACCCCGACCCTTTCCTCGCTGGAACGGCTGGCCCGCGCGCTGGAGGTCACGGTGCCCGATCTGCTTTCGGGCGGAGAACGCAACCGCCAGGAAGAAATCGGTGAGCTGATGAAAGATCAGTTTATCGCGGAACTGATGCCGTTCGTGTCGCAGCTGAACGGGATGCAGCTATCGAGTGTGCTGGCCCAGGTCCGCGACCTGACCCTGCGCCCCCGCCGCAGCGCCTGAACAGATTCAATGTGGGCGCGAGCGTCCCGCTCGTGCCACGGCTTGCACGAGCGAGGACGCTCGCGCCCACATTGAATGACATTAAGAACGATTTTATCCGGGCAACCACCAACTGAAGCCGGGGCCGCGAGGCCCCGGTTGTTTTTGAAGCGTCACATCTCCCGCAGATACGATTCCTTGTACTCCAGGTAATTGCGCGCGTAGCGCATGATCGTTTCCTGATCTTTTTCCTCCAGCTTGCGGCGAAACTTTCCCGGAGATCCCATCCACAGCGATCCGGGTTCGACAATCGTTTTCTCCGGGATCAGCGTTCCTGCCGCGATAATCGACCCCGCGCCGATGCGCGCCCCATTCAGGATGATCGAGCCCATGCCTATCAGGCAGCGGTCTTCGATGGTGCAGCCATGCAGGATCACGGAGTGGCCGACGGTAACGTATTCGCCCAAAAACACTCCGTACTGCTCCTTCATGCCATGCAGAACGCTTCCGTCTTGCACATTCGAATGCGCGCCCACGCGGATGGAATGCACGTCGCCGCGCAAGACGGCATTCATCCAGATACTGGCGTGCTCGCCTAGAATCACATCGCCGATGATTTGCGCCGAAGCGTCAACGAAGCAGGATTCCGGGACCGTGGGTGCTTTGCCTTTGTAAGAACGAATCATGTCCAGGTCAAAAGGAAAAAGGAATTTGAACATAACACGGGAGCGGCTTTGGATGTAAGGCCGTACGACTGGGAACAGGGAACTAGAAACTCGAGACTGGTTTGTAAAAACCTGCCTGAGGTTCGGCGGGACTGGGGGTCGGACAGGGCTGGGAGTCGAGTCCACATAGAGGCGGCGGGCGAGGGCGCCCGCCCCACACCCGCCCGTCCTCCGGCTAGTTGTCGGTGGGTACCGGTACCTTGGGTGCTGCCGGTACCCGCGGCGGCTTGGGCGGTGGCGTGGCCTCGGCCAGCGACGATCCCTTGCGCAATTCGATTCCGCCGTGCTCGTTGTTGATCACCAGGTGCGGACCGCCGCCGCCCACGGCGCCGCTGGCCGTCGCCTGGTCGTCGCCGTTGTCGATTTTCAGGGCTGCGAAGTCGGATTCGATTTCCCCGCCGCGAGAGCGGGCGTCCACCTGGAAGCCGGCCTTGTCGGGCAGATAAATCTGGACGTCACTGTTGCGGTTGCTCAGTTGCATGTTGCCCAGCTTGCTCATGTGGATTTCTACTGCGCCGTTTTCGTTTTCCACCCGCACATCCCCGTTGACTCCGGTCAGCCGGATGTCCTTCGACCGGGTAAGCAGGCGGAATGGACCCATCAGGTCGCTGGCCCGCATGTCGCCCGAATCCATATCGAGGTCACCGCTGAGCTTGGAAAACTCCATATCGGTGCGGGCCGATTTGAAGCCGACCAAGCCGGCGATCTTGGCCAGCTTGATGGTGTCGAACTCTCCATTAATGCGCGCTGAGCCTTTCACGTCCGCCAGGGAAATGTCATCCCCTCGTCCCTGAACTGACACATCACCTGAAACATTCGAGACCCGTGCCGAGGCACTGGACAGGTTGAGTACCAGCTTGCCATTGATATCGGAGGCGGCAACCTCGCCGTGCTGGCTGCCAACTTCAACGTCACCGTCGCGTCCGAGCACGCTGACATCACCGCGCCGGGAGGTAATTACAACCGCCGCTTTTCGCGGCACGCTGACGTCGAGATCGGTGGTAACCGGGCGCTCGCCGGCGCCCTGCGTATTGGCGTTCAAGGTGATCACATTGCCGCTGACGCTGATTTGCGGCTTGGTGGAGGGATTGAACTTATCGGCTTCCTCCTGGCTGTCCGCGTTGATCCGCTTGTGGGCGGCCACGTGAATCTGGTTGTCTTCCGAAACCGTCAGGTTTACCGCGCCCCTATCACTCACGATACGCAGGCTGTTGCCCGCCGGAAAGTCCTGCTGCAGTTGGTCATCGTAACTGTAGTTGTGTCCAAACAGAGTGAAATCGTCGTCGCCCATCTGAATGTGGTTGCGAATTTCGTCCCAGTTGAAGCGGGAGGCCTGGGTTGCCGACAACCCGAAAACGATCAGAAAAAATAGAAGCAGGACCCCTCCGGCGCCGATCCCGGCGGGGCGTGTGCCTTCCCGTTTCGCCTGCTCATACTCGACCAGCTTGATCACGCCCCAGAGAATGATCAGGGCGGGCCAGTAGGTGCCGAACCAGTGCAGTAGCGGCTGCGGATGCAGCACTCGCATGGTGGTGAGCAACAGCACCAGTCCCAGCAGGATCATCACTACCGGACCAGCCACTGAACGTCGCTGTCTCGGCCGATAATCGATTGGGGGCGGAGCTTGCACGGGGCTAGCCATTTTTCACCTCCGGCTTCACTTCCGGGTAAGACGGGGGCGGCACCTCGCCGGATGCAAATCCGGAAGGCGGCACTCCGCTTGATGGGTGCGGTCCCGCGAGCGGGTCCGGGCCAGCCGTACTCTGGAAAATCTTTACCAGCCCGATCACCACCAGCAGCAGGGGCAGGGTGCGGCCGAACCGGATTACCCCCATGCTGTCGAGCAGAAACTGAAATCCCAGGGTCAACAGGATGGCTGGCCCCATCAGGCCGCGCCTGCAACTGCGCATACGGTCAAATCCGGGCGGAACTTCGCCGACCAGGCCCAGGCGTCGCGCCAGCAGCCAGCCGCCGATGCCAATGAGCACCAGGGGCCAGATGCGGTGCGCGCTGAAATCCCAGATGTCGAGGGTATGCAGCAGGAAGATCACGCCCAGGCCGATCAACACCAGGGCACCCACGGGGACCTTGCTGACGTCCACGCGCTCTCCCGCACCAAAGGTTGTTGCCAATCCAAAAGGGTCGGGCGGGGCCAGTCCCAGCTGCAGGGCACGGGCACTGCGTACCGAATCGATGATCTGATAGAAGTAGAAGCCGGCAATGGCCAGCCCGAAGACCGTGCCCATGGCGTCACTTCCGCTGCTCGCACCCAGAATCAGCAGGGTGAAGATGACCAGGTGTGCCAGGCCCTTGGCATATTGACCGGTGTAAACCGCGCCCACACCGAAGGGAAAGAAGCCCGCCAAAACGCCGGCCAAAGCGGGATTGGGACCCCCGCCTGCGACCGGAGTACCCACGGGGGTTGCCGGAACGAAGCCGGCGGCGGGGGGCGCCACGTTCGGCTGCACTCCTTCCAGGCGTGCGGCCAGGCAGGTCTCGCAATAAATCACTCCGTGCACGGAACGGGTGCAGTTGGCACACAGCGGTTTTCCGCAGGTGCGGCAAAATGCGACCTTCTCAATATCGGGATGGTTAGCGCAGTTCATGAAAGCCTCCTGTAAGTGGTCATCCTCACTACAGGCGGATCATTCGGGAGCGAGGCCAGCACGGGCTGGTTCTCTCCCTGGCTGTAGTTGCGTTCCTGTGTCGGTTCGGGTTGTCCACTGGTATTGTTGTCCTTCTTTTCCTTGTTCTGTTCCTGTGGGGGTGGTGCCGGCGGAGCAGTCACTCGTTTGAATTCCCGCACCCGCGATTCGATTTCATACACGAAACGAATATTTTCGTAGTACTTGACCACCCGTCCGGTGGTCTCGTAATAAGTTCGCTTGAGGGCGCTGGGCCGCAGATCCACATGCCGCACATCGCTCACCTTCACCCCCGCCAGGCTCAATGAAATTGACAGCGAGAAGAACGCCATTCCGAACGACATGGCGAAGCGGGGCTGGCGGCTCATGGAAAGGACGGGCGCGAACACCGGCCGCAGCCACGCCGTGACCGCATCCATCCACGAAGCTTTGGCCCCGGACTGGACGGCGGCGCGCTGGCTTTCGTATCCCGTGGTAGCCAGCAGAATGTTGTGCACCAGGTGAGAAGGAGCGTCCACTTCAGGCAGCGATTTCAGCCAGCGCCGCCCTGCATCGGCCTCCGCGAACAGCGGCCCGCATACCGCGCACACCCGGGCGTGGGCCTGAAAGCTTTCCAGCTTCGGTCCGCTCAGCGACCCATCGAGCGCTTCGATCAGCAGCGCATCGAACTCCGCGCATTTCATGCCGTTTTTGGTTTCGCCTGCCATCACATCACCTGCCTATAAGTACGTTGGAGCAGTCGCGCAAGTTCCGCTCGACCGCGATTTATCCTTGATTTCACCGTGCCCTCTGGAACCTTCAGTACCGTGGCAATGTCTTTGTAGTCCATGTCCTGCAGGTCGCGCAGGATGACCGCTTCGCGCAGTTCGGGCGAAAGCTTCTGCAAGGCGCTGTGGATCAGTTCGCGGGCCTCGCGGCTCTGCACGCTGGCATCGGCTGCCGGCGCCTTGTCCTCGATCTTCTCGCTCAGCGGCATGGCGTCTTCGTGCTCCGAGGGCGTGGTGTCCAGCGACTCGGTCATCCGGTCCTGCTTGCTTTTGCGGAAGTGGTCCACCAGCAGGTTGCGGGTGATGGTTGTGACCCAGGTCATGAACGCCCCCCGCTCGACATCGTACGAACTCAGGGTGCGGAACATCTTGATGAAAACTTCCTGGGTGAGGTCCTGAGCGTCATCGCCCGATCCGGCGAAGCGATAGCAGATGTTGTAGATTCGCCGGTTGTAGCGCTGCACGATTTCCTCCCAGGCCACGACGTCGCCGGCAATGCAGCGACGGACCAGCATGGCAACGACCTGGGCGTCTTCCAACCAGCACTCCCCGGAACTCCTGGTCTGTCGCCCGGCGCACCCCGGGCTTAACACCACAATAGAGATACGTTTTTGTGGCCCCAAAAGTTCTTACGATCTATAAGGCAAGGCATTGTAGCAGGGGGCACAACTGCGAGACGAACGAAAGGCGAACAAACTGAGAACCGGGAACTCCAGAATGGAAACTGGGTTTTGAAACGGCTTCCGAAACGACATGCAGGCCGAAACCCCGAGTTAGGACAGCCAGCCCCCGTGGTCCGGCGGAGCGGAGCTCCCCGATGGTTTCTGCTGCATCCGAAAACCCCGGTCGAGCTTCGCTCGACTGGACAGCCGGGGGAGGCTGTCCCCACGCGGTTCTAGGCCAGGAGTCGCCGTACCCCCGGAATCCGGACTCAAACTTCAGCCCAGCGCCGCAGCAGGTTGTGATAGACGCCGGTGAGTTGCACTACGGCGGCATCGTCGGGCTTGGCTGGGTGAATGCGCTGGATGGCGGTATCGAGATCGAACAACAAGGTGCGCTGTCCGTCGTCGCGCACCATGCTCTGGATCCAGAAGAAGGATGACAATCTCGATCCGCGCGTAACCGGCGTCACGTGATGCAGGCTGGTGGAGGGATAGAGAATCATGTGACCGGCGGGAAGCTTTACCTGGTGAACGCCGTAGGTGTCCTCCACAATCAGCTCGCCCCCGTCATACTCATCGGGCTGCGAGAAAAACAGAGTGGCCGAAAGATCAGTGCGGATTCTGTGCCCGGTCCCACTGACCTGCCGGATGGCGTTGTCCACGTGGGTGCCGAATGACTGCCCGCCCTGGTAACGGTTGAAGAGCGGAGGAAACACGCGCGCCGGCAGCGCCGCCGAAACAAACAAAGAATTCTGTCCCAGGGCGGTGAGAATGGTCTCGCCCAGCTGGCGGGCGGAAGGATGGTTCTCCGGCAGCTGCATGTTGTCCTTAGCGCGGGCAGATTGGTGGCCGGCTGTGACTTTCCCGTCCACCCATTCCGCCTGGTCCAGGATTTGCCGCGCCTCAGCCACCTGTTGGGATGTCAACACCTCAGGGATTGGCAGTAGCAATGGGTAATAGTCCCTTCTTCACGCTCAGAATTTGAAAGTGATGCCCAGCAGCGCCGAACGCGCCGCCCCGGGCACGATGTGCGCGGGATGGATCTGGTCGTAGTAGTACTTGTCGGCCAGGTTGTACACGTTGGCTCGAAGCTCAACGTGTTCGCCCAGGGGATACTTCGCCATGGCGTTGAACACCCAGTAGCCCGGCACCTCTTTCACCAGGCCGGTAACGGGATCGAGAGGCGTGGTCGAACTGGCGGTGCGGCTATCGACAAAATCCGCGCCGCCGCCAACGCTCAGGCGCCAGGGCAGCTCGAAGGTGCTCCAGGTGCTGAACGTGTTTCGGGGAACGTTGGCCAGTTGGGCGCCGACGGATTGCGGGAAGACCTGCGATCCTGTGACCTTGCCATCCAGATAAGCGTAGCTGGCCAGAACTTCCCAGCGGCTGATGATATATCCGCTGGCTTGGACCTGAACGCCGCTCACCCGCTGGCTGCCAGATAAAACCACGGTCGTGGCATTCACGGTTTCGCGGGCATTGGTCTTGTCGGTGCGGAACGCCGCCGCCCGCAATGACAGCTTGCGCGCGAACAAATCCCACTTGGTGCCGACTTCGAAAGTCCGGCTCTGCTCGGGCGGCGCGTTCTGTGTGGCCACGCTCAGCGCCAGAGTCTCGGCGGAAGGGTTGAATGACGTGCCGTAGTCAAAATAAATACTTCCGCCGGCCACGGGCTTGAATACCAGCGCACCGCGCCAGCTGGGCATGACGTCCACCCGCTTAAACGGTGAATCGGGCGTTACCGGCAAGGACTGGTCGGCTGTGGCATCGAACCGGTCCACCCGGACTCCGGCGGTGAGGTCGAGCCTGGGCAACAGGTTGACGGTATCGATTGCGTAGGCGCCGGCGCTGATGGCAGTCACATGCGTGTCGGTGATCCCAGTGGTCGGAACCATGCCGGCAAAAGGCTGGCTGGTGTCAGGATGCAACAGGTTGGTAGTTGGAACGGTGGTGAGATCGAAACGCTGGCGGTAGGGAGATGAAGTTTCCCGCCCGCCCTCCGCTCCCGCCACTACCGTGTGACGCAGCGAGCCGGTGTTGAACTTCACGATCACATCGGCCTGGTCTTGCAGGAAAGTTTCCGTGCTATCGACGGTAATCTGGTTGCGCAGAACGCTGATCTGGCCGAGCGGCGTGCTTAGTGGTTCTGGATCCAGAGTGGCCGGGTCGATCTGAGGCTCGGTGATGCGAACATCGCGATGATAATGTGCGTAACGGGCCTGGTTGCGGAAAGTGATGTGGCTGTTTACGTCGTGCTCGAACGTGACCGTTCCCATGTCCACGTTGGTCTTCAGATAATTGCCATGCTGAAAGCCGTAGTAGTTGCGGCGCTCGACCGGGGCCGGGCCGTTAAACAGCCAGGGAATGCCGTAGTCTGGTGTGTCGTCGGAGCCTTCATGCAGATAGCTGAGCGTGAATCGCGTGGGCGTGCCCAACCCGAAGGCCAGCGAGGGAGCGATGCCATAGCGCCGGCTCTCGGCAATATCTCGTCCCGCGAACTTCGAATCGTGCCCCATCAGGTTCAGCCGGAATGCCGTGCCACCACCCAGAGAGGGCAGGGGCCGATCGAGGTCAGCGGTAATGCGCTTGGTCTGGTCCGTGCCCAGGTCCACGGTCCCGGCGAAGAGCGCAGCCGTCTGTGGGGCTTTGGTTTCCTGATTGACCACGCCCCCGGTGGAACCCCGGCCGAACGTGACCGACGACGGGCCCTGCAGGACCGCGACCTGCTGCATATCAAAAGGATCGCGATAATAACTGCCAAAGTCGCGCATGCCGTCGAGGAAGATATCGTTGCGGGCGGTAAAGCCGCGAACCGTAAGGTTGTCGCCCTGGGCGCCACCTTCTCCGGCGGCGATGCTAATGCCGGCCACATTGCGCAGCGTGTCCCGCAGCGTGGTCGCACCCTGGTCCGCAATGACGCGCTGGGGAACGATGTCGATGGATTGTGGGGTCTCGATCAGGGGCTGAGTGAATTTCGGTAACGAAATCTGCACGCCGGTGTCGGTAACATTGACCGTGGTTGCCATGCCCTGGATTTCCAGAATCACAGCGTCCGCGCCGGTCAGGTGATAGCCGATGCCGGTGCCGGTCAGGAGTTTTTGCAGCGCCCCTTGTGGCGTGTACAGGCCGGCCACCCCGGGAGACCAGATGCCGCGCATTGACTCTTGCGGCACGGCCACGCTGAACTGCGCGGTCTTTTGAAAGGCTGCGAGTACGGAATCCAGGGTCCCGGGCGGGATGTCGTAGCGGCGGACGGTCAACCCCTGGGTCTGGCCGGACGCGTTCACCGCGGGCGCCGCTCGGTCCTGCTGGGCCTGGGCCTTGAACACCGCGTCTCCGCTGAAGGTGGCGTAGGCCGCGACGGTCCCCACCGCCATCCAATACCTGGCGCCCCGGCGGGGGCTTCGCCCTGCCTTCTTGTTCTTCTTGATCTTGATTCGGGTCTGGCTCACTGCTTCTCCCCAAGCCTCAGTTCTGATCCGGCTTATTCCGGTCGCCGTCTTCTTCCTGCCAGATGCAACCAGATTGCAATTTGGCCCAACACTTTATCAGATGCAACGGAGTTGCATTTGTACGGCCCAGTCTCAATGCTGCATTTTGCGGATTTACTCTGTCAAGCACGGCTCGCATATTTTGTTGCAATCCATGTGCAACTAGATGACACATGACTGCCCGCATGCAGGACACGGGCAGGAAAACGCAGGGGCGAACGCCGGCGTCCGCCCAGCCGAGAGCAGCCCGGAGGGTCTGGAAACATCACCGGCCAGAAGTCGAAAGTTCAGGAGTCAGAGGCGAGGAGCGAAGATCTGAATTAGCAATCTAAAAATGAAATCGAAATTCCAAATTCGAAACCCCGAACCTGGGACGAGCTGTGCTCGTCCGCTCGGACGTGGGCGTCCGGGCCTGCGTGATTACTCGCTGGTGAAGTAATCGACGGTGACTGGATTTTCGAACAGGGAATAGTCGCGGGTCACCACCGTGATTCCGCTTTCGGTGACGAAGTACCGCTGGCGGTCAGCTTCGCTGTCATAGCCGATGGTGGTGCCTTCCGGAATGTGCACATCGCGATCGATGATGGCTTTCCGGATGCGGCAATGCCGGCCTACATTCACGTGGGAGAAAAGAATGCTGCTTTCAACTTCGCTGTAGGAGTTCACGCGCACATCGGGCGAGACCACGCTGCCTTTTACGATGCTGCCGGAAACGATGCAGCCGGCGGAAACAATGGAATCGACTGCGGTACCGGTGCGGCCCGCTTCAGCGAACACGAACTTCGCCGGCGGGTACTGACGCTGATGGGTGCGGATCGGCCAGTCCGAATCGTACAGGTTGAACACCGGCGACACCGCCACGATGTCCATGTTGGCCTCATAGTACGCTTCGAGCGTTCCCACATCGCGCCAGTACAGGGCCTCTTTTTTGTTCTCATCGACGAAGTCGTAGGTATAAACCCGGTAGTCGTCGGCCATCTTGGGCAGGATGTCCTTGCCGAAATCATGGCTGGAAGCGGGATCTTCCGCATCTTTCAAAAGCACGGGGATGAGCACATCGGTGTTGAACAGATAGATGCCCATCGAAGCGCAAACCTTTTCAGGATTCGCGGGCGAGCGCAGCTTGGTGACTTTCGGCTTTTCCTCGAAGCCCAGCACCCGGTGGTCGCGGTCCACTTCCACGACGCCGAAGCGGGCCACTTCGCCGGGATCGATCTGGATGGTGGCCAGGGTCACGTCGGCGCCGGTCTCGTTGTGCCGCTCCAGCATCAAGCCGTAATTCATCTTGTAAATGTGGTCGCCGGAGAGGATGAGCACGTGCTTGGGCTGCTCCGACCCGATCGAGTAAATGTTCTGGTACACCGCGTCGGCGGTGCCCTGGTACCACTGATCGCTTACCCGTTTCATCGGAGGCAGTACTTCGATGAACTCGCCCATCTCGCTCCCCATGATGTTCCAGCCTTCGCGCACGTGGCGATTGAGAGAAAGCGCCTTGTACTGGGTAAGGATATAAACCCGGCGCAGGTCAGAATTGACGCAGTTGGAAAGAGTGACGTCGATGATGCGATAGATTCCGCCAAAGGTGACGGCAGGCTTGGCGCGATCGCGAGTGAGGGGATAGAGCCGCTCGCCCGCCCCGCCGGCCAACAGGACTCCCAGAGTATCTTTCATAGGGCTTTTCGCTTCGATGCAGCTTAAGGGCCCAGGAAGCTCCGCAGTCCTGGAATTCCGGAGGCTGCGGAACGCGACAGTGTACCAGATACGGTCGCGCACTTGCCCCTGTGCTGTCGCAGGTGCCACAGACTGCGTGGGGACAGCCGCCCTCGGCTGTCCGATCGAGCGCAGCTCGACACCTTGCGCAAAGCAATCGCGAAGCGTTGCTTCGCCGGACAGTCGATGGCGGCTGTCCCCACGCGGCCTGTGGCGGGGCCTTCGCCTGGGTATGATGGCGGAGAGTGCCCGCCTATGAATGCGCAATCCCATCGCGTTTTTGTCACCGGCGGCACCGGATACGTAGGCTGCCCGCTGATCACTCGGGGACGCTCTGGATGACATTGCCCGGGTAGCGCCGGCCTCCGGCCGGCCCGAAGGGCGGGCGGGACGCCCGCCAGACAGCCGGCGGGACGCCGGCGCTACTCATTCCTGTCATTCTGAATCTCTCGGCTTGCGCTCACCGCGGCTCCCGACCGCGCTCGCAATGACAGATTTTGTCGCTCGAAAATCACCCGAGACCAAAGTAACGACTTGAATTACGAAAGCGCATGCACATGGGACATCTGTTCGCTATCGGGTGCGAGTGAGATGGTGTCTTGACGTCGAAAGAAGACGGAGCCCATGGGAAGAGAAGACTACCTCGAAGAAATACACATCCGGATCCTGCGCGTAACCGAAGATCTGCGCGCCATTCAACGCCAGCTCAATTGTGCCGCCATGGAAGCTCCCAGCGATCCCGAACTCATGGAAGCTCTCAGCCAGTTGCCCGAGATGGACGCGCTCCAGATGCTGAAATCGTCTCTCGACCAGATGCGTCACTTCCTGTGGTTCTACATGCAGGTAATGACCAATGAATCCGAAAGCGGCGAGAGACTGCGCCAGAGCATCCGCCAGAAGGTTTCCGCCGACGCGATGCTGAGTCCGGAAGCGTCGTTCCTGGAAAAATTCAAGGATGCCTCGGACACCGCGCTGCTGCGCTATCTCTCCGACGGCAAACACCGGAAGCCGAACTAAGAGCGGACCTCAGACCTCAGACTTCGGACTTCAGACCCACTCAGAATCGAAACACAATTCCGGACGAGTAGCGGAAGCTGTTCTGCCGGTTGCCCAGGCTGCTGGAGAGTCCGCTGGTTAACGCGTCGATGGAGTTGAATTGGGTGCGGATGTAATCCACCTGCACGGCGCGGATGGCGAAATGTCGCGTCATACCGATATCAATTCCGCCGCCAAAAGCCATGGCAAAGGCATTCGCGCTGGTCAGGCCGGTGGAGATCCCTCCTATGATTGGAATGTTTACCCCCGCGCCCAGGCTGGAATGTGCCGCGCCAAACAAGGCGTGGGCGAAGACGGCGCTTCTGCCAAATCCGGCCGTTACCGTTGGGCCGAATAAATAATTGGTAACGTGCTGGTAGGTGGACGCTGAAAAACCCGATGTCGAAAAGGAAAACGGGCTAAGAATGGAGCCGCTTACGTCGGCTGTGACACCCAGGTAGCGGTTGAAATTGAAGGTGCCCTGTCCCTCCCACCCGTTAAAACCGTTGCTGCCGTTGCGCAGATAGGAATATCCGCCAAACACTGTAGCGCGTGTCCCGTACTCTCCACCGGCAGGCATCGCTCCGCCGTTTTGTGCGGCGAGCGCCAGCGGCAAACACAAAACGATAGACAACAAGATTCCGACTTTCCGCATTTTCTTTTCTCTCCTTGGCGAAGGGCATCGCAAGCAGGTGTGATGCGTCGAGAAAGAAAAAAATAATTCGGTCCGAAGGTTTATTGTTGAGAGAGGTCCGCAACGTTAAGCGAAACTTAAAGAGGAGGCGTCGAGGCTTGCGAATTCAGGTGGCCTTCAGCTTCATGCGAAGGCGCCCGCTATTCCAGCGTGACCGACTTCACCAGATTGCGCGGCCGGTCCACGTCCAAGCCCTTCTTCACCGTCATGTAGTACGCGAACAACTGTAGCGGCACGATCTCAAGAATTGGCAACAGCAGTTCCGTGGCTCTCGGAACAAAGATGGTGTGGTCGGCCAGGCGGGGAAGCTCTTCATCACCTTCTGAGGCAATCGCAATCACCCGCGCCGACTGCTGTTTGAAGCCACGGATGTTGGCCAGGTTCTTCTCATAGCGCAGCACCGATCCCGAATCTTCGCGGTCGCAAGTCGCTATGATCACGACCGGGAGGTTCTCGTCAATCATTGCGTTGGGGCCGTGCTTGGTTTCGCCGGTGGGATAACCTTCGGCGTGAATATAGGAAACTTCCTTGAGCTTGAGCGCGCCGTCCATGGCGACGGGATAGTGGATGGCCCGGCCCATGAAAAGAAAATCCTGCACTTTGTAATATTTCTCTGCCAGCTGCTCACAAGCCGCGGGTGCGGATTTCAGCAGAACTTCCATCTTTCCCGGCAGATCAAGCAGTTCGCGGATGTACTCTCTGCGCTGTTCTTTGGCAAACTTGCCGCGCACCTGTCCCAGGTAAAGCGCAAACAGATACAGCACCGCCATCTGCGCGGTAAAGGCTTTGGTGGAAGCAATGCTGATCTCCGGGCCGGCGTGAGTGTAGAGCACGCCGTCGGCTTCTCGTGCGATGGTTGAATCGACCACGTTCGAAATGGCAATGGTGCGCGACCCTTTGGCTTTGGCTTCCCGCTGGGCCGCCGTGGTATCGGCGGTCTCGCCGGACTGCGTGATCACGATGGTGAGTTCGCCCGGCCCGATCAGCGGATTCCGATATTCGAATTCGCTGGCGTAATCCACGTCCACCGGGATGTTGACCAGGTCCTGAATCATGTACTGCCCGGCCATGCCCGCGTGCCGGCTGGTGCCCGAGGCCACAATGTTGATGCGGCGCAGCGCCCGAAGCTCGTCCGTGCTGATGCGGACATCGTCGAGCCGCACCACCGCTTCCTCGAGCGATACCCGGGGCTCAATCGTGTCCCGCAAGCCCTTCGGCTGCTCGAAGATTTCCTTCAGCATGTAATGGGGGAATCCCCCTTTGTCAGCCATTCCATTCTCCTGAAAGCTTCAACGTAGCGCCGCCGTCCCGGCGGCTGTCCGGCGGGCGTCCTCGCCCGCCGCGCTGAGGGCGGGACGCCCTCAGGACAGCCGGCAAGATGCCGGCGCTACTAAATTCCAGCGCCGCGAATTATCGTCTTTCTCACTTCGCCGCTCGGGCTCAACACCACGAGATCGGCGGGCGCGCCGGCCTGCAGCGTGCCTCCGCTCTTCACTCCTGCCACCCGCGCCGGATTCAGGGTGGCCAGGCGTACCGCCGGTTGCAAATCCCATTGCGCGAACTGCATGACGTTGCGCACCGCGCGGTCCATGGTCAGAACGCTGCCCGCCAAAGAATCTCCAACCATGCACCGGCCGTCTTTGACTTCCACTTCGAGCGAGCCCAGGCGATAGCGCCCGTCGGGCATGCCGGTGGCCGCAGTGGCGTCAGTGATCAGCACCGCGGCTTCCGGTCCTTTGGCCTTCAGGAAGAGCTGCACGATCACGGGATCAACGTGAATTCCGTCCGCAATGATTTCGGCGGAGAGCCGGGAATCGGTCAGCACCTCGCCGAGAATTCCGGGATCGCGATGGTCAAGCGGCCGCATCGCGTTAAAGGTGTGAGTGGCATGGCGGGCGCCCGCCGCGAAACCCGCCCGGGCCGCATCCAGATCGGCATTGGAGTGGCCCAGGCTCACGCAAACTCCGCGCGAGGAGGCGAGTTTGATGACCTCAAGCGCGCCCGGCAACTCGGGCGCGATGGTGAGCACGCGAATGTGTCCCCGCGCCGCCTGCCAGAAGCGATCGAACGCCGCCGGAGATGGCGCCAGCAGATTTTCTGGAGGATGCACTCCCCGCCGCTTGTGACTGATAAACGGTCCTTCAAGATGAATTCCCAGCGGCCGTGCCCGCAGTTCGCCGTTTTGTGGTTGTGGACTCCGCTCCGCGGCTTCGATCGCATCCGCCAGCCGCGTTAGAGCCGAAAGGGTCGCATCCAGCGGCGCCGTGACCGTGGTCGGGAAATAACTGCTCACGCCATGGGACACCAGCAGCCGCTCTACCGGCGGCAGCGCGCCGGCGCCGGCTTCCATCACATCGTGCCCGGCACCGCCATGAATGTGCAGATCAATAAAACCGGGCGCCAGTATCCCGTCCGCAAAATCCACCAGGCGAATGTTCGTTGGGACTTCCCGGGCCGCCCGCGAGGTCACTTCAACAATGGACCCGTCATCCATCAGAAGCAGGGGTTGCTCAATCCGCTCCAGAGGTGTGAACAGCGTGCTGGCGGTGATTGCGATCATGCCATTCCAATGCTATATAGCAAAGCGGTATTCTATAGGAAAATCCGGCGTGGGCTTAGTGGTCGTCCGCCTGAGGGCGCGCGACTCGGGAGGCCCAGGCCATGATGTCAGCCAGGTTCACCAACGCCCAGCCAGGCCTCCTGCAGGTGCTATACTTTTTAACGGAATCCCGGTGCTCTGGTCCTTCAGGCCTTCGGCCCTCGCGGTTCCGATCATCTTCATTCGACCTTGTCGGGGCGTGGCTCAGCCTGGTAGAGCACCTGGTTCGGGACCAGGGGGTCGGAGGTTCAAATCCTCTCGCCCCGACCAACACCCGATCACTTCCGGTTTGTCCCTCACTCGGGAGTAATCGCGAATCGTTAGCTTCTGCTGTGAAATATTCCTCGTCTGGTGCGTCCCTACGGTGCTAACCTTCTTCATTGCCGGTCTCCTTTTTATCTGTGCCTTGAGCACGTCGATAACTTGGGAGCGTACAGCATCCCGTCCGGAGACCGGCCTTCTCACCCCATCTGATTGATCCATCTCTGGCAGTGACACCATGATCTGATGTTTCGACCCGTGCCAGGAATCACAGGGTTGTGTGTCCCGAGTCACCGAGTTTCGAACGCCGCGAGCATAGCGTTAAAGCGGAATAACAGTAACAAAGAGAGGATCTTTATGAAAAAAGCAATGGTACTGCTTGCGATGTTAAGTCTCGGCACGCTGGGCTGGGCAGGAACGGCGAAGGAAGATGCCACCAGCCGGCTGGAGAACGCCACCGGCGTGGTCCACGAAATCATGAGCGCACCGGACAACGGAATTCCGGAAGAGGTGCTGGAGCACGCAAGGTGCGTGGCCGTTGTACCTCACATGGTCAAAGGCGGTTTTATTTTCGGAGGCAAGCATGGCAAAGGCGTAGCCACCTGCCGCACTGCGGATGGCTGGAGCGCGCCGGCTTTCATCACGATTTCAGGAGGAAGCTGGGGACTGCAGATCGGTCTGGAAGGTGTTGATCTGATCATGATTATTCAGAATGAGAAAGGGATGCAAAAGCTGCTCGACAGCAACTTCAAAATTGGAGCAGACGCTTCCGCCGCCGCGGGGCCAGTGGGACGGCATGCCTCTGCCGGTACGGATTGGAAGATGGATACGGAGATTCTGACCTACTCCCGGGCCAAGGGTGCATTCGCGGGGCTCACGCTCGAGGGGGCATCGGTGCGCCAGGACAGTGATTCCCGCAAGGCGATCTACGGTCGCAAAGTCACCACCAGGGCTTTGCTGCTAGGCAAAGTGCCAGCTCCCGCCGTAACCCATCCGTTCCTTGCGGAAATTCGCAAAGCCAAGGCCCAGGCCGTGGCCGCAGGCGAAGCTGAGGCCAAAGACAAGCAGTAGATCCGTGGGCTGTTTGGGGTTGCAGAGTTTGCCCTTGCCCGAGTGGCCAGGGAGAAAAGGAGGAGTGAAATATGCTTGGAACTATATTGATCGTGATTCTGGTCCTGGCGCTCTTGGGTGCGCTGCCAAGATGGCCGCATAGCAGAGACTGGGGATTCTACCCGGCGGGAGGAGTGGGGCTTATCCTCCTGGTCGTTGTGGTTCTTCTGGTTCTTGGCCGCGTTTAATTTTGATAACGAGTCGCATGAGGTGAGTAGCGGAGATGCACATGAAAACTACATCCCAATTTGTCCTCGCCGGAGTCCTGGCGCTGCTTGCCGGAACCGTCGCGCCAGCGTATGCCCATCAAGGGCAACATCAATCAGAAGGCAAGCCCCCGAAGCAGGAGCACCAGGCTAAGCCTGAAAAGCAGCACCAGGACAAAGACAAACAGCAGAAAGATCAGAACAAGAAGCCACCGCACGTTCAGCAACCGCATCAGCAGCAGGCCACCCAGCAAGGGCGGCGCGTGCCGCGAGACGAACAAAGGACCGTGTGGCAGCAGCGTCGCGCGCGTAGCTGGGAGGCGGAGCACCGCACCTGGCAGCAGCGCGGCGGCTACAACGGCTATCGCATTCCTCAGGATCGTTATCAGCGATACTTTGGTCCGCACCATCGCTTCCGCATCTACAGGTACCCGATGGTGGTGATTGGCGGATATCCCCGCTTCCAGTACGGTGGCTTTTGGTTCAGTCTGGTTGATCCGTGGCCGGAATATTGGTCAGACGGCTGGTACGACGACGATGATGTGTATATCGACTACTACGAGGATGGCTATTACCTGTACAACCCCAGATATCCACGGGATCGAATCGCAATCGTTTTCTACGTGCACTAACGCGAACCTGCGAGGAAGAAGTGAAGGGCAGCAAGGCCTCGCTTGAGCGCGGCCAAGTTTTCAGGAGGTTTCACATGATTACCGGAGTCAGCAAGCAGAATGCAATCGCGACTGCCAAAAAGACCGCTGAGACCCAGCGAAGTCTCGACCAGAAGACATTGGACAACCTCTCTACTGCGATGCATGGCGAGGCTTTTGCCTATGTGAAGTATTCACTCTATGCGGAGCACGCGCGCAAAAGCGGCAACCAGAAACTCGCGGACTTGTTCGACGAGACGGCCAGCACTGAGCGTTTTGAACACTTCGCTGAAGAAGCACAACTGGCTGGGTTAGTGGGCAGTGATGCCGACAACTTGAAAGATGCGATCGAGGGCGAGTCCTACGAGATCGATACCATGTATCTTGAGTTCGCCCAGAAAGCCAAGATTGCGGGAGACACGGCGGCAGCTGCTCGTTTTGAAGAAATTCGTCATGACGAGATGCGCCACCGCGATGCGTTCAAGGCAGCACTGGCGAAGTTGGAACCATGAAAACAGACTTT
>Ga0207706_10001301_pt1 | contig 25143 bp, 18 predicted proteins | sample KBSC53metaG_FD_184318 | JGI IMG/M metagenome (GOLD analysis project Ga0207706, IMG submission 184318) | Corn rhizosphere microbial communities from Kellogg Biological Station, Michigan, USA - KBS C5-3 metaG (SPAdes) (version 2) | ecosystem: Host-associated > Plants > Roots > Rhizosphere > Soil ... | reverse complement strand
ATCCGCGCCGCCGGTGGCACCGACCTCGGCGCCGTCGCCCAGCAAGGCGCCCAAGCCCCGGCATGGTCGACGGACTTCACGAACGAGCTCGCGAAGCGGACGGGCCAGGCGTTCGATGAATACCTGAGCACCGTCGACGCCGCGGTCATGATGCCCGGAGCAACGGTGACCGACCCGGCGTACGCCGGAATGCAGCGCGTGCTTCGGTCCGGCCACGGTCGAACGGTTCACTTCCACTGGGCCGGCGCGTACGACGAGGCCGGGGTACTTCTTCCGACGACCCCCGACATCGCGCGCGTCTATTCACGTGCGCTGCTCGAGACCGACTACGCAGGGCTCGCCGCCAAACAGCGCGCGTTCGAAGCTGCCATGCGAGGCAAGGTCGTCCACGTCACGACGCCACTCGGCACTGATTTGCGGTTCCGTATCGGTGATCGCCCGGTCACGAAGCAGGATGGCGACGCGTCGGCTGCGCGGGCAAAGCTCGCCCGGAACCTCGTCGACCGCGAGGTCGAGCTGCCCGCTGGCGCCGTTCGCGTCGCACCGATCGAGAGCACCGTCGAGGGAACGATCGCGTTTCCGCCGAGTGAATGGGGCGGTACGCGCGTGGAGGAGTTGGTGCTGACGTTCGCGCGAGGCCAGGTGACCGGCATTCGCGCCGCGGCCGGCCGCGAGGCGGTGGAGCGCGAGCTGGCTGGCGGTGGGACCGGGGCTCGTGCGTTCCGCGAGCTCGCGGTCGGGTTCAATCCGCTGCTCGCGATACCAGCAGAGGGGCGGCGGTGGATTCCCTACTACGGTTACGGCGCCGGGGTGATTCGCCTGTCGCTCGGCGACAATACGGAGCTTGGCGGTGATGTTGGCGGTGGCTATGTCCGCTGGAATTTCTTTACCGATGCGACGGTTTCTGTTGGCTCGGAGATCTGGGTCCGGGGTGGACGCTCGGTGCGGTAAGCAAGCATCCGTGCGCTCACCCGGTCGGCATCCAGATAAAGGGTCTCGCGGATTCAACGGAAACTGCTGATTGCTCCCATCACGCGCGTACGAATTCGCGCGCCCGCGTCAACCGATTTTTTTGTGAACTGCCTCGGATCGGGTTGGGTAGCGGCCCGAGGTAGTTCCTTCTAAATCAGGGCTCGTTGGGCGATTGATCGCGAACTGCCGGAAACGAATCAGTTGGATCCGCGGTTTCCGTCGCATCCGTTATCACCTTTGTTCTGGATGCCTGCGGGGGCGCGACCTGCCGCAATCCGAAATCGCAGCTTTTCACTCTCTAATATCATGACGAACTCCGCCCCGAGCATCCTGGCCGTTCTTGCGGCAGTCTTGCCAGTGACCTTGGCCGCACAGAAGCCCGGCAAGACGCACAAGCTCGAGGCCTCGCCCACGACCGTTGCCTACGGGTATTACAGTCCGACCGCAACGCCGGCGCTGCGGATCGCGTCGGGCGACGTCGTCGAGGTGACGACGATGCTCACCAACACGCCGGACCGGCTCGAGAAGGCCGGCATCGCGCCTAACGACGTCGAGCCCGAGCTCAGGGACATCGTCACCAAGGTGACCGACAAGGGCCCCGGTGGCCACATCCTTACGGGGCCGATCTACGTGGAGGGCGCCGACTCCGGTGACGTGCTGGAGGTGCGCATTCTCGCGATCACGCCGAAGCTCAAGTACGGCTACAATGGATGTGCGGGCTTCCTCCGGTCCAACTGCGAGCAGGGTGCGGGCACGAAGATCATCCCGATCGACGCGAAGAAGATGACCGCGGAGTTCGCGCCAGGCATCGTCATCCCACTCAAGCCGTTCTTCGGCAGCATGGGCGTGGCACCGGCCGTGAGCGTGGGCCGCATCAGCAGCAACCCACCGTACACCCACGCGGGGAACCTGGATAACAAGGAGCTCGTGGCGGGGACGACGCTATACATCCCGGTTCATGTGGCGGGCGCGCTGTTCGAGGTCGGTGACGGTCACCTCGCGCAGGGCGACGGCGAAGTTGATCAGACTGCGATCGAGACGTCGCTGCGCGGGCGGTTACAGTTCATCGTGCGCAAGGACATGAAGCTCACGTGGCCGCAGGCGGAGACGCCGACGCACTGGATCACGATGGGCGCGGACACGTCGCTCACGCAGGCGACGCGGGTCGCGGTGCAGGAGATGGTGGATTATCTCGCCGCCTCACGCAGCTTGTCGAAGACGGATGCCTATCGGCTGGCGAGCATCGCGGCGGACCTCCGCATCACGCAGCTCGTGGATGGGAACGTGGGCGTCCACATGATGGTGCCGAAGAGCATCTTCGCGAAGCGTTAGGCTGTACGTGTTCGCCTCTACCAAACCCGTCATCGCGATGATCCACGTGGGTGCGCTGCCCGGCACACCCGCCAGCTCGTCCAGTGTACGCGAGATCGTCTCGCGCGCCGTCGCGGAAGCTCGCATCTACCGAGACGGCGGCGTGCACGGCGTCGCGATCGAGAACATGCACGACGTTCCGTATCTCCGAGGGAGCGTCGGCCCGGAGATCACCGCGTCGATGACCGCGATTGCACTCGCCGTGAAAGACGCGAGCAACCTGCCCTGCGGCATTCAGATCCTCGCCGGCGCGAATCACGAAGCCCTCGCGGTGGCGCACGCCGCGGACCTGCAGTTCGCGAGAGTGGAGGGCTACGCCTTCGCCCACGTGGCTGATGAAGGGATCATCGAGTCATCGGGGGCGTCGCTGCTCCGTTATCGTCGGGCGATCGGCGCGGAACGCGTGCAGGTGTGGGCCGACGTGAAGAAGAAGCACAGCGCACACGCGCTCACGGCTGACGTGGACATTGGTGAGACCGCCGCCGCGGTGGAGTTCATGCGCGCTGATGCGGTGATCGTGACCGGCGCGGCGACGGGACTCGAGGCCAGCGATGCGGATCTGTCGACCGTTAGGCAGCACTGCCGACTGCCCATCTACATCGGCTCCGGCGTTTCGGCGGAGAATCTCGCGCGTTATGCACCGCTCGCCGACGGGTTCATCGTCGGGTCCTTCTTCAAGAGCGACGGGAAATGGAGCGAGCCGGTCGATCCGCGGCGAGTGGAGCGGTTCATGCAAGCTCACGCCGTGGCGACCCGCCGTAGCACCTAAAGTCGTACCGACCGCACACCATCGCAGGCGAACGAGGATAACGCTTTGGCACGGCAATGCTCCCGGCTCAGCGCACTCTGGATTTCTCTCGGGAGATCACGCCACGGATCGCGCCCTCGATCATGCGATTCACCGCTGCGATCGAGAGGCCGCCTTCGTCAGTCGCGGGGATCGTCGCGAAGCCGATAGCGGACGCCTTCGGGTAACGACTGAAGATCATCTCGAACAGCCGCGCCAGCTCCTCGCTCGACGGACCATTCGGCACCTTGTTCTGGTGGCCTTCGACCTCTCTCGGGTCGAGCACATCCATGTCGATGTGCACGTAGATCTTGTCGCTCGTGCGGCTGAGGCGATCGAGCTGGGCGAACACGGCCGGCGTCGCACGCCGGAGGTCGTCGACGCTCACCTGCTGGATGCGTGAGCTGTCGAGCAGCTCCTGCTCGAGCGGATCGGTGAGCCGAACGCCACCCATGACCACCTGCATGTCGGCGAGTGCCGGGTCGAGGTGGGCGTCGAGCCGCAGGCGCTGCAGCGCCCGTCCGGTGGCAACGGCCACCGGCATGCCACCTAACGAGCCGCTGCGGGTGGTCTCGGGGGTGTTGAAGTCGGGATGCGCGTCGAGCCACAGCATCCCGATGCGGATCGGCGCGCGTCCGGTCCCAGAGTGCTGCAATCCGGCGACGAGCCCCGGCATGGACGGGCACGTCGCGAGCAGCCCTACCGTGAAGTAGCCGTCCCGCTCGTTGCGCTCGACGATCTCGGCGAAATGGCCTAACGCGTAGCCGAGGCGTTTCCAGCCGCCATACTCCTTGTCTTCCTCGGCCGTGAGGGCAGCCTCATCGACACGAACATGAGCGCCCTGGTCCGCCAGGAAACGCTGGATGCCGCCGGTGGCCATGGTCCTCGGGCCGGGCGATGTGCCGTTAGGCAGGAACGGCTGCTGCGACAGCGCGACGCGGAGCCTGCCATCCGGCGCCGTGTACCGCTGAGCGTGTGCCTGCCCGGCGACCGGGAACAGCACGACGAGCACGAGCGTGCAGAGCGCCAAGGTGCGCATGGAAATCTCGGGCCGACGAGTCCCGCAAATGATACAGATGTGGCCCACGTCACGCACTGGCGGCGATCGGTTTCCCGCTCCCTCATCTGATCGTTTCTCTCAGATGACCTGCCGACGTCTCGCCGTGTTAGCCCTGACATTCGTTTCAGCGGCTCATGCCGGCGCACAACAGTCTTCGATCGAGTCCCGGATGACGGGTTTCGATGACTACGTGGCCCACCTGCTCGAGACGTGGAACGCGCCTGGTCTCGGTGTCGGCATCGTCGTGAAGGACAAGCTCGTGTTCGCGAAGGGCTACGGCTATCGCGACTACGGTAAGAAGATCGCGTACACGCCGACCACCACGCAGCCGATCGCGTCCAACACGAAGCTGTTCACCGCCGTCGCGGCCGGGCTTCTCGTGGAGGAGGGAAAGCTCGACTGGGACACGCCAATTCGGACGTACGTCCCTTCGATCAGGTTCGCGACCGACGAGCTCGATCGCGCCGTCACGATGCGCGACATGCTATCGCATCGCACCGGCATCTCTCGCCACGACGGTCTGTGGTATCAGTCCGACCTCACGCAGAAGGATCTGGCCGATAAGCTGAGATACGTGGTGCCGTCGGCGCCGCTTCGCACGACGTTCCTGTACAACAACGTCCTGTACTCGAGTGCGGGATACGCCATCGAGGCCGTGAGCGGCACGCCGTGGAGGACATTCGTCAGCGAGCGAATCCTCAGCCCGCTCGACATGACGCGCACGACGTTCGCCATCGGCGACATGCTCAGCGCGGCGGAGCCCGCGGTCCCCTACTCGGAGAGCCGAGACGGTTCGGGGCTGACTCGGGCTCCCTATTACGATGACGGTGGTGGCGTGGCGCCTGCCGGCGGCATGAACTCCAGCGTGGTCGACATGTCGCACTGGCTGATCGCCCTGCTGAACGACGGCGTTTACCACGGCACACAAGTCATCCCGCGCGACGTCATTCGTGAGACGCTCGCGCCATCGATCGCGCTCCCGCGCACGGATCTCGAGGCGCACGGGTGGACCGAGATGCTCGGCAGAGCCTACGGCATGGGGCGCTACATCGGGTCGTATCGCGGACACTTCATCGCGTACCACGGCGGGGACGTTCGCGGGTTCCACTCGCAGGTGTCGCTCATGCCGCGCGACTCGATCGGTGTCATCGTCATGGTCATTGGCGATCACGCGGCACCGCTCTACAACATCCTGACATGGAACATCTACGAGCGTCTGCTCGGGCTCTCGCTCACACCGTGGTCCGAGCGGTTCAAGGTGATCCGTGTCGCTGAAAAGCAGGCGCTCGAAACCGCGCGAGCGCAGGCGCACTATGAATCCGGACTGCCCGGCAAGCCGTCACACGACATCGCGGACTACACAGGCGAGTTCGAGGATCCGGCGTACGGCGTACTCACGATCTCGCGGGCCGACGAGTCGCTTCAGTTCGGCTTTCACCGCATCCACCTCCCGCTATCGCGCGTTCGCTACGATCGGTTCGACACGCCCGATGATGCGCAGCATGGCCGGTGGACGGTGAACTTCCTCATCGGCGTGAACGGCGATGTCGATCGCGCCGAGATGCCGATCGATGGCGGCGTGGTCGTGTTCAGGCGGCGAGTGCCTGCCGCACTCGCGAACGTCGACACGCTTCGCCGGTTCGTCGGCACGTACGGGAATTCCAGCGTCGCGAGCATCGACGTCGTCCTTCGCGGCGACAGCTCGCTTGCGATCAAGGATTCGCGCGGTCGACTGCAGCGCCTCGTGCCGGTGCAGCCGAATCGGTTCCGCGTGAGCGACCTGCCTCATGTGATGCTCGAGTTCTCGGTCCTCGCCGGCCGAGCAACGGCGATCAGAGCGTCAGACCCTGCGGGGGAGCGGACGTTCCGTAGGATGCGGGAATCGGGAATCGGGAATCGGGAATAGAAAGGGAACCGGGAACGGGGAACCGGGAACAGAAACTCCACGGAGCCTCGGTTCCCGGTTCCCTGTTCCCGGGCGCGCCTCCGATTCCTCTAACAAGGCGCGCCCGGTATCCCGCACCCAATGCCGAGGAATAGCACGCGAATCTGTGCGTTGCTCAACACCGCCGTCCTCGAGCCCGACGCGGTATTGCCATTGAAAGGCACCGGCTCGGATGCGGACACGGTAAATGGCGCCCGCCCATCCTCGTAACCGCACGAGCCAACATAGTTTGGCATTGTGCCCGTGCATTGCGCGGTGCCGCCAGGGAAGACCGTCCAGCTGGCGTTGCCCTCCGTGGCCGCCCACACCTGCGTCTGGCTGTTGGCCAGATAGGCCGCGTTGCCGAACGACGGATAGACCACGTTCAGAATGTTCGCGTTGCCGAACACGGTCACCATCACCTTGGTTCCCGCGCCGTCCCACACAATGACGCCGCGGGTCGTCCGTTGGCCTGGCTGCAGGTTGAACGTGATCGAGTAGCCGAGCACGCGCCGCGTGACCATCGCCGACGAGGCAGACGCGCTGAACGACGCGGCCGATCCCGGGAAGTCGCCGAGCACGTCGAGATTCGTCGTGACGTCCATCTCGGTGGCGGTGGTGGTAGTCTGCATCACAAGCGCGAGCGCGTTGAGCAGCTGCTGCGCGACGACATCCGACTGGCCCACCTGCGTTGCGAGCGCCGACAGGCCCGCCGATACCGCGTTCTTCTCGGCGGCTGAAGGCGTCACGATCGTCGGGTTGCCACCGCCGCCCGGATCCGTGCCGGTGTCATCCCCGCTTCCCCCGCACCCCGTCGTGCCGATGGCCACCGACACCAGGAGACCAAACACGTATCGCACCGGTCGCATTGTCGCCTCGCTTGCCTAACGATTGCCTGTCTGATGGTGGCATGGATCAAGGGGTCAGAGCCCTTGATCACGGAATGACCGACAGCCAGCCCGCTACTCCGCCTCCGACTTGACTCGACGCGCGCCCGACCGCTGATTCAGCCGGTCGACTCCAGGCGTTTACCAGCCGAACTCGCTCCGTCGCGTCTCGAACGCGCATTTCTCACCGGACCCGAGTCGCGCCATCACACACTGGCGAGCGGACTGCCGCCACTCGGCCGTCAACCGATGTAGATGCGGCAAACCCTTCGGGATTCTCATCTCACTGAGAATGGCGGCCCGAGCGTTTACCGCTTTCTAGCCGTCGCCCGCCGCCCGCCCCGGCCCGAGCTCGTCATTACCTTGGCGAGCGACCCGGGCCGGCCGACGCCGTGCTGGTGTGGGGGAGACTCGCGGGCGTCAACTATTTGAGTGACAGACCCCGCCGTGGCGCCATCGGGTTCGTCCGGCCGCTACTCGATCCTCCCAACACCGAGCTCCGCCGCCAGTACCGGTGCGGACGGCCACAGTCGTGTTCGCTTTGAGTGCCAATCGAGACGGCCGGCGGCCCGCCATCCGGGGCAAACGTTAGGCACGCATCGAATCCCTCGCGTTTTCCGCGCCGCGGCGCGCGCTGTGCACAGGGCACACAGACGCCGTCCAGACACGTGCGGACACGGGCACTGTCCATGGGTTTCGTCGTCCCGGATGGGTTCCGATGAAGTCTCTGCTATCCATCGTGGTACCATGCTTCAACGAGGCCGAGGTGCTATGGGAGACCCACGGCCGTCTCGTTCGCACGTTGACGCAGCTCGCTGATCTCGATGCCGAGATCCTCTACGTCGACGACGGGAGTCGGGATGAGACGCCCGAGGTGATGCGTGCGCTCCAGACGCTCGACACGCGTGTGCGCACGCTGCGCTTTTCACGAAACTTTGGACACCAAACGGCGGTCACCGCTGGCCTCGAGCACGCGAGCGGCGATGCCGTGGTCTTGATCGACGCCGATCTACAGGATCCCCCCGAAGTCATTGCCGACATGGTCGAGCGATGGCACGAGGGCTATGACGTCGCGTACGGCGTCCGCATCGACCGCGACGGAGAGACCCGCTTCAAGCTCGCCACGGCCAAGGCCTTCTACCGCCTCTTGAACCGATTGAGCGAGACCGAAATTCCGCTCGACACGGGCGACTTTCGGCTCATGGACCGCGCTGTCGTCGACGTACTGCGCGCGATGCCGGAGCGCGATCGATTCGTCCGCGGAATGGTGGCGTGGGCCGGCTTCCGGCAGATCGCCGTGCCGTACCGGCGTTCCGCACGCTTCGCGGGTGAAAGCAAGTACCCCTTCTTCAAGATGGTGCGCTTCGCGCTCGACGGATTGACGTCGTTCTCGCGCGCGCCGCTGCGACTCGCCACGTGGTTGGGATTCCTGGTCTCCGGCGCTGCGCTCGCGGCCATCGCGTACGCCCTGTTTCTCCGACTGTTCACCAATAACTGGGTGACGGGCTGGACTGCGCTGTTCATCGCCGTGCTCTTCATCGGCGGCGCGCAGCTGCTCTCACTCGGAATGATCGGCGAGTACATCGGCCGCATCTACGGAGAGACGAAGCGTCGCCCGCTCTACCTGATCGAGGAAGCACATGGTTTTGGGCACGCGTTCCAGCACACCAGGCGAGCCGTCGGCCGTGACGCGCCGATCGCAGACACGTTGACGCCGCGCCTGCCGGAGCGGGGCGATGGGCTCCGACGACCCTACCTCGACCGCGACGCGCCCGTCCCGGTGTATCGCGACTACTCGTCCACGCGCACTGACGGAACCCTCGCCTGATCACGATGCGCGCTCACCCGCGAGCCTAACGCGTTCACCGAACCGACCCACACATGCAGCATGCACCACGGACTGTCGTCATCGGCGCAGGCTTCACCGGCCTGTGCGCGGCCCTCGAGCTCGCACGCCGCGGGCTTCCCGTCACCATTCTGGAGTCGGAGCCTGATGTCGGCGGCCTCGCCGGGTCGTTCGACGTGAACGGCGAGCGCCTCGAGCGGTTCTATCACCACTGGTTCACGAACGACCGCCATGTCGCTGACCTGGTGGAAGAGCTGGGGGAGCGCGACCGCATCGTGTACCGCCCCACCCGCACCGGGATGTACTACGCGAACCGGATCTTTCGGCTCAGCGCTCCCGCGGACGTTCTCAGCTTCACGCCACTGTCCCTTGTCGATCGCGTTAGGCTCGGGCTGCTCGCGCTCCGTGCGCGCGCGGTGAAGGACTGGCGCGCGCTCGAGGCGGAAACCGCCGAGGAGTGGCTGATTCGCCTGGGTGGGGAGCGCGTGTACCGTGTCGTCTGGCAGCCGCTCCTCGAGGGCAAGTTCGGGCCGTACGCATCGCAGGTCTCGGCCGTGTGGTTTTGGAACAAGCTCAAGCTGCGCGGTGGCAGCCGCGGGTCGAACGGGGCCGAGATACTGGCCTATTACCGCGGCGGATTTGCGGCACTCGCGGATCGCCTCGCCGAGGAAGTCATCGCGCTCGGCGGAGACCTCCGACTCTCGACATCGGTGCGCGGCCTGGTCGTCGAGGATGGCTGCGTGCGCGGTGTGGATAGCGACGACGGCGTGATCGACGCCGACGCCGTGATCGCGACACCTGCCCTGCCGATCGTCGCCGATCTCGCCGCACCCCATGCACCGGAGGCGTGGGTGGCATCGCTCCGCCGGGTCGAGTATCTGGCGAACATCTGTGTCGTGCTCGAGCTCGACCGAAGTCTGTCAGACACGTACTGGCTCAACGTCAACGACCCGGGCTTTCCGTTCGTGGGCGTCATCGAGCACACGAACTTCGAGCCGGCGTCCACGTACGGTGATCGCCACATCGTCTACCTGTCGAAATACCTTCCGGCATCGGCCGAGCTGTACCGGATGCCTGACGAGCAGGTGCTCGATTATTGCATCCCGCACCTGCAGCGCATGTTCCCGACCTTTGGTCGCGAGTGGGTGCTCGGATCTCACGTGTGGCGCGCGCGGTACTCCCAGCCTATCGTCGGCACGCATTACAGCCGATTGATCCCGTCGACGGATACGCCGATCGCGGGACTCTTTCTGTCCACCATGGCGCAGATCTATCCCGAGGATCGAGGGACGAACTACGCGATCCGTGATGGGCGACGAATTGGGACCACTGTGGCGGCGGCAATCGGGAAGCTCGGTCGCGAGACTCTGGTGGCTGCCCGATGAGCTCTCGCGAAGTTCCATCGCTGTCTTCGCCGATGCAGTCGAACGTCGTCGCAGCGACGGCGGTCGTCGCGGACGACACGACGGTCATCGACGTCGTTGGATCACAGCGACGCGTCATCCACAGCCGAAAGTCGGGCCCGGAAGCGCGTTGGGCCAGCGTGGCTGCCAAAGGCGAACGATGGCCGGCCATTGCCACCGTCGTCGCCGCCGTGCTCGCGATCTCGGTGCGCGCCTTCCTCGTGATGTCGCGGAGCTTCCCGCTCAACGATGGCGCCCTGTTCCTTCTCATGACCGAGGAGATCGGCGACCACGGCTTCCGGTTGCCGGTGATGACCGCGTACAACGCGGCACACATTCCGTTCGCCTACTCCCCGTTAGGCTTCTATCTCGCAGCGTTCCTGCACCTCGGCGGTGGCATCGATCTTTTCGCGCTGTTTCGCATTCTGCCGCTGGTGTTCAGTTGTCTCTGCGTGCTGGCGTTCTATCTCCTCGCCCGGGACCTGGCGCCGACTCGAGCCACGCTCATCGCGTCACTCGCGACGTTCGCGGTACTGCCCAGGAGCTTCCTGTGGCTGATCATGGGCGGCGGGCTCACGCGATCGATGGGGTTCTTCTTCGCGATCCTTACGCTGTGGCAACTGCATCGCGTGTACAGCCGTCAGGCGTGGCGACATGTACCCTGGGCGACGTTGTTCGCCTCGCTCACGGTGCTCAGTCATCTTGGAACCGCGCCGTTCGTCGCGTTCAGCGCGGTGTTGATGCTCTTGTCGTTCGGGCGAACATGGCGCAGCGTCCAGGCGTCCCTCGTGATTGTCGCGGGCACCGTCGTGCTCACGGCACCGTGGTGGGCGAGCGTGGCCGCGACGCACGGGTTCGCTCCGTTCATCGCCGCGGGTGCAACCGGCGGCACCGTTTTCGGCACGCACCGGGGCGAAGCGCTCACCAAGCTCGCGTTCTTCGGACTTGGAACAGCCGAACCGCTGTTCCCCCTGATCGGCGCGCTGGCGATCCTGGGCTCATTCGCGATGCTCACCCGGCGCGGCGCGTTCGTCCCACTCTGGTGGCTCACGATCATCCTCCTCGACACGCGAGCCGGTGCGACCTATGCATCGATTCCGGTTGCGATGCTCGCCGGTCTCGCCATCACCGAGGTGATCGTACCTATCATCGCGCGGCCGCCGCTCTGGAGCGGTCTGACCTCCAGTATTCCGAGCGGCGGGTGGGATATCGTCATGCGGGCGCCACGACGGCGCCAGTGGGCCGTCGCAGCGGTGCTATTCGTGTTGATCGGATATGGCGTGGCGTCATCGGTCGTTCGACGCCCGAGTCTGGGCGCCGAGGGCCGCTACCTGACGAGCCTAACGACTGAGGATCGGCGGGCGATGTCGTGGGTCGTCAGCCACACGCCGCCGACCAGCAGGTTTGTCATCATGGTTGGCGGAGCGGCCGGCGGGTGGTGGGCCGACCGGGTTGGTGAGTGGTTCCCCGTGCTGGCCCGACGCGTGAGCGTCGCCACTGTCCAGGGAACCGAGTGGCTCCCGGCGGGCACGTTCGAGAGGCGGGAGCGAGAGTACGATCGCCTCCAGGGATGTGCCGCGTGGGGCGCGAGGTGCCTCGGCCAATGGGCACGGACGACTGGGCGCGCGTACACGCACGTCTACATCCCGAAGACGTTGGCTTTCCCGTGCTGCGAACCGCTCGACAGCGCGCTCCGCCACGATCCCACCTACCGCCTCCTCTTCGACGGCCCAGGGGCAGCCATATACGAGCTCCGCGAGCCAGCGTTCTGGTAACGCCTGAAGGGCGCAAGGCCGGAGGAGCGCGGGCCGTGACTGCGCGGGCAGTAACGGCGCCGGCCAGACGGGCGCAGGGCATGAGGGCGCTGGATTGACACGTCGTTGTCTGATTGACTAGCGTCCTGCGCGAATTTTATCCCGGGACGATGTCTATCAATCGAAGAGACTTCCTCAGGACCTCCGCCGCTGCGGCCGTCGTCGCTGGCGGTCGCGCCGCCGCTGGCGCTCCGCTGACGAGCGCGCTGGTCGCGCCAATCACCGCGGCCCCGCGCGCCGAGTCGTACATCGAGGACCTCGCGCTCGAGGCGCTGAACGCCGCGAAGGATGCCGGCGCGAGTTACGCCGACGCGCGGATCGGTCGCTACCGACGCCAGGGCATCAACACCCGCGAGCGACAGGTCACCGCCGTCAGCGACTCCGAGTCGTACGGGCTCGGCGTGCGGGCTCTCGTTGGCGGCTCGTGGGGGTTCGCTGCCACGAGCACGATGACGAAGGAAGGCGTCGTCGCCGCCGCACGGGAGGCCGCGCGGCTCGCGAGGGCCGCGCGCACGGTGCAGAAGCGGCCGGTGGAGCTCGCACCCACGCCCGCCGTGAAGAGCACGTGGAAAACGCCCATCACGCGCGATCCGCTCGAGGTCCCGATCGAGGAGAAGGTCGCTCTCCTGCTCGCGGCGAACGAGGCCGCGCTCAAGGTGCCCAAGGTCCGCTTCGTGAACTCGGGGCTGCAGTTGCTGCGTGAGGAGAAAACGCTGGCGACGACCGACGGCACGCTCGTGACCCAGACGTTCGTCCGTGTCGGTCCGTCGTTCACGGCGACCGCGTTAGGCGACGGCGACTTTCAGAGCTACACCGAGGAGCTCGCCCCTCGCGGTTCGGGGTGGGAGTACGTCGAGTCGCTCGGCATGCCGGCGAACGCCGAGCGGTGGGCGTCCCTCGCAGTCGAGAAGCTCTCGGCGAAATCCGTGGAGGTCGGACGGTGGGACCTCATTCTCCACCCCACCAACCTGTGGCTCACGATTCACGAGTCGATCGGCCACCCGACGGAGCTCGACCGCGCCATGGGCTACGAGGCCAACTACGCCGGCACGAGCTTCGTCGCTCCACCGGAAAAAGTGATCGGGAAGCTCAGGTACGGCCCCGAGTTCATGAACATTCAGGGCGACCGCACTCAGGAGGGATCGCTCGCTCGCGTCGGATGGGATGACGAAGGCGTCGCCGCAGACCGGTGGCTCATCATCGAGAAGGGCCTGTTCAAGGATTACCAGACGACGCGGGAACAGTCGGCGTGGATCGCCAAGCTCACCGGCGTCACCCGGTCGCACGGCTGCTCGTTTGCCGACTCGTGGTCGAGCGTGCAGTTCCAGCGCATGCCGAACGTCTCGTTGCTGCCCAACGAGAAGGATGTCTCGCTCGACGACATCATCGCCGCGACGGATCGCGGGATCATCATCCGGAACCGCGGCTCGTGGTCGATCGACCATCAGCGCTACAACTTCCAGTTCTCCGGCCAGACGTTCCACGAGATCCGCGGCGGCAAGGTCGTTGGCATGCTCAAGGATGTGGCGTATCAGGCGAACACGCCGCAGTTCTGGAACAGCATGGACATGATCGGCGGGAAGTCGACCTACTGGCTGGGCGGCTCCTTTGGCGATGGCAAGGGCGAGCCTGCCCAGTCGAACTCCGTGAGCCACGGCTGCGTCCCTGCCCGCTTCAAGCAGGTGAACATTGTCAACACCGGGAGGAACGCCTGATGGCCAGTCATCGCGTTTCCTCGTTGGGTGAAGCGCCGCGCTCGCTCTTCGGCAGCTCCGCGCCGCCGCTCCTCTCCCGTGAGCAGGCGAAGGCGCTCACCGACAAGGTGCTGTCGTTCGCGAAAGCGGACGAGACGCGCGTCGTCATCGCGAGCGACTGGAGCGGCAATACGCGCTTCGCTGGCGGGGAGATCACGACGTCGGGCGGCATCACCGACACCACCCTGAACGTCGTGAGCACGATCGGCAAACGTCGCGCGTCGGTGTCGTCGAACGTGTTCGACGACGCAGCACTGCGGCGGACCGTCGACCTGGCGGAGCGTCTGGCGCGGCTCGCTCCCGACGACCCGGAGATCATGCCGGAGCTTGGGCCACAATCGTACACGTCGGTCGACAGCTTCATCCAGGCTACCGCGGACCTCGGTCCCGAGGCGCGCGCGGACGCGACGAAGCGGGTCATCCAGCGCGCCGGCGAGGTAGGCAAGCCGGCGGGCGACGTCTTCGTCGCGGGGTTCCTCGAGGCGAACGCTGGCGCACGCGCGATCGCGACGAGCAAAGGGCTGTTCGCGTACCACCGTTCCACGGACGCCAATCTGTCGACGACCGTGCGAACGCCCGACGGAACCGGCTCCGGCTGGGCATCCGGCGGCGCCCGCGACTGGGCGAAGCTCGATCCTGCGGCGTTAGGTACCACGGCCGCGCAGAAGGCGGTGGCGTCCCGGAATCCCATGGCGATCGAGCCCGGCATGTATACCGTCGTGCTCGAGCCGCAGGCGGTGGCCGACCTCGTGCCGCTGTTGGGTAGCGCGTTCAACGCCCGTGCGGCGGACGAAGGCCGCGGCACGTTCTCCAAGCGTGGCGGCGGCACGCGACTCGGCGAGAAGGTGATGGACGAGCGGGTCACGATTTACTCTGACCCGGCGGATCCGGATCTCCTCGCACAACCGTTCGACACCGAAGGGTTGCCACTCCAGCGCCGGGTGTGGGTCGAAAACGGCATCCTCACGAATTTCTCGTACTCTCGCTTCTGGGCACAGAAGCAGGGAAAGGAGCCGACGGGCGGGGGCGGAGGTGGAGGAGGCGGTGGCGGAGGGTTCGGGGGCGGCCTTCCCGGCGGCCTCAAGATGGCTGGAGGCACGAAGAGCACCGACGAGCTCATCGCCGGGACGCAGCGCGGCATCCTCGTCACCCACTTCTTCTACATCCGCTTCCTGGATCAGCGCACGGTGCTCGTGACGGGCCTAACGCGGGACGGGACGTTCCTCATCGAGAACGGCAAGATCACGAAGGCGCTCAAGAACTTCCGCTGGAACGAGTCGCCCCTGTTCATGCTGAACAAGCTCGAGGAGCTCGGGAGGGCGGAGCGTACGGCGGCGGGTCAGGTGATGCCGAGCATCCGAGTGAAGGACTTCAATTTCACTTCGCTCTCGGATGCGGTGTAAGAAAATCAGACAGCTGGGATGAGTCATCAGTCATCCCGCACCCACATTGCTAAGTCTGCCTGTCTCAGGAGTCGCGCGATAAGACCTTAGTGGTCTGTTGGCGCCGTCCGGGCTCACTTATTTGAAGAGACCCCGCGACTCCCTGTGACCGCACGCAGTGCGTGTTCGGCACAGGCCCCGCCAGCGGTGGAACGCCCTCGCCGTGAGGACCGCGCATGGCCACCCTACTGGAGTCACTCACCTCGCTCACCACTCCTGCGGTCAGCCGGATCGCACATCGTCTCGGTGAGTCCGACGCGGCGGTCGCGCGCGGTATTCAGACCAGCGTCGCGTCGGTGCTCGGCGGATTGCTGACCAAGAGCGCCGACGTCAGCGGCATCCACCGCATCTTCGACCTCATCACGAGTCGCGACAACGCCAGCGGTTCGGTGGACGATGTGAGCAGTCTCCTCGGCGGGCCGTCCTCGCCGAGTCCCTCGGCCAGCGGCGCCACTCTGCTTTCCACCCTCTTCGGTAGTCGCGTCGGGAGCATCGGCGAGCTCGTCGCGCGGGCCGCGGGATTCAAGAATCCCGTCTCGGGCGCATCGGTCCTCAGCGTCGCCGCGCCGCTGGTGCTGGGCTACCTCGGCAAGCGGGCGCGCGATGGCAGCCTGAATATCGGAAGCCTAACGAGCCTGCTCGCTGGCGAGCGAGATGCCATTCTCGCTGCCGCCCCCGCGGGATTGACCGCGCTCGTGGACATGTCACCCAGTGGCGCCCGTCCAGTCCACATCGAGCCGCCGCGGCATGTGCCCGATCGTGACCGCGCCGCGTACGCCGGTGCGGTATCCGCGCCCGTTCGCAGCAATCGGTGGCTCTGGCCGCTGCTCGCGCTCGCGGCGCTGCTGCTCATTTGGTTCACCACCATGCGCAGCCGGGGAGTCGACAGCGCAGTGGCCACAGGCAACGTTGCGCTCGATAGCGCCGCGGCTCGTGCCCGCGCGGCTGCCCCGGCGGCAAACACCGCCGCGAGCGACGCCGCCAGTACGCTCGGTGCATTCGGGAAGAAGCAGCTCCCCGGTGGCGTCGAGCTCAACATCCCCGAGCGGGGCATCGAGTCCAACCTGATCGCGTTCATCACCGACAGCTCCCGGCCGGTGAACGACACCACGTGGTTCAACTTCGACCGACTGAATTTCGCTACGGGGTCGGCGTCGATCCTCCCGGAGTCCGAGGAGCAGTTGAACAACATCGCCGCGGTATTGAAGGCGTATCCCGACGTGAACGTGAAGGTCGGCGGTTACACCGACAACACGGGCAATGCGGCCGCCAATCGCACGCTCTCACAGCAGCGGGCCAACGCCGTACGGCAGGCGCTCATCGGCAAGGGGATCGCCGCGAACCGTCTGGTGGCGGAAGGGTACGGGTCGGATCACGCTGTCGGCGACAACGCGACGGAGGAAGGGCGCGCGCAGAACCGGCGCATCGCGTTGAGGGTGACGAAGAAATAGCTGAGTGCACGTGCTCGGTCGGACTACAGGATCATCGGGCCGGTGTTCGTCGCGACCGAGACGAAGCGCCGCATCCGAGCTTCGTCCGTCTCCTCCCACGCCGCCTCGTCGTCAGGCAGCGCCTTTCGCACCTTCACGCCGGTACGCAGCGGCGGACCATCGCCGCGCGTTAGGCGCGTGAGCCGGACGTGCACCTCGCGCACGCCGGAACCATCGACGATCTCCTTCACATTCTCTTCGCGCACGCCGCCGCCGGCCATCACGACCAGGCGGTCGCCCGCACGCCTGACCAGCGACGCCAGCGTTGTCACGCCTTCGCGAGCCGTCAACGCGCCGCCCGAGGTCAGGACCCGCGTTATTCCGGCGGAGATGAGCGTCTCCATGGCGGCGCTCGGATCGGGCGTAAAATCGAACGCGCGGTGAAACGTGACCGAGAGGTCGCCGGCAACGCCGACCAGTGACCGCGTCTGGTCTTCGTCGACGCGGCCGTCGCGGCGCAGCACGCCGATAACCACGCCGTCGGCGCCGAGCCCGCGAGCGGCCACAATGTCGCGGCGCATGACATCGAGCTCGGGCTCCGAGTAGACGAACCCGCCGCCACGCGGCCGGATGATCACGAACAGCGGGATCGCCACGCGGTCGCGACAGGCAGCGATCATCCCCGCACTCGGTGTCGTTCCCCCGTCGAAGAGTGCGTCGCACAGCTCGAGCCGCCTCGCGCCTCCGCGCTCGGCCGCCAGCGCGGACTCGACGGAGTCCACGCACGCCTCGACGATCACCGCTGGCCGGGCACGAACTGCCAGCGGACGTGGACGACGGCGGTCACGGTTATCTCACCCGACTCGACCGGCGTCGGCGCGGCCATCCTGGCTTCCATCGCCATCCCACTCCTCCCCTGCAGCGTGATGGGCTGCGGGCTGCCGAATGGCTCGGTCGTGAGCTCGACTAGCGCGCCTAACGACCCACCGGCTGCCGTGGCGGCGACTTCCGCGTCCGCACGCGCTTTCGCCACCGCCTTCTGCAGCGCCTCACGACGCGCGGCGTCAGTGTTGGAGGCATAGAGGCTGAGCGCGCTCAGGTTCGTCGCGCCGGCGGCGAGCACGCCGTCGATGACTTTGCCTACCGATTCGAGATTGCGGATCTCGATCTGCACCGTGTTCTGCGCGCGGTATCCCGTGACTCGTGGTCCCTTGCCACTCGCCTGCGCGTATTCGGGGTACACGTTGTACCCCGAGGTACGGATCTGCGCGGCTGCCACGCCCGCTGCTTTCACCGCGTCGATCACGTGCGACTGCAGCTTTGCATTCTCGGCGCCGGCAGCTGCTGCTGTTTGGCCCTGCGACTCCACCGCGACGCTGAGCATCGCCCGGTCGGGCACGACCGACGTCTCACCAATCGCGCTGGTCGAGATGCTTGGCGGGGGCGGTGTCGGCGGAACCGGCGTTCCAGACTGAGCGGTCAACGGGAGTGCGGCGAGAGAAACGGCGAGAAGAGGAGCGAAGCCCAGAGCGGCTTCGCGAATGGACGCATGCATGGATGTCCTCCATCGGGAGCGAACACGAGAAAACCTAACTACCGATGGTACACCTGCCGCCCCCACAGTGCCGCGCAGTTCAGCTGATGCCTGAAACCAATGACTGATGACCCATGACTCGAGACTGGCCATGTATTACGAGATGTCTTGGCCGGTTTTGGGTCATGGGTCTCGGGTCATTCGTAATCGGGCATCAGTATGAAAAGCCCGGCTACATGACGCTCACGGGCGTGAACCTCACGCCCCGCAACTTTCGCGCGCGGAAGAACGCGTACACCGCGGGCCGCACGATGATCCGCCGGCTGGCGAGCGAACGTTTGCCATGCACCGGCCGGGCCCATTGCCCCGTGCCGAATCGCTCGGCCGTGCGCGCGAAGTCCGGCAGCCGCACGACGCTCTCGCCGACGTACGCGGGAATGAACGGCTCGGCCGCCGCGTCGAACCACCCGTCGCACCCGCAGGTCGGACACGGCGCCTCGGTGCCGCTACGGCCCCGCACGAGCCCGCGTGCCGCCGCGATCATCGGCGGCATCGGATGCTCGATGAGCAGCTGACGCCATGGCAGTTGATGTCCCTGCATGTCGACGACGTCGCCGAACGCGAGCCCCGTGAACCCCGCGGCGTACATCTCCTCGGCGAGCGAGTCGTGTACGAGCACGTCGTCATCGATCGATCCAAGCAGACCGCTCTTCGGAATTTCCTTACCGGTGATCATGAGCGGTGACGTCTGCCGAAGACCGTCACCACATGAGGGGCAGGCACCGGATGCGTCGTACGTCATGCCGGGTCGCGGATGACCTTCGTGGCTGTGATGAATCCACACGAACATGTGCAGGAGCCGCGCTGCCGAGAGCTCGCGTGCGGTTGGCTCGAACACGCGGTGCACGGTGGGCGCGGGCAGTGCCTGCAGTCGTGCCGCGAGGCCGAGCTTCGAGACCGTGTCTTCGTTCGGGAGGCAGAGCTTCTGGAAGCCGCTCAACAATGTTGAATCGACGACGACATCCAAGAGGCCCGCTTCGAGGAACATCTGCTGCGCGCGGGCGCGGTCCTGTGGAAGGTAGTTGTATGTGACGTAGATCTTTTCGGGCACGTGACGCAGGGCAGAATTCGCGGTCCCGCGGCGGACGCGTCGCGGGTATTTCAGCGACGAAGAGGAGACGGCGGAGGAAACGCGTGTCGCCTCCAGGCTCTGTCACAGTACACGCCGAGTGAAACTGCAGACGGCAGACGTTAGAGAACTGCAGACGGTAGACGGCAGGGGGCAGATAGCAGACGGCAGAGGGAACGTGCCCCTCTGCCCTCTGCAACCTGCCGTCTGCTGTCTGCCGCCTGCAGTTCTCTGCCGTCTGGCGTCTCACACGCCTCGTGCCACGACCCAAGCCGTTAGGCGAGCGCGCCCTACGCCCTTACCGGCTCCGCCGATGATGCCATTCGCTGTCCACTCGGCCGGAACAAGATCGCGAATACCACCAGCACGATCAGCGCCCCCACCGACGGCACGATCCAGATCGACCGCCAGTCATGCGTCACCGTTAGGCACGTCCGCGCCGCGGCGCCGGCCGCGTCACACGCCGGATTCGGCGTGGTGAACCGGTTCACCACCGTGCCGGACACGAACGCCCCGATGAAATACCCCACGCCGTTCGTGACGAAGTTGATGAACCCCTGCGCCGCCGCACGGATCCGCGCTCCCGCCTGCTCATCGGTGTAGATCTGACCGGCCACGAAGAAGAAGTCGTAACAGACGCCGTGCAACAGGATCCCGATGTAGATGAGCCACATGCCATCCGAGGCGTTCCCCTGGCTGAACGCGAAGTAGCGGAGCGCCCAGGCCAACATGCCCACCAGCATGATCACGCGAATGCCCGCCCGCTTGAGTGCGAACGGCAGGAGCAGCATGAAACCGATTTCGGACATTTGCCCGAACGTCTGGATGAACGCGGGCTCCGGTGCGCCGATCTCGTTCAGGAACGGGTTGGCGAACGTGTAATAGAACTGCAGCGGAATGCAGAGGAGGAACGAGCCAAGGACGAAGATCAGGAAGTCCTTGTGCTTGAGCAGCTGCAGCGCGTCGAGGCCTAACGCGTCACGCGCGCTGAACTTCGTGCCAGCTCCCTTGGGCGGCGTATGCGGCAGCACGAGCGAATAGAGTCCCAACAAGAGCGACCCGACCGCCGCCACGCGCATGGGAAGCGCGAGCGCGTCCGCCTTGAGCACCTTCCCGATGATGATGCCGGCGACGATCCAACCAATCGTGCCAAGCACGCGGATGAGCGGAAACTCCTTCGCCGGATCCGTGACGTGGTGGAACGAAATGGAGTTGGTGAGACTGAGCGTCGGCATGTAGCACAGCGCGTACAGAATGAGCAGCGGGTAGAAGGTCGCGAAGGTCGTCTGCGTGGAGACCAGATAGAGCAGCGCCGCGCCGATGATGTGGAGCACGGCGAGCAGCTTCTCCGTCGCAAAGAATCGATCCGCCACGATCCCCACGAAGAACGGCGACACCACGGCCGCGATCGCGGTGGCGCCGTACGCGAGCCCTACCTCCTGCGCCGAAAAGTTCAACGTCTGCGAGAGGTAGGTCCCCATCGTCACGAACCATGCGCCCCAGACGAAGTACTGCAGGAACATCATGGCCGCGAGCTTCACCCGTGTGGTCATGGCAGCGTCCTGAGCTTGATGTTGCGGAGCGCGAGCGCCCCGTCGTGATCACCCTGAATGGCGATGTACCCACGCTTCGCCCGGCCATAGTTCGGCCAGTCCTTGAACTTGCTCGCCTTGACTTTCGCCTCCCAATCCGGACTCCATAGCGCGTACTGCACGACCTTTTGCCCGTTCAACCAATGTTCGACGTACGCGCCGTTCACGACGATGCGCGTCGAGTTCCACTCGCCCGCCGGCTTCACGATCCCCGACGGCGATGGGTAGAGCGCGTATGCCGCCGCAGCGCTCGTCAGGCGACTCTTGCCATCGGGGGCGTTGGCGTCGTCGAGCAGCTGATACTCGGGCGCACTCCAGTAGATGTGGTCGTACTCCTCGGTCCCGCGGTAAAAGATCCCGGCGTTACCGCCCTTCGCGATCTTCCAGTCCAGCGTGAGCTCGAAGTTGCCGAATTGGTCGGCGGTCAGGATGTCACCGACGCTGCCGTCCTTCGTGAGCGTCCCGCTCGCGGCGCGCCAGCCGTTAGGCACGGCGTCTGACTTGTAGCCGCGCCAGCCCTTCGTGGTCGTACCATCGAACAACAGCCGCCACCCGCCAGCGCGTTCGGCCGACGTCAGCATGTTCGGCGTGCCCTGCTTGGCCGTCGCCGCGGCACCGGCCGCGGCGCCGACGGTGGCGCCGCTCACTTGAGCGTACCCAGCGACCGCAGTCGCATTCGCGAGAACGACGGCCGACAACAGTCTTGCTACGACTCGATAGCGCATCGGGCTGCTCGGTTGGTGACGGGTCGGAACGACGGGCCGCGCGCGCCATGGCGCGGGCCTGGGATTAGAAACGCTGGCTAGAGATGCGCCGCCGCCTGTCAGCCGACAAGGGGCACAGCGATGGCCGATCGCAGCCAGGACGAACGGGCGCACAACGGTCCCGGTCCAGCTCGGACAGGCTCCCACGAACTGACCGCTGCGCGACCCCACGTCGCCGAGAATCGTCTGTCTCCAGGAGCCATTGCCTGGAGACTTTTGTGGTCCGAAAGGGCGTGCTGACAATCGCGTTGGCGTGGGTCGCATGGCAGCCTGCGGTTGCCCAGAAATCCAAACCGGAGAACCCGGCGGCTAAGGAAGTTCCCTCGAACCCCACCACGCGGGTCGTCGAAGCGGTTCCCCCGGCAATTCCCCCGTCGACTGATACGCTCGCCGCAATTTCGCGGCGAGGGCGTGCGCTTGCGGTTCGAGACAGCATCGCCTGGCTCGGTGCTGCCGCGATGACGTCGCTTTCATTTCCTGTCGACAGCATCCGAAGGTTGATCGTCCGACACTCCGACGATCGGTGGGAAGTGGCGTCCGGCACGTTGTCCGACGACGGCGCCGCATACCGCATCGCCGAGATCGCGACGCCCGGGATCCAGGCAACGTGGGCGTCGACCCTATTCGATCCTCCGGAGCCGGATACCGACTACTTCGCGAACGCCGCGCGGGCAATCGAAGCATCGATCGTCATCTTCCATCGACCGGAGGGGCGGCCATACATCGCGACAGCGATTCCCGCCGATGACGGCCCGTGGTGGCTGGTGTACCTCTACCCGTCGCCAACGACAACCGGATCGTGGCCCCGAGGCGGTGACATGCGGTGCCGCGTCTCCGGTGACGGCCGCGTGATCATCGAGGCGCGCCAACTGCACGACTCGATCACCGAGTACAGCGTGAGAACCGCCCGCCCTGCGAACGCGCTGATCAGTCGAGACCCGGTGGTATCGGGCGATACCCCCGAGGACACGGACGTCTTTCACGTCCTCCAACGCCGCCCGGCTATTCCGGAGCTCATGCTCGCGGGGAAATACCGATACCGCATCGACGTGGACGGGAGCATCAGGCTCCTACCTAACAACTAGCTGGTGAAAATCAAGTCAGTCGTTCACGATGGTCGCCGTTTGGACCGGCTGCGGTGCCACCGCAATACTCAGAAAAAGGGGAACGGAAACGGCCGGAAACAACGGATTCTGCGGATCGCTCCGCTTGTAGGAAAACTCCACTTGCAACGAGCCCTGAATTCTTGGGAACAGCCTCGGGCCGCATGAGATGAGCGTCCCGGGGCCGTCCCCTATCAAATCAGCGCGTTGCGAATGGAATCGTCCCGGCCTCGGAGCGATCCGCCCGAATCAGTCGTTTCCGGCCGTTTCCGTTTCCCAGGCTGATTTGGATGCCAGACCAAGCCTGGTCTCCTCCCGGGATCAGACCCCGGCCGGTATTTAGGCCTGAGAACCATTTGGCAGTCTCTCGTGTCTCAACGACACCGCGACGAGGCCCGTTCCTTATCCGGGCCGTTCGCCTCGTCCCATGCCGGAGCTTGCGTCCGGTTGGGACTCTCGTAATCGTCAGAGTTCGCCCTCCGTAGCTCTGGGCGCTCAGCTACTCCTAGCAGTCGAGCCTCCCATGATCCGGATCCCTCGCACACGCTGGGTCGCCCTGCTCGCCATCATCGTGGCCGCCACCGGCGTCTCGGCTTGGTACTTCGCTCCTGCTGGCACGAAGGACGATTCCGCCGTGATCGCGCGCGTGAAGAAGGGTGACTTCCACGTCGTGGTGACCATCGCGGGCGAGCTGCGCGCCAAGAAGTTCGTGCAGATCCAGGGCCCGCTGAACATGCAACAAGCCGAGATCTGGCAGACCAAGATCTCGTCGCTCGTTCCCGAAGGCACCGTCGTCAAGGAAGGGGACGTGGTCGCCGAGCTCGATCGATCCGCCATCGCCGCAAAGCTTGCCGAGATCTCGCTCGCGCTGCAGAAGGCCGAGGCGCAGCTCACCCAGGCGCAGCTCGACTCCACGCTCAACCTCGCCACCGCGCGCGAGGACATGAAGACGATGGAGCTGTCGCTCGAGGAGAAACGCCTCATCAAGGAGCAGGCGGCCTACGAGTCACCAAGCATCAAGCGTCAGGCCGAGATCGACTACGAGAAAGCCACGCGTGCGCTCGCGCAAGCAAAGACCAACTACGTGACCAAGACCCAGCAGGCGGTCGCCAAGATGGCCGAGGTCGGCTCCGACGTGCAGCGCCAGCGGAACAAGCTCACGATCGTGCAGGAAGTGTTAGGCAACTTCACGATCAAGGCCCCTTCGCCGGGAATGGTCATCTACGTCAAGGAGTGGAACGGCAAGAAGAAAGGCATCGGTTCGCAGGTCAACGCGTGGGATCCCACCGTCGCGACGCTGCCCGACCTGGGCCAGATGGAGTCGCTCAGTTACGTGAACGAGATCGATGTCCGGAAAATCGCCGCCGGCCAGAAGGTCACCGTGTCGCTGGACTCCGATCCGACGAAGAAGTTGGCCGGCACGGTGACCGCAGTCGCCAATGTGGGCGAGCAGCGGCCTAACGCGGACTCGAAGGTCTTCGAGGTGAAGATCCTGCTCGCCCAGCCCGACACGACGCTCCGGCCCGGGATGACCACGTCGAACGCGATCGAGACGAACACGGTGAAAAACGCGCTCTACGTGCCGCTCGAGGCGGTCGCGGTGGATGGGACGACGCCGTTCGTCTTCAAGCGCGACGGCGCCCGCGTCACGAAGCAGCAGGTCGAAACGGGGCTCGCGAACGAGAACGAGATCGTCATCGCGAAGGGGCTCGGCGCGGACGACCGCGTGATGCTCACGGCGCCCGCCGACCGCGACAAGCTGGAGCTCAAAACACTGCCCGGGGTCAAGCCGCAGCCGCCGCAGCCGGGCCCCGCCGATACTCCGTCCACGGCCAAGCCCGTGCCAGTGAAGCCGTCAGCGCCGCCGCCTAACGTGACGCCGGGCACGGCCGCCGCCACGAAGTCCTGACACCCGACCACCGCGTCGCCCATGAAGGTCCGTGACCTCGCGCGTATCCGCGGCGAGCTGACCGCGCACGTCCTGTTCAGCGTCAGGACGGCCGTCGAGGCGGTTGGCCACAACACGCTCCGCGCCGCCCTCACCTCGCTCGGCATCCTGTTCGGAGTAGCATCCGTGATCGCCATGTTGGCCATCGGCAAAGGCGCCGAGGCCGAGATCCTCGACCAGATGAAGCTCCTCGGCTCGAACAACGTCATCGTGACGCCGCTCGTCGAACAGAAAGAGGAGAAGGCGAAGGACGAGGGCACGAAGGAACCGAAAAAGTACTCCCCGGGCCTGACGGAGCGCGACGCCAAGGCGATCATCGGTGTGGTCCCTAACGTCAACACGGCGAGCGGCGAGGTCGTCTACCAGACGCTCATCACCCGTGA
>Ga0207706_10001299_pt1 | contig 25176 bp, 21 predicted proteins | sample KBSC53metaG_FD_184318 | JGI IMG/M metagenome (GOLD analysis project Ga0207706, IMG submission 184318) | Corn rhizosphere microbial communities from Kellogg Biological Station, Michigan, USA - KBS C5-3 metaG (SPAdes) (version 2) | ecosystem: Host-associated > Plants > Roots > Rhizosphere > Soil ... | reverse complement strand
GGGTCGGATTGCAGCGGCAGCCTGTATCTGGACGACGGCAAAAGCTTTGCTTACCGCAAGGGCTCTTTCGTCAGAAAAGCCCTCACCTGTTCTGTCGGGAAGGACGGCAGCGTTTCCGTGACCATCGGGAAGAGCGAAGGGACCTTCCAACCCTGGTGGCGGGAGTTCAACGTTATCGTGCATGGGATGTCGCATCAGGCCGGGAAGGCGGTGCTCAAAGGCACGAACTCTGGCGATCTTCCAATCGTCCGCGGCGATGAGGTGATTTCCGTGCTTATTCCTGCGCGCAAGGAGGAAAGGACGCTGACAATTGACTGAAACCGGCTCACTTCGGAGATGGTTTCCGACTGGCGTGGGTGCACCGCGTCCCGCCAGTCCGGTTTCCAACGTAAGGCGCCGACTGTGCTGAGTTGCTCAGCTTGAGGCAAGACCACAGCCAATGGCGGCTGACCGCCGGCGAGATCGTCATTTGCGAGGGTAAGGCACATGCCTGACCCTCGCTCGGAGACAAGATGATCAGGATTACATTTTGAACCGGACACCCAGACTGAAATAACGTCCCTCGACCCTGAGATCGCGGGGGAAATACTGGGTCTCATTATAGTAGCGATAATTGTTGAACGGCTGGCCCAGGATGTTGCTCACATTGTCGACGATCGTAATCCCCTTGATCGCTTCGTAGGAAGCAGAAAAATCAAGGCGCGAAATGCCGCGGGTAATCTCCCCGGCATATTGATCCTCGTTCGAGTTGCGGTTGTAGCTGTTGATGTAGCTGGAGCGATGATTGTAGGACAGACGAGCCGACACCGGCCCCTTCTCGTAGAAGCCCGTCAGATTATAGGCCCATTTGGAAAGGCCGGTGATCCGCACCTGGCGCGCACCCTCACCCAGAACGGTTGGCAGGGCATTGGTCCCGTCGAGATAGGTGACATTGGCCTGGACGCCGAAGCCGGAGAGCAGGCCGGGCAGAAAATCGAAGAATGTCTGGAAGGATGCTTCAGCCCCCTTGATCTCGCCCTTGCCGGCATTTTCCGGCCGGTTGATCTGAATGCGCCCATAGTCGGGGTCCATCACGTCGCGGGTATAGTTGCTGATGAAGCCTTGCAGATCGCGATAGAAAACCGCCAGCGTCGCCGACCCATTTTTGGAGAAATAATATTCCAGCGTGGCATCGTAATTTTTCGATGTCAGCGGCTTGAGATCCGGATTACCGCCGCTGCCGAAGGCCGCATATTGCGGCGGAGACCCATCAGGCCCGGGGCTGTTCCGGGTGATGTTGAGCGACGGGTTGAGCTGCCCGAAGCTCGGCCGCGTCCGTGTCTGGTTATAGGCCAGGCGCATCTGGAATTCGGGGGTCAAGCGGATCCGTGTCTGAATCGACGGCAGGACGTCCAGATAGTTCTGGCGCGAGATTTGCGAAATGATCTGCGATGTGCCGTCTGCACCATTCACCCGCGAAAAGCCGGAATAGCGGCCATCGGTGTTGACAACGCGGACACCGAAGGTGCCGTCGACATCGATACCGCCAAGTTCAAACTCATATTTGCCCTGGCCGTACATGGCATAGCTGGCTTCCTTGGCCGTAAAGCCATTGAGCGGGTCGAACGGAATTTCCTCGGTCGCAAACTTGGTGACGGCGTCACGGATGCCGCCGTCATTGGGAAACATGACCGTCAGTTGCTGCACCGACGCATAGGCCAGCTGCCGCAAGGCCTCGACATTGTCCCGAATGGCGCTCCGGGTCGGCGCCAGCCAGTTCTGAAAGCGCTGGGGGTCACCACGGAAGCCGTCGTTTATGAGTTCCAGTTCACCCGTCGGCAGGCTGGCGAGCGGAAGCCCCAGCCCGGCCGTATAGGCATAGCGGTTGTTGTTCTGCATGAGCGCGGTGCGATCGCTTGCCCGGATGCCGACCTGAATCCTGGGTAGCCAATCGATATCGGTTGCAAGGTCGAGATCAAGACGCCCCTGTACGCCATCGCCCTTGGTAACGAAGTGGCGCTGATAATAGCCGCGCCAGACATAGTTGGCCGGATTGGTCTTGTCGAAATCACCCAGGTCGAAAACCGCCGAGCCCTTGACGTCCCAATCGACATTGATGGTCGGCGCGCTGGCGAGCTGACCATCGACGCTGTCTTCGTCCGCTTCATATTTGCTGTAGGTGTAGGCGAAGTCGCCCGACAAGGTGACGCGGTCGCTTTTCCATTTGAAGCCCAGAGCGGCCTGATAGGTGTCGGTCTGGTCGTCCTGGGTGGACCGGAAAAATTCGGGCACATAGCCGCCCGTCTTGGTGAAGCTGGCGGCCTTGAGCGGCTCCCCTTCGACCAGGACCACATTACTCAGCGTCGGCGCGACACCATCGATGCTGCGACGCTCGAAATTGGCGTTGAAGCCGTCGCGCAGCACCTTGCCGCGATAGGCCTGCCAGAGGCCCTCCGCATAAATTTCCAGGTCCGGCGTCGGGCGCCACTGGATGGCGCCGTTGATGGCGGGCCGATGCCGGACGCCCTTCTCGTAGAAATTGCCGGCATTGGCGGGAAAGCGGAAATTACCCACGCCCGGCGTCGTCACGGTCATGTCGTCGGCGGGATCGTCCGTACCGAAGCCCAGCGGACTGATGATCGCGGAATCGGCATAGCGATCGGCATTACGGTAAGTCATGCGGACATAGCTGAAATTGACGAGTGCGCCGATCTCGCCGATCGACGTGTCCCAGCGCTTGGTCAACAGAAGGTTGGCCGATGGATCGAAGGCCTTGGATTGGTCATTATAGGATCCGCGGACCTCGCCGGCAATTTCCGTGTCCTTGACGTCGAAGGGACGGCGCGCGCGCAGGTTGATAAGGCCTGCAAGGCCGGGTTCGATGAGATCGGATGTCCCGGACTTGTAGACCTCCAGGCCAGCAGCCACGCCTGCGGGGAAATCCTGCAGGTGGAGCACGCGGTCGTCGGCCGTGAAGAACTCACGGCCGTTGAAGGTCGTGTTCACATCGGGAAGGCCGCGAACGAGAACCACACCGGCTTCATCATTGTAACGCAGGACCTGGACACCGACGACGCGGGAGATCGCCTCTGCCGCATTATTGTCGGGCAGCTTGCCGATATCTTCCGAAACAATCGCATCGACGATCGCATCGGATTGCCGCTTCATGTCCTGCGCCGATCCAAGCGCTGCGCGATAGCCGGTCACCACGATGTCGGGAACGGACACGGAATCGGCCGTTTCCTCGCCCTTCCTCAAAGGGACGTCGCTTCCCGCCTCCTGCCCGATGGCAGGCACCGCTAGCAGCAGAGATGCGAGCGAAGTGGAGCCGAGCAATGCAACTGTCTTGAAATTCATGATTATCCTCCCTCTGTTCATAGCTGCGCTGGCCGCACAAAGCCGTTCCCGACTGGCTGCGTCAGCGGAAATCCAAAAATCATCCGATGTGATGGGGCTGTTTCAGCCCTTCAGTGTGGAGATCGTCAGCGTTGCACCTCCGGCTTGATCGGCCATGCCGTGACGTTCAGCATCGCGGGTCCGCCACGGGCCGATGCACTCCAGCGCAGGCCGCCCGAACCGCGGAAGAAGCGATCGGTGATGGTCTGTTCGCCATCATTGATGAACAGTTCAACGATCGATTCATCGACCAGCAGGCGAAGCGAAACCTTGCCCCTGCTCAGGTCTACCCGCGCCACATGGCGGTTGGCAAAGCCGTCATGGAAATGTGGACCGGAGCGGGAGCGGTCGACAAAAACCTCGTTCACCGCCGGGTTGACGCCGATGACCATCTGATAGCCCTCACCGTCGGTCAGCGTGATCGCCACCTGCTCGCTTTGTTCCCAAGACAGATCCGCCTTGAGATCGACGGCGCCGCCCTCGATCGGAAGCGAGACGGGTTCCTTGCCCAATGGCAGCTGCCGCGAGATATGCTCGCCGCTCCGCAAACTTTCCAGCTCCCGGACGGGTCGCTGCGTCAGGCGATAGCCCTGGGCTGTTTTCCTCAGGGAAATGGAACGCGCGACGGTCATGATGCCACGGGCGGGATAGGTGGGAATCGCCTCGGCATACCGCCAGTCGTTGGCCCAGCCGATCCAGATGCGACGCGGATCGTCCTTGGGAAGATCGTTCCAGGCAACGGCGGCGTAGAAATCGGCGCCATAGTCGGTCCAGACCGGTTCCCCGCCCCACCCCTCGACGGGAGTGAAGCGACGCCCATCAAAGTCGCCCACGAAATATTGGCCGCCAGAGCCGCCCCCGACCGCCTGGTCGCCAAGATTGATGCTGAGTACCCAGCGCTGTTCGCCCGGCTTCCCGCCTTCAACCGGAAGCAGATTGAGGTCGGGGCATTCCCAGTTGCGTCCCCGACCACCCGCTGGTCCGAAGCTGCTGGCGAAGGTCCATTGCTTGAGATTGGACGAAGTGAAAATGACCGCGCGATTTTCAAGCGCCATGACCGCGATCATCACCCATGACTTCGTCGGCTCGTGCCAGAAGACCCTGGGGTCGCGAAATTCGGGTGAACCGACGCTCAGCACCTCGCCATGCACGGTCCAGGTGCGGCCGCGATCATTGCTGTAGGCAAGATATTGGGACTGCAGCTTGGCCTTGGGATTATGTCCCGTGTAGATGGCGATCATTGGCGGCTTGCCGCCCTGGCCAAAACCACTGCTGTTCTTCCAGTCGATCACCGCACTGCCGGAGAAGGCCATGACATCAGCGGTTTCGGGGATCGCGACGGGCAATTCCTGCCAGGTTACCAGATCCCGGCTGACCGCATGACCCCAACTCATATGACCCCAGCGATCGCCATGTGGATTATATTGATAGAAGAGATGATACTCCCCTTCAAAATAGACCAGCCCGTTGGGGTCGTTCATCCAGTTCCGCTTGGGCGCGAAATGATAGGCCGGGCGGGGGTCGGCCCGCTGCGCTTCGGCCTGCACCGGGACCATCAGGGCCGCAGCCGTCAGCAGGGCAATCTTTCCGGTCATGCCTGTGCGCTCCCCAGGTCCATGTCCTCCAGCGCCACGCCGTTGGTTTCCGGCATGGCCTTCCACGTCCAGAAAAACTGAAGCAGCATCATTGCGCCGAAAAAAGCGAATACCCAGCCGCCGACGCTGGCTGCAAACACCGGAAAGGCCCAGGTGATCGCGGCGGCCATGACCCAATGGGTCGTGCTGCCGAGCGCCTGTCCCTTGCCGCGAACAGCACTCGGAAAGACCTCGGAGATAAACACCCAGATGACAGCGCCCTGGGACACGGCAAAGGCGGCGATGAAACCCAGCAGACCAACAAGGATCAGCGTACCGTCGGGATTGGCGCTTTCAAGCTGATAGCCGACGAGAAGCAGGGCGGCGGCACACAATATGGACCCGATGTACAAGAGCGGCTTGCGTCCGAAGCGGTCGATCAGGAAGAGCGCACCTATCGTGAAGAGCAGGTTGGTCCCGCCAATGGCGATGGACTGCAGCAAGGCACTGTCCGCGCCTGCGCCTGCCAGTTCGAAGACACGCGGCGCATAGTAGAGAAGCGCATTGATACCCGAAAGCTGATTGAACATGGCAATCGCGATGGCGCAGGCGACGGGACGGGCATAAGCTGGCTGGAACAGCTTGGGCGCCGCAGACCGATCGACACGTGCCTCAGCCTCCTGGATGTGGCGAAGTTCGCCGGCCGGATCAAGAAAGCCAAGCTTCCTCATGACACCGAGCGCCTGCGGTCCCCTGCCATTGATCGCCAGCCAGCGCGGGCTCTCAGGCAGCAAAACACTGACTACAAGGAAAAGGGCCGAGGGCAGGGTAACGATGCCGAACATCCACCGCCATGCGGTCTGCGCTGACACAAGGTTGGCAATCATGTAGTTGGACAGGAAGGCGATCAGGATGCCAAGGACGATATTAAGCTGGTTCATCGCGACCAGCCGCCCCCGGAACCGCGCCGGGGAAACTTCGGCGATATAGATCGGCGTCACGACGGACGCAGCGCCAATTGCCAACCCTCCCAGAAATCGGAAAGCCAGAAGCGTCAACCAGGAACCCGCAAGGCCCGTGCCAAGCGATGACACCACATAGCAGATTGCGACCGCCAGCATCACGGCCCGGCGCCCGAAGCGGTCGGCCGGCGCTCCAGCCACCAACGAACCGAGCACGGTGCCGATGAGAGCGGAAGCGACAGTAAAGCCCAACATGCCGTCGCTGAGGCCAAATCGTGCCTGCAGCGCCGAGGTCGTGCCTGAGATGACGGCCGTGTCGAAACCGAACAGGAGGCCGCCGAGCGCCGCGCCGGCCGCGCTCAAGATGATCGCGTTGGTGACCCGGGCATCACCTGCCTCGCCCGTCTGGTGAGCCGCGCGATCCGATACAGAGGGACTATGCAAATGCAGCTCCTGACAGAGAGGATTGGTTGGAGAATGATGGAAGTTCGACGGACCAGTGCATCGGCCACTGGCGTATCGCGGTCCGGTAGGCGAGCGCCAGCGCGCCCGTCAGACCCGCCGATGCTCCGGCTGTAGGCGCCACGACATAGTCGTTCATTTCCAGGGCACGCATGCTGGTGTCATAGCCAGCAAGCTTCGCGGTCAGGGCAGTCCGGACCCGCTCGTACATGCCCGGCGATTCCATGACGCCCCCACCGATGATGATGCGGTCCGGACGAACAACGTACGTCAACGTCGCACACAAGCCAGCAAGATAGTCGGCTTCGATCTCCCAGCCCGGGTGATCGATCGGCAGTTGTTCACCCGGCACACCCCAGCGCGCCCGCATCGCAGGGCCGCAAGCCAAGCCTTCCAGGCAGTCGCCGTGAAAAGGACAGATGCCTGGAAACAGCTCATCCCCTGCGGCGCGGGGCAACCGGATATGCCCCGCCTCGGGGTGATTGGCACCACCATGGGGAGCGCCGTCGATCAGCAGACCCACGCCAATGCCGGTTCCAACCGTCACATAACAGAAAGTATCGAGCCCCTGCCCGCTGCCGAACAGCCTTTCTCCGACCGCCGCACAGTTTACATCGGTATCGAGCGCCATCGGGGCGTCGATCATTTGGGAAAAATGACCAAGCAGATCGACATCCTGCCAGCCGACCTTGGGTGTGGACGTGATGCGGCCATAATCCCCGGCGACAGGGTTGAGCGACAGAGGGCCAAAGCTGCCGATCGAGAAAGCCGACAATGGACCAAGATCAGCACCGGCCTGCACAAAGAATCTGCTCGCGGCGGCGAGGGTATCAGCCGGAAGAGTTGTTGGAATCCGTTGCTGCCGGATAATACGCCCGTCGCGATCTGCGATGCCGCAGAGGAATTTCGTACCGCCGGCTTCAATGGCCCCCAGGAGGAGATTGTCATTCTGCATGATTTACTCGCACGGCAAGCCAACCCCTGCATGGTGAAGCATGGGCTGAAGCTTTAGGAATATAGGATTGATTGCGGGCATGCGGCGCCGCCCAGCGCGAGCCCGGAGACAGAACGCCGTCAAGGCACAATCTGCGAAAATCAAGTGGGTTAGCCGCCACGACCGTCCTCTTCCCTGCTGTGCAGCACGTATTCGTGCTTGCCCGTCACCACATGTGGCTCTCATTAAATCTACAAATGTGATTTAGTCTGTCAACCGCATTTTTGCGACGATGAAAGATATCGCGCTTCCCAAAAAAATGGGGGAGGATCTGAGCTGAAAGCCCTTATCCTCCCCCCTTACATTTCCAGCGTGCAGTCTGGAAACTGGGCACTTCCCGTCCGGTTCAGACGAGCTTTGTCGGGTTGGTCAGGCGCTCGCAACGGAAGAAAGGAGAGATTCACAGCCGCTGCGCGCCACGGGTCCGAACGAAGCCAAAAGACACGGAACTATGCTGCCCGCCCTGTCATAGTCTGAAGCTCGAATCCCCACCTGACCCAATAAATCTATCAATGTGATTTAATGTGTCAAGCGAGTCTCGCGTTCGGTCGCCCTTGCCAATTACCTCAAGGCTGTTCCAAATCATCCATCCCTATCGCGCATCCTCTTGCTGCCGATACTTTGAGCGGAGTCGCAGGTGAACAAACGTGGCAGCAATGCAGTCGGTGTACGGCGGTATAATGAGCGCCTCATCCTTGCCACGGTAAGGCGACTGAACGGCGCCTCCAAGGCTGACCTTTCAAGGATTACCGGTCTGTCACCGCAAGCGGCCGTCCGCATTGTCGAAAGCCTTGCGAACGAAGGGCGCCTGATCAAAGCGGGAAAGCGGACAGGAGGAATGGGCCAGCCTTCGGTCATCTACCAGATCAACGGGGACAGCGGCTGTACGATCGGAGCCGAAATCGGTCGCGACAGGTTGGTATGCACCATGCTCGATTTTGATGGTCGCGTCATCGCATGCGAGAGCACAAGCGCGCCCTATCCCAGCCCAGCGAGTGCCGTGGAGCATATCCAATCCTTTGCGCGAAAATATATGCCGCAACTACGCAAGGAGCAGCGCGAAGGCTTTCTGGGCTTCGGAATCGCAATGCCCTGGTTCATCGGCGAATGGCGCGAAGAAGCGGGCATCGCGGCCCCGCAGGCCGCTGCCTGGGCGGCGCCGGGGCTGGAGGAGTTTTTCCAGAAGGAACTGGATGGCGCGGTTATCTTCGAAAATGACGGTAATGCAGGCGCCCTTGCCGAGTTCATGTCGGGATCGGGCGTGGGGCTGACCAATTTCCTCTATGTGCATATCGGGAATTTTGTCGGCGGCGGGCTGATCCTGAACGGGGAGATCAAGCGCGGCAAGAACGGCAATGCCGGTGCGCTCGCCTCCATGCCGATACCTCAAGGCACCGGCGTGGATTTCCTGTTGCACGCAGCATCCCTTTATCAAATGACGACCAGTACAGCCGAAGCAAACCCGGATTGGGAAGGCTGGATAGCCCGTTGCGCCGATGCGCTGGCTTTCATCATCATCAGCGCAAACAGCCTTCTTGACCTCGACGCTGTGGTCATCGGGGGAGGTCTTTCACAGGAAAAATTGCGCAACCTTGTGGGCCGCATCCACAGCAATATCCAACAGGCGGCTCCGCGGGACTTTTTCTGTCCGGAACTGAAAGTCGGAGAAAATGGCGGAAAAGCTCCTGCAATTGGTGCTGCCTTACTCCCCCTTTTCTCGACCTACGCCCCAAACCTCATATCCCTGCTAAAAAGCGATGCAACCCCGGCAGAGGTCGGTCCATGATGCTTGGCCAACAGATGACGATCGCGTCGTCCGTTAACCAAGATTCGTTTCAATGCAGATGCTTGAGGAACGGCGTGAAGACGCGGGAGAATTGGCTATAACGAAAGCCTGGCTTCGCCGGCCTGCGGCTCAACGGGTCGCTTCGCGACGAACTGCTCGATGGCGAAGTGTTCTATAGGCTCGCCGCCGAGGCAAAGGTGCTGATCGATATCCGGCATCCGGGTCCGATCTTTCATAGACCACAGGATAGAGACGCTATCTACTCGGCCATTGCTGAACGCCTCGTCTCCGGTAGTGGCCAAATCCCCTATTTCCCCAGGAGACGCATTGCATCCAGGGTGAACTTAAACCCCAGGATGAAGGCATCCTTGATGTTCCGCCTACGCTCGGGCGCCCCGGTCTGGTCGGGATGCAAGATATATTGCAGGTTGGGCGACAGGCGGATCGCCGGATTGACCTGAAATCCATAGGCCAGTTCCATCATATACTGATGGCGGCGAATATCGGCACGCCCGCCTGAAGTAACCCGCGCAGCATTCATCCTCTGCATTGCAAGGTCGCTGAAACGCTGATCGTTGATGGCGAAGCCGATCGTGTCCTGATCGCGCCCGGCGAACGTGCCGGTCTGTACGATCCCCATGCCCAGATAGCGGCTTTCCTCAACCCGGCCGGACAGGTTGGTCATTGCCACGCCAAAGATGCTCAGCCCCCGTTGCGAGGCCAGGTCAGGGCGCGTGAGCATCTGATCGAAGCGGACATACAGGCCTGACCGTCCGTTCCGCGTCGCCGCTGGCCGACCGGTCAGGATCGCGATACCCCCCTGATCATCACGCAGCGGATCGGCATAGTCGCCACGATCAAACCAACCGCCCAGAATATAATGTCCCGGCAGACGATCATCGGCAGAATCCCGACCATAGCTCAACTCCCAGGGCACGATCACCCCGGTCGCATTCTTCGTACTGAAATTGAATCCATGGTCGCTCGCGCGCTTGCGGTCGGGGTTCACTTCGTAGACGCCGGCATGCAGCATGACCTGCGGCGTCACATGCAGCTTGGCATGGGCCATCCAGCTCGATGCCGGGAAATAGGTGAAATTGCTGTTCTTGAAGACGAAGGTTGGATTGCCGCAGGCCGAATTGGTCTGGAAATGACAGTAAAGTGGCGAGTTGAGGAAATGGATGTTCGCCTGACTGCGCCCGGCCTCGACATCCAGACGCCCGTCGAAAAAGGTCTGTTGCCAGGTCAATATTGCCAGATGCGTATTCTGCGTGCCGTAGATTTCCTGCACCGACGTGTTGTTGCCGATGGCCATGGCAGCCAGATTCTTGCCGTGGCGATTGGTGACGGCAAAATGCAGCGTCGCGCCTCCGATGCCGATGATACTGTCAAGATCAAGGTCGGCACCGACATAGACCTGCCCGGCATGGGCCGCTTCGCGGCGAAGCCCGCCAGAAACATTCGCCGCCGCTTCACCTGTATAGCTAAGCGACAGCGTCACACCCTGCTCGGCCAGCGGCTGCCATGAGGCTGGAGCCTCCGACCGGGCGGGTGCTCGATCTCTGCCGGCTTCAGCCTGATCCTGCGCCAGTGTGACGGGCGCGGCAAAGGCCACGGCGCTCGCCACGCAGGCGGCACTCATCTTCCTGAAATACATTGAAACCCTCTCCAATTATGCTTTCGCTTAGGCGTCAGGCCTTCATTTGATTGCGGGGCGCTTGAGCATTCCGACCAGCAGCGCGCTCACGACAGTGCCGACCAATATGGCCAGCGCGTAGACACCTACATGCGTGACCGCGCCCGGAATCGGCAGCACGAACAGGCCGCCATGCGGCACCTTGAGTTCGACGCCCATTGCCATCGAGATGGCGCCAGTCACGGCTGATCCAGCCATCAGTGCCGGAATGACACGCAGCGGATCGCGTGCCGCAAAGGGGATCGCGCCTTCGGTGATAAATGCCAGGCCCAGGACCGCAGCCGCTGCTCCCGCTTCGCGCTCTTCAGGCGTGAAACGATTGCGGAACAGGCGAGTGGCGAGCGCGACGGCAAGCGGCGGCGTCATGCCAGCGGCCATGGTCGCGGCCATGGGCGTATAGACCTGACTGGCGATCAGGCCGACCGAGAAGGCATAGCCCGCCTTGTTGACCGGCCCGCCCATGTCGAATGCCGACATGGCGCCCAGGATGAGGCCGAGCATCAGCGCGCTCGATCCTTGCATGCCGCGCAGCCAGTCGGTCAGGAAGGCCAGCACCGCGGCGACCGGTGTGCCCACGGCATAGAGCATCAGTAGCCCGGTCAGCAATGTGCCGAGCAACGGCAAGATCAGGACCGGCTTCAATCCCTGCAAATTCTTGGGAAGCCGGATGCGACGATTGAGCCAGTCGACGCCATAGCCAGCAATGAAGCCGGCAACGATGCCTCCCAGAAAGCCGGCCCCCAGATTGGCAGCCAGCAGGCCGCCGATCATGCCCGGTGCGATGCCGGGACGATCCGCAACCGAATAGGCAATATAGCCCGCCAGCGCCGGCACCATCAGCATGAAGCCGCCCTTGGCGCCGATTTCGAACAGGGCATGCGCCAATGTACCTTGGGCAGCCGCATCATTGGCGTGGATGCCACCCAGCGCGAAGGCGAGCGCGATCAGCAGCCCGCCTGACACCACGAAGGGCAGCATGAAGGACACCCCGGTCATCAGATGCTTGTAGGGACCGGCGCGCTTCGCGGCCGCCGCGTCGCCCGACGGGGCCATAGCCGCTTCCCCGCCCTGCACGGTGGCCTCCGCCAATGCCCGCTCGATCAGCTTCGCACCGCCGGTGATGGCAGGCTTGGTGTTGCCCGCAAACACGCGCTTTCCAGCGAAACGGCTGCGGTCGACCTCCCGATCGGCGGCGATCAGAACGACATCGGCGGCGGCGATCTCCTCGGCGGTCAGGGGATTGCCTGCCCCGACCGAGCCTTGCGTCTCGACGCGGATGGGATAGCCAAGCTGCCGTGCGCCTTCGGTCAACCCTTCGGCCGCCATGAAGGTATGAGCGATGCCGGTCGGGCAGGATGTGATCGCGACGATGCGGGGCTTGGTCGCAGCCGAGGCCGGCTCCCCACCGCCAGCCAGAGCGGCGACGGGATCGGCCAGCACCGCCTCCAGGGTAAGGCGGCGATGCGGTCGGGTTTCGGCGGCGCTATCGACGCCTTCCGGACCAACGAGGAGAAAATCGCCCTCGGCATCGCCAGGCAACGGGTTGACAACGCCCTGCGCGGTCCGCAGTTCGATCTCGATGACGCGCCCCTGGGCGCGGGCAGCCTTGCGCAGCGCTTCACCAGCAAGGACGCCGGCAACGCCGGACTCGCCGGCCTCCACCACCGCGAAAATCCTGCTCATTGCTTCTCTCCCATGAGAATTTCCGTCTCGACGCTGGCAGCGAGCGCCTCGATCCTGTCCCTGGCGGGCAGATGCGGACCGGCACATCCCAGTTTGCCGACGGCAAAGGCGGTCGACAGGCGGGCGATACGATCCAGTCCCGCCTCCTCGATCAGAGCCGCCGCCAGACCGGCAACCATGGCGTCGCCTGCGCCGACCGTGCTTTCCACATTGTTCGCCCTCAGGCCCGCGCGCAGCAGTTCCGATCGGGTCAGGAACAACGCCCCCTGTGCGCCCATCGATACGGCAATCAGGTCGACACCGCGATCCAGCAACCCCGTGGCGACCTCTATGATCTGATGTGGGGCATCAATCGGGGTGCCATGCCATTCCGCCAGTTCATGCAGATTGGGTTTCACGATATTGGGCAGGACCGCGCCATCCAGTGCATGGCGCAGGGCAGGGCCGCTGCTGTCGAGCAGAACGATCGCGCCCCGGCCACGCAACATGACGATGAGGCGGGCATAGATATCGGGCGGACATCCGGGCGGAAGGCTGCCCGACAGGATGACGAGATCGCCGGCCTGCACCTGCGCATCGAGGGTCGCGATGACGGCATCGACGCCGGCCGGAGCCACGGCGGTGCCTTCCATGTTGATGTCGGTCGTGCCATGGGCGTCGACCAGCTTCAGGTTGACCCGCGTGCTGCCAGCATGGCGCTGGCAACGGTCGACGATCGATTTGGCGGCAAACAGGGCGTCGAAGGGCGCGACATTTTCGCTGCCCAGCAGCCCCATGACCGTCGACGGCACGCCCCAGTCGGCAAGGCAACTGGCAGTGTTGATCCCCTTGCCCCCGGCATCCAGCCTCATCGAACGGGCGCGATGCACCTCACCGGGAATGAGCCGATCAAGCATGACCGTCTGGTCGATCGCGGGGTTGAGCGTCAGGGTGAAGACGGCCATCACGCACCCTCCCCGTCCAGCGCGCGCACATCGGCGGCGCTTGTCGCATCAAGGGCACGGGCGGCGAGCGCCTGAAGTGCGCCAAGGCTGCTTGCGCGGATGCGTGCCTTCACGGCGGGAATGTCGCGCGGCGTCATGGACAGTTCGTGGACGCCAAGACCGGTCAGCAGTGCCGCGCCCAGCGGGTCCCCCGCTATGCCGCCGCAGACGCCGACCCAGCGGTCGTGCCTGCGTGCACCCTCGACCGTCATGGCGATCAGGCGGAGCACGGCCGGATGCAGGCTGTCGGCCTCGCTCGCCAGTTCCGGGTTCTGCCGGTCGATGGCGAGCGCATATTGGGTGAGGTCGTTGGTGCCGATCGAGAAGAAATCGGCATGGGCGGCAAGCTTATGGGCCTGGACGGCGGCGGCGGGCACTTCGATCATGATGCCGATGGGGACGAGGGGCGCGTCCAGTTCCGCCCGGATCGCTTCGCAGCGTTCGCGCAGCGCGATGAGTTCGGATGCCGAGGTGATCATCGGGAACATGATCGACAGGTCGCCGCCCCCTTTTGCTGCGCGATAGAGGGCGCGCAGTTGCGGCTCCAGCAGGTCGGGGCGACGCAGCAGCAGGCGCGCGCCGCGCACGCCGAGGAAGGGATTTTCCTCCCTGGGCAGATCAAGATGCGGCACCTGCTTGTCACCACCGATGTCGAGCGCGCGCACGATCAGCGGCCGATCGCCCAGCGCGCCGATCATCGCGCGATAAATGGCGCATTGCTCCTCTTCGCCGGGGCTGTCGCCGCGTTCGAGGAACAGGAATTCCGTGCGCATGAGGCCCACCCCTTCCCCGCCCTGCGCCAGCGCGAAGGCGACCTGATCGGGCCGGTTCACATTGGCGCCGATAGCCAGTTCATGACCGTCCAGCGTGCGGGCAGGAAGGGCGCGTTCCGCCTCCTCGGCCGCGCGCCTCGCGGCGATGTCGGCGATCCAGGCACGGGCGGAAGCGATATCCTCCGCCGAAGGATCGAGCCAGATGCGGCCGCTGTCGCCGTCGACGATCGCGGTGGTCCCGGCCGCCTGCGCCAGCAGATCAGCGCCACCAGCCACCACAGAAGGCAGACCGAGCGTGCGCGCCAGAATCGCACTGTGGGAAGTCGGACCGCCCAGCGCGGTGGCAATGCCCGCCACCCGGCTGATGTCGAGCGTCGCGGTGTCCGACGGCGACAGGTCCGTCGCGACCAGCACGCATGGCTGTTCCGGCAGATCGGCCAATGTGCCCACGCTCAGGCCCGGATCGATATGGGCTAGCACGCGCCGGCCGACGTCGTGCAAGTCGGCAGCACGTGCAGCCAGCACTGGATTGCCCAGTGCGGAAAGCTGTCCTGCCATGCGGTCGATCGCCTGATGCCAGGACCAGGCTACGCCATGACCTTCGACCATCAACTGGCAGGTAAGGGTGATGAGATCGGTATCGTCCAGCAATCCGGCCTGCGCCGCAAAGATCGCGGCCTCCCCCGCACCCAGACGCCGGGTGGTGTCGTCGACCAGTGCCTTCATCTGCGCCCGCGTGCGGACCAGCGCATCGTTGAGCAGCGCGCCGCCGGCAACGAGATCGACCGGCTGGTCCGGCACATCCAGTTCCGCCGCAGCAAGAACATGGACCGGGCCGATCGCCAGACCGGGGCTGGCCGCGACCCCAGCAATCATGGCTGGAGCATTTTCGTGATTGCTGACCGGCTTCCAGCCGCGCACAGGTGCCTTCGCCTTTTCGGCGGCACGGGCGGCATCTGCCTTTTCGCGGGCGGTGAGGCCAGTGACGGTACGCATGAACCGGTCCAGCGCCTGCCGGTCACTTGCCGAAATGGTCGCGCGGTCGCCTGCCTTAAGTCCCAGTTGCAGCAGCGAGACGAGGCTGCGCGGATCGGCAATGTCCCCATCATGGCGGATGCGTATGGGCGTAGCCAAGGTCTTGGCTGCTTCCGCCCAGGCTGAGGCGGGCCGGGCATGCAGACCTGCCGGATAGTCGATCGTCCATTCGATCCGTTCGGCCAGATCCTCTGCGACGGGCCGGGCTTCGCCGGAGTTGGCGTCCTCATGGAGGGCAGCGGCAATATCCGCCGGATCGTCGGTGGCGAGCAGGGTCGCCAGCCGCGCCTCATCCTGAATCAGGCGCGTGAGGCGGCGGAGAATCGCGATATGACTGTCGGAACTGGCAGCGATGCCGACGACGAGATGGGCGCGCTGGCCAGGATTCCACTCGATCCCCTCGCGCAGTTGCAGGACCACGATCCCGTCGCGGCGCACCAGCCCCTTGTCCTCGCCCAGGCCATGTGGAATGGCAACGCCCGATCCCAGATAGGTGTTCGCCACCGCCTCCCGTCGCACCATGCTCTGTTCGTAGCCGGGCGCGACGCAGCCCGCAGCGACCAATATCTGGCCGGCCTGCAGGATCGCAGCCTCCTTGTCGGATGCCCGCGCGTCGATGCGGATCAGGTCTTCATGACGAAGCGCATTCAAGGGTTCGGCAATCATAGCTCTTTGGCATCCTCTCTCTTCCTCTTAAGAAAACGTTTTCTCATGATTCTGTCAATACACTTGCAATATCCCCATATAATCGGCCATATTCTGGGCAGAATTTAGCGAGGATGAGGAAAACGATTTTCCCATGACAGCCGGTATCAAGGATGTTGCGCGAGTCGCCGAGGTATCGCCGGCCACTGTCTCCCGGGTGCTTTCCGGGCGGGCGGTTGATCCAGCCATGCGCGACAGGGTGCTGGCGGCGGTTACGACAACAGGCTACCGTCCCAATCTTGCAGCGCGTCGGCTACGGTCGCGCCACAGCAACACGATCGGCCTCATCGTGGCGGATATCCGCAATCCCTTCTTCACCGCCGTGTCGCGCACGGTCGAGGATATCGCCTATGAACGAGGTCTGCGGGTCATATTGTGCAATACGGATGAAGATCCCGCCAAGGAGGCGATGTATCTCCAGTTGATGCAGGAAGAACGGGTAACGGGGGTGATCCTGGCGCCTACCCGGCAAGGTGCGGAGAAGGTATCGCGGGCCAAGGCAGAGCATCCCATCATCCTGATCGATCGCGTAGCCGCGACAACGACGGATTGCGTCGTCCTCGACAATGAAGCGATGGCAGGCGCCCTGGTTACCCATTTACATGCACAGGGCTTCACTTCGATTACCGGCCTGTTCGGCGCGGCCAGCACTACCGGGGCCGAACGACGCGCCGGCTTTGAGCAAGCCGCCCGTACGATTGGTATCCACACGCAGTCGCTCTCCGTGCCGCATGGCGAAGGTGAAGCAGAAAAACTGGTCAGTGCTCTGCTGCAGGCTCCCGATCGCCCCGAAGCCATCGTCGCGAGCAATGGCGTGATGCTGATGTCGGTGCTGCGAGCCGCTCGTTTTCTGGGCCTGAGCGTCCCCAAAGACTTTGCCCTGGCGGGGTTCGACAATGATAGCTGGACAGAATTTGCAGCGGATGGGCTGAGCGTTATCGAACAACCGGTGGAGGAGATCGGACGCTCGGCCATGGCTATGCTGCTCGACCGGCTCGACCATCCGAACGCCGCCGCTCGCAAGGTCGTCCTGAGCGGACGGCTCATCGCTCGCGGATCCACGATGCGGCGCGACACATCACTAAGCCACAATGGGGACTGAGGACATGAAACCGCCAATCGGCAGAGACACCAGATTGTGCATGTCGCTGTCAGGTCGCCCCGGAAACGCCGGATCACGCTTCCACAATCGCCTCTACGAGATCCTGGGACTGGACTATGTCTATAAAAGTTTCAGTACGCAGGATCTGGCTGCAGCGATCGGTGGCGTCCGCGCATTGGACATCCGCGGCTGCGCCATCTCCATGCCGTTCAAGGAAGCGGTCATTCCCCTGATCGATGAGCTTGAAGCTTCCGCTCGCGTGATCGATAGCGTCAACACCATCGTCAACGACAGTGGCCGACTGACTGGCTACAACACGGATTATGTTGCGGTTCGCCAGTTATTGGAGAAGCGCATTGATAAACCGGTACCATTTCTGCTCCGCGGCAGCGGCGGAATGGCGAAGGCCGTCGCTGCCGCGCTCAAGGATGCAGGCTTCGTCGATGGGATGATCATCGCGCGTAACGAAATGGCCGGGCGGGCGATCGCAGACCAATATGGCTATCACTGGCACATGGATCCGCCGCAGGATGGCGCGCCGTTGCTGATCAATGTCACGCCATTGGGTATGGACGGCAAGGACAGCGCAGCTCTGGCCTTCAGTCAGGAGCAGATCGCCGCCTGCAGCATTGCCTTCGATGTCGTTGCCCAACCGGTCGACACGCCCTTCGTTCGCGCCGCAAGAGCCGCACGAAAGAATATCATCTCCGGTGGCGAAGTCATCGTGCTCCAGGCAGTCGAGCAATTTATTCTGTATACAGGCGTAAGGCCGGAAGCCGCCGATATCCATGAAGCAGCGCGATATGCCCACGGTGCAGACGTTGCCGCAAGAATAGCTGATTAACTCTCCTTCCCTCCCCCCATGCAAAGGCGCACCATGCAGGCCATCTCCCTCAGCCGTTTCCTGATCGAGCAGCAACGTCAGGCTCAGGCGTTGCCGGGAGAATTGCGCCTTCTCATCGAAACGGTCGCGCGCGCCTGCAAGACGATCAGTCATGCAGTATCCAAGGGCGCACTGGGCGAAGTCCTTGGCAGCCTTGGCAGCGAAAATGTTCAGGGTGAGGTTCAGAAAAAACTCGATGTCATTGCCAATGAGTTGCTGCTCGACGCCAATGAGTGGGGTGGCCATCTGGCAGCCATGGCGTCCGAGGAGATGGAGACCCTCTATCCCATTCCCAATCGCTTTCCGAAGGGCGAATATCTGCTGCTGTTTGATCCGATCGATGGCTCAAGCAACATTGATGTCGCCCTGAGCGTCGGCACGATCTTTTCTGTACTCAAGGCACCCGAAAATGCTTCAGGACGCGAGGTAACGGAGCAGGATTTTCTTCAATCCGGCATCCATCAGGTTGCAGCCGGCTATGCGATATATGGACCGCAAACGTTGCTGGTTCTGACGATCGGATCCGGCGTCTACGAATTCACTCTTGATCGCGAAATCGGCTCATGGCGGATGACCGATGGCCCCATGCAGATGCCGCAAGGCAATCGGGAGTTCGCCATCAACATGGCGCGCAGACGTCAATGGTCGCCGCAAATCAAGCGCTATGTCGAGGAACGTATTCAGGGTGCGGAAGGGCCGTTGGCCACGGACTATAATATGCGTTGGACCGCCTCCATGGTGGCCGACGTACACCGAATTCTGAAAAGAGGGGGCACCTTCCTTTACCCCAAAGATGCGCGCCCGGAAGGCGAGGCGAGGCTACGCCTCATGTATGAAGCAAATCCGATGGCTTTTCTGGTAGAACAGGCAGGCGGCGCAGCCATAGACGGTGACCAAAGGATCATGGAAATCTTGCCCACCAAATTGCACCAGCGGGTAGGAGTAATTCTGGGCGACAAGGCAGAAGTCGTTTCACTTCAGAGCGACCGAACAGCCGAAAACTAAAGCCGAGCCGACAACGCCGCACCAGAGAAACCACGTAAATTCAATGGACTAGTTCCACAAGAGATGTCCATAAGTCGCCCCTTCCTGACGGCTTGACGCGATTAAATCACATATATAGATTTAATCGCAAGCGATCATGGAAAAGCATGATGCTGCACAGGAGGAAAAGGGTCATGAAGGCGTTTTCCGTCAGCCGCATCCAATTGGCGGGCACGCAGAGATTGCGAGCCCCTCCTTCGACCTGACTGCAATCAGGCATCGATGCGCTCCGCTCCAAGCGAGCGCGCCGACAACAGCCAGAAAATCAAAGAAGTTGGTGAGAGGAGTAGGCCAGTGGCGTTTACCCCCTTCTATTCACGCAGGCAAACGCTGCAAATGCTCGCTGCCTTTCCAATGCTTTCATCCTGCGGCAGCGAAGCAGAACCTGCAATTGGTGCAACGTCCGCGCCGAGTGGAGCTTCGAATTCTCCGGCCTTGCCAACGGAACCCGAAATAAACGGGCGACCAAGATATCACATCGCAGCCCCGCCAGGGGGCTGGATCAACGACCCACAGCGTCCTGTACGAATGGGCAATCGCTGGACTATGTGGGCCCTATTCAATCCGACCTATCCCACCGATGGCACCGAATGGCGCCGCTGGACCTCTCCCGATCTCGTCACTTGGCAGGATCAGGGTATCTCGATCCCACGCCACACAACAGCCTATGGAGACATCTGGACAGGCAGTGCCATTGTGGACGCTGCCAACACTGCCGGATTCGGCCCCGGTGCGCTGATAGCGCTCGTCACCATGCCTGCCGACAATGCAGCCGGGCAAAATCAATCCTGCGCACTCTGGTACTCTCTTGACGAGGGCACCAGCTTCACCTTTCACGACATCGTACTGCCCAACTTCCCAGGAAACAGGCAATTTCGCGACCCTACGGTTTTCTGGCACGAGACCAGCGGGCGTTGGGTCATGACGCTCTCGGAAGAAGGCAAGATCGGCATCTACACCTCGCCAGATCTGAAGCAGTGGGCCTATTCAAGCGGATTTCTGTCAACGGTCGCCGGTGCCGTGATGGAATGCTCTCATCTCTTCAAGCTACATCTATACAATCCGGACGGCACGACCTCCTCGGACAAATGGGTTTTGCTGGTAGGTGGAGATGGAACAGCCTCCGGATTCACTGGCGGAACCTGCTATTGGGTCGGCGAATTCGATGGCGCGACCTTCACGACCGGCAATCCCGATGAACAATGGCTGGATGGCGGAGCCGATTTTTACGCGGCCGTTATCTGGACTGACCCGCAAGCTGCCGATCCCCTTACCCATGCATATTCGATCGGATGGATGAACAACTGGGCGTATGCCAACCGACTGCTACCGACTTACGATTACCGAGGTCAACTCAGTATTGTTCGAGAATTACGCCTACGGCTTCTTGACAACGTGCCACGGCTTTTCAGCACCCCTCTCCCAGCGCAGAATGACGTATTCACACATGCGGTTCATGGCACTGATCAGACGATTGCCGAAGGCAATAATTATATCTGGCCCGCAGATGCGGGCTCTCTCGCCGGCCGCATTGACCTCACCCTCACGCGCATCGGATCGAACTGGCCGTCAGGAGTGTGGCTATCCGTGCGCGGAGGCGGCGGCTATTTCACTCAAATAGGCCTCGAGCTAAGCGATAATAGAACTTTCATCAAACGCGACACCAGCGGCCCCGGCGCCCCCGACAGCGATGCCTGGCGTAAAAATCGAAGCCTGCCGTGCGACTTCTCTGACGGCATTGCGAAGATCAGCCTCTTCATCGACACGGGCTCTGTGGAGCTGTTCCTGAATGAGGGTGCAGCCACGTTGTCAGAACTGATCAATGCCCGAATTATTGACATAGCGCTGGACCTCAGCGCGTCAGGAGGCAGTGTTCGGGTATCACAAGTTTCATTATCGAATTCTGGTTGAATAACAATTTTTTACCGAAAATAAACACTTCCTGACAAAACTCATTTACATCTTTTCCATTAGCCATTTTAACTTCACCCTGGCGAAATCCTACTGTTTGTATCCCACGGCATGATGTAGCTGGGGGCTGAGGTTGTCCCCGTTATTTTCGGATAGGTGGCCCGCAGCATATGGCCCTGCTCATCGAGGCCGGGCAGATGACAGCATCCGGCTACGTGCCACATATCCCGATTTACTGCTTACATCCGGCGGGGCGTCCACAGCCGCCATTCAGGCTACTTCCGCCAGCGGGTACGACGACGAAAAGCGCTGGCGATATTCCTGGGGCGACAGGCCGGTGATCCGATGGAAGAGCTTACGGAACGCAGCGGCATCCTCATAGCCAACCTCCCACGCAATCTGATCGACGGTGCGCTTCGTGAACTCAAGCTGTTCGCGCGCTTTGCCGATGCGGATGTGCTGAACATATTCGACGGGCGTCTTGCCCGTAGCCGCCTTGAACCGCCGCTGGAAGGTACGCTCCTCCATCCCTGCTTCGGCTGCCAAATCGGCGACCGAGATCGGACCCGCCCCCCTGCCCTGTAACCAGTGCTGCACCTTGAGGATTGGTTCGTCGCCATGCGTGAGCCGGGGCGCGAAGCTCGCATAATTCTTCTGTTCGCGCCCCGACGGATCGATCAGGAAGAAGCGCGCGGTCTCCATCATCACCGACGGACCCAGCAACCGCTCGACAATGCGCAAACCCAGTTCAGTCCAAGCCATCAGCCCGCCGGCCGTAATGATGTCACCCTCGTCGACCACCATCCGGTCGGCTTCAAGCCTGACATCGGGAAAGCGCGCCCTGAATTCCTCGGCAAAATACCAGTGCGTGGTCGCGGGACGCCCCGCGAGCAAACCGGTCGCGGCAAGCGCGAAAGCGCCGCCGCAATTCGACGCGAGGATGCTCCCTTGCGCGTGGCGGTCGAGCAGCCAGCGCGCATAGGGGACCGCTTCCTCGGCCTCGAGCAACTTGTGCAGGCTCCCCGGCGCGATGACGACGCCCGGCGAATTACCGCAAGGCTCTTCCGGATGGCTGTCGAAGCAACGAGCGAAGCCCCCCGCGTCCTGCAATCGCCAATGACTGACGCGGATCGGTGTACGACCGTGATCGACCGCAAAACGCCCTGCGACATGGAACAGGTCGGTAATCCCGTGGACCATACCGATCTGGCAGTCTGGATATAGCATCATCCCGACCTCGACCAGCGTGGGCGGCCCATCGGGCACCTTCAACTTCGGCATGACAGTTCTCCGATCGATCACTTGTCGGAATCGGCCCGCATATTGTCGGGTCCGCCAATCCCGCGCAAGCGAAGCTGCGTCTATCTCTCCTTTCAACGGCGGACGATCCGTCTCTCACGAAGCGAAAGGAACCACGACATGACCACCATCGCCACCACCGACGGCACGCACATCTTCTACAAGGATTGGGGCCCGAAGGACGGGCAGCCGATCCTCTTCTCCCACGGCTGGCCGCTCAGCGCCGACGCCTGGGATGCCCAGATGGTGTTCTTCGCGAACCAAGGCTTCCGCACCATCGCCCACGACCGCCGCAGCCACGGCCGTTCGGACCAGGTCTGGGATAACAACACCATGGATCAATACGCCGACGATCTCGCCGAGCTGATCGAGCAGCTCGACCTGAAGGACGTCATCCTCGTCGGTCACTCAACCGGTGGCGGCGAAGTCACCCGCTATATCGGGCGCCACGGCACGGATCGCGTTGCCAAGGTTGCGCTGATAGGCGCAGTTCCCCCGCTGATGCTCAAGACCGAAGCCAATCCGATCGGCCTGTCGATCGAGATATTCGACGGAATCCGCAAGGGCACCTTTGACAACCGCCCGCAATTCTTCAAGGATCTGACGCTTCCCTTCTTCGGCTATAACCGCGAGGGCGCCAACGTCAGCGAAGCGGTGCGCGACGACTTCGTCCGGCAAGGCATGAACGGTGGCCTCAAGGGTCTGCTCGACAGCATCCGCGCCTTTTCGGAAAGCGACTTCAACGAGGATCTCAAGAAATTCGACAAGCCCACCCTCGTCCTCCACGGCGACGATGACCAGATCGTCCCGATCGACGCCTCGGCTCGCTCAACCGTCAAAATCGTCAAGCAGGCGGTGCTGAAGATCTACGAAGGCGCCGACCATGGCCTGACCGTCACTCACCAGGACCGGTTCAACGCCGACCTTCTCGACTTTATCAACAGCTGATAAGGAATAGGCGCGGTCCAAAGGGGACTGCACCTCCTTCCGCAGGAGACGTCAGATGACCAAGCAGACTTTTCTCATCACCGGCGCATCGGACGGCATCGGCGCCGTCTATGCCGATCGCCTTGCCCGCCGCGGACACAACCTCATCCTCGTCGCGCGCCGGGCCGACAAGCTTGCCGACCTCGCCGCCCGCCTGACCAGCGAGACCGGCGTGTCGGTCGAAACCCTCTCGGCCGACCTCGCAAATGCCGACGACCTGAGCCGCGTCGAAGCGCGCCTCCACAGCGACGAGGCAATCACAGGCCTGATCAACAATGCCGGCATCGCGGGCGAAACGACCTTCGTTGACGCCGACCCCGCCTATCTCACCGGGATGATCAACCTCAACATCCTCGCGGTGACACGCCTCTCGGCTGCAATCGCGCCACGTCTAGCGGAAACGGGATCGGGTGCGATCGTCAACATCACCTCGATCACTGCGCTGATGCCCGACGGCTTCACCGCCGTCTATCCAGCCAGCAAGGCCTATGTCCTCGCCTTCACCGAAGCGTTGCAGGTCGAACTTGGCGCGAAGGGAGTCCGCATCCAGGCGGTACTTCCGGGCATCACCCGCACCGCGATCTGGGACGAGGCGCAGCTTGCCAGCATACCGGCCGAAATGGTGATGGACGTAAACGACATGGTCGACGCCGCGCTTTCAGGCTTCGACAAGGGCGAGGTGATCACCATTCCCGCGCTTCCCGACATGGCCGATTACGAAGCCTATATCGCCGCCCGCTCGACGCTTCGTCCTTACCTTTCGCTGTCGCGCCCTGCGGCGCGCTACCTCTGAAGGAGACATGCCATGATCCTTGGATTGACCATAGCGCAGTTCACCATGCTCCATGTCGCGATCAGCTTCGTCGGCATCGGATCGGGCCTGATCGCCCTGCCCGCTTTCGCACGTGGCCGCGTGCTTCCGCGGGCAACCGGGATATTCCTCTGGACAACCCTGCTCACCAGCCTGACGGGTTTCCTTTTCCCGATCGTCGCTTTCACCCCCGCGCTCGGGGTCGGCATCTTTTCGACCCTAATCCTCGGGGTCGCCTTCTGGGCTTGGTATGTTCGCAAGCTCACAGGCAGCGCCTCATCGATCTACGCAGTCACCGCAACGATTGGCCTCTGGCTCAACCTGTTTGTGTTGGTGGTTCAATCTTTCCTGAAAATACCCGCGCTCAATGCGCTGGCGCCGCATGGAAACGAGCCGCCGTTCGCAGCCGCGCAAGGCGTGTTGCTGATCGCGATGCTCAGCCTTGGCTATCGGGCCTTTAGGGCGAGCCGGCGTCTTCTGACAGTCAAATCCGTCTGACATCCGGCAAGGGCGGCCCACATGGTCGCCCTCGTCGCATCGATGTCGAGAAAGATCTCAGCCTGCATCGCCCATAAGTGATCATTTTCGACAACTGGTTCCCCGCGCATATTCGCCGACGCGCGTTCTGACCGGGCGAATTCACACTCCGGACACGGTCGGTGGTTGAGGTGGTTTGCGGCCGATCTAAGCTCATCCCGTTGCTCTCATGCCGCGATGTCGGCGGTTTCAACTCATGCTCGGTCATCGTTTCGACACCATCTGCATCGCCCCGCTGATCAAGGGTGTTGAGTTCGGTGCCTTGCTTGCCAACAACGCCTTCGACAGCAACGAGATCATCGCCGAACTCAACGAACGCGGCGCAAAGATCGTTATCTCGCAACACCCCCGCTGCGCCATTCTCATCGGGCTCGATACAGAGATGTATAAATGGCGGCATCTGATCGAAAAATTCTTCTGTAAACTCAAAGAGTTCGAACGCATCATCATGCGCGCATGCAAAACCGATCAGAGCTTTGAGGCCATGATCTACCTTGCCGCCGCCGTCATCAACTCGCCATGAAGCCCCACAGGCCTTGATATATGCGGCATAGGCAGAGGAGCGCAGATTTCT
>Ga0207706_10001298_pt1 | contig 25177 bp, 23 predicted proteins | sample KBSC53metaG_FD_184318 | JGI IMG/M metagenome (GOLD analysis project Ga0207706, IMG submission 184318) | Corn rhizosphere microbial communities from Kellogg Biological Station, Michigan, USA - KBS C5-3 metaG (SPAdes) (version 2) | ecosystem: Host-associated > Plants > Roots > Rhizosphere > Soil ... | reverse complement strand
ATCAACATCAGCCAGCAAATTTCCTATTACTTCTTTCACACCTTGTTCGCCTGCGATAGCCAGGCCATAAGCATAAGGTCTTGCAACCAACACTGCTTTCGCGCCTAAAGCCATCGCTTTAAAAACATCTGCACCGCGACGAATACCGCTATCAAATAATATCGTTGTTTCATCACCTGTTGCATCAGCGACGGAAGCGAGCATATCAAGCGAACCGATAGCTCCATCGAGTTGTCTTCCCCCGTGATTTGAAACTATAATTCCATCAGCACCATTGTCGATTGCTTTCTTTGCATCATCAGGATGCTGAATACCTTTAAGAATAACGGGAAGCTTTGTTGCATTTCTTATAATGGACAGATCATTCCATGTAAGACCAGGACTTGCAAACAGATTTGCAAAATGCATGATTGCTTGCATTTTATTTTTTTGAGGATCACCAACTGCGGCAATAAAAACAGGATCGGTAAAATAATTGATCAAACCATCGCCATATAAAAAAGGCAAATAAGCAAGTTTAAGATCACGTTCACGCCATGCAAATATTCTTGTGTCAAGTGTAACTACAATCGCTGAATAGCCCGCTTTCTCTGCACGACTAATTAAGCTTCGTGTAAAATCATGATCACGTCCCCAATATAATTGAAACCAATGAGGATGATCACCGTGAACACTTCCAATCTCTTCTATAGATTTTGATGATACGGTACTTACGATTTGAGGTACTTGCAAATCTTTTGCAGCATTGGCAACTGCTATTTCCGCATCAGGATGTGCAATGCCTAAAACACCTATGGGAGCCAATAGCACCGGCGTTGAGAACTTTTTACCAAACAATTCCACTTCAATAGAGCGTTGCGAAACATCAACCAGCATTCGCGGCACGATCTTCCATTTGTTGAAAACTTCTTTGTTATTGCTCATCGTTATTTCACTCCCCGCGCCTCCGGCAATATAGGCAAATGCTTCAGGCTTCATTACTTCTTTTGCTTTTTGCTCAAGCTCTTCAAATGAAACCGGCAGTTGTGGTTTTACATTCTGCATTCCTTTGATGTATATCTGCAATTGATATTGCATACCATGCGATGCTTGTGCAAATGAAGTAGTATTCATAATTGAAGATTTAGGAATAATGAGAACGGATGAAAGCAGTTGTTTAACTAAAAATAATATTTAAAAATAAGAAGTAAAATAATTTATGAGCTGAATCAAACGCTGAAACCCAAGTGTGCGACACAACAGGCAATGTCACCATCATTTCAGTCCGGCTTACAAACAAACAATGCGACTTTCTTTTTGTATAATTTAACAGCGCGACTGATAAAAATCATGTTTCATTCATGAGTAGCAAAGTAATTTGCTTCAAATAGTTTAAGGTTAAATGAGGTTTGTTATTGCGACCATAATGATGTTTCTATTTCTAAGCAGTTCAAGAGAATTTGTTGAATTGAGTAAGCTTCCATTGCTTATCGAACACTACAAAAAACACAAGATGGAGAATGGTTCTTTGACATTGATAGATTTTCTTAAAATACATTATACAAAAGAAACCCAAAGCGATAACGACGATACTGAAGATAGCCGGCTACCTTTTAAAACTATTTTTGATAACCACTTGTCGTAACTTTATTTGCCGGTGAGCGTAGCTCCCCTTGCTTCCAGTGATCTCAGTTATATTTCGCAGACTTATACGAAATATGCAGATTGGAAACCCTGCGACTTCATCTTTGCGGTATTTCATCCTCCGTGCATTTCATAATAGTTTATTATTTCCATACCGAAAGTTTTTCAGTCAGTCATCATGATTAGATAGCTTGTTACCGCCTCGACAATTGTTGGGGCGGTAATTTTTTATGCTTTGTGCGAACCTTGCCGGACATTGTTCCTTCAGCACAAGAATGATATATAAGGCGATGCCATTTGCATTATAGCCAGCGACAAAAAGAATTCAAAAAATGTTTTAAGATTTTCAATAAACATGATCTGGCACGAAATTTTAAACAGCTTATTAAAAATCATGTTATGAAAAAAGATACACAAAGAGGCCGCTCACAAGATCGCAGCAAAGTTGCAGGCGGACAGGATTATGAAGTGCAATACGAAAAAGATAAAATGGGTGTAGGAGGCAAGGAAGTTAAGCAAGCGATTAAATCAGCAGGAAACAGCAGGAAGAAAGTAGAGAAAAAACTTAAAAAATAAACGAGGACAATTCAAATACTTTATTGAATCTGCCAGTGATGCCCGAAAGAATCTCTGATACTTGCCTGCCTGTAGCCATACTCATAATCATTTGCAGGGGTTTGTCCCGATAGCACCGGCAGCAACCGCATTTGCTACAATTTTATCAACGTTGGGAACAAATACCAATGATGACTGTAGTACAATTAGGTGTTTGTGAACTATAATCTTGTTCCCTTGAAACTTCTTCGTGCACATAAAACATAGCTGATTCTATTATCATTTCCGCTACATGTACCCTGCTATCCGGATTACTCCAGCGACGCAATTCTTTTGGCTCAAATGCTTTTTATAAAACTCTATTGCTTCAGCAACGTTATGCAGTATAAAATAGGTGCAAAAGCGGCGCTTGCCTTTTTTAATATATCGGTTTCCATAATATAAAAACTACGCCAGTTGGAAATATAAGTTGGATTATCCTTTTGTAATCAAAGTTTAATCTTTGTTTTTGAGAAATATGCCGCTTGCTTTATAAAAATATTTTACGTACAAAAAAAACATTAAATTTACTAATCATCTTTTGATTCTATCGATAAGTAAACCTAGAATTTCACCTCATTTTTATTATCCCGTTTCCCCTGGAGAACCTTAAACTAAATCTGTTGCCCATGAGAGAAGGTCGCTTCCATTTTGAAAAGTTTGCAAGGCTTCAAAACCTTTTTATTAAGTGTTCAATTGTTTTTGCCATTGTAGTTTTTCCGCTGTTATTAACTGCTCAATCTAACCCCGAAAAAGGGTTGCCTTTTGTTACAAATTTTGCTCCGAAAATGTATGGCTCTTATCCTCAAACATGGTCTGTTGCCCAGGATGATAAGGGATTGATGTATTTCGGTAACCAGGGATACATTCTTCAATATGATGGTGTGAAATGGCAAAAAATAAATTGTGCGCGAACCGGTACGGTTGCAATAAGGTCATTATCGAAGAATAAAAAAGGAATTATTTATTATGGAGCGATTGGAGATTTTGGTTACCTCGATCACGACAGCGTTGGACAAATAAAGTCGCAATCTTTATTAAATTATGTTCCTGATTCTTTACGCAATTTCAATGATGTATGGTCTGTATATGCAACTGATGATGGTATTTATTTACAGGCCCGTGAACGCATATTTCGTTTAAAGGAGAATAGTGAAGGTAAACCGAACGGAGAAATAAAAGCGTGGGAGCCGAAGACGAAATTCATGTATGCATTTTACCTTGACGGCACTTATTATATGCATCAGCAGGGATTAGGTCTTTTTAAAATGGTGAATGATGAACCGGAATTAATTCCGGGCAGCGAATTTCTTGGTAAAGAGCGCATGCAGGTAATGCTTCCTTATTCTGAAGGTGATAAAAAAGAATACCTTATCGGGATGTTTTATGGCGGTCTTTACATTTATGATGGAAAAACATTCCGCCATTTTTCGGTTCAGGCAGATTCACTATTGAAAGCTACGCTATATAAAGCTGCTCTTTTAAAAGATGGTTCTTACGCTTTGGCTACAGCAGGCAAAGGTTTGGTGATAATGGACAGAGATGGAAAAACATTACAACTTATTAATCGGGCTGCGGGTTTGCAGGATGAATCAGTTTATTCAGTTTTTCCAGATGATGAAGGAAATGTGTGGATGGGTTTAGATAATGGCATTTCAAAAATAGAAACGGCGTCCCCACTCACACAATTCACTATGCAATCCGGAATCACTACTGCTTCTCTTTGCGTTCAGCGATTTGATGGAGAACTTTATCTCGGAACAACAAACGGGCTTTTGCGTTTGAATGAAAACACCAATCATTTTGAACCTATAAAAAACATTTACACCAACCAGGTATTTGCATTTTGGGAAGATAATGGAGAAATGCTTGTTGCCACTGATGGTCTTTATGCTGTAAAAGACAAAAAAGCAAAACTTATACGTCCCTCGATAAGCGGCAATATGCAACTGGCCGCTTTGTATTTATCAAAAAAATATCCCGATATTCTTCTTACGGGAGAATCTATACAAGGGTTGGCTGTTTTCACAAGAAAAAACTCAAACAATAAAATCTCTGATTGGCAATTCGCCCGGTATTTTCCCGGTATCAATCAGCAGGGATGGACGTTCGCGGAAGATAGCACAGGAACTATTTGGGAAGGAACCCAGAATGAAGTAGTGTACCGGCTTTCTTTCGGATTTGATAGTGCCGGAAATCTTGACTTTTCAAAAAGTAAAGCAGAAAAATTTGGAAAAGAAAATGGATTAGGATCAGGTTGCGGTCCGGTTTACGCAGTGCATGGCAAAGTTTATTTTACAGCAGATTCTGCGCTTTACAGGTTTGATGAAAAAACAAAAAGGTTTGTTGTTGATAATACATTCGGCAGCTTTCCCAATGCAGGCGGCAAGGATGAAGTGTATATGAAAGAAGACCATGCGGGAAGAGTTTGGATAAGGTTTGGAAAAGAATCTGAAATAGCAATTCCTCAACCGGATGGCAGCTATAAAATGAACAAGACAGCCTTACTGCCTATCGCCGACAGAACCATAAATCAATTTTATCCTGAAAAAAATGGAATTGTATGGATTTCTACAACAGACGGACTTGTTCGTTATGATGAAAAACTGAAAAAGAATTACGATCAATCTTTTAAAGCATTGATCAGAAGCATAACTGCGGGAGATCAAATATTAAACCCATACAGTGACGAAGGCAGTCAAAAAAATATTGCCATTGCATCAACAAACAACAGTCTTCGTTTCGAATATGCAGCTCCTTTTTTTGAACAGGAAGAAAAAACACAATATCAAACATGGTTGGAAGGTTTTGAAAAGGAGCCGTCAACATGGGGAAACAATTATTATAAAGAATATACAAACCTTTCACCGGGTGATTATAAATTTCATGTAAGATCAAAAAATGTTTATCAAAAAATAAGTGATGAAGCAGTCTATAGTTTCACTGTTAATCCGCCGTGGTATCAAACGTGGTGGGTGTATTTATTGTATGCGCTTATTGCGGTGGGAATAGTTTATTTAGTAGTTCGTTACCGAACACATCAGCTTCATCTTAAACATCGCGAATTAGAAAAAACTGTTTCTGAACGTACTTTGGAATTGCAGCAACGTGTACAGGAATTAGCCGTAATTAACAGCGTGCAGGAAGCTTTAGTAAGCGCATTGGGCATACAGGAAATTTATGATCTTGTCGGTGACCGGTTAAGAGATGTTTTCAATGCGCAAGCAGTTATCATTGCGACATTAGACCAGGAAACAGGATTGGAACATTTTAAATATACAATTGAAAACGGACAACGTTTTTACCCCGCTTCACGCTCATTTGATAAATTAAGACAACATCTTATCAGGGCACGACAAAAAATTGTAATCAATAATTCGCAGGAAGTATTTGCCTGGTTTGGAAAAGAATCGATACCCGGAACGAAACCAATGAAATCAGGAGTATTTGTTCCATTAACGATTGGCGATAAAATCACCAGCTATGTGAGTTTGCAGAATGTTGATGAAGAAAATGCATTCAATAGTTCTGATATAAAATTATTAGAAACACTTGCTAACAGCATGAGTGTTGCATTAGAGAATGCACGTCTCTTTGATGAAACTCAGCGTTTATTAAAAGAAACAGAGCAGCGTAATGCTGAGCTTGCAGTGATCAACAGTGTGCAGGAAGGTTTGGTAGCGCAAATGGATATGCAGGCGATTTATAATTTGGTGGGAGATAAGATACGGGAAATTTTCGATGCACAGGCAGTTGTTATCCGCACCTTCGATCAGGAAAATGGACTCGAACAATATTATTATCTCTTTGAAAAGGGAGAGAAACTTTATTTAGAGCCGCAGACATTAACATGGTCAAGCAGGGAACTTCTTAAAACCGGTCAATCACTTTTTATTAATCAGAATTATGTAAAAACTGCACAGCAGTTTGGTGAAACTGGAGTTATAATTGGAAAAGTACCTAAGTCGGCAATATTTGTTCCTATGATGGTTGGCAATGTTGTAAAAGGATCTATCAGTGTTCAAAATGTAGATCATGAAAATGCATTCAATGATTCTGATCTGCGGCTGCTCACAACACTTGCCAACAGTATGAGCGTATCTCTTGAAAATGCAAGATTGTTTGAAGAAACAAAAACATTATTGGCAGAAACTGAAAGAGGCAAGAAGAATGTGGAATTGTTGAGTGATATAGGAAAAGAGATAACTGCTTCGTTAGACTTCGAAACAATTTTTTATAAACTATATGAACACATTAACCAGCTTGCAGATGCTACAGTTTTTGGAGTAGGTATTTATCAGCCTCAACAACAATTGATCGATTATAAGTTTGCTGTTGAAACAGGCAAGCGTTACGAACCGTATACCCGTAGCACGAAAGATAAAAATCAATTTCCTGTATGGTGCATTGAAAACAAGCAGGCTGTTTTTATCAATGATGTAGAAAAAGAATATAGCCGGTATATTGCTCACTACGAAGAAAAGCATCGTCTTCTTGAAGATGGCAGCAAGGCACAAGATGCTTCATCAATTATTTACCTGCCTTTAATTGTGCAGGAGCGTGTATTAGGTATTATTACAATTCAAAGTTTTCAGAAAAATGCTTACACTGAATACCATCTCAATCTTTTGCAAAGCCTTGCGACGTACACGAGCATTGCGCTCGACAACGCAAATGCATACCGGAAACTAAACGAACGCGAACATGAAATAACACAACGTGCTGCTGAATTATCTACGGTTAATAATATCAGCCAGGCGCTTGCTTCAAAATTGGAGCTTGATGCTTTGATACAGTTGGTAGGTGATCAAATCAAAAATCTCTTTAAAGCGAATATTGTTTATGTAGCGCTGCTCGATAAAAAATCAAATCTTATAAAGTTCCCTTATCAATACGGTGAAGATTTGCCGCCGTTGAAATTTGGTGAAGGGTTGAGTTCGAAAATAATTCTAAGCGGTGAGCCTTTGCTTATCAATAAAGATGTTCAGGAACAAACCAACAAGATGGGTGTTCATCGCATTGGAATTCCGGCGGCTTCTTACTTAGGAGTACCAATTCCTGTTGGTGATGAAATAATTGGTTTGTTGAGCGTACAAACAACGCAGGAAGAAAACAGATTCTCTGAAAAAGACCAGCGACTTCTTACAACAATTGCTGCGCATGTTGGAGTTGCATTGCGCAAAGCAAGGTTATTTGAAGAAGTAAAACAAGCCAACCATGAAGCAGACGCGGCGCGTAAAACAGCGGAACAAGCCAATGCTGCCAAGAGTGCGTTTCTTTCTACGGTAAGCCATGAATTGCGTACACCGCTAACTTCTGTTTTAGGTTTTGCAAAAATTATCAAGAAAAGATTGGAAGAAAAAGTTTTCCCGGCAACAAGTCAAAGAGATACAAAAATGACTAAAACGATTCAACAGATTTCGGAAAATTTAAACGTAGTGATTGCAGAAGGAGAACGTTTGACAAATCTTATCAATGATGTACTTGATCTTGCAAAGATTGAAGCGGGCAAGATGGAATGGAATATGGAAACCCTGATAGTGCCTGAAATATTGGATAGAGCCACTGCCGCTACTTCTTCATTATTCATGCAAAAAAATCTTCGTCTTGAAAAAACCATAGAAGATGCGCTGCCATTGGTTTCGGGCGATAAGGATAAATTAATACAGGTAATGGTAAACCTTCTTTCAAATGCCGTAAAGTTTACAAATGAAGGAACCGTTATTTGCGGCGTTTCGCGTAACAAAGACGAAATAGTTGTTGCTGTTACTGATACGGGAATCGGAATCGCAGCAGAAGATCATGCAGCCGTGTTTGAACAATTTAAACAAGTTGGCGATACATTAACTGACAAACCTAAAGGCACAGGTCTCGGGTTGCCTATATGCAAAGAAATTATTGAACATCATGGCGGCAGAATTTGGCTGGAAAGTGAGTTAGGAAAGGGAAGCACTTTCTTCTTTTCACTGCCATTGATTCCTGAAAGGTCTGCTACAATTAAGCCAATACATTTTGATGATCTTGTTCGTCAGTTGAAACAACAGGTTGAACAATCAAGACTCAATTTGAAAGGAACAAATCCTTCTGTTTTAATTGTAGATGATGATGCTTCTATCCGCTCATTATTGCGACAGGAATTAAGTGAGGCCGGTTATCTTGTTGATGAGGCTGAGAACGGGCAGGAAGCATTGGCGCATGTTCGTGCAAAACATCCTGACCTTGTTATACTGGACGTAATGATGCCTGAAATGAATGGCTTTGATGTAGCCGCTATTCTCAAAAACGATCCGCAAACAATGGATATCCCTATAATCATTTTGTCTGTTGTGCAGGATAAATCCAGAGGATACAGAATTGGTGTTGACAGGTATCTTACCAAACCAATAAACACACAGGAATTATTCAGCGAAGTAGGAAGCTTGTTAGAGCAGGGCAAGAGTCATAAAAAAGTGATGGTTGTTGATGAAGACACAACAACTGTTCACACATTGGCTGATGTGCTGCATGCGCAAGGTTACCAGGTTGTAGAAAGTGATGGTAAAGAACTTGTACAAAAAGCAATCTCTTCGCAACCGGATATCATTATTTTAAATTCTGTTTTGAACGGCAAGCAGGAAATAGTGCAAACATTGCGTTTTGAAAAAGGATTGGAGAATGTTTTGTTTTTAGTGTATCAGTAAAAAGCCCACTAAATCTCTCTGAAGGGAGACTTAAGAAAACTGGCTTTCAGAGTGATGCCACGTGTACTGCAGATGAAGTGATTGCGACGCAACGAAGATGCTATGAAATACAAAAGTCGGTATCAAAATAAAAAATCAGATAGCATAACCAGAGGATTATTTCTTCAAATAAATAAAAAAGAAAAATGCAACAAAAACTTTTAATAGTAGATGATGAAGCACATATTCGAATGCTTATTGAGCAAACGTTGGAAGAACTTGAGGACAACGATGTTGAGTTTTTATCTGCCGATAACGGCGAGAAAGCATTGGAAATTATAAGTGAAGAAAAGCCGCACCTCGTTTTTCTTGATGTAATGATGCCGAAGATGAATGGAATGGAAGTGTGTCGCCGCGTGAAAAAAGAACTTGGATTGAATGATGTGTATATAGTTCTGCTTACAGCAAAGGGGCAGGAACTTGACAGGCAAAAAGGACAAGAAGTAGGTGCAGATGTTTACATGACAAAACCTTTCGACCCTGAAGTACTGCTAAAAAAGGCAAAAGAAGTTTTGAGTATTGAATAAATAAAAACAACTCTAACTCTGTAATTAATCATGGCCCGTTTGAAACTCAATAATCTCATTTCAAAAAAAGAAGTTACTCCGCTTCTTTCTTCATTTGCTGCTTCTCTTGCCTCACAATTTTGCATTGAAGATGAAAAAGAAAAAATATTATTTGGTAATTGCGATGAACAAACGCATGAATATTTATTAAAATCAGACGATGAAATTTTAGGTAAAGTAAGGGGTGATGGAAATGCAGAACGTATTGCAGAATTTCTAAACCTGCTGTTGTATAAAGAATCTGAAAAGAAAAAACTTGGAACGGAAGTTTTGAATTTATACCAGGAATTAAATTTCATTTTTAATTTCTCTGAAAAACTTGCACAATTAATAGAGCCGGATGCAATCGCTCAAACCGCACTTAACGAAGCGCAACATCTTATTTCATCAACATCCGGCGTTGTTGTGCTGTTTGATGAAGCACATATAAGATTGAACTTGTTAGCTTCTTCAGGCGGTATAAATTTTTCTGAAGATGATTTCAATGAACATGGAAGTTTATTGCTTCAACTTGCAGCCAGCGGGCAATCTGAGATCATTAGTGATGCCCCAACTTTACAAAACATACAATCTTCACAAGCGCAATCCATTATTTACGCTTCATTGAAAGTGAACCAACGTGTGATGGGAGCAATCATTTTATTTAATCAAGGCTTTGGTCAATACACCGCAGGTGATTTGAAATTACTTACCACGCTTGCACTTCAATCTTCCTCTGCGATCAACAGTGCGTTGTTATATGAAAAAAATATACGTGAAGCAAGAGAACGTGAAGAAGCAATGAGACGCATTCATGAAATAACAGTAAAATTTGTTCCGAGAGAATTCATTCGTTCGCTTGGCAAAGAAGTCATTACTGATGTTCGTCTTGGTGACCAGGTAGAGCGTGAAGTGACAGTTTTGTTTTCGGATATAAGAGACTTCACAACATTATCGGAGCAAATGACTCCCGCGGAGAATTTCTTTTTTGTTTCTTCTTTCAATGAATTGATGGGACCAATTATAAGAAGACATAACGGATTCATCAATCAATACCTTGGCGATGCGATCATGGCCATCTTTCCGGGATCGGCTGTTGATGCAGTTGCGGCCGCAGTTGAGATGCAACTCGCATTGAATGAATTTAATAATGAACGAAAAATAAAAAATCAATTACCAATTCAAATCGGTATAGGCATGCACACAGGACCACTCATCATGGGCATTACAGGTGATGAACTTCGTTTGGACGCGACCACGATTTCCGATACTGTAAACACTGCAGCCCGCATTGAAAACCTTACAAAGCATTTTAAATGCGGCGTTATTCTTACCAATGAAACACTGCAACAGCTTTCTCAAACCGAAAAATATAAGCTACGTCATCTTGGTTTGGTAAAAGTGAAGGGGAAGAAAAATCTTTTAAGCATTCATGAATGTTTCAGTGGCAACACTGAGCTGCAGTTTCAAATGAAGCTTTCAACTTTAAATATTTTTTCAGATGGAATGTCTTTTTATTTAGATAAGTCCTTTGAAAAAGCAGCCACTGCATTTCAAAATGTAATTGATGCTGATGCGGCGGATTTAACTGCAAAAATTTTTTTACGTAAGGCGACAAAATATTTAAATGCCGTTGTGCCTGAAGACTGGATGGCTGTGGAAGAAAATCTCAATTCTTAATTTTCATTCATTATAAAAATAAAGCCGGTATATAACCGGCTTTATCTAATCAACCAATCCTTATTCTTCATCTTTATCATATTTTTCTTGTTTATCACGTTTTTCTTGTTCAACACTTTTAGCAGCTAATTGCGTTTGTATATCCTCATCATAAGGACGAGCTGCCTTGTGTTTGTCATCGGGAATTCCTTCACCAGTGGCGGGGCCACCTTTGCCTGCTATATCTCTTTCTTTGTCAGGGTTTGAAGTGCTAAAACCCTGTTTATCTGTTTTTGGATTTGGCATAAATAAATGTTTTGTTGAAATAATTAATACAGTAAAATTTTTGTGCCAGCATTTAAAATTTGTACTAATAAACTGCTAAAGAATCATATTTCTACTCTGTCACCCCGTTGCTCCTTTTTCATGCTATAAGACATTATGATCGAGGCAAAAGAACCTGCACTTCCGGTGCCAAACAGCGCATTCATAAATACAATAAATGCAAGACCGTTTGTATTACCATGTATCATATTTGCCGGGGTTTGTTTTAAAGTTCTCCCGGCATCACTGTTAAAAAGATCCGGAACAAAAACAAGAAACAGTATAAATGCTACAATTGCAATAATTACTATGGAAAATATCGTTATCGTGTGACCTACTATTAGCAAAGAACCGGTGGCAGGATCTCCGGCTGCCTTTTTATTGAGGATAAGCATTACAACGATCATTGAAAAAAGAAATAACGCATCGCCGAGATATAATAACCACGTTTCAGTAAATTTTGCATCTCTTAAAAAAAAGAACATTGGAATGCAGGCAATGAATGCCGGGATAAAACTATACCTGAAATACGAGAGCAATATTGCAGGATGCTTAAACATGCTTTTCCTTTTTGTTGTGTGGCAACAACAAAAAAATCATTCCATATTTATTACTGTGACAATATAAAAAACTGAAAAGAAATGTGTGAAGGATATTGCTCAAAATATCACAGTATTGTGCAATCATTTTTTGGCAGGGTTGTAAAAATTGCTTTTTTGAAATGGATTAACTTCATAAGCAATTACAGCCTTTCAAAAAATAAAAATACCATGAAAGCATATTTAATTCTTCCTGCAATAGTTTTTATGTTTGAAACTAATTGTTCAGCACAAAAGAATTCTTTTTCGCTGCAGGCAAATAAGTTTTTAACCAGTCTTTCTGCAGAGCAAAGCAAAAAAGCATTGTATAGTTTTGAAAACGATGAACGTTATAACTGGAATTATATTCCTTTGAATAATCGCAAAGGAATAATGTTGAGCGAACTGAATGAAAAGCAAAAACAATATGCATTCGATTTATTGAAAATGTATTTAAGCGATACCGCTTTCAGGCAAGCGAAAGAAATAATTCAGCTTGAAGTTGTGTTGAAAGAACTGGAAAACAGAGCTAAGAGTGACAAGTATCGTGATCCGGGAAATTATACTTTCTTATTTTTTGGAAAACCTTCTGATACAAGTGTATGGGGCTGGCGTTTTGAAGGACATCATATTTCTTTCAGTTTTTCTACAGCAAATAATAAAATTGTTGCGGGCACACCCGGTTTTATGGGCGCTAATCCTGCAATTGTTTTAACAGGCCCGCAAAAAGGAGAGGAGGTTCTTAAAAGTGAGACTGAGCTTGGATTTGAACTGATACGCTCTTTTACACCCGAACAATTTCAAAAGGCTGCTATCAGCAACGAAGTACCTTCTGAAATTGTAACTTCCAACAGCAGGAAAGCGATGATAGAAAATCCGAAAGGAATTTTTTATGCTGAAATGAAGACAGAACAGCAAAAAATATTTTTACAATTGCTTAGTGTTTATATCAACCGTTACACAGAACATTTTGCTGATGATATGATGCATGAAATTGAAGATGCAGGATTGAACAATTTGCGGTTTGCATGGAGTGGTTCAAAAGAGCATGCTATTGGTAATCCTTATTATTATCGCATACAAGGACCAACATTGATCATTGAATTGGATAATACGCAGAACAATGCAAATCATGTGCACACGGTGATCCGCGATTTAAAACATGATTTTGGCGGTGACGAGTTATTACAACATTATAAACAATATCATCAAACTAAGGATTAAGCTCTTCTTCCTGCGTTTTTAGCGTTTGTGGTGATCAGTTAATTTTTCTTTCATTTTGCTGCGTAAAATTCCTGCAGTACAAGAGTGCGACGCAACGAAATCTCCATCCGTGTTTCAAAAGCCGGGCACATAAAAATTATTTTAGTAAAACATAATGTAACTCCACCATCAAATTTTCCTACATTTATTATGCTAACTATTTTGTTCATCTGAAAAATATCCGTTATGCCTATCGTAAAAGTTATTGAGATCATTGCATCTTCCGAAAAAGGTATTGATGACGCCATAAGAAACGCACTTGCCGAAGCATCAAAAACAATTCACAACATCGATTCAATCTATGTAAAAGATATTAAAGCGCATGTGCAAAATAACCAGATAACAACATTTGGCGTGATTTGTAAAGTTTCTTTCCGGCTTGATGAAAGCAAATAAATGTTTAAGGCTGTTGAAACGTCAACAGCCTTTTATATTCCCGGCAGCATTAACCTCTTTAGTTTTGAAACAATTCTTACGGCAACAATTATTACTACGCAACTGATGAGCGCAGCATTGTGTGTGGTATTAAGACTTTGCATAGCTACATAAATAATTCCTCCTGTTAAACTTGCTGTTGCATAAAGCTCACCGCGTTTTAAAAGATCCGGAACTGTATTGCTGAGAATATCTGCGATCATTCCTCCGAATGTGCCTGTGATCATTCCCATTATTACGGCATAAGTATTATTCAGGTCATGCAACAAACTCACTTGAATTCCGACGCCGGTAAACAAGCCAACACCGATTGCATCGGTGATAAAAATTATTCTTTTAAATCTTGTGAAGCTTTTGCTGATAAATGCAACTATAATTACTGCACTTACAACAAGAGATAAAGCGAAATAATCATTGATCCAGTTAACGGGTCTTGTGCCGATGAGCAAGTCTCTTGTAGTGCCGCCGCCGTAAGCAGTAACAAATGCGAGCACTGTTGCACCAAAAATATCCATGCGGTGTGCTTTTGCTTTAAGCGCACCTGTTATGGCGAATACAAAAATTCCCATATAAGAAATAACATCAAGCAGTTTCATAAGAAGAGATTAGTACATAAAAATAATAAAGCCCGTTAAGAATAACGGGCCGCAACCTAAACCAACTGCTTGTTATGAAAATTGAGAAAGTTACTTATACTGCTTCCGCATGCTCGTGTCCATACAGAGTAAAGTGTTTTGCATCATTTGCATAAGGAGAAATATAATGTCCATCCTTTTTAATCATACGTTCTCTTGCAAGTTGCCGCATGAACCTCTTTGCTTCGTTATGCTTATCTCTCACCGCTATCAGCAGGTCAGTAGATAATGTAATTCTGTGTTGCATAATATTTTTGTTTTTTGTTTTATTAATTTGTTTGATGATACAAAGTTGTATCAACAAGAAGCAGAAGTAAAGAGCAACATGTATAAACAAACTGTTTTGAAAGATGAATTGCGTAAAAGCAATAATGAGTTTTAAATCTTCTACATTTGACTGCAAAACTTCACACTATGTACAACACTTTGTTAACGGAACTCTCCAATAACATTTTTATCATCACTGTTAATCGTCCCGATAAATTAAATGCGCTTAACAAAACGGTAATGGAAGAATTGAGTGTTGCAATTGATGAAGTGTATAGCAACAATGAAATAAAGTCGGCGATCATAACAGGTGCAGGTCCAAAAAGTTTTGTTGCGGGTGCTGATATCAGTGAGTTTGTCGGGTTAAATGCAGAACAAGGAAAAGCATTGGCAAAAAAAGGGCAGAATATTTTTTTAAAAATTGAAAATGCATCAAAGCCGGTTGTTGCATGTGTAAATGGCTTTGCGTTAGGCGGAGGTTGTGAGTTGGCAATGAGTTGTCATTTCCGTATTGCAAGCGATAATGCAAAGTTTGGTCAGCCAGAAGTGAATCTTGGTATAATGCCCGGTTATGGCGGCACGCAGCGTTTAACGCAATTAATCGGAAAAGGAAGAGCACTCGAGTTGCTTATGAGTGGTAACATGATTGATGCAAATACAGCATTGCAATATGGTTTAGTTAATTATGTTGTTGCACAAGATGAGTTGTTGGATAAAGCAAAATCAATTCTTGCAGTTATCAACAGTAAAGCACCCATCGCAGTAGAAAATTGTATTACCGCGGCGAATGCTGTGTTTGATGAAACAAAAAATGGTTTTGAACTCGAAGTGGAATTGTTTAGTAAATGTTTTACAACAGATGACATGAAAGAAGGAACATCAGCGTTTCTTGAAAAAAGAAAACCAAATTTTGTGGGGAGATAATTTTTGTGTGACCGAGTTGCAGTGCGTGTGGCATCGTTCCTTGTGTCACTCACTTGTACTTTTTGAACAATGGTGAGCAAAGCCGAACCATCAGCGAGTCATCGCTTCAGTAAATTGTTTCCGATTACTTTATTCATTACTTCAGCTCTGTAATTTCTGCTTAAGGGAATTTCATAAGAACCGATAGAGATAATTTCATTGTCAAGATTCTCAATCTTTGAAAGTGAAACGATGTAAGATTTATGAACTCTAATAAATTTTTCAGCAGATAAATATTCTTCAAGACTTTTAAAAGTTAATTAACTAATATGCATTTTTGAACGCGTATAAATTTTTACATAGTTCTCTAATGCTTCTGCGTAAAGAACATCATCAAATAAAATTTTTTCAAACTTATTTCCACACTTGATAAAAAAATAATCAACTTGTTTTTTTTCTTGCGTCTGATTTTTTAAAGCGAGATATTCTTTCGCTTTTGTAACCGATTTAAAAAATCTTTCATAGGAAACAGGTTTCAATAAATAATCAATAATGTTCAGTTCGTAACCTTCAACAGCATATTCCGGATAAGCTGTGATAAAAATAAATAGAGCTTCGTTTGTTGCAGAACGCACAAAATCTATCCCGGTTATTCCCGGCATTTGAATGTCTGTGAAAATAAGATCGGCTTTATGTGTCTTTAGAAATTCAATCGCATCTTCAGCACTGCCCGCTTCATCAAGATAATGAAGATCTTGTGTTTGCTGAATATATTCTCTTATGCCTTGTCGTGCTAAAGGCTCATCATCAACAATAAAGCAATTTAATTTCATGACAGTGTGATTGATAGTTTCACTTCAAACGAATGATCTTGTTGATCAATCTGCAATAGATGTTTATCCGGGTAAAGTAATTCCAATCTTCTTTTTACATTCTTCAAGCCAATGCCTTCGTAGTTTTTATTTATGCTGTTATTTGAAGTATTATAAACAGTGCAGAGCATATTTCCATTTTCTTTCTTTACGTTCACTCTTACAATATTTGCCCGGTCATTAAAATTACTTAAATGCTTGAATGCATTTTCCACAAAAGGAATCAAAAGCAGTGGTGCAACTCTGGATGATTTTATTTTCTCATCATAGAAATAATTTATTTCGCAATTATTTTCCCGTCTTAATTTCTGAATCTCAATATAGTTGCCAATATACTCTAATTCCTTTTCCATGCTAATCGTTTCATTGTTGCACTCGTATAACTGATAACGCAACATTTCAGAAATTTTTTCCAATGTTTTTTTTGCCTCCACATTTTTCTGATCTATCTGCACGTATAAAGTGTTCAGCGAATTGAATAAAAAATGCGGATTGATCTGCGCCTTCAGATAATTGATCTCACTATTTAAATTTTCAATCTTTATTTTTTGAAGATAGTCGCGTTGAATAAACCATTCTTTGCTTAGTTCTAATCCCATTGTTATGCATACATAGAACAACGCAATAGAAAAATTATAATAAGCATTTTGTAGAAAACTTTTCTTTACGCCTTTAATAAGATGTTCGTTTAAATATGCATCATGTAAGCTTTTTGAACAGGCATAAAAGATCAACAGCAAGAAAACAAAACCAACAAAAGGCACATATTTTTTTGTTTGAAACAAACGGGGAATCAGCCACAGGATATTTGCGTAACAGATAAAAATCAGCAATGCATTTCTTATAAATATTTCGAGAAGAAATTGAGACCATCCACCTCTTTCGATGAGATCAATTCTGCTGTAAATAAAAAATACAATAGTGATGATCCAGAAGATCACATGCTCAAGCCTATACTTGTAAAATATTTTGCCGGCATTCATTTAACAAATGTAAAAGCACTATTTACAATTGGTACATATTTACATAAGATGCTGAAGCTGCATGACGAAAGGATGTTGAAAAAAAATTGAGGAGAAAATCGATTTTCTCCTCAATGAGAAATAAACTTTAATACGTTCACAGATTTATTTCTTCATCATCTCCACAAACTCGTCAAACAAATAACGGCTGTCATGCGGACCGGGTGTGCTTTCAGGATGATACTGTACACTGAATGCTGGTTTATTCTTTAAGCGAATGCCTTCAATGCTTTCGTCGTTGAGGTTGAGATGTGTTACCTCAATATTAGGATGATTGTACACTACATGCGGATCAACACCAAAACCGTGATTTTGTGTTGTTATCTCGCAACGACCAGTCACCAGATTTTTTACCGGATGATTTAATCCACGATGTCCGTGATGCATTTTGAAAGTAGGGATATCGTTAGCTAATGCGAGCAATTGATGACCAAGACAAATTCCGAATGTTGGCTTTTCTTCCTTGAGAATTTCCTTCATCGTTTCCACTGCGTAAGGCATAGCGGCAGGATCGCCGGGACCGTTTGAAATAAAATATCCGTCAGGATTAAACTCTTTCAATCTCTTTACTGAAGTAGTTGCAGGATGCACACGAACATACGCACCACGCTCAACAAGACAATTAAGAATATTGTATTTCACACCATAATCAAGCACCGCAACTTTCAACGGCGAATTTGGATCACCTAATTCGTATTCTTCTTTTGTGCTAACCACACTTGCAAGCTCAAGTCCAGCCATGTCGGGCACTTCAGCAAGTTTTACTTTTAAAGCATTTATATCCAGAGTTTCAGAAGAAATGATGCAGTTCATTGCGCCTCTTTCACGAATATGTGAAACGAGAGCTCGTGTATCAATACCTTCAATCGCAACAATATTATTCTTCTTGAGATACGAATCAAGACTATCTTCTGCCTGGTAGCGTGAAAATTTTTCTTCAAGATTTCTTCCGATCAATCCGCGAATTTTTACTGTTTTACTTTCCTGGTCAAGTTGATTTACGCCGTAGTTACCAATGTGCACATTGTTCATGATCAATATTTGTCCATAGTAACTTGGGTCAGTAAACACTTCCTGGTAGCCGGTCATGCCGGTGTTGAAACATATTTCACCACTCGCCGTTCCGATCATTCCAAACGCTCTTCCATTAAATACGTAACCGTCGGCTAACAATAAAACTGCAGGTTGTTGTGAATTTGGCATTTCTTAATTTCTATTATTTTCAGTTTGCAAAAAAAGAATATGATTTCTAAATCTTATTAAAAAGTTTGTCACAAATTTTATGCAGTAAAAGGTTCATAACAATCATAATTTCTTACACGCGATATTTTATCATCTTTAAATTCAATCACTACGCACAAATACGCTTTCAATTGCTGACCTTGCTTCAATGAACCGGCATCAATCTTCATCGTGCCGGTCCAAACACCTTCCGCAACCAGTTTATTTTCGTCTTCAGTAAAATCAAAGAATTCATATCGCTGTGCTGATAAAATTTGCTTTCCCATTTCAATTGATTTCATTCCTTTCGAAGCAATCCTCACCTGGCCGTTCTTTGTAACGAGATTAGGATACTCGTAAAATATTGCTTCAGAATGAAGAATGTTTTTATAAGCATTTTCATCTGTCACATAATTAGCAACATTATTTACAAAGCTGAGATAGGTTTTCACTTTTTCAGAAGGCGAGTAATTTTCCAAATCAATCGGCTTCCTGTCTGTTAAGTGATCTGACATAAATTATTTTTTTGCTGATCAGAATTACTTTGTACAAGAGTGCGACGCAACAGGCGATAAACAAGAATTACTACAGCTTGGTTCATAAAATTTCCGCACACAAAAAAGGCAAAACCGAAAAACGATTTTGCCTTTGATATTTTTGAAAACTTCATGGTTTACTCTGCCGGTTTTTCTTCGTTTGGAAGTAAATGCGACTCATCAGGTTCAGGAAGAGCTTTTTCAGGAGCCGGAGCTTCTGCAACAGGTTTCGCTGTTTCCTTCTTAGCACCACGACCGCGACGAGTTCTTTTTGCTGGTTCTGCTTTAGCAGCGCCCTTGCCGTAGATTTCGTTGAAGTCAACCAACTCGATCAATGCAAGCTCCGCATTATCCCCATGACGAATTCCAAGCTTGATGATCCTTGTATATCCACCCGGACGACCTGCAACTTTCGGAGCAACATTCGTGAACAATTCCTTTACGGCATTTTTATCTTTTAAATAGCTGAACACAACTCTGTGTTGGTGCATGATCTGTTCAGTGCCCTGACCTTTCTTTGTTTTTGTAATGAGCGGCTCAACAAAAGTGCGTAATGCTTTTGCTTTTGCAAGCGTTGTAACGATGCGTTTGTTTACGATAAGCTGGCTCCCCAAATTTGCCAGCAACGCATCTCTGTGTGCCTTTGTACGGCTGAGGTTATTGATTTTATCTCCGTGACGCATGACATACCCCCGGCCCCCTAAAGGGGAATTTTGAAGTTAATTAATAAAGAGCTAAAGACTCTTTTTATTATACTGTTTATACCGTGTCAAGGAATTATAAACAGCTTTGAAAACTATAAAGAACTTGTTTCTTGTAACTTGAAACCTGTAACTTGATCCTTGGCTTATCTATCCAAATCATCAAGACCAAGCTTGTTGAGATCCATACCGAAGTGCAAACCTCTTTCGCTTAATACTTGTTCGATTTCACTCAAACTCTTCTGACCGAAGTTTCTGAACTTCATCAGGTCTTCCTGTTCGTATTGAACCAGCTCGCTCAAAGAATTGATCTTCGCAGCTTTCAAACAGTTGAATGCACGCACTGAAAGATCAAGGTCTTCAAGAGGAGTCTTCAATACTTTACGCAATTGAAGCACTTGTTCGTCAACAACATCTTCTTTCTTATCTTCCTTACTGTCGAATGTGATGTTCTCATCAGTGATGATCATCAAATGCTGGATCAAAATGCGTGAAGCCTGTTTAACTGCTTCTTCAGGATTAATTGTTCCATCGGTTGAAACATCAAGCACTAATTTTTCATAGTCTGTTCTTTGTTCCACACGATAGTTTTCAATGGCATACTTCACATTTTTGATTGGAGTATGAATTGAATCCACCGGAATAGATCCGAACACAGCATCCTTCAATTTATTTTCTTCAGCAGGAATGTAACCACGACCGCGACCGATAGTGATTTCGATATCCATCCTTGCAGAAGGATCCATTGTACAAATAACAAGGTCAGGATTCATCACTTCAAAGCTGTGTGTTCCTTCGCTTATCATGCCGGCAGTAAATTCAGTTTTGCCTTTAATGCCAAGCAATACTTTTTCAGACGCAACATCATGATCAACCTTCTTTCTGAAACGCACTTGTTTCAGGTTAAGGATCATTTCAGTTACATCTTCGGTTACGCCTTTTACCGTTGCAAACTCGTGATCAACACCTTCAATCTTGATCCCGGTAATTGCGTAACCTTCTAAACTATTCAGTAACACACGGCGAAGCGCATTACCGATTGTCAACCCGTAGCCGGGTTCTAAAGGACGAAATTCAAATTGACCTTCAAAATCGGTTGCTTTCTGTAAAACGATTTTGTCTGGCTTTTGAAAGTTTAATATTGCCATATTAAAACTTGGTTTTTATTTTCTTTTTAAACAGCCTCGTTGTGAGACTAAATTTTTTTTCTTTCTATGAGCCCGACTGCATTGCTACTATTTAGCTTTTCTTGCGTCGCACTCTTGTACATTCTGTCTTCTACTCATCACAACCGCAAATCGCTCTTTTCTCACGATTCACGTCTCACGTTTCACGATTATTTAGAGTACAATTCGACGATCAGTTGTTCCTTAATATTTTCAGGAACACTTTCTCTTTCAGGATACGTAATGAATGTACCTTGTTTTTCTGTATCGTTCCAATCCAGCCAGTTGAACTTAGGATTCTTTCCGCGGATCGAACTTGTAAGAGAAGTATTTCCTGCACTCTTTTCTTTTAAACCGATGATGTCACCTGGTTTTAACTGGAAAGAAGGAATATTTACAACTTCGCCATTTACGGTAACATGTTTGTGACTTACCAATTGTCTTGCAGCCGGACGAGAAGGAGCGATTCCCAAACGATATACTGTGTTGTCCAAACGTGCTTCCAATAACTTAATAAGGCTTTCACCGGTTACGCCTTTCAAGCGTGAAGCTTCTTCAAACGTATTGCGGAACTGGCGTTCTAATACACCGTAAGTGTACTTTGCTTTTTGTTTTTCTTTTAACTGGAGAGCGTATTCGCCAAGGCTTTTCCGTTTGCGGGAAGCGCCATGCTGACCCGGAGGATTACTGTTTTTTGTGAGCCATTTGCCATTACCAAGAATCGGTTCGCCAAATATGCGGCTGATCTTGGTTTTAGGTCCATTGTAACGTGCCATAATTTATTTATTTGATTTTTTAGTGACGACATACAATCGGTAAAAATCTAAAATGAATTGTATGCCCTGTTTATAAAAATTTTGAGATTTTGGAATTTCGAAATTTTGAGATTCAATCTGCAAACCACAAAATCCCTAAATCACTAAATCAGCAATTAATTATACTCTACGTTTTTTCGGAGGACGACATCCGTTGTGAGGTAAAGGAGTAACGTCTTTAATCATTGTTACTTCAATACCGTACTGTGCTAATGCACGAATTGCGCCTTCACGTCCTGCGCCGGGACCTTTTACATATACATCCACTCTTTTCAAACCCGCATCCAGAGCCACTTTTGCAGCATCGCTTGCAGCCATCTGTGCAGCATAAGGTGTGTTCTTTTTAGAACCTTTGAAACCCATTTTACCAGCGGATGACCAACTGATAACCTGTCCCTGCTTGTTTGTAATGGAAACGATAAGATTGTTGAAAGTTGCGCTGATGTGGGCATCGCCGTAAACATCAACTTTTACGATTCTCTTTTTTGCTGCTGCTTTTGCGCTGACAGCTTGTTGTGCTTTTGCCATGATAATTTTTTGAGGTAATCTTTTCCGCTCTTACGGAACTTGTTTAAAATGAAAATCCCGATGTATCGGGACCGGTCAATTCTCCTTTCCCGAAGTATCGGGATTATCCAAATTGTGCCGGGTTTAAAAAGTAAATGGTGAGTACATTGCTGATATACTCACCACAAATATTTATTTCTTAGGTGCCTTCTTTTTACCGGCAACTGTTTTACGTTTACCTTTTCTTGTACGGCTGTTTGTACGTGTACGCTGACCACGAACCGGCAAGCCCTTACGATGACGAAGACCACGGTAACAAGCGATATCAAGCAAACGCTTGATACTTGTTTGAACTTCACTGCGTAACTGACCTTCTACCTTAAATTCGTTAGTGATGATGTTACGGATTGCTGCTTGTTCAGCATCGTCCCAATCATTCACTTTTTTATCATAGCTAATCTCAGCTTTATCAAGAATATATTGTGCTGTAGAACGACCTATACCAAAAATATAAGTAAGACCAATTTCTCCTCTTTTATTTTTTGGTAAGTCTATACCGGCAATACGAGCCATATTTTTTATTTACAATTTTGTGATTTCTGATTTACGATTTTTCAACCTGTAACCTGAAACTTGCAACATGCAACTTTCTTACCCCTGTCTTTGCTTAAAGCGAGGATTCTTTTTGTTAATAATATAAAGCTTGCCTTTTCTGCGAACGATCTTGCAGTCGGCGCTACGTTTCTTTACTGATGCTCTTACTTTCATGATCTTAAATTTTTCTTGATGCTCGCTCAAGGCTCGCTGCTCAAAGCTTATAAATTATTATTTATATCTGAATATTATTCTGCCTCTGGATAAATCGTAAGGACTCATTTCAACCCCTACTTTATCGCCCGGCAAAATCCTTATGTAATTCATCCGCATCTTACCGGAGATGGTAGCCAATATTTCGTGACCGTTTTGCAACTTAACTTTAAACATAGCGTTGCTCAAAGCTTCCACAATTGTACCATCTTGTTTAATCAGCGGCTGTTTCGACATAATTTTTTTGGGAGCGCAAAGATAGAAGTTTGATATTTAAATATGAAAATTTTAGCAAAATTTTTCCACCGTGGTGGAAAGCGCAGAATTATCAAACTGTTCGGAATAAAATTTATTACAAAATTTCTGCGCAAAAGTAAGTTTGTTACGCCACTTTTAATTTAAGCAATTTGCTAAAAAATTTCTTTCAAAACATCCGTTAGTATGTTTAGAAACTGTTTAAAATGATTTTGGAAGAATATGTATCGAATGTAGATGATAATGATTGGAAGGATGAATGCAAATAAAATCATGGCAAATCTTGATAATCCATTCAATCTGCGTTCCATTCTGTTATTCATATAAGTTCAGAATGTTGCAGTGAGTGATCCTTTGGCAAACTTAGGATAAACTGTTACATTCAGTTCAATTGGAAGCGGAACTTTGAACTGAGCGTAGCAACAGGCGATGCCATTAGCACTGAAGTTTGTCACTAAAAAATAATCACGCAAAAAATCTTTTGCAGAGTGAAATGAATGAACATTTATAAATCATAAACCTATATTTTTGCGGTGCTTTTAAAAAAGCGAATTAATATATGCGACAAATTGCTTTTCGTGAGGCTTTGCGTGAAGCCATGAATGAGGAGATGAGAAGAGATGACAGGGTTTTTTTAATGGGTGAAGAAGTTGCTGAATATAACGGTGCGTACAAAGTAAGCCAGGGAATGCTTGCCGAATTTGGACCTCGCCGCGTGATTGATACACCAATTTCTGAACTTGGTTTTGCAGGTATTGGTGTAGGCGCTGCCCAGGATGGTTTGCGACCTATCGTTGAATTTATGACATGGAACTTTGCAGTGCTTGCGATGGACCCAATTTTAAATACTGCTTCTAAAATGCTTGCAATGAGTGGCGGTCAAATCGGTTGTCCGATTGTATTTCGCGGTCCTAACGGAAGTGCAGGTCAGTTGGGAGCTCAGCATTCTACAGCATTTGAAAGTTATTATGCAAATATTCCGGGCTTAAAAGTAGTTTCTCCTTCTAACGGCTATGATGCAAAAGGTTTGTTGAAACAGTCAATACGTTATGAAGAAGATCCTATAATATTCATGGAGAGTGAAGTGATGTATGGCGATAAAGGCGAAGTGCCCGAAGAAGAATATTACATTCCACTTGGTGTAGCTGATGTAAAAAAACAAGGTCGTGATGTAACGATCGTTTCATTTAATAAAATGATGAAGGTTGCACTTGGTGCTGCCGCTGAATTAGAGAAAGAAGGCGTAAATGCAGAAGTGATTGATCTTAGAACAATTCGTCCGCTTGATTGGATGACTGTTTTGGAAAGCGTGAAGAAAACAAATCGCTTGGTGATTGTGGAAGAGCAATGGCCGATGTGTTCGGTTTCTTCAGAACTTGCTTACCGCATTCAAAAAGAAGGTTTCGATTATCTTGATGCACCTGTTCGTCGCATTACAAGCGCAGATGCCCCGATGCATTATGCGCCAAATCTTGCTGCTGCTTACATTCCTGATGTTCCGGGAACGGTTAAGCTTGCGAAAGAGGTGATGTACATGAAGAAGTAAATGCCCCCTTCCCTTAAAGGGGAGAAATATAATTGTTTACCCAATGTAATTTTTACAACATTTGCATTGGGTTTTTTATTTTATTTTTTATGATTCCAACTTTTGCGTCTTATGGCATCACCTGTTGCGTCGCACTCTTATGCTTTTGTTTTTTATGGCAACAAGCTACGAGGCTACATATTCT
>Ga0207706_10001296_pt1 | contig 25196 bp, 19 predicted proteins | sample KBSC53metaG_FD_184318 | JGI IMG/M metagenome (GOLD analysis project Ga0207706, IMG submission 184318) | Corn rhizosphere microbial communities from Kellogg Biological Station, Michigan, USA - KBS C5-3 metaG (SPAdes) (version 2) | ecosystem: Host-associated > Plants > Roots > Rhizosphere > Soil ... | reverse complement strand
ACACCTTCTTCAAGGCGATGGGGCTGCAAACCGGCTCCTCGCTGGTGGAGGACGACCGGCTGGAGATGGCGAAGGGGCTGCTGGACGGCTCCGGCGACCGCCTGTCGCTCCCTGTCGACTTGGTCGTGACCGACAGGCTGGAGGCGGGGGCGCGGACCCAGGCCGTCTCGCGCGAGGCGATCCCGGCGGACCGCTCGGCGGCCGACATCGGGCCGCGGACGATCGAGGCCTTCCGCGGCGAGCTGGCGGGGGCCAGGACGGTGCTGTGGAACGGGCCGATGGGGGTGTTCGAGGTCCCCGAGTTCGCCGCCGGCACCCGCGGTGTCGCGGAAGCCGTGGCCGCCGCGACCGACGGCGGCGCGACCACGATCATCGGCGGCGGCGACAGCGCGGCGGCGGTGAGCGAGATGGGGCTGGAGAGCCGGATGAGCCACGTCTCCACCGGCGGCGGCGCCTCGCTCGAGTTCCTCGAGGGGAAGGAGCTTCCCGGCGTGGCCGCGCTCAGCGAGCGGGGTCAGCCGTGAGCGCGCCGATCCGGCCGGTGCTGGCCGGCAACTGGAAGATGAACCACGGGCCCGCCGAAACCGCCCGCTTCTTCGGCGAGTTCCTGGCCGTCTGGCAGCCGCGCGACGACCGCAGCGTGGTCTTCTTCCCCCCCGCCCTCTCCTTCGCCGCCGCGCGCGAGGCGACCCGGGGGCGGCCGGACATCCTCCTGGGCGTGCAGAACGTGTACTGGGAGGCGGGCGGCGCCTTCACCGGCGAGACCTCGGCGGGGATGGCGGCGGACGCGGGGGCCTCGCTCGTCCTGATCGGCCACAGCGAGCGCCGCTGGGTGTTCGGCGAGACGACGGAGCAGACGGTGCGGAAGGTGCGCGCCGTGCTGGACGCGGGCCTGGTCCCCGTGCTCTGCGTGGGCGAGAAGATCGAGGAGCGGCGCGCGGGCCGCGAGCAGCCGGTGGTGCAGGCGCAGCTGGCGCCGGTGATCGACACGGTGTCGCGGGACGAGGCGCGCTCGCTGGTGGTGGCCTACGAGCCGGTGTGGGCGATCGGCACCGGCGTGAACGCCACGCCGGGCGACGCCGGGGCGATGCACCGCTTCATCCGCCGCACGCTGGCCGAGCACTACGGCCACGAGACGGGCGGCGCCATCCCCATCCTCTACGGCGGGAGCGTGAAGGCCGACAACGCGGCCGAGCTCCTGTCCGTCGGCGACGTGGACGGGGTGCTGGTGGGCGGCGCCAGCCTGGACCCGCACGGCTTCGCCAGGATCTGCGCGGCGGGGTGACCGGCCCCGCCGCGGCTTCCGCTTCGTGACGGTCTGGTGTCATCTTTAGATGGAAACCGATTGCCTCGCCGGCAGCTCTCCTTTCATCACCCGCTCCTCGTTCCACGCCCATGCCCTCCACTGACGCCAGGCAGGCGCCCGGCCTCACGCCGCTGGTGCGCGACGCCGCCCAGGGGCGCCTCCCCGAGTGGACGCAGGCCAAGCCCAGCCGGCGCGAGCACATGGGCCGCGTGGCCGCGCTGATGCGCGCGTGGGCGCGGGAGCTGGGCCTGCCGGCGGACGAGGTGGCGCGCTGGGCCGCCGCCGGCTGGCTGCACGACACCTTGCGCGACGCCGACCCCGGCGAGCTGCGGCCCCAGGTGCCCGCGGAGTACCGCGAGCTGCCCGGAAAGCTGCTGCACGGCCCCGCCGCCGCCGAGCGGCTGCAGGGCCAGGCCGACGACGAGGTGGTGGGCGCCGTGCGCTGCCACACGGTGGGCTCGCCGAAGTTCGGCACGCTGGGGCGGGCGCTGTACCTGGCCGACTTCCTGGAGCCCGGCCGCACCTTCAGCCCCGAGTGGAGCGAGAGCCTGCGGCGGCGGATGCCGCACGAGATGGACGCCGTGCTGCGCGAGGTGGTGGAGGCGCGCATCGGCCACGTGTTGAGGAACAGCGGCACCGTGCACCCCGAGACGCGAGCGTTCCATGCCCAGGTCCAGGCCGAAGCGCGCTAGCCCGCCGTCCCGCGGCAAGGGCGGGGGCGGGAAGGGCGCCGGCGGCCGGCTGCAGACGCTGGCGCTGTTCGTGACCATCGCCGCGGTGGGCGCGCTGCTGGCGTCGCTGGGCTACGGCGTGTGGCAGCACTTCCATCCCCCCGCCGCCCGCGCGGCCCACGCTCCCGCCGCCGCCGATCCCGCGCGTCCGCAGCCGCCCAGCGGCCGGGTGCGGGTGGAGGTGCTGAACGCCACCGCCACCCGCGGCCTGGCGCGCACGGCCACCGACGTGCTGCGCGACCGCGGCTTCGACGTGGTGCAGACCGGCAATGCACGAGGATTCAGTCAGGACACGTCGGTGGTGCTCGACCGCGTCGGCAACCTGCAGATGGCCCAGCAGGTCGCCGCCGCCCTCGGCATCCCCCGCGTCGAGACCCGCCGCGACACCACGCTCGTCCTCGACGTGACCGTGGTGCTGGGGAAAGACTGGCGGGCGCCGGCTCAACCGTGAGACAGAGATCATAGCGGCGGCTGAGTTCCTGAACCGCGGGTGACCCTTTGCGGTTGCGGTTCAGAGAATCTCCCCACTTTCCAAGCCCGCCCCATCGCTCGATACTTACGCGTCCATCCCACCGCACCTCCGTACCCCCGCACCTCCGCACCCGAACCGTGCGCATCCTGGTGGTTGAAGACGACCCCGCCCTGCTGGAGGTGCTGGGCTCGGGGTTCCGCGAGCACCGCATCGAGGTGGTCACCGCGCGCACCTTCCACGAGGGGCGCGAGAAGGCGGCGCTGGGCACCTACGCGGTGATCATCCTGGACATCGGCCTCCCCGGCGGCAGCGGGATCGACCTGTGCAAGCGCATCCGCCAGAACGGGATCGGCACCCCCGTGCTGATGCTGACCGCCCGCGACGCCGTGGACGACCGCGTGCTGGGCCTCGAATCCGGCGCGGACGACTATCTCACCAAGCCCTTCGCCTTCCGCGAGCTGCTGGCGCGGGTGCAGGCGCTGGCCCGCCGCCCGCCGCAGATCGCCCCCGACCGGCGCAGCGTGGCCGACCTGGAGGTGGACCTGCGCACCCGCGAGGTGCGCCGCGCCGGCCGCCCGATCGAGCTGACCGCCAAGGAGTTCGAGCTGCTGGAGTTCTTCGTGCGCCACCAGGGCGCCGTGGTGGACCGCGCCGCCATCACCGGCGCCGTGTGGGACGACAACCACGACCCCTTCACCAACGTCCTCGAGGTGCTGGTCCGCCGGCTGCGCCGCAAGATCGACGACGACTACGAGCCCAAGCTGATCCACACCGTGCGCGGCGCCGGCTACCGCTTCGGCGCGCAGGGCTGATGGACCGCTCCCTGGTCCGCCTGCGCCACCGGCTCACCGCGTACTACGTGGTCAGCTTCGCGGCGATCCTCGTCGTGGTGGGCGGGGGGATGTACTGGGTGACGGCGCGCGAGGTGGAGCAGCAGCTGGTGCGCACCCTGCACGCCGCCGCGGGCGACGTGGTGCGCGCCGCGCAGGTGATCGAGGCCGAGGGCGTCCCCAGCCACGAGGCCGCGATGGCGGCGGTGGAGGAGATGGAGGTGCCCGGGAGCTCGCTCTACCTGTTCGACGCCCGCGGCCGCCCCGTGACCCCGCAGACGGTGGACGTGGAGGTGCGCTCGGCGGCCGTGGCGGCACTGCGGCGCGGCGTGGTGGACGCCGGCTACCGCGCGGCGGGGGGCGAGTGGCGGGTGCACGCGCGGCGCTTCGCGCTGCGCGGCGGGCGCACCTACGTGGCGGCGGCGGTGTCGGACCTGGGGCAGATCGAGGCGCAGTCGCTGCGGCTGATCGAGACCTTCGTGGCGGGGGCGTTCCTGGCGCTGGTGCTGGTGGCGCTGCTGGGGCACCGCCTGGCCCTCCTTTCCGTGGGCCCGGTGGAAAAGACGCTGGAGCAGATGCGCCGCTTCCTGGCCGACGCCGCGCACGAGCTGCGCACGCCGATCTCGGTGCTGCGCGGCCGCGCCGAGGTGGCGCTGCAGCGCGAGCGCGACCCGGGCGAGTACCGCGCCGCGCTGGAGGTGGTGGGCCGCGAGGCCGAGGCGATGGGGCACATCGTGGACGACCTGCTCACGCTCGCCCGGGTGGAGAGCGGCGTGCGCCCCGTGGCCCACGAGCCGCTGTACCTGGACGACCTGGTGAGCGACGTGGTGGCCAGCGCCGGGGTGCTGGCCGAGAGCCGCGGCGTGCGGCTTTCCGTGGGCGAGTTCGACGAGACCCCCGCCCGCGGCGACGCCGCCCTGCTGCGCCAGCTGCTGATGATCGTGCTGCAGAACGCGGTGAAGTACACCCCACGGGGCGGCGAGGTGCGCGTGGACGTGCACCGCCCCGGCGGCGTGCCCACGGTGATGGTGCACGACACCGGCGTGGGCATCGCCCCCGACGAGCTGCCGCACGTGTTCGAGCGCTTCTACCGCGGCGAAAGCGCGCGCGCGATCGCCGAGGGGGCGGGGCTGGGGCTGCCGGTGGCCCGCCGCATCGCGCAGGAGCACGGCGCCCGCATCGCCTTCGACTCGCAGCCGGGCCGCGGCACCCGCGTCACCCTCACCTTCCCCGCCTCCGTCCACGCTGGGCGCTGATCCTCCCGCGGCAGGCGTCCTTACTCGCGTCCGCGACGATGCTCGTATCCGTGCACAGAGGTTCGCCCGCGCCGGGGCCGGTAGTCCGCGCAGGCGGACTTCGTGTGGTCGTTGCTGCGATTTCAATCGCCCTGCTCCCCTGTTCCGACCCCTGCTTCCTCCTCGCGTCCTGCCCCGCGACGCACTGCAGATTGTCTTCGAGATGTGGCTTAATCTTCGAATAATCATTCTCCCGGCCCTGTAATCTTCCTGACAGCTTGCCCGTGTAACTTCTCACGCAAGCACGGCGACGACGGTGTCGCGCGGTGCATGGGTGAGAAGCAGAACGTGCCGCGGAGCTGCAAGGCCGAGCGGTACGGCGGGGGGCCGGGGGGTGGGCCCCGGTTCCCCCGCAACAGTGGAAGCCGTGGCGGCGCAAGCCGTTGCGGCCCCGGGTGAGGGGGCTGGGGGGTGGGCCCCGGTTCCCCTCATCCACCCGGAACACAGCCGCGGAGCCTCACGGCAACGCGGCCCTGGCGAGGAGGATCGGCGGGTGGGCGCCGATCCTCCTCGCCGCTTTTTGTATTCCGTCGTCGCGCGGCCCGGGCACGGCGGCGGGGCGGAGTGTCACACCAGATCCGGAAATTCGGGTTCTTCGTCAATTCAGTTGCAACCTGATCGCACCGGAGCTCGTCGACGAGTGGCTGCAGGCTCGGAATGCGCTGAGTATCGAAAGTTTCGCAGAACACCCTCTTCCGTCGGTCACCCGTGCTCTCGCGCCTGAAGGCTACGTACACTGCGTCATCAGGGGGAATCGAGCCCTCCCGATCCTCCGTGCGTCTCCGCGGCCTTCGTGGATACGGCGAAGGATTGTGCTCCAGCCATCGATGCGCGGGACGTGCACGATGACCGGACTCGCCTCGTGATCACTGATCGATCCGTTGAGACAGCTGGCCTTCCGTGAGTGGCCGCAGGGCCGAGAGGGGGTCTCTCCCCCAAAATTTCAATACTCAGCGCGAGCGCCACCTGCAGCCACTCGTCGGCGGGATCGGTGCGAGCGAGCAGGAGACCTGCTGCAACCCAATCCGCGAGGAACCGAAATTCAGTTGCCATACGGGCTCAGCTGATGGGTCACGCGGAGAAACGGAGAAGACCGGAGGAACGAAGGAACGGAGGAACGGCGATGACCGTTGCACTCCGTTTCTCCGTGTGACCGCCGTTATCCAGCAGTGTGGATGCGACAGCTGCATTTCCGGATCTGGTGTCAGACGCCGAGGTCGTGCAGGCGCCGCGGCCCCAGCACCGAGAGGCGGTGGAGGAACGCGCCGATTCCCGACGAGCCGTACGCGAAGTCGGTGCTGAACCTCACCAGGTATCGCCCGGGAAACGCGAGCCCCTGCGGCATCTCGACGCGGTACAGGAGCGTCCGCTCGGCGCACTGCTTCGCGCGCTCCAGGTACTTCGCCTCGCCCGTGCACAGGAACATGTCCAGCACGAACTCGCCGATCGAAGTCATCCCGCGGAAGGAGTGCGGGCTGGCGGAAAGGAAGGTCTCCGTCCCGCGCTCCGCCTCGCGGGCCAGGTCGAGGTAGCGCTCCTCGCGCAGCTCGCGGTAGAAGCGGATCAGGGTGGTGCCCACGCCCGACGTACCCTCCATCCAGTACGGTGCCGTCCCGACGTCGTCGGGGGTGCTCCCCCAGCGCAGCTCGCCACCGCGCCTGCGGCCGTGCGATACATCGAAGTCGACCCCGCCACGCGCCAGCTCCAGGTACTCCTCGTCCCCCGTTTCGCGGAACAGGTAGAGCAGGAACAGCGCGACCCCGCTCGCCCCGTAGGCGAAGCCCAGGCGGATGCGGTCCTGCCCGTCCTTCCAGAACACGCCGGCGTCGCTGCGCTCGGCGGTGCGCGCCAGGTGCCGCCCCGCCAGGATCGCCGTATCCAGGTACCGCGGGTCGCCCGTGCGCCTGTGGATCGCCAGCGCGCCCAACCCCCAACCGGCGGCCCCCTGGTACACGCTGGGATCGCCATGACTCAGCTCCGAGTGGCGCACCAGTTCCATCCACTCCGCGGCGCGATCCGGGTGCCCCAGCTCGGCGAAGGCGTAGGCGATGCCCGCCGCGCCCACCCAGAGTCCGGGCGGGTACTCGCCGCGGTCCACCGGCCGCGCCAGCATCCACTCCTCGGCCCCGTCGGGAAGGGAACCGAGCACGTCCTTCAGGAACAGCGCGTTGCCGCACGCGCCGTAGGCCAGGCCGAGCGGGTTGGTCAGGTAGAGTTGCGGGTCCGACGGCCACAGCCGGTCGGAGCGCGTCGGGTCGGTGGTGAAGGCCACGAAACGCGCGGTGTCGCGCGCCGCCCGGTGGATCCGTTCGGCGCCGGGGAACGCGGGGCGCACCCTTACCCGGGGAGTGGCCAGCAGGGTCACGCCGCTGGATTCCATGACTCGATCACTCCTTTGGCTTCGTCGGCGCGGCATTCCATCAGCAGCTCGATGATGCGGCGCACCTGGGGGGGAAGCCCGGCTTCGGCGAACGCGCCGAGAAAGCGCTCGCCCGCGGCGGGCTCGAAGTCGAACATCGTCTGGACCGGCAGGAGCAGGTTGAAGAGGATCCTTCCGACGGCGAAGTAGTCGTCCGCGGGGTCCAGCGTGGCGGCATGGGCCTGGGCCCGGCGGAAGCCCTGCGTGAACCACTGGGTGGAGAACTCCTCGAGCTCGTCTGGCTGGTCTTCGATGCGCGCGCTCTCGAAGTCGATCAGCCGCAACTCCAGCGTGTCGGGATTGATCAGCACGTTGTTGGGCGAGAGGTCGCCCAGCACGACGCCCACCCGGTGCACCGCCTCCACCGCGTCGATCAACTGCAGGGCCACGGTGCGCAGCAACACGGAGAACTGCGACACGCGCTCGGGGACGTGCATGTACGGAATCAGGATGATGTCGTCGCGGGCACGGTACTGCGCCAGCGGCTCGCCCTCCACGAATCCGATCACCAGGAAGGTGTGCTCCCACTCGTGGAACAGCTCCACCACGTCCGGTACCCAGGAGAGGTGCTGGAGCCGCCGCAGCACGTTGTGCTCGCGGTGAAGCACCTTCACGGCATTCACCGCGAACTCGCGGCCCACCCACGCGTCGATGTGCGGACGCGCCTCCTTGATCACCACCATCTGCCCGGTGGCCGTGTCGACCGCGCGGTAGACGCCGCCGCTGTTCGAGAACGCGAGCGCTTCCTGTACGTCGTAGCGGTCGTGCAGCAGCCCGCCTTCCTCGGCCGCCGCGGAAGACGGCGCCAGCGGGTCGCGGACCCAGTCGGGGAGCTGGAAGTACGGGAGGCGCTCGTCCGGGACGAACTCGCCCCCCGGCCCGGCGATCACGGTGGAGTGGCGCCCGTCGACCAGCACGGTCCGGATGCTGCGGAACCCGCCGTAGCGGTAGAAAACGGACCTGCTGTCGCGGTAGCGCTGGTCGGAGAGAATGTAGGGCCCCTCGAGGTCGCTGGTCGCCCGGTGGATCGCCTCGATCAACTCCTGGAAGGCGGCCTGGGTGCGCGGATAGATGGTCATGAACTTGGCCCCCGAGCCCCGCCCCGCGCGCTTGGAGTTGAGGAACCGCAGGAGGAGCGGGTCGGCCGCCACCTTGAACGAGGTTTCCGCGCGCACGCATTCCGGGATCACCCGGCGCATGGTCTCGGCCGCGTTCCGCGTCTGCGTGGACACGTGGATCTTGAAGCCCTGGTCCGGCATCGACGCCGCCGGCGGGTGCGCGCTCAGCCACACGTCGAAGCGACCGACCCGCCAGTCCCGCGGGATCAGCTCCTTCAGGAGGTCCGGGTACTCGGCCGAGACCGGGAAGCAGGAGAGCGGCTCGAAAAAATGGCGGTCAGTGAACGTGAAGCCTGCAAGGTCTTCCATGGGCTCAGCCTGTGGTCAGGGTCCCGCCGTGGTTGGGCTTTCCGGGGCCGCCGGTGCCCGGAGACGCACGCCCCTCCCCCCGCAGGGTTTCCCCTGCCGAGGGGAGGGGTCCAGCCTTGCACGATCCGGCAGCGTCAGATCATGGCGGTGGTGCCGCCGCACCCTACGCTGCAGTTGCTGTTGCCGCCGCCGCCCACCGTGGGCAGGTCCAGGGTTCCGCTGGTGCAGTTCACGCTGCTGGTGCTGTTCAGAAGGGCCTCGGCACTGGCCGCGGGCAGCTTCTGGAGAGCGAGGACTCGGTTCATCGGAACCTCCCACCAAGGGGTTTGAAAGGCGCAGCCTTTTTGCTGCATCGCGCAAGGTATGGCGGGATCAGGTAGTAGTCAATAAACATGTGATGCGCCTGCCGGGCACAATCTCTGAAAACATTTGTTTATATGGCGGATTTGCTTGTATTCGTGTGATGATCGCCCAGGGGGACTTTTTGAAAGACACGTCGTTTCGTGAACGCTCATTAGTGGTGCAAACAATTGGCGCGAGAGAGGACGGGGATGGGTGAGGAGCGGTTCGACGTCGCGATCATCGGCGGCGGGGTGGCGGGGCTGGCGGCGGCGGGCGAGTTGGCGGCGCACGGCGCGGGTGTCGTTCTGCTGGAGGCGCGCGGGCGGCTGGGCGGCCGCGTGCACACGCTGTACGATCCCGCCCACCCGCTGCCCGTGGAGCTGGGCGCCGAGTTCGTGGACCTGCCCGGGCCGGCGTTCGACGCGATCCGGGCGATGGGCGGCGCGGCGTACCGCAGCACCGGCGGGCTGTGGGAGGTGGCGGACGGCGTGGCCCGGTGCCTGGACTTCGACGGCTCGGTGCAGCGCATCCTGGACCGGCTCGACCCTCCCCCGGCGCGCGACGAGCCGTTCTCCGCGTGGCTGGACGAGCACTGCACCGACCGGGATGCGCACGGCCGCTGGCTGGTGGAGCGCTACGTGGAGGGCTTCCACGCGGCGGAGCTGGACCGCGTGGGCGTGCAATGGCTGGCCGAGACGATCGGCGGCACGGGCGGCGGCGGGGGCGAGGTGCGCTGGCACCCGCTGGGCGGCTTCGGGCTGGCGGTGCGCGGGCTGGCGGCGGCGCTCGGCGGCCGCTGCGACGTCCGCCTGGGATCGGCCGTCGAGCGCGTGGAGTGGCGCCGCGGCCACGCCGAACTGCACGCCCGCTCGCGCTTCGGGGCCGAGCTGGAGCCGGTGCGCGCGGGCCGCGTGCTGGTGACGGTGCCGCTGGCCGTGCTGCAGGCGACGAGCGGCGCGGGCGCCATCCGCTTCACCCCGGAGCTGGGTGACAAGCGCGGCGCGATCGCTCGGCTGGCGATGGGCGTGGTGGTGAAGATCGTCTTCCGCTTCGCCTCGCCCTTCTGGGACGAGGTGCTGGAGTGGCGGGGGGACGACGGCGGGTTGGCCGAGCACAAGATGCTCATGGCCGACGCCGGCTTCAACGCGTGGTGGACGCCGAGCCCCGTGTGTGCGCCGGTGCTGACCGCGTGGGCGGGCGGCGGCGCGGCGCGGCGCCTGCTGGAACGCGGCGGCGACCCGGCCGATCACGCCGTGGAGTCGCTCGCGCGGATGCTGGACGTCCCCCGCGGCCGGGTGGAGGCCCAGGTGGTGGACTGGCGCCGCCACGACTGGCACGCCGACCCGTTCACCCGCGGCGCCTACACCTACGTCCCCGCCGGCGCGCTCGACGCGCAGGCCGCGCTGGGAACGCCGGTGGACGGCACCCTCTTCTTCGCCGGCGAGGCGACGGCCGAGGACGGCTGGAACGGCACCGTGGACGGCGCCATCCGCTCCGGCCACCGCGCCGCGGGGGAGATCCTGCGGTCGCTGCGGTGATCCAGGGATCGCCGCTGGCCGCAGTCGTCCGGCGGCGTCACGGGGAGCCGGGCCGGCAACGCGTCCGTCGGGGAGTTTGCCAGTGAACTCGCGGCTACAACGGCACGCAGTCCGCCTTCGCGGACTTCAACGGCCCCGCTTCGGCGCTCGAGAAAATCTGGTCGCAAACCTCGAAGTAGCCGCGAGCGAAGCGAGCCCGGGTCCCTCTCCCAGGCTGTTTTGGGAGAGGGACAGGCGCCCTCGGGCGCCAGGGTGAGGGCCCCCGCGGCGCCGCGTCGAGCCCCGGATCGGCCGAACCCATCTGCCCGTATTATGAACCCCGCGTCCGAATCCGAAACCGAATCCCGACCCGATCCCGTCCTCGCCCGCCTCCTCGCCTGGGCGCAGACGCAGGAGAGCGTGCGCGCGGTGGTGCTCACCAGCACGCGCGCGGTGCCGGGCGGGCGCGTGGGCGAGTTCTCGGATTGGGACGTGGTGCTCTACCTGGCCGATCCGGCGCCGTTCGCCGCGTCGCCCGACTGGTTCGCCCAGGCGTACGGGCCGGTGCTGGTGTGGTGGGGCGACGAGCACGAGTGGCGCGGCTTCCGGCACTCCATGCGGCTGGTGATCTACCGCGACGGCACCAAGGTCGACTTCACCCTGGCGCCCGCGGACGAGCTGGCCGAGATGGTGGCCTCGGGCGTCCTCCCCGGCGCGCTGGACGTGGGGTACCGCGTGCTGCTGGACCGCGACGCCCGCACCATCGCCCTGCCGCCGCCCACCTTCACCGCGCACGTGCCGCCCAGGCCCACGGCAAACGAGTACCGGGCGGTGGTGGACGAGTTCTGGTTCGAGAGCACCTACGTGGCGAAGAACCTGCGGCGGCGCGAGCTGTTCCCGGCGCGCTACAGCCTGGACTGCGTGATGCGCCGCCACCTGGTGCGCATGCTGGAGTGGCGCGTGGAGACGGAGCGCGGCTGGTCGTACGCCCCCGGTGACCTGGGCCGGCGGATGCGCCAGGTGGTGGACGAGCGGAGCTGGCGCGAGGTGGAGGCGACGTTCGCCGGCGCGTCGGCGGAGGAGGGGTGGAGCGCGCTTTTCGCGATGCTGGCCCTGTTCCGCCGGGTGGCGCGCGAGGTGGCGGAAGCGCTCGGCCACAGCTATCCACAGGAGCTGGACGACACCATGACGGGGCACCTGGAGCGGGTGCGCGGCGGGGACGCCGATGCCTGAACCAAAGGGCGGGGGGATGATGGAGGAGAGGTTCGAGGGGGCGGACGAGTTCGTGGTCTTCGCCGGCACCGCCAACCCCGCGCTGGCGGACGCGGTGGCGCGCGAGCTGGGGATCACGCTGGCGCAGAGCCGGGTGGAGCGCTTCCCCGACGGCGAGCTGTCGGTGCGGCTGCTGGAGTCGGTGCGGCGCAAGGAGGTCTATCTCATCCAGCCCACCGCGCCGCCGGTGAACGACCGGCTGATGGAGCTGCTCGCGTTCGCCGACGGCTGCCGGCGCTCGGCGGCGGCGCGGGTGACGGCGGTGGTCCCGTACTTCGGCTACGCGCGCGCCGACCGCCGCAACCGCCGCCGCGAGCCGATCACCGCCAGCATGGTGGCCGGGCTGATACAGTCCGTGGGCATCGACCACGTGCTGACCGTGGACCTGCACTCGCCGCAGATCGAGGGCTTCTTCCAGGTCCCCGTCGACAGCTTGAGCGCCGTGGCGCCCGTCTGCGACGCGCTGGCGGGCACCCTGCCGCCGGACCTGACCGTCGTCTCGCCCGACGCGGGGCGGGTGAAGACGGCCAGCGAGTTCGCCGAGCGGCTGCGCGCGCCGCTGGCCATCATCATGAAGCGGCGCGAGAGCGGCACCCGCACCGAGGTCACCCACCTGGTGGGCGACGTGCGCGGCCGCGCCTGCCTGATCGTGGACGACATGATCAGCACCGGCGGCACGCTGGTCTCCAGCATCCACGCCCTGCGCGAGGCCGGCGCCCGCGAGTTCCAGATCGCCGCCACGCACGGCCTGCTGGTCGGCGACGCCTGCGCCCGCCTGCGGGACGCCGGCGTCACCCGCGTCGTCGTCACCGACACGGTGGACGTGCCCGAGCGGCAGTGGAGCGCGCTGCACGTGGTCTCCCTGGCCCCGCTGCTGGCCGAGGCGATCCGCCGCATGATCCGCCGCGAGTCCGTCTCCGAGATGGGGTGAGGAAAGGGGCGCGGAATGCGGACACGACCAAGCCGGCGCGCTGGAGTCCAGCGTGCCGGCTTGGTGTTGCGCACCGCCCGCGGAAGGGGTCCGGATTACCGGGGCGGTGCGGACGCGGTCACGGCACCATCATTGTACGGGCAGACTCTCATCGAACTGTACGCTCATGAATGGTGGTCTCTCATCAAAGGGGTCGGGCCGTGCCCCGCCGTGGATCAGGCCGCGCCCGCCGCCTGCAGCGCCGCGACCGCGGGCTTCGTCTGCTCGGCCAGCGCGATCAGCTTGTGGCGCAGCGCCCCGTCGTCCTGGCCGGCCGCCAGCGGGCTCGTGGCCCAGGCGGGGATCCACCAGAAGGAGAACGCCGGCGACTCGGTGGAGTACGAGAACGCGCCGAGCAGGAAGGTGTCGTTGGCCGCCACCGGGAAGGTGGCACTCCCGGGAAGCGAGGCGATCGAGTCGCCCGAGTACACGTAGGTGCCGCCCGGAACCCAGATGCGGGCCACCGAATCGCCCACCAGGGCCAGGCCGAGCTGCGACTGCGTTTCCCCCTGCGCCGCGACGGTGACGATCACGAAGCCGTTCATGTCGGGCGTGAACGATTGGTAGCCGCCCATGAAGGTGTTGGGGATCGACTGTTCCTGCGTCCAGTTGATGGCCATCGTAGTGTCCGTTCCATTGAGGTGAACCGTCTTTTTCCCGCGCCCGGCCGGTGTGGCCGCGGCCCGGCTTCCCCGACTCGGAGCATGCTCGTTCCCGGTGAAGCACGACTCCGGGGCCACGGTGCCGCTCCTTCGCGGCGAACCTTCGTCCGCTTCCTGGGGGGTGGTACGGCGCGCCGGAGGAGCCCGTGCCCGAGGCTGGGCTTCGGCCGTCTGGTCGCTCATGGCGTCTCTCCGAACACGCGGATGCTCACGGCGCCGTCGGCCGCGGCGCGGGGCGGGGCGGCGTCGCGGCGGGCCACGCGCATCAGCTCCACCCGCGCCCGCCCCGCGTACAGGTCCAGCGCGCGCTCCCACGCCTCGTCGGGGCTGCTGCCGCTGCCGATCATCCCGCCCCCGTCCACCGCCAGCCGCCGCAGCGTCTCCAGCTGCTCGCCGGCGAGCACCGCCACGCGCCGGGCGCCCTCGTCGGCCGCGTCGCGCGCCAGCTCGGCGGCCAGGGCGCGGCGCGCGTTGGCCGACGACACCAGCAGCGCCCGGCCCGCCAGCCCCCCGGCCGCGGCCGTCCCCGCCAGCGTGGACCAGGCGCCGCCCGGCGGGTTCACCCCCAGCAGCGCCACCGCCGAGACCGACCCCACCACCAGCGTCTCCAGCGCGGTGCCCGCCGTGAAGGGCGCGGCGCGGCCCCCGCCCAGCCGCTCGGCCGCCGCCGCGCCGGCCACCCCCGAGAGCACCGCGGTGAGCAGCGACAACCCGAAGGGGCGGGGGAGCGCGTCGCCCGGCGTCTCCGGCCGCAGCGTGGCCGCGGGGTGCGCCACGGGCACCGTCCGCCCCGGCTGGGCCGCGGCGGCGCCGGGGACGGCGAGCACGGCCAGGGCGGCGGCGGAGAGGGCGCGGAGGGCGAATCGGGAGAGCGGAGGCATGGGTGGGGCGGGTGAGAGGGGTTTCGCTCGGAAGGGGACGCTTGCGCCGCCCCGGCCTTGACGGGCACATTCTGGCGTACCTTCATCAACCCGCTTTCCATCCCGCCGTCATCCCGCAGGTTGAGAGCTTCGATGCCCCCCGTTTTCCGTCTGGATCTCCTGGGCGATCCGCTGTTCACGGGCCCGGACGGCCCGGTGCAGGGCCGCGCCGCCCACAAGCGCCGCGTGGCGCTGCTGGCCGTGCTGGCCATGGCGCGCGGCCGGCCCGTGGGGCGCGAGCGGCTGCTGGGGCTGCTCTGGCCCGAGCTGGACGGCGACGCCGCGCGCCACAACCTCTCCGAGTCGCTGTACGTGCTGCGCAAGGAGCTGGGCGAGGGCGCCATCGTTCCCGCCAGCGCGGGCGACGTGGCGCTGGACCGCGGGGTGGTGGAGAGCGACGTGGCGCTCTTCCAGGAGCTGCTCGATGCCGGTGAGGTCGAAGAGGCCGTGCGCCTGTACCGCGGCCCCCTGCTGGACGGCTTCTACGTGGCCGACGCGCCCGAGTTCGAGCGCTGGGCCGACGGCGAGCGCGAGCGCCTGGCGCGCGCGTATTCACGCGCGCTCGAATCGCTGGCCGAGGCGGCCGAGGCCGAGGGGAGCGCCCTGCGCGCGGTGGACTGCTGGCGCCGGCTGGCCGGGCACGACCCGTTCAGCTCGCGCACCGCGCTGCGCCTGGTGCGCGCCCTGGACGCGGCGGGCGAGCGGCCCACCGCGCTCCGCGCCGCGGCGTCGCACGTGGTGCTGCTGCGCGAGGAGCTGGGGGTGGAGCCCGACCCCGACTTCCAGTCCTTCGTGGCGCGGCTCCGCGCCGAGCCCGCGCGCGAGGCCGCGCCGCACCCGGCGCTGCCGCGCGCCGCCGTGCCGGCCGCCGTCTCGCTGGAGCCCCCGGTCTTCGCGCCGCTCCCGCTGGAGCCGCCGGTCGTGGCGGTGCCCCCGGAGGTGCCGGAGAGGGATGCGGACGACGTCGTGGCGACCGTGCCGCCCTCCCCCACCGCCGCTCCGCGGGATCCCGCGGGGGCCGCCGTGGCCGGGCGGGACGGAAACGGTGTACGCGCCGCGCCGCGCGTGCGCCCGGCGCGGCGGCGGGCGGGGCACGACGCCATCTACTACGGGGCGATCGCCGGGGTGCTGATGGGGATGATGCTGGCGGTGCTCACCGTGTGGGCGGCCGAGCGGCGGGCGGCCCCCGCGGCGCCGGGATACGACCCGCGGCGGATCGCCGTCCTCTACTTCGACGACCTGAGCCCGGGGCGCGAGCTGGACTACCTGGCGGCGGGGCTCACCGAGCGGCTGATCCACGAGCTGAGCCAGGTGGCCGCGCTCGACGTGGTGAGCCGCGGCGGGGTCAAGCCCTACCGCGACGGGCAGGTGCCCTTCGACAGCATGGTGGCGCGGCTGAAGGTGGGGAGCGTGGTGGAGGGATCGCTGCAGCGCTCGGGCGACAGCGTGTGGGTGACGGTGGACCTGGTGGACGCCACCTCGCAGACCCACCTGCAGAGCCGCGAGATCGGCCGGCCGCTGGGCGACGTGGTGGCGCTGGAGCGCGCCGTGGCGGCCGAGGTGGCGGCGGCGCTGCGCCAGCGGGTGGGGCAGGAGGTGCGCCTGCGCGAGGCGTCGGGCGAAACCAAGAGCCCCGGGGCGCTCCAGGCGGTGCTGCAGGCCGAGCAGCTGCGCCGCGACGCGCGCGAGCTGGCGTCCACCCGCGACACCCTGGACACCGGCTCGGGGATGCTCCTCCTGCTGCGCGCGGATTCGCTGCTGGCCGGCGCCCAGGCCGCCGACGCGGGCTGGGGCGAGCCGGTGCTGCTGCACGGGTGGGTCGACGCCGAGCGCGCGCGGCTGGTGCGCGGCGCGGCGCGGGATGCGCTCCTGCGCTCGGCCCAGGCGCGCGCCTCGTCCGTGCTGGCCCGCGCGCCGGCGGCGCCGGGCGAGGCGCTGGAGCTGCGCGGGGCCGTGCTGTACCGGCGGGCGATGGGAAACCAGGACACCACCCTCCGCCGCGCCCAGCTCGACTCGGCCGAGCACGACCTGCGCGCCGCCGTGGCCGCCGAGCCGTCGCGCGCCGGCGCGTGGAGCGTGCTGAGCCAGCTGGTGCGGGTCCGCGGCCGCCTGGCCGAGAGCGAGCTGGCCGCGCGCCGTGCCCTGGCCGAAGACGCGTTCATGGACGACGCGGCCGACATCCGCTCGCGGCTCTTCTACAGCGCGCTGTCACGCGGTGACTTTCCGCGCGCGCACGACGACTGTGACCGCGGCCGCGCGCAGTTCCCCTCCGACTATCGCTTCACCGAGTGCGCGCTCACCCTGCTGCGCAACGATCGCTCGCGGCCGGCGGACCCCGCGGCGGCGTGGCGCCTGGTGGCCGAGCTCGACCGGCTGGACCCGCCGGCCCGCGCGCGCGCGCAAGAACGCCTGTACAGCCCCATCTACCGGCGGATGCTGGCCGCCGCCGTCCTGGCTCGCTCCGGATACGCGGACAGCGCCCGGGCCATGACGGCCCGGGCGCGGCGCGAGGCGGGAAGCAACCCCGACCTGCAGAATTCTCTCGACTACGACGAGGCCTGGATGCACCTGATGCTGGGCGACACCGCGGCGGCCCGCGCGCTGCTCGCCCGCATGGTCCGCTCGCGCCCCGAGCAGCGCGAATACCTGGCGCGCGACCCGATGGCCCGCTCGCTGGGCCGCCTGCCCTGAGTCACCGCACGTCCACCCGGAAGCGCCTCACCGCCCCGCTCTGGTGGAGCGTGAAGATCGGGCTGCTCCCCGGCTCGGGCGTGTACTCCGAGTTGGGGAGGTGCACCACGGCGAACGGCTGGTCGTAGTCGGGCGGGTTTACGATCACGTCGGCGTCCGTGGGAGTCCCCAACGTGGGGACGAGCGTCGCATTGGCGGGGATGTCGGCGCGCGGCACGTTCGCCATGTCCATCATCCCGTTCCCCTGGGTCTCGGGGCTATCGGGCGGAACGAAGATGTTCATCAACTGCGCCACGATGCGCGGGGCCAGGCTGCCGTAGGTCGAGGCGTAGTAGGGCACCAGGAACTTCTCCACCGCCGCCGCGCTCCAGAACACGGCGTCGGCCCCGAAGCTCGTGGGCGGCGCGGCGTTCGCCTGCTTGGCCCCGGTCCAGCCCTGCGTCTCCTCTTCGGGGACCGGGATGTTCAGGAGGTCCACGACGACGGGGTTGGCGCCGCTGGACGTGATCGACCCGGCCGCCACCGTGGGAACCTTGGGCCTCTGCCACGCGGTGCACTTCAGCACGAAGTTCCCGTTGTCGGGTGGCGGATCGGGGGAGTGGACCCTGATCTCGTAGTTCTCGCCATCGTTGATGGACACGATCTCGAAATACGTGTCCACGTACCGCATCCCGCTGGCCGTTTCGGCGATCCGGCGCAGGATCTCGAAGTGCATCACGGGCTGGTCTTCCAGTGCGAACCTGGCGAGCTCCTGCGGCGTTTCGATGACGGTTGCCATGATCGTTCTCCCGGGGTGATGGGGATCGTGCGAGGGCCGGCCTCGTTGCCGTCCTCGCTCCACAATCTGGGGAACCGCATCAACCCGCTTTCACCGGGCGCGTTGATGGCGGCCCCGCCCCGTCCGGATCCGTCTCCGCGCCATCGCCGTCTCCTTTCAGTCACTCCCATTTCGCGACGGTGATCGGCGGAGTATCTTGCGTCGCCAACCCCATACGGACCGTTTCGCGCCGCCGGTGCAACCATGCGCACGGTGGACGGAGCGGTGCATCCACCGATCATCCCCCTGGAGGTGCGCAGTGAGGTTCCGCCGCAACCTGGCCGGCGTGTCGCTCGGCCTGCTCGCCCTTGCCCTGGGCGCCTGCGACGTGCAGACGCCCGTCGCCCCGCGCGCCGTATCCCCGCCCCACCACGTGGTGGTCCCCGCGCAGGGGACGGCGACCACCCTCGACATCGGCAGCTGGAACGTGGAGTGGTTCGGCGACGCGTCGAACGGCCCGAGCAACGACGCGCTGCAGCTTTCGAACGTGCGCGACGTGATCGCCGGGGCCGACGCCGACGTGTGGGGGATGGTGGAGGTGGTGGACGTGGCCGACTGGAACTCGCTCAAGAGCCAGCTCACCGGCTACGCGGGGGTGCTGGCCAACGACGCGTCGGTCACCAACGGGTCGACGTACTACAGCGCCAGCGAGCAGAAGGTGGGGCTGCTGTACAAGACGTCGCTGGCCACCGTCCTTTCCAGCAAGATCATCCTGACGGCGTACGACAGCGACTTCGCCGGGCGGCCGCCGCTGGAGGTCACGCTGCGCATCACGCTGAACGGCGTCACGCAGGACGTGGTCTTCATCGTGCTGCACATGAAGGCGTTCGACGACGTGGCCAGCTGGCAGCGCCGGCAGAACGCGTCCAACGCGCTCAAGAGCTACCTCGACACCACTTATCCGACGCAGAAGGTGATCGTGGTGGGCGACTGGAACGACGACGTGGACACCTCGATCACGCCGGGCGAGCCCAGCCCGTACGCCAACTTCGTCGGCGCCTCGGCGAGCTACACCTTCCCGACCAAGGCGCTGACCGACGCCGGGGTGGCGTCGACGGTCAGCTACACCGACATGATCGACCACCACCTGGACACCAACGAGATGTACGCCACCTACGTGGCCAACAGCGCCGAGGTGTTCCGGGCGGACAGCTACATCACGAGCTACGGGACGACGACGAGCGACCACTACCCGGTGATCACCCGCTACAACCAGGGCGGCGGCGCGGCGTCGGTCACCGTCACCAGCCCCAACGGCGGCGAGAGCTGGGCGGGCGGGAGCGCGCACAGCATCACCTGGACTTCGTCCGGGGTGACCAACGTCAAGCTCGAGTACACGCTGGACGGCGGGACGAACTGGACCACGATCACCGGCAGCACCGCGGCGAGCGCCGGCAGCTACAGCTGGACGGTGCCCAACAGCGCGTCGGCCAACGCCAAGGTGCGGGTGACGGACACCGGGTCCACCGCTTCGGACGTGAGCAACGCGGCGTTCACCATCACCACGGCCACGCCGGCGAACGTGATCATCAACGAGATCCTGGCCAACGAGCCGGGGAGCGACACCAACGGCGAGTTCGTGGAGATCGTGAACATCGGCGGCACGTCCGCGTCGATCGGGGGATGGACGATCAGCGACGGCACCAGCGTGCGCCACACCTTCGCGGCCGGCACCTCGCTGGCGGCGGGGAAGGCGATCGTGGTGTTCGCCGGCTCCAGCGCGATCCCGACGGGACTGACGAACGCGGTCGCGTCGAGCACCGGCGCGCTGAGCCTGGCCAATGGCGGCGACAGCGTGATCCTGAAGGACGGCGGCGGCGTGACCAAGGGCAGCTTCACCTACACCTCGACGCTGGCCGGCACCGACGGGGTGTCGATGAACCGCAGCCCCGACGCGTCCACCGGCAGCTTCGTGCTGCACACCACGCTCAGCTCGCTGCAGTCATCGGCCGGCACGCGGGTGAACGGCACGGCGTTCTGATCCGCTTTCGTTGCGGGTAGATCAGGAAGGAACAGCGGGTGACCCTCCCGCTGAGCCGGTACGACGACTGAGTTTCAGGATCGGATCTGGTATCGCACGGAGGACACGGAGGACTGCTCGCGGCCGCGGGCGGTTCTCCGTTTCTCATCTTCTCCGTTTCTCATCCGTTGCGAGAAGAAGGGCGGGACCTCGAGCCCGCGGCAGGACCGCCGTGCCGATGCGAACGCAGGCGGCGCATGTAAAACTTTTGTGAGGATCGTGGCATTCGCGGGTCGAAACCCGTAGCTTTCCCAAACAAACTTCCCCAACGAAGTCAAAACGCCGCTCCCTCGCGCGTTCCACCGCGTCCCAGGGCCGTCCGCCCCCCATCCGCCGGTTTGGACCCGATGAATCTCGCCGCCCTCGCGCTCGCCGCGCACGCCGCGCTCTCGCCCGGCGACACCACCGCCGCCGTGTTCTCGGGGCGCGCGCACCAGACCAGCGTCCGCATCCCGCGCATCGAGGCTGCCATCCAGGTGGACGGCGCCCTCGACGAGCCGGTGTGGGCGCAGGCGGCCGTGCTCAACGGCTTCTCGCAGTACGCCCCGAACGACGGCCTCCCGGCGGCGGACAGCACGCAGGTGCTGGTCTGGTACTCGCCGAACGCCATCCACTTCGGCGTTCGCGCCTTCGAGAGGCACGGCGCCCCCACCGCCACGCTGGCCGACCGCGACCGCATCTTCGGCGACGACAACGTGCAGGTCCTGCTGGGCACCTTCCACGACTCGCGCCAGGCGCTGATGTTCGCGGTCAACCCGCTGGGCGTGCAGGGAGACGGCGCGCTGGTGGAGGGCGCCAACACCTCGGCGTCGGGGTTCATCGGCAACGCGGTGGTGGGCCGCGAGCAGGCGGACCTGTCGCCGGACTACGTGTTCCAGTCGAAGGGCCGCGTCACCGCGTGGGGGTACGAGGTGGAGATCCGTATCCCGTTCAAGAGCCTGCGCTACCAGCCCGGCCGGGAGCAGAGCTGGAACCTGAACGTGGTGCGCCAGGTGAAGCACTCGGGGTTCGAGGACTCGTGGGTGCCCGCCCTGCGGGCCAGCCCGTCGTTCCTGGGCCAGTCGGGCGAGATCGTGGGGCTCGCCGGTCTGCACCGCGGCCTGGTGATGGACCTGAACCCCGAGACCACCATGAAGGTCACCGGGGCGCCGGAGACGGACGGCACCTTCGCGCGCGACGCGGGCCGGCCGCAGGTGGGCGGCACGGCGCGCTGGGGGATCACCAACAGCCTCTCGCTCTCGGGCACGGTGCATCCCGACTTCTCGCAGGTGGAGTCGGACGCCGGGCAGCTCGCGTTCGATCCGCGCAACGCGCTCTTCTTCCCCGAGAAGCGGCCCTTCTTCCTGGAGGGAAGCGAGCTCTTCCAGCTTCCCAACAACCTGATCTACACGCGCCGGATCCAGCAGCCGGTGGCCGCGGTGAAGCTCACCGGGAACGTGGGCGGCACCAGCATCGGCCTGCTCTCCGCGGTCGACGACCAGTTCGCCTCGGCCACGGGGCGGGACAATCCGATGTTCAACATCGTCCGGCTGCAGCGGCCCCTGGGGAGCCAGTCGCGGCTGGGGATGGCGTACATGGACCAGGTGGACGGCTCCACCTCGAACCGCGTGGCGCAGGTGGACGGGCGCTGGGTGTTCGGGGAGATCTACAGCCTGAACTTCCAGCTCGCCGGCAGCCGCACCGACGACGGCGCGTCGGCCGCCACCGCGCCGCTCTGGCTCACGCAGTTCAACGTCCGCGCGCGCCACGCCGGGCTGCGGACGCTCTTCGCGGGGATCGGCGACCGCTTCGAGGACCGCAGCGGGTTCATCGGGCGCAACGGGATCGTACACGCCTACGTGGACCCGAGCTGGACCGTCTACGGGCGGCGGGGGGCGCTGCTGGAGCGCTTCACCGGCGACGTGGTGGCCGACGGGATCTGGCAGTACCGCAAGTTCGTGAATGGCGGCGGGATCCAGGACCGCAAGCTGCACTTCAACGGGAACGCGGCGCTGCGCGGGGGGTGGAACCTGGGGCTCGGCGTGTTCGTGGAGTCGTTCGGCTACGACGCGGACCTCTTCGCCGGCTACCGCCTGGAAGTGCCCCGGGCGGGCGGCGTGGGGCTCGACACGATTCCGTTCGCCGGCCAGCCGACCATCCCCAACCTGGAGTACATCGTCCAGTTCACCACCCCGCAGTGGCGGCACTTCAGCGCCAACGGCTTCTTCCTGCAGGGTCACGACGAGAACTTCTTCGAGTGGGCGAGCGCGGACCTGCTGCTGGCCAACCTGGGCGCCACCTTCCGCCCCACCGACCGCATCCGCGCGGAATTCACCTACAACTGGCAGCAGGTGAACCGCCGGACCGACGGATCGCTGGTGAACGTGGGGCGGATTCCGCGGCTGAAGCTGGAGTACCAGGTGTCGCGGCCGTTCTTCGTGCGGCTGGTGGGGCAGTACGTGCAGCAGCAGACCGACTCGCTGCGCGACGACTCGCGCACCGGCGCGCCGATCCTGATCGCCACCCCGGGCGGAGTGGTCCGCACGCAGGCGTCGCGCACCAACCTCTTCCACGGCGACGTGCTGCTGAGCTACCAGCCGATCCCGGGCACGGTGATCCTGGCCGGCTACGGCAGCGACCTGACCGACGCGCGTGCCTTCGGCTTCCGCGACCTCACCCGCGCGCGGGATGCGTTCTTCGCCAAGGTGAGCTGGCTCTTCCGGATGTGACCGGAGATCGCGAGAAATTCGCTACGGCGGACAACCTTCGTATCAGACGCTGACCACGGAGCTGGGCGAGCCCGGCGGCGGTCCGTGCGCTCGGCGAGCCCACCACCCGGCCTTGCACCTGGCCGGCCCGTGGCAGCTGCTCGGCTGCTGGACCGGCTGGCCGACTCCGGTAAGCCGGCGATCTTGTCCGAGCGACCAGGCGGTGATGACCCCCGCCGACTGGATCATCTGACGTGGGCGCCTGCGCCGGCCACGACGGAGGCCGCATCGTGTTCGAGGGCACCCCGGCCCACCTGGTGGCGGCGCGATCCACGCCCACCGGCGAGCACCGGGCGGCGTTCGTCGGTAGGGAAAGTGGTTGACGCGCGCATGAGGTTGGCCTATGCTTCAGCATATGCCAATCCGGAGGTGACTCGTGAGCGCACATCGTCGCGTCAAACTGTTCAGGAACGGCCGGAACCAGGCCGTACGCATCCCTCGCGAGTTCGAGCTTTCCGGCGAGGAAGCCATCCTCCGCAAGGAAGGCGAGCGGCTGATCATCGAACCCGCCCCGCCGCGGTCGCTGCTGGCGTTGCTGGCGACTCTGCAGCCGATCGACGACGAATTCCCGCCGATCCCGGAACTGCCGACGGATTCCGTGGATCTCTGATGCGCTACCTGCTCGATACGAACGTCGTCTCGGATCTGGTGCGCCGGCCACAGGGTCCCGTTGCGCAGCGTATTCGCCAGACTGGCGAGGGGAGGGTCTGCACGAGCATCATCGTGGCGGCCGAGCTCCGGTTCGGCGCCGAAAAGAAGGGTTCGGCACGGCTCGGTGAGCAGGTGGAAGCTGTGCTCGGCGTACTGGACGTCCTTCCCCTGGAGGCCCCCGCGGACGCGGTGTACGGGACTCTGCGCGCGCGTCTCGAACGGATGGGTCAGCCAATCGGCGGCAATGACCTGCTCATCGCCGCGCAGACGGTTGCCCTCGGCTACACCCTGGTTACGGACAACGAGCGGGAGTTCGCACGGATCGCGGAACTGCCCGTGGAAAACTGGCTGCGGTGAAACCGCTGCCCACGCGGGCGGCGAGCGGCAGCGGCTTCAACTCGCGGCGGAGAGGGTCGAGCCCGGCGGCGTCCGTGCGCTCGCCGTGCCCACCACCCGGCCTTGCACCTGGCCGGCCCGTGGCGGCGGCTCGGCTGCTGGACCGGCTGGCCGACTCCGGCAAGCCGGCGATCTGGTTCGAGCGCCAAGCGGTGATGACCCCCGGCGGCTGGATCATCTGACGTAGGCCCCGGCGCCGGCCAGGACGGCGGCCGCCCCGTGGATGTCCGCAGGTTGTCGCATTCCGCCGAGCGGTCCACATTGTGGCCCCCCCCTTCACGCCCGGAACCAAGCCTCCTACGATGCCGAATGACCTGATCACCCGCGGACTGCTCACGCGCAGGGAGATGCTGGCCGCCCTCGCATCCGTCGCCGCGCTGCCGCTCGTGTCCGCTTGCGGCGGCGCCGCCGGCATGCCTCCGCCGGGCCCGTCGGCCGCCCCGGCCACGGGCGCCGACGGGAACGCCCTCGTGCTCCTCGACCAGATCGGCAACGACCTGCTGAACCTCTTCCCCGAGTCGGCGACGTCGCTTGGGCTGGACACCGGCGCGCGGGCCGGGCTCCGGTCCCGGCTGGCCGACCGCTCGGCGGCGGGGCAGCGGCGGGTCGCCCAGCAGCTGCGCGCGGACCTGGGCCGGCTCGCGGCCATCGACACCGGCCGCCTCTCGCACGCCGTGCGCACCAGCGTGGAGGTGGTTCGCAGCGCCTACACCACGGCGCTCGAGGGCTTCGCGCTTCCCTACGGCGACATCACCGTGGGCGGCTGGCGCAACACGCCGTACGTCGTGATCCAGAACGTCGGCGCGTATCTCGACATCCCCCGCTTCCTGGATAGCGATCACACCGTCGAGAACGCGGCCGACGCCGAGGCGTACCTGGCGCGGCTGCAGTCGTACGCGCGGCAGCTGGACGGCGAGCTGGAACGCATCCGGGCGGCGCGCGCGGCCGGCCTCGTCCCGCCGGCCTTCCTCCTCGACAAGGCGCTGGCGCAGATCCGTCTTTCCGCGCAGGGCGCGCGCGCGGGGGGCGGGCTCGTGGAGTCGCTCGAGCGGCGGACGCGGAACATCCCGGGGGACTGGGCCGGCCGCGCGCGGCGGATCGCCGCGCAGGAGGTGGCGCCGGCGCTGGACCGCCAGATCCGCGAGCTCGAGGCGGAGCGCGCCGTCGCCACCAACGATGCGGGGATCGCGGCGCGGCCGCACGGCGAGGAGTTCTACCGGTGGGCCCTCAAGGCGTCCACCACCACCACCATGTCGCCGGACGAGGTCCACGAGCTGGGCCGGAGCGAGCTGGCGCGGCTGCAGGCGCGCATGGACACGATCCTGAAGGAGGCCGGCTACACGCAGGGGAGCGTGGGCGAGCGGATGAACGCCCTGGCGAAGGACCCGCGCTACAAGTTCGCCGAGGGCGACCCGGGGCGCGCCGAGATCCTGCGCTTCATCGGCGACCGGCTGGCCTGGATCCGCGCGCAGATGCCGCGGGCGTTCAACACCCTGGTGAACCCGAACATGGAGGTGAAGCGCCTGCCGCCCGAGGAGGAGCCGGGCGCGCCGGCCGCGTACGGCGGCGCCGGGTCGGTGGACGGCAAGATCCCCGGCCGCTTCTGGATCAACCTCCGCACCACCGACCTGCACAGCAAGTACAGCCTGGCCGACCTGACCTTCCACGAGTCGATCCCCGGCCACATATGGCAGGGCGAGTACACGCACGA
>Ga0207706_10001294_pt1 | contig 25198 bp, 23 predicted proteins | sample KBSC53metaG_FD_184318 | JGI IMG/M metagenome (GOLD analysis project Ga0207706, IMG submission 184318) | Corn rhizosphere microbial communities from Kellogg Biological Station, Michigan, USA - KBS C5-3 metaG (SPAdes) (version 2) | ecosystem: Host-associated > Plants > Roots > Rhizosphere > Soil ... | reverse complement strand
GAAGTCCGCTGCAAATGGTTATGGTAGCGGGGGCAGGATTTGAACCTGCGACCTTCGGGTTATGAGCCCGACGAGCTGCCAGACTGCTCCACCCCGCAATCGAGCCGCGCAATATACCGGCGTGCGCGAGCAAATTCAATCGTCAGACGCGGTGCGCCTGAAGGCCGCCGGCGCGTCGCCGGACGCCGACAACCGGTCGGGTTCCCGTCCTATCGCCTCACGCGGACAATTGCCTGACCGTAGGATGGCCCTGACCTGCCAATCACTGGAATTGGAATATGCCGCCATGATGGCACTTAGCGAGTCGCCCACCGACCTGACCACGCCGCTCCGGCCGCCGCGGATCCTGAGTTGGTTCGATTCGCTCTCGGCCGGTCGCTGTACGCTGCCGCAACTCAGTCGCTGGGTGCTTGAGGCCTGCAGAGCCGATCCCGGCGCGGCGGACGGCGTGCTGCTGCTGCTCGACGAATACCGCGATGCCGGCAAACTGAAGCAATTCGATTTTCGACCGCTGCAGCGCGAGCTGCAACGGCGTGCCCGGCAGCTCGACGAGCCAGTTGCGGATACCGGTCCGATCGAGGAGACCGATGCCCGTCCCCCGGATCCTCCCAAGCGCCGTCCGATTCGGGACAGGGATCCGACGCAGACCATCGCCATCGCCATGCCTGCGCCGGCCATAGAGGCCCCGGTCGCGGATTCCCCCGTCTCCGATGTCCCGGTCGCAGAGTCTTCAGTCAAGGAAGCAGTCAACGAGGCGCCGGCTTCCAGCGCGGCCCCCGTTGCGCCCGTCGGTACGCAGACGATACTGCGCGATCGTTACATTCTGCACGATGAGATCGGTCGCGGTGGCGCAGGCATTGTTTACCTGGCGTTCGACCGCAACCGGGCCGGCCTGCCGCACGATCAACAGTACGTCGCGCTCAAGGTGGTGCGCGACGAGCACGCGCGGCGCCCGGAGACACTGCACGCGCTCCGTCGTGAGTTTCATCAGGCACAGTCCCTCTCACACCCCGGGATCGTCAACGTCTTCGACTTCGATCACGACGGCGACACGTACTTCGTCACTATGGAGTTGCTCGATGGGGAGCCGCTCGGGCAGTTGATGAGCGCTGCCCTGCCCCAACCGCTCGCGCGCGAGACTGCGTATCAAATACTGGGCGAGCTCGGCGATGCCATCGCCTACGCTCACGAGCGCGACGTCCTGCACCTGGATCTCAAGCCGGGGAACGTCATGGTTCTCCGGCAGGGCCACGTGCGCGTGCTCGATTTCGGCCTTGCGCAGACCTTCATGGCGGAGCCGTGGATCTCGGACATGCCGATCCCCGCTGCGGCCACACCGGCCTACGCAAGCTGCGAGCGGCTGGTTGGGGACCTGCCCGATGTGCGCGACGACATCTTCAGCTTCGCCTGTCTCGCCTACGAACTGCTGAGCGGCAGGCACCCGTTCGGTCGGGGATCCGCGCTGGAGGCTCGCGAGAAGGGCCTCAAGCCCCGTCGCATCAGGGGCCTGTCTCACCGCCAATGGCGCCTATTGAAGCGCGCGCTGGCATTCTCACGCGAGGATCGCCTGGACAGCATGCAGGAGCTCCTGCCGGGCCTCGCCCTGCCCTCCGGCCCGTCCCGCCGAAGCGTGCGCGCAGGGCTGCGCCCGCGTCGCAGCCCCGCAGCACTGTGGCCCATAGCGGCGATGAGCGTGGCGGTGCTGGGCATCATTGCAGCGCTGGCCTGGAGCCGATTGCCAAGTGACGTTCGCGCGTCTGTCGCCGCACGCACGGCCGCGACCGGTTCGACGCTGAGGGAGGCCGGTGAGACCGCACGCACGTGGGTCAGTACTCGCTCGGCGACGTTCCCCGTCGAAGCAGATCAGGCAGCATCGTCCGTCCGTTCGCCCGCGCCGACCGCCGCGCCACCACCCGAGCTCGCCGCTCCTCCTGTTGCATCGCCTGTACCCGGACCGGATGCGATGACTGTCCAGCCACCGGCTGAGGAAGCGGTTGCAACGCCCCCATCGACGGATCCGAGCGCCCGGGTCTCGGAGCCCGCGATTGCGGAGCCCGCGGACACGACGCAGCAACCCGCGGCGTCACCGAGCGGTGACGGACCTGGAACACTCGAATTTGCCGCGGACACCGTGACAGTCAGCGAATCGGACTCGATGGCGCGTGTGAAGGTGCGGCGGCGCGGTGGTGCCACGGGCGACATCTCCTTCGCCTGGCGGACGCACGATGACAGCGCGTTGGCTGGCGAGGACTATGCTGCCGCGGAACTCCGTGAAACGATGGCCGAAGGACAGACGTCGGCGACCTTGCTGATTCCGCTCGTCGCCGACTCGGTGGCCGAGAACACCGAGCTTCTCGATGTCGTCATCGAGGACGCGCGCGGGGCGCGCCTTGGTTCGGTCACACGCGTGGGTGTGATCATCGTCGATGACGACTGAGTCCTTTCGCCCTAGGGGAGCACTCGGGCGCAGAGCGCGAGCAGCAGGCCGGGAAATACGCCGAGCAGGAGAACGGCTAGGCCGTTGACGCTCAGCACGGTGCGCAGCGCCCCGCTTGCCTGCAGCGCTAGTTTGTCCTTCGGCTCGTCGAAGTACATCAGCTTGACGAGGCGCAGGTAGTAATACGCGCCGATCACCGAGAACAGCACGGCCAGCACGGCGAGCCAGGCCATTCCTGCATCGAGGATGGCCTGGATCACCGTCAGCTTTGCCCAGAAGCCGACGAACGGCGGCACGCCGGCCATGCTGAACATCACCATCAGCATGACCGCGGCGAACCACGGACTACGCGCATTGAGTCCCTTGAAGTCGTCGAGACGGTCGGCCTCGAACCCGGTGCGCGACAGCAGAATGATCATGCCGAAACCCGCGATCGCCATGATCACGTAGGCAATCGTGTAGTAGAGCGCCGCCTGATAGCCCACGCTCGTGCCGGCGAGGATGCCGAGCAGGATGAACCCGACATGCGAGATCGTCGAATACGCGAGCATGCGCTTGAGGTTTGTCTGGGCGATGGCGACGATGTTTCCGATCGCCATCGACAGCACCGCGACTACGACCAGCATGTCCTGCCATCCCGGGTGCAGCCCGGCCAGCCCCTCGGCCAATAACCGGTAGGCAAGTGCGAACGATGCAATCTTGGGAGCGGATCCCAGGAAAAGCGTCACGGGCGTCGGCGCGCCGTGATAGACGTCGGGCACCCACGTGTGGAACGGCACCGCTCCGAACTTGAAGGCAACGCCGACGATCAGGAATGCGAGGCCAAACAGGAGCCCGATCTGTTCCGCACCCAGCAACGCCACCGATTTGCCGATCGCGCCCAGTTCGAGCGATCCGGTCACGCCGTAGATGATAGACATGCCGAAGAGCAGCGCCCCCGAAGCGATTGACCCCAGAACGAAATACTTGATGGCTGACTCCGCCGCCACACCCGACTCGCGGTTGAACGCGACCATCGCATAAAGCGACAGCGCCTGAAGCTCCACACCGAGATAGAGCGTGACCAGGCTGTTCGCTGACACCAGCACCATGATCCCGAGCAGTGCGAACAGGCCGAGCACGTAGTACTCGCCTTTCAGGATTGCCCGTTTCTGCAGGTAGTCGTGCGAATAGAGGAATGCGAGCGCCACTGCGCCGCAGGCGACGATCTTGAGAAGCGTTCCCACCGGGTCCGCCACGTAAGTGCCGGCCCAGGCCACGGTGCGCTCGCCGACGCTGTGGTCCGCAGCGATCCAGGCGGTGCCCGCCAGCGCGACCAGCGACAGCAGGAACGTCACCCAGCGACGCCGGTCGTCGATCACGAGATCTACGAGCAGGATCACGCACGCGGCGGACATCAGCCAGATCTCTGGCAGCGCGAGCCAGAGGTCCGTCCGGGTGATCGAAGCGGGGTCCATCACAGCTTGCTCATCATCATCTGCTGGACCAGCTGCTCGATCGTGGGTCGCATCGCGTCGAGCAGCGGCGCCGGCCAGAGACCGAGCGCGAGCACCGACACCGCCAGTGCGCCGAGCACCACGAACTCACGCGGGTTCAGGTCCGTGAGCCGGGCCACGTTGTCATTTGCGACCGCGCCGAAGATGACCCGCTTGACCAGCCACAGCGTGTAGGCCGCGCCCAGCACGAGGATCGTCGCCGCCAGGAATGCATACCAGAAATCGGCGCGGAAGCTCGACAGGATCACCAGGAACTCGCCCACGAACCCTGAAGTGCCGGGTAGGCCGGCATTGGCCATCGCGAACAGGACCGCGAAGGCGGCGAAGACCGGCATGGTGTTCACTACGCCGCCGTAGTCGGCGATCTCGCGGCTGTGTACCCGGTCGTAAAGCACGCCGATGCAGAAAAAGAGCGCGCCGGAGACCAGACCGTGCGACACCATCTGCACCATCGCCCCGTCGAGTCCCATCGCCACGCCCTTGAGATCGCCGGTATTGCGCAGAATCTGGTACCCGGCGAACGCACCCAGCGTGACGAAGCCCATGTGGGCGATCGACGAGTACGCGATCAGCTTCTTCATGTCGCGCTGCGCGATGGCGACGAAGGCGATATACACGACGGCGATCAGGGACAGCGCAATGACCGCCCAGTCGAGCGCACGGCTCGCATCCGGAGCGATCGGCAGGCTGAACCGCAGGAAGCCGTAGCCGCCCATCTTGAGCATGATCGCCGCCAGGATCACCGAGCCACCCGTCGGCGCCTCGACGTGCGCATCCGGCAGCCAGGTGTGCACTGGGAACATCGGCACCTTGACTGCAAACGCCAGCAGGAACGCGACGAAAACAAAGGTCTGTTCGCGGAGCGTGAGCGGCATTGCCTGCAGGTCGGCGATGGCGTAGCTGCCGCCCTCCACGTAAAGATAAATGAGCGCCACCAGCATCAGCACCGAGCCCAGGAAGGTGTACAGGAAGAACTTGACGGTGGCGTACACCCGCCGCGGTCCGCCCCAGACCCCGATGATCACGAACATCGGGATCAGCATGGCCTCCCACAGCACGTAGAAGAGCAGCGCATCCATCGCCGCGAACACGCCGATCATCAGCCCCTCGAGGATCAGAAAGGCGGCCAGATACTGCATCGGGCGCTGCTCGATCGTGGTCCACGCGGCGATCACAACCAGCGGCGTGATGAACGCCGTGAGCACGATGAGCGGCATCGAGATCCCGTCGACCCCGAGGTGGTACCAGGACTTGAAGACGCCGATCCACGGCTGCCGTTCGACGAACTGCATCGCCGCGGTCGCCGTGTCGAAGTCGCGCCAGAGGACGACGCTCAGGGCGAAGGTCGCGAGCGTGGCCGCGAGCGCCAGCCAGCGGCCGAACGCGGTGCGCGAGTGGCCCATGAGCAACAGCAACAGGCCGGCCGCAACGGGCAGCCAGGTGAGCATGCTCAGGATCGGAAAATCAGCGCGCATGGCTCAGCGCCGCCATAGCAGCCACCCTAGCAACGCCGACAGGCCGATGATCGTGGCGAAGGCGTAGTGATAGAGGTATCCCGACTGCAAGGCCCGGAGCTTGCCCGCGGCCCAGCCGACGAGCCGCGCCGAACCGTTGACCGCGGCACCGTCGATCAGCGCCACATCGCCCCCGCGCCAGAACGCCTGGGCGATCCCCCGTGCCGCGCTGGCAAGCACCTTCTCGTTGAAGGCGTCGAAGTAGTACTTGTTCACGAGCAGCGTGTAGAGGCCGCCCGCCCGTTCGCGGAGCTGCGCCGCAAGCCCGGGACGCTTCACGTACACGAACCATGCGGCCGCGACACCCGTCGCGGCGAGCCAGATCGCCGGCGACGTCAGTCCGTGAAGAACAAAGGCCGCAGGCCCGTGAAACTCCTCGCGCAGGTGGCCGAGCACGTCGTGCTGCGGCAGCACCGCGATCGCGTTGCCGAACCAGCCGCCGAAGAGCAGCGGGCCGATCGTGGGCCAGCCCGCGATCACCGACGGGATCGCGAGCAGCACCAGCGGCACGGTCACGACCCACGGGCTCTCGTGCAGGTGCTCGCGCGTGTGCTCATCCATCCGCGGTTCGCCGTGGAATGTCATGAACACCAGCCGGAACGTGTAGAACGCGGTCACGAACACGCCGAGCAGCACGCACCAGTAGGCGTAGCCGGCGGCGGGCAGATGCGAGGCGTGCACTGCCTCGATCAGCGCGTCCTTGGAGAAGAAGCCGGAGAAGCCGGGAAACCCGATCAGTGCGAGTGCGCCGATCAGGCAGGTCCAGTACGTGACCGGCATATACCTGCGGAGCCCGCCCATCTGGCGCATGTCCTGCTCGTGGTGCATGGCGATGATGACCGAGCCCGCAGCCAGGAACAGCAGCGCCTTGAAGAACGCATGCGTCATCAAGTGGAAGATCGCGCCGGCATACGCCGAAACGCCCAGTGCCACGGTCATGTAACCGAGCTGCGACAGCGTCGAGTACGCAACCACCCGCTTGATGTCGTTGTTGACGATGCCGAGCAGGCCCATGAAGAGCGCGGTGGTGGCGCCGATCACGAGCACGAAGCTGAGCGCGGTCTCCGAGTGCTCGAAGAGCGGAGACATACGCGCCACCATGAAGATGCCCGCCGTGACCATCGTCGCCGCGTGGATCAGCGCGGAGATTGGCGTAGGGCCTTCCATCGAGTCCGGCAGCCAGACGTGCAGCGGCACCTGCGCCGACTTGCCCATCGCGCCCACGAACAGACAGATGCAGATCACGGTGATTGCCGACCACGGCGTGCCCGGCAGGATCTGGAAGGTCCGCTCGGCCATCGCCGGAGCGCCACCAAACACCTCCGCGTAGTGCAACGATCCAGTGAGGTACACGATCCCGGCGATGCCCAGCACGAAGCCGAAGTCGCCGACGCGGTTCACAAGGAAGGCCTTCAGGTTGGCGAAGATTGCGCTCGGTCGCGTGTACCAGAAACCGATCAGCAGGTAGGACACGAGTCCGACCGCTTCCCAGCCGAAGAAGAGCTGCAACAGGTTGTTCGACATCACGAGCATCAGCATCGCGAAGGTGAACAGCGAGATGTAGCTGAAGAAGCGCGTGTAGCCGGGGTCGTCATGCATGTACCCGATCGTGTAGATGTGTACCATCAGCGACACAAAGGTCACGACGACCATCATCAGTGCGCTCAGCCGGTCGATCAGGAAGCCGACTTCCATGCGGATGCCGTCGCTCACGAGCCAGGTGTAGACCGCGTCGTCGAACACCGGCGTGCCGTGCGTAATCGCCCACAGCACCTTGACCGAGAGCGCGAAGGAGATCGCCACCGCGGCGATCGTGACGCTGTGCGATCCCGCACGCCCGATCCAGCGGCCAAAGAGTCCGGCTGCGATCGCGGCCAGGAGTGGTGCCAGCACGATTACCAGCAGCGTGCGCTCCACCGCTCAGCCCCTCATTGTGTCGAGGTCCTCGACATTGATGCTCTGCCGCTCGCGGAACAGCACGACGAGGATCGCGAGTCCGATGGCCGATTCGGCCGCCGCGACGGTCAGGATGAAGAACACGAAAACCTGCCCGGACAGATCGCCGAGGTAATGCGCAAAGGCGATGAAATTGAAGTTGACCGCGAGCAGCATCAGCTCGATGCACATCAGGAGCAGCAGCACGTTCTTGCGGTTCAAGAAGATGCCGGCGACGCTCAGGCTGAACAGGATCCCGGAGAGCAGCAGCACATGCGACAGCGGAATCACTGGCCGCCCTCCGCATCCATCTTGACGATCCGGATGCGATCCCTGGCGCGGACGGCGACCTGGCGATTGATGTCCTGGACTTTCTGGCCGGGACGGCGCCGCATGGTGAGCGTGATCGCCGCGACGATCGCCACCAGCAGGATGACCGCCGCGACCTCGAACGGGTACAGGAACTGCGTGTAGAGCAACTCACCGAGTTCCGCGGTGTTCGAGTACCCGGCGGGCTTCGGTACTGGCGGCGTACCCGGCTCGAGACCGAGGTTCCGCACCCAGACCACGAGACCGATCTGCGCGATCACGATCAGCGCGATCAGCACGCCGAGCGGCGCATAGCGCGTGAAACCCTGCTTGAGCTTCGCGAGATCGATGTCGAGCATCATCACGACGAAGAGCCACAGCACCATGACCGCACCCACGTAGACCACGAGTAGTGTCACGGCGAGGAACTCCGCCTCGAGCAGCAGCCAGATCACCGCGCTGGTAATGAAGGCGAACACGAGAAACAAAGCGCAGTGCACCGGGTTGCGCGCCGTGATGACACCGATCGCCGCGATCACCACCAGGGCCGCGAAGGCGTAGAACAGGATGCTCGTGAACATGCGCGCTGTTCTCGCTCAGCGGTAACGGGCGTCCGCAGCCTTGTCGGCCGCGATCATCGCCTCGTAGCGTTCGCCGATCGCGAGCAGCTTGTCCTTGGTCATGATGTTCTCGCCCCGGTTCTCCATGTGGTACTCGTGGATCCGGGTTTCCACGATGGCATCCACGGGACAGGCCTCCTCGCAGAAGCCGCAGTAGATGCACTTGAAGAGATCGATGTCGTAGCGCGTCGTGCGGCGCGTGCCGTCGGGCCCTACGTCGGATTCGATCGTGATCGCGAGCGCGGGGCAGACCGCCTCGCAGAGCTTGCAGGCGATGCATCGCTCCTGTCCGTTCGGATAACGGCGCAATGCGTGCAGCCCGCGAAAGCGCGGCGATTGCGGTGTCTTCTCCTCTGGATACTGCAAGGTTACCTTCGGCCGGAAGAAATTCCGCAGCGTTACTGACAGGCCGACGAGCAGCTCGGAGAGGAAGAATGTCTTCAGGACGTTGCGCATCGTGGTACTCATGCCCCCCAGGGGCCGACTTTCCAGTGCCACATCGCGGCCTCGACCACGATCCATACCAGCGTCACCGGGATAAACACCTTCCAGCCGAGACGCATGATCTGATCGTAGCGGTAGCGCGGGAACGTCGCGCGGAACCAGAGGAAGCAGAACAGGAAGAAGCCGATCTTGATCGCGAGCCAGTGCAGCCCCGGCTCGGCGAGAAACGTCTCGCCGACTACCGGGTAGCCCTCGAACGGCGACAGCCAGCCGCCGAGAAAGAACGTCGACGCGAGCGCCGAGATGAGGATCATGTTCGCGTATTCGGAGAGGAAAAAGATCGCGAACGCGACTCCTGAATACTCGACGTGGAAACCGGCAACGATCTCCGACTCCCCCTCGGCGACGTCGAAGGGCGCGCGGTTGGTCTCCGCCACGCCGGCGATGAAGTACACGATCAAGAGCGGGAACAGCCACGACCAGTAGAAGGACAACGGGCCGCCTGACTGCCCCTCGATGATCTTGCCGATGTTGAGCGTGCCCGAGGCCATCACCACCCCGACCAGCGCGAAACCCATTGCGATCTCGTAGGCGACGATCTGCGCGGCCGAGCGCATCGCGCCGAGGAAAGCGTACTTGGAATTGGTCGCCCAGCCCGCGAGGATGATCCCGTAGGCGCCGAAGCCTGCGAGCGCAAGGATGTACAGGACGCCCGCGTCGACGTCGGCGATTGAGAACCCTGGCCACAGCGACATGACCGCCCAGGCCGCGAACGCGGGGACGAGCGCGAGCAGCGGCGCCGTAATGAACAGGAAGCGGTTCGAGCGCGTCGGGATCACCACTTCCTTGATCAGGAGCTTGAGCACGTCGGCGAAGGGTTGCAGCAGACCCTTCGGCCCCACGCGATTGGGCCCGATGCGCGACTGCATGTAACCGATCACCTTGCGTTCGGCGAGCGTGAGATAAGCCACGCACAGGATCACGATCACGGTGAGCGTCAGGATCTGCCCGAGCGAGATCAACGATCCGCGCAGCCATTCGGGCCAGCCCTGCCAGGTGGTGACGAACGCATCGATCATTCGATGCCGCTCCCGGCACGACCCGCCCGTGTCTCCTGCAGCGGGCGCGAACGGCGCACGACAGCGTCGACCCGGTAGATCGGCGTCCCGCGCACCTTGTCGACGCCGTTCAGATGACCGGCGACAAATGCGCCCGCAGCCGGCGGTGCGGCGTACATCCCGTCCAACGCGCCCTTGAGCTCGTTGCGAACGTCCTCGGAGCTCAGGTAGTCGAATCCCGTCACGCCGAGCAGGTTCGCGAGTACGCGCAGCACCTTCCAGCCGGGCCGCGCTTCGCCCGGGGGACGCGCCGCGCCCGCAACACTCTGCCAGCGTCCCTCGACGTTGACCCAGGTGCCCGAGGTCTCCGCAAAGGCGGCGATCGGCAGCATGTGCGTCGAATGCCCGCGCTGTTCCGCGCCGGCATACGGTGTCAGCGCGAGGACGCAATCCGCGGCCCGGAACGCCGCCTCGGCGCGGCTCGGTACCGCGAAGTCCTCCGCCTCGATCGCGCCCACCAGCACGTACGCCCTCAGATTCGCGCCCAGCATCTCGGCCACGGACATACCGCGCGGCACGACACCGCGGCCACCGGCATCGCGATGCGGAGTCGTCCCGGCGAGCGCCGCGCCCACTGCATTTCCGCCCTCCGGCAGGAAGCCCAGGCGCGCCCCGGTGGCCGTGGCCACTGCAGCGGCCAGTGCATGGATCTCCGACCATGCAGGATGACGCCGCGCGAGCGCGCCCAGAAGCACCAGCCGCAGCTCACCGGTCGCGAGCATCGCCGCGATCCGCTCGTGCTCGGGATCCGGGGTCAGGTCCTCCACCGCAGAGCGGAGCGCCGGCGGCACTGGCTTGCCTTGCGGGCGGAGCGCCGCGAGCAGTACCGCGGCCAGGTGGCGACCCATGCCGAGCCCGTTGCTGGTCAGGCTCGCTTCGACGGGGAACAGCAGCTCCTGGCGCCGCGGGCCGATCAGCGCCACCTTCGCGCCCTTGCGCGCCGCGCCCTTGCGCAGGCGGTGTGCGATCAACGGCACCTCCTGGCGGAGGTTACTGCCCACGACCAGCACCGATGCAGCGGTCTCGAGCTCGGCGATCCGGCAGCCAAGCAGCGGCGCCGCGGGCTCGGAGTCCTGGTCGCGAAAGTCGACCTGCTGCAGCCGGTGATCGACGTTCGCGCAACCGAGCCCGCGTGCGAGCCGCGCAGCGAGCGCGTGCTCCTCGAGCGTCGCACCCGGCGCGACCAGGAATCCGATCTGTCCGGCGCCGTGCTGGTCGGCCACCTTGCGCAGGGCCGCCGCGGCATTCGCGAGTGCCGTCTCCCAGTCGACCTCGCGCCACTCGCCATCGACCTTCTGCATCGGAGATCGCGCGCGATCCTCGGTATAGAGGCCCTCGCAGCTGAACCGGTCGCGATCGGCGATCCAGGTCTCGTTGATCTCCTCGTTGGCGCGTGGCACGACGCGCATGAGACGCCCGCGCAGCACGTGACCGTACAAATTGCTGCCGACGCAGTCGTGCGGCGAGACGAGCTCGTGTTGGGTCATCTCCCAGGCCCGCGCACGGTACCGATATGGCTTGTTGTTGAGCGCGCCCACCGGACAGAGATCGATGATGTTGCCGGAGAGCTCGTGGTCGACACTCTGCTCGACATAGGTCGAGATCTGCATCAGCTCGCCACGACCCACCGTGCCCAGCTCCTGGATCCCCGCGATCTCCTCGCCGAAGCGGACGCAGCGCGTGCACTGGATGCAGCGCGTCATGTCGGTCGACACCAGCGGCCCCAGGTTTTTGTCCTTCACGACCCGCTTGCGCTCGGCGTAGCGCGAGACGTCGCGACCGTAGCCCATGGCGAGGTCCTGCAGCTCGCACTCCCCACCCTGATCGCAGATCGGGCAGTCGAGCGGGTGATTGATGAGCAGGAACTCCATGGTGGCCTTCTGCGCCGCGATCGCCCTGGGCGAGCGCGTGAAGACCTTCATTCCCTCCACGATCGGGGTGGCGCAGGCCGGCATCGGCTTTGGCGCCTTCTCGACCTCGACCAGGCACATGCGGCAGTTCGCCGCCACGGAGAGTTTTTCGTGGTAACAGAAGCGCGGTATGTACGTGCCCTCGGCATCCGTTACCTGGATGATCATGGCGCCCTTGCGCGCCTTGCGCGCCACGCCGTCGATCTCGACGTTGACCAGCTCTTCGCTCATGGGTGATCAGGCCGCGCGGCCGCGCGCCTCGACGATGCTGTGGCCGTGCTGGACGTAGTACTCGAACTCGTGCCGGAAGTGCTTGACGAAGCTCTGCACCGGCCAGGCGGCCGCGTCGCCGAGCGCGCAGATCGTATGACCCTCGATCTTGTTCGCGACGTCGACCAGCATGTCGATATCGGCCTGTCGCCCCTGCCCCGCCATGATCCGCCTGATCGTGCGGTTGAGCCAACCGGTGCCCTCGCGGCACGGTGTGCACTGCCCGCAGGACTCCGCGAAGAAGAAGCGCGAAATGCGTTCGAGCACGCGGACCATACAGGTCGTCTCGTCCATGACGATGACGGCGGCCGAACCTATCGCAGAGCCCGCTTTGCGCAGCGAGTCGTAATCCATGTTGACGCCCATCATCGTCTCGGCGGGCACGACCGGTACGGAGGCTCCCCCGGGAATGACTGCCTTGAGCTTGGCACCACCGCGCATCCCGCCGCACAGCGCAAGCAACTCGGCAAACGGGATGCCGAGCGGCAGCTCGTAGTTGCCCGGCTTCTCGACGTGACCCGACACGGAGAAGATGATCGTACCGCCCGCGTTCTGCGGCCCCAGCCCCGCGAACCACTCCGGTCCCCTGCGCAGGATCGTGGGCACCGAGGCGAAGCTCTGGGTGTTGTTGATCGTGGTCGGCTTGCCGTACAGGCCGAAGTTCGCGGGGAACGGCGGCTTGAAGCGCGGCTTGCCCTGCTTGCCCTCGAGAGAGTCGAGCAGTGCCGTTTCCTCGCCGCAGATGTAGGCGCCCGCGCCGACAAACGTGTAGAGATCGAAGTCGACGCCCGAGCCTTTCACGTTCTTCCCGAGCAGCCCCGCTTCGTACGCCTCCTCGAGCGCAGCGTCGAAACGCGGCACTGGTTCCGCCATGAATTCGCCGCGGATGTAGTTGTAGCCCACGGTCGCTCCCATCGCGTAGCCGCCGATCGCCATTCCCTCGATCAGGGCGTGCGGGTTGTAGCGCAGGATGTCGCGGTCGTGACAGGTCCCGGGCTCGCTCTCATCCGAGTTGCACACCACGTACTTCTGCACCGGCGCCGTCCGCGGCATGAACGACCACTTGAGGCCGGTCGGGAAACCCGCACCGCCGCGGCCCTTGAGCCCCGAGGCCTTGACGGTCTCGATGACCTGCTCCTGTGGCGGCTTCGTAGCAAGAATCTTCTCCCATGCCTCGTAGCCGCCGATCCGACGGTAGGTCTCGAGCGTCCACGGCCTCTCGTACTTGAGAGGCTCGAAACAGACGAGGTTCAGACGGTCGGTCCAGTCGGCCACCGGGACTCCTACTTGTGCGCCTCGAGCACCCGATCGACCCCTTCCGGCGTCAGGTTCTCGTAGTACACGTGGTCAACCATCATCATCGGCGCGCCGTTGCAGGCCGCGAGGCACTCCTCCTCCTTCTTGAGGAAGAAACGCCCGTCTGGCGTGCTTTCCCCGACCTTGATTCCGAGCCGACGCTCGACGTGCGCGAGCAGCTCCTCGCCGCCGCAGAGCATGCACGAGATATTGGTGCACACGGAGATGTGATGCCGTCCGACCAGCTGCGTCTCGAACATCGAATAGAAGCTCGCGACCTCGTAGACCTGGATCGGCGGCAGACCGAGATACGACGCCACCGCGTCCATGCCGTCCTGCGTCAGGTGACCGTGCTCATGCTGCAGCGCGTGCAGCGCCGCGATCACGGCCGAACGGCGCCGGTCCGGAGGGAACTTGGCGACCCAGCGATCAATCTCCGCGCGCACCTCGGCGGAGAGCGCTGCGGCCGGGGCGTCGTTCACGGCGCTCATCGATCGATCTCCCCGAAAACGACGTCCGCCGTGCCGATCACCGCCACGACATCCGCAAGCATGTGGCCCTGGACCATCTCGTCGAGCGCCGCCAGATGAGGGAAACCGGGCGCGCGACACTTGAGCCGGTACGGCTTGTTGGCGCCGTCGGACACGATATAGCAGCCGAACTCGCCCTTGGGGGCCTCGACCGCGGCGTACGACTCGCCTTCCGGCACGCAGTACCCCTCGGTGAAGAGCTTGAAGTGGTGGATCAGCGATTCCATGTCGCCCTTCATCTCCTCGCGAGTCGGCGGCACGAGCTTGTGGTCGCCGATCATTACCGGGCCCGGGTTCGCACGCAGCCAGTCGATGCACTGCTTGACGATGCGGTTCGACTGACGCATTTCCTCGACGCGCACCAGGTAGCGGTCGTAGCAATCGCCGTTGACACCGACCGGGATGTCGAAATCCATCGCGCCGTAGACCTCGTAGGGTTGCTTCTTGCGCAGATCCCAGGCGATTCCGGAACCGCGGAGCATCGGCCCCGTGAAACCAAGGTTGAGCGCGCGCTCCGGTGTCACGACGCCGATGTTGACGGTACGCTGCTTCCAGATCCGGTTGTCGGTGAGGAGCGCTTCGTACTCGTCGACGCAGGCCGGGAAGCGGCGAGTGAAGTCCTCGATGAAGTCGAGCATCGACCCCGAGCGCCGCTCGTTCAGGCGTTCGATTTCCTTCTGGCTGCGGAAGCGCGACGGCTGGTAGCGCGGCATCGTGTCGGGCAGGTCCCGGTACACGCCGCCCGGCCGGTAATAGGTCGCGTGCATGCGCGTCCCCGAGACCGCCTCGTAGCAGTCCATCAGGTCCTCGCGCTCGCGGAAGCAGTACAGGAAGATCGTCATGGCGCCGATGTCGAGTCCGTGCGCGCCCAGCCACAACAGGTGGTTCAGGATCCGGGTGATCTCGTCGAACATGACGCGGATGTACTGCGCTCGCAGCGGCGGCTTGACGCCGAGCAGCTTCTCGATCGCGAGCACGTAGGCGTGCTCGTTACACATCATCGAGACGTAGTCGAGCCGGTCCATGTAACCGATCGACTGGTTCCAGGGCTTCGATTCCGCGAGCTTCTCGGTCGCACGGTGCAGGAGCCCGATGTGCGGGTCCGCCTTCTGGACGACCTCGCCGTCCATCTCCAGCACGAGGCGCAGCACGCCGTGGGCCGCCGGGTGCTGCGGCCCGAAGTTCATCGTATAGCTCTGGATCTCAGCCACGGGTGGGCGTGTCCTTGAGCGCCGATTCCCACCGGTTGTCCGCGCGGATCACTTTCGGCACGAGGGTTCGCGGTTCGATCGAGACCGGCTCGTAGACCACGCGCCCCTTGGCAGCGTCGTACCGCACCTCGACGTTGCCGATAAGCGGGAAGTCCTTGCGGAACGGATGCCCGACGAAGCCGTAGTCGGTCAATATCCGGCGCAGGTCAGGGTGCCCGCGGAAGACGATGCCGTACAGATCGAAGGCCTCGCGCTCGTACCAGTCCGCCGCCTTCCATACCTCGATCACCGAATCGAGCATCGGCGGCTCGCCGGCCTCGCAGTACGCGCGCAGCCTGAGCCGGCGGTTGGTCGCGACCGACAGCAAGTGGTAGGCGACGGCAAACCGCCGCGACTGTCCCTCAACGGGGCTGGCACCATTTTGCCGTTCGGCTTGAGGATTCTGCCCCTGGGGACTCTCCCCGGGCCCGCGCTCGACGCCGCGGCTGAAACCGGTGCCGGTCGCGCTCTCGGTATTCCATTCGTCGCGGCCGTAGTCCAGATAATCGACCCCCGTCAGATCGACCAGCTGTTCGAACGCGAACGCAGCCTCGTCGCGCAACACCCGGCAGGTCTCGACCAGGTCCGCGGACGACACTTCATACGTGAGCTCACCGCAGCGCGACTCGATACGCCGCAGGCGCTCCCCGAAGCGGGAACCGATGCTCTCGGCGAGGGTGGCCAGGTGGTCGTTCATTCGCTTTCAGCGGGCGATCGTCTGGGTGCGATGGATCTTTTTCTGCAGTTGGATGAGCCCGTACACCAGCGCTTCGGCGGTAGGCGGACAGCCGGGCACGTACACGTCCACCGGCACGATGCGATCGCAGCCGCGTACGACCGCATATGAATAGTGGTAGTAGCCGCCACCGTTGGCGCACGACCCCATCGACAGCACCCAGCGCGGCTCCGGCATCTGGTCATAGACCTTGCGCAGGGCGGGTGCCATCTTGTTGACCAGCGTGCCCGCGACGATCATGACGTCCGACTGGCGGGGACTCGGCCGGAAGATGATTCCGAAGCGGTCCAGGTCGTAGCGCGCCGCGCCGGCATGCATCATCTCGACGGCGCAGCACGCGAGTCCGAAACTCATCGGCCACATCGACCCGGTCCGCGCCCAGTTCATGAGCGCGTCGACCGTGGTCGTGACGAAACCGCGGTCGGGCAGTTCGGAGGCCTCTAGTCCCATTCCAGCGCCCCCTTCTTCCACTCGTAGATGAAACCGACCACCAGCACGAGGAGGAACACGCCCATGGCGGCGATCCCGATCAGGCCGATCCGGTCGAGCGCGACTGCCCAGGGAAAGAGGAATGCGATCTCGAGGTCGAAGACGATGAACAGGATCGCGACGAGGTAGTACCGCACGTCGAACTTCATCCGGGTGTCCTCAAAGGCCTCGAACCCGCATTCGTAGGACGAAGTCTTCTCCGGGTCCGGGCGGCGCGGCGCGAATACGTAGCCGAGCGCGAGCAGCAGCAGACCGATCCCGCCTGCAACGGCGAGAAAGATCAGTACCGGTACGTATTCGGCCAGCATGGGTTGGGGAGGTGTATCGGGTGCGGCGAGCCCGTGATTGTATAAAAAAAAGGGCGAGCCATGGCTCGCCTCTCGAGATCTGGTGCGGATGGAGAGACTCGAACTCTCACGCCTTACGGCACTACCCCCTCAAAGTAGCGTGTCTACCAGTTCCACCACATCCGCGTTTCGTTTGCTCACTCTCCCGCCGGAGCCGGGGCAGGCTCCGGATCCGGCGCGGCGGATCCCGACGCTGGTGGCGCGGGTTCGGGTGCGGGCGCGGCCTGGATCGCGGTGGGATCGACCGGCGCCTGCTGAGCCGGCGTACGGTCCATCACGCTCGCAGGCGCCTCCGTTCCCCGGCTGAAGAGATACGACAAGCCGAGACTCGTCAGGAAGAACAGCGTCGCGAGCACGGCTGTCATCCGCGACAAAAACGACGCCGACCCGCGCGCGCCGAACACGGTTCCAGAGGCGCCCGCGCCGAAGCCCGCCCCGGCATCGGCACCCCGGCCGCGCTGCAGCAGCACAAGCCCCACGATCCCCAAGGCCAGCAGCACGTGAAACACGACCGCCAGCGTCTGTACCCAGTTCATTTCGACTCCGTTTCCGTCATTGATCCGCGGCGGCGCAGATGCGCGCGAACTCGTCCGCCTTGAGGGAAGCACCGCCGACGAGCCCGCCGTCGATGTCCGGCATCGAGAACAGATCCCGCGCGTTCGACGCCTTGACGCTGCCGCCGTACAGGATCCTCACGGATTGCGCGATTGTAGCATCCAGCGCCGCGAGCTTCCCGCGGATCATCCCATGCACCTCCTGCGCCTGGTCCGGACTCGCGTTGCGGCCGGTGCCTATGGCCCAGACGGGCTCATAGGCGATGACGGCGGTGGCGAGCGCGCCGACCCCGCTCACGGCGAGGACAGCGTCGATCTGCCGCGTGACGACCTCGACGGTGCGACCACTCTCGCGCTCGTCCAGCGTCTCGCCGACGCACAGCACCGGCACAAGCTTCTGGGACTGGGCCGCGACGAACTTGCGCGCCACCAGCGCATCGCTCTCGTCGTAGATCTGCCGCCGCTCCGAGTGACCTGCCAGCACGTACCGGCATCCGACATCGCGGAGCATTGCTGCCGACACCTCGCCGGTGAACGCCCCCTGCGTCTCCGCGCAGACGTTCTGCGCGCCGAGCGCGACGTCCGAGTCCCTGATCAACCGCCCGGTCTCCCACAGATAGACGTACGGAGGGCAGAGCAGCACCTCGGCCGCCGATTCGGACTTGAGCGCATCCAGCAGGCCGCGTACGAGCGCCGCGTTGTCCACGCGCGACCCGTGCATCTTCCAGTTGCCCGCAACGAGTGGCTTGCGCATCGGCCCTCCGGATCAGGTAACGGGCCGCGGGCCGGCCCGTGAAAAGGCGCGGGATCTTAGCGGGGGGTCCGCCGGAAAGCAATGCGGCGCGGATAGCCTCAGACAGCCTTGCGAACCGTGTCCGCGAGCTCGTTTGCGAGCCGGTTTACCTCGCCCGCCTCGCGGCCCTCGACCATCACGCGGATGACTGGCTCGGTGCCCGAGGCGCGCAGGACGACACGACCTGACTCGCCCAGCTCGCGCTCGGCCCGCTTCACGGCCGCCTGGATCTCGAGCGACTGCGAAGGATCCGTCCGTTCCTGCACCCTGACGTTGACCATGACCTGCGGGTAGCGCGGCATCCCCGCCGCGAGCTCCGCGAGCGGCCGGCCGCTTCGGCGCATCGCCGCGAGCACCTGCAGTGCGCTCACGAGCCCGTCGCCCGTCGTCGTGCGATCGAGACACAGCAGATGCCCGGAGGTTTCGCCACCCAGCACTCCGCCGTGCTCCTTCAGCATGGCAAGCACATAGCGGTCGCCGACCTTGGCGCGCAGGAACGGGATCCCGACCGCCACGAGCGCATGCTCGAGGCCGAGGTTGCTCATCACGGTACCGACTACGGGCCCGCGCAGATCGTCCTGCGCGAGCCGGTCACGAGCGATGACGTATAGAAGGTGGTCACCGTCGAGGATTTTTCCCTGCGCATCCGCCATCACGAGCCGGTCGCCATCGCCGTCGAGCGCAATGCCCACGTCCGCGCCGACACCGGGCACGATCATGCTGAGCAATTCCGGCGACGTTGAGCCGCAGTTGAGATTGATGTTACGGCCATTCGGCGAGCAGCCCACCGGAATGATCTCGGCACCGAGATCCGCCAGGATTCGCGGGCCGACCTTGTAGGCCGCGCCGTTGGCGCAGTCGATGACGATCTTGAGGCCGCGCAGGTCCATGCCCTTCGGCATCGTGCTCGCGCAGAACTCCTGATAGACGGTGCGCGACTTATCGATGCGCGTGGCACGGCCGAGCGCGCGCGACTCGCGCGTGAGGACGAGGTTCTCGAGCTCGCGCTCGATCTCTTCCTCGAGCTCGTCCGACAGCTTGCTGCCGCAACCGTCGAAGAATTTTATGCCGTTGTCGTCGTAGAGGTTATGCGAGGCGCTTATCACGACTCCGAAACTGCATTCGAAGCGCTGCGTCAGAAAAGCGATTGCAGGCGTCGGCAGCGGCCCGATCAGGTTGACGTCCACCCCAGCCGCGACGAAGCCTGCCTCGAGCGCCGCCTCGAACATGTACCCCGAAAGGCGCGTGTCCTTTCCGACCAGCGCGCGCCCGCCCGCCGGGGCAAGCACGCGCGCCGCCGAGCTGGCCAGCCGCAGGGCGAAATCAACGGTCATCGGGTACTCCCCGACCAGGCCCCGCACACCGTCCGTGCCGAAGTACTTTCTCGCCACGATTTAACTCCTCTGCAGCGCTGCTCCGCGCAGCGCAGCGCCCGTTCTCACCGCATCGACCGTTGCCGCGACGTCGTGCGCCCGCACGATCGCCGCCCCGCGCTCGGCGCAGAGCGCCGCGAGCGCCACGCTCCCCGCCAGCCGGTCGCCGGTCGCGCGACCGGTGATGATACCGATCAGCGACTTCCGCGAAACACCGACCAGGACCGGTATGCCACCGGAGGTCAGCACGTCCAGGTGTCCAAGCAGGGCCAGATTGTGCTCCGCGCGCTTGCCGAAACCGATCCCCGGGTCGATGCACAGCCGCTGCCGCGGGATGCCGGCCGCGACGCAGGCTTCGACCCGCGCGGCCAGGAACGCCTTGACCTCGGTCACGACCTCTCCATACCGGGGATCCGTCTGCATGTCGCGGGGCTCGCCCTGCATGTGCATCAGGCAGACGGCGGCACCGCTCGCCGCCGCCGCCTCGAGCGCGCCGGGCGCGCGCAGCGCACGCACGTCGTTGATCATCCGTGCGCCCGCCGCCACCGCCGCGCGCATCACCTCGGGCTTGCTCGTGTCCACAGAAATCGGGATCGTGACGGCGCGCGCCAGCGCCTCGATGACCGGGATCACGCGCGCCAGCTCCTCGGCCGTGTCGACCGTTGGCGCCCCCGGCCGGGTGGATTCGCCCCCGACGTCGATGATTGCCGCCCCCTCCTCGGCCATACGCCGACCGTGCGCGACCGCGTCGTGGGCGCTGGCGTACTGGCCGCCGTCGGAGAAGGAGTCGGGTGTCACATTGAGCACACCCATTACGACGGGCACATCGAGCGCGAGTGCGTAGCCGCGGCAGTCGAGCTGCATGCGTCAGTATTACCGGAATGCAAAGAAGCGACGCCCGGTCGTGCCGGGCGTCGCGCTCAAGTCAGTGCTGCGGCGCCGGTCTGCCCGGCGGCGCGTCGCCCTCGCGCCATTCGCGTGGCCGACTGCCAGTCGTGGGCGCATCGCGATCCTCCCAGTCGTCGGGCTGGCGCGGCTCGCGCCCCGCCATGATGTCGCGGATCTGCCCCTCGTCGATCGTCTCGTACTTGATCAGCGCCTCGGCCATCTTGTGCAGCTTGTCGTTCTCGCGCTCGAGGATCTCCCGCGCGCGCCGGTAGTTCACATCGATCACCCGACGGACTTCCTCGTCGATGACATCGCGGATCCTGTCGCCGACCTGCTTGTGCTGGGTGACCGAGCGTCCGAGGAAGACTTCACCGTCCTCCTCCGCGTAGGTCAGCGTGCCCAGCCGGTCGGACAGACCCCACTTCGTGACCATGTTGCGCGCGATCTCGGTGGCGCGCTCGATGTCGTTCGAGGCGCCGGTGGTGACCGACTCGGAACCGAAAACGATCTCTTCCGCGACCCGCCCGCCGAACAGGGTGGCGATCCGGCTCTCGAGCCGTCGCTTGCTGGTGCTGTAACGGTCGGTCTCGGGCAGGAACATCGTGATGCCGAGCGCGCGGCCGCGCGGAATGATCGTGACCTTGTACACCGGGTCGTGATCCGGGACGTTGAGCCCGACGATCGCGTGCCCCGCTTCGTGATAGGCGGTGAGCTTCTTCTCGTTCTCGTCCATGACCATGGACTTGCGCTCGGCGCCCATCATGATCTTGTCCTTGGCGCGCTCGAACTCCTCCATGGTCACGGTGCGCCGGTTGGCGCGGGCGGCGAAGAGCGCTGCCTCGTTCACGAGGTTCGCGAGATCGGCGCCGGAGAAACCGGGCGTGCCGCGCGCGATGATCGACGGCCGCACGTCCTCTGCGAGCGGGAGCTTGCGCATGTGGACCTTGAGGATCTGCTCCCGTCCGCGTACGTCCGGCAGGGGAACGACGACCTGGCGATCGAAGCGGCCCGGGCGCAGCAGCGCCGGGTCGAGCACATCGGGACGATTCGTGGCCGCGATGACGATGACGCCCTCGTTGCCCTCGAAACCGTCCATCTCGACGAGAAGCTGGTTGAGAGTCTGCTCGCGCTCATCGTGACCGCCGCCGAGGCCGGCGCCGCGATGACGCCCCACCGCGTCGATCTCGTCGATGAAGATGATGCAGGGTGCATGCTTCTTCGCCTGGTCGAACATGTCGCGGACGCGGGAGGCTCCCACGCCGACGAACATCTCGACGAAGTCCGAACCCGAGATAGTGAAGAACGGCACCTTGGCCTCGCCCGCGATCGCGCGCGCGAGCAGCGTCTTGCCGGTGCCTGGTGAACCTACCATCAGCACGCCGCGCGGGATCTTACCGCCCAGCCGCTGGAACTTGGCCGGGTCTTTGAGGAAGTCGACGATTTCGCCCACTTCCTCCTTCGCTTCGTCGACGCCGGCTACGTCGGCGAAAGTCACGGTTACCTGGTCCTCGTTCAGCAACCGAGCGCGGCTCTTGCCGAAGGACATCGCGCCGCGGCCTCCCGCCCCGCCCTGCATCTGGCGCATGAAGTACACCCAGACGCCGATCAGCAGCAGAATCGGAAACGAGGAGATGAAGAGCTGCATCAGGAAGGACTGCCGCTCGGGCGGCGCGGCGCCGAAAGTCACGCCGTTGTCCTGAAGCGTCCCGATCAGCGCCGAGTTGTCGGTCTCCGGATTGAAGACCACGAACTTCTCACCGCTGGTGCGGATCCCGTTGATCTTGTCGCCGGTGAACGTGACCTGCGCGACCGAGCCGTCCTTGACGTGCTCGAGGAATGCCGAATAGGGCATCTCCTGAACGGAAGTGGTGCGCGCGCTGAAATTGCTGACGACCGTCGCGAGCACCACCGCGATCACGATCCACAGGACGACATTCTTGGCCAGATCGTTCAATTCCTTAGACCTCGAAACACCGGCCCTACCTCGCGGCAGGGCCCCGATACAGTCTCGTTCGACACTACACCAATCGATACCCACGTGCCAGAACGTACACCTCGGGGCTGCGACCTCTGGACGCTTTCGGCTTGCGGAGCTTCACTGTTTTGAAGTCCGCCCGAAGGCGGACCACCAGTGGCTGAAACTCGCGACCTTGAAAAACCTTCAACAGCAGGTCGCCGCCGGGCCGCAGGGCCTGCGCGGCGAAATCCGTCGCGAGGTCCACCAGATGCATCGAACGGGCGTGGTCCACCTCCGCAATGCCCATTGTGTTGGGGGCCAGGTCCGACAAAACAAGGTCGGCGCGAGCGCCCTCCAACAGTCCCACGAGTCGGTCGAGTGTCGCCTGCTCGGAGAAATCGCCCTGCAACACCTCGACGCCGGTCAGCCCTGCCATCGGCAGGATGTCCACCGCGATGACGCGGCCCCGACCCGCCAGGATCCGCGCGGCGTACTGGCTCCAGCCACCCGGGGCGGCACCCAGGTCGACGACAGTCATACCGGGCTTCAGCAACTGGTCGCTGCGCTGGATTTCTTCCAGCTTGAATACCGCGCGCGACCGCCAGCCCTCCTCGCGCGCCCGCTGCACGTACGGGTCGGACGCGTGTTCGGCGAGCCAGCGTGCTGAACTCTTGCTGCGACGAGGCATCACGCGTCCGTTGGCGATACGCTATCGCCCATGCTCACCGATGCGCAGAAGAAACACCTCCGGAGACTTGGACACGACCGCAAGTCGATCGTTCTCGTCGGCAAGGGCGGACTCGGCGCCGCGCTCATCTCCGAACTCGACCAGGCGCTCACCGACCACGAGCTGGTCAAAATTCGGGCGCGGGTCGGCGACCGCGAAGAGCGTGACTCGATGCTCGCCGAGCTCGCGCTGGCGACGCGGGCGGAACTGGTACAGCGTATTGGTCACGTCGCACTCTTCTATCGCGCGAATCTCGAGAAGCAGCGCATCATGCTGCCCGACTGACCGCGCGCTCAGGCGTAGCGCACGGTTACGATCTCGTAGGCTTTCAAGCCGCCCGGCACCGTGACCTCGACGACATCGCCCGCGCTCTTTCCCACGAGCGCGCGCGCAATCGGCGAGGTGATCGAGATCAGACCCAGCCGTGCATCGGCTTCGAACTCACCGACGATCTGGTAGCGCATTTCCGTCCCGTCGTCCTGGTCCGAGAGTTCCACGGTGGCACCGAAGACGACGCGCGTGCTCGCCGGCAGGACCGACACGTCGATGATTTCGCAATGTGACAGGGCGTGCTCGATGCTCTTTATGCGGCCCTCGATAAAGCCCTGTTGTTCGCGCGCCGCGTGATACTCAGCGTTCTCACTCAGGTCGCCGTGCGCCCTTGCCTCGGCGATCGCCTGGATGACGCGCGGGCGATCGACCGTCTTGAGCCGCCGCAGGTCCTGCCGAAGCTTCTCGGAGCCCTTTTTTGTCAATGGCTTACGGGTCATACCTGCACCTCCTTATGAAGATCCTGGAGGCGATTGACCTCGACGTCCTGGAGATGATCGATGGCCTGGCAGGTGGCGAAGGCACCGGACAGGGTCGTGTAGTAGGTCACCTTGCGCGCGACCGCCTCGCGGCGGATCGAGCGCGACTCGCTGATCGCCTGCTTGCCCTCGGTGGTGTTGACGATCAGGTTGATCTCGTCGTTCTTGATCATATCGACGATGTGCGGCCGGCCCTCGCGCACCTTGTTCGCCCGGCGGCAGGCGATCCCCGCCGCTTCGAGGGCAGCGGCAGTACCGTGCGTCGCGACGAGCTCGAAGCCGCGATCGATCAGCAGCTTCGCCAGATCGACTGCCGCGGGCTTGTCACGGTTGCGGACGGAGAGCAGACACACACCGCGCGTAGGCAGCACCACACCCGAGGCCGACTGAGCCTTGGCGTAAGCCTCGCCAAAGGTATGCCCGGTCCCCATGACTTCTCCCGTCGACTTCATCTCCGGGCCCAGTATGGGATCCGCGTCCGGGAATTTCGCGAAGGGAAACACGGCCTCCTTGACCGAGAAGAATTTCGGCACCCGCTCGCGCTGCAGACCCATCTCCGCCAGCGTCTTGCCGACCATGACGCGCGCGCCGACCTTGGCGAGCGGCACGCCGGTGGCCTTCGAGACGAAGGGCGCCGTGCGCGAGGCGCGCGGGTTGACCTCGAGCACATAGACCACGCCGCCCTGGATCGCGTACTGAACATTCATCAGGCCGATCACGTTCAGCGCGAGCGCCAGCCGCCGCGTCTGGTCGCGGATCTGCGTCTGCAGCGCGGCGCTCAGGCTGTTTGGCGGCAGCGAGCAACCTGAGTCGCCCGAATGCACGCCCGCCTGCTCGACGTGCTCCATGATGCCGCCGATATAGACGTCCTTGCCGTCGCAGATCGCATCGACGTCGACCTCGATCGCGAGATCGAGGAAGCGGTCGAGCAGCACGGGGCTGTCGTTCGACACGCGAACCGCGGCGGTCATATAGGCGCGCAGGTGGTCCTCGGTGAAGACGACTTCCATCGCGCGCCCGCCGAGCACATAGGAGGGTCGCACGATCAGTGGATAGCCCACCTCCACCGCCAGGCGAACCGCCTCGTCCTCGGTGCGCGCGGTGCGGTTCGGCGGCTGCTTCAAGTGCAGGCGGTCGACCAGTTTCTGGAACCGCTCGCGATCCTCGGCGACGTCGATCGAGTCCGGCGTAGTACCGATGATCGGCACGCCGGCCGCGCCGAGTGCCGTCGCCAGCTTGAGCGGCGTCTGTCCGCCGTATTGCACGATCACGCCGAACGGCTTCTCGACGTGGAGTATCTCGGTGACGTCCTCGAAGGTGAGCGGCTCGAAGTACAGCCGGTCGGACGTGTCGTAATCGGTCGAGACCGTTTCCGGGTTGCAGTTGACCATGATGG
>Ga0207706_10001290_pt1 | contig 25225 bp, 22 predicted proteins | sample KBSC53metaG_FD_184318 | JGI IMG/M metagenome (GOLD analysis project Ga0207706, IMG submission 184318) | Corn rhizosphere microbial communities from Kellogg Biological Station, Michigan, USA - KBS C5-3 metaG (SPAdes) (version 2) | ecosystem: Host-associated > Plants > Roots > Rhizosphere > Soil ... | reverse complement strand
GAGCGCACCATCGAGGTTTTAGCGGTCGCCAGATGATTATGTAATGCACAGAGGGCATCGACATCCTGACGGCCAATCAGCGCGGTCAGAATCGCCATATGCTCCTCCAGCGCCACAATATTTCGCTGCTTGAGGTCGCTCTCATCCCACTGATAATGCGAGTGAAAGATCACCGAGATAATCTCCAGCGACTGATTGAAAAACGGGTTGTTGGCGGCGGATAAAATCAGCGAATGCATCTGACGATCCAGCGCGGCAAAGTGGCGATAGTTGCTGGCGATGGTATCGCGCATCGATCGGTGACGATCCAGCAGATCCCGCGCCTGAACCCAGCGCTCGTCGCCTGCGGGCAGATTCAGGAAACGGCTCAGGGCATGGGTTTCCAGCATCTCGCGCAGTTCAAACAGCTTCTCGGCGTAATCCTGGGTGAATTTTTTCATCCGCCACTGGCCGCGTCTGACCGGCTCCAGCAGGTCATAGCGCATAAAGCGCAGCAGGAATTCGCGCACCACCACCGGACTGACTTTCACCTGCTGCGCCAGTTGCAGCTCGCTGAAGGTATCGCCGGGCACCAGCTGCCGCTGATTAATCATATTAAAAAACATCTGCTCAAAGTGGCTGGCCTGCTGCTCAATCGGCGGCGTTAACGCGCTAAAACCGTCATCTTGGCGCGGATCGCGCACGATAACCCAGGTTTGATCCACCTTATCCAGCACGCCGCACTGATGCAGATAGTGCAGGGTGTGGCGCACCGTAGTCCGGCTGATATTAAACATTTCCGCCAGTGCCGCCTGGGGCGGCAGCGGTGAACGAATGTGGTGCTGAGCGATGCTTTCCAGCATCTGGTTGATGACGTTCTGGCGCAAATTCTGGCTGCGGCTCATCTCACTCTCCGGTTTTTTATGCATTAAAAACCATTCAAAGCCCAAAAAAATCGCGGTGCTTCACACTTCCCGCAAACGAACACCGCAGCGCGTGCAGGATTCGCCATAACTGCCTGCAGGACAACCGGAGAATCACCATGACAACAATGAAAGCACTGGTCATCGCTGAACCACGTAAGATGGTATGGACCACCCGCGATATCCCCACGCCCGCCGCTGGCGAGGTAGTGATTAAAATCCTCACCGCGGGAATCTGCGGCACCGACATCCACGCCTGGTCCGGTAATCAGCCATTCTTCAGCTATCCACGGGTGCTGGGCCATGAAATCTGTGCCGAAGTCGTGGCGCCGGGAAGTGATGCGGAGGACTTTCAGCCGGGCCAGCGGGTAGCGTTAATGCCCTACATCTCCTGCCTGCGCTGTGACGCCTGCCAGAGCGGCAAGACCAACTGCTGTGAGCAGATCTCAGTGATTGGTGTGCATCAGGATGGCGGGTTCTGCGACTACCTGAGCGTACCGGTCAGCACGCTGCTGGCGGTGGATGATGTCGCGCCGGAAGCGGCTGCGCTGATTGAGCCGTTTGCCATCAGCGCCCATGCAGTGCGTCGTGCCGCAATTGTGGCGGATGAGCAGGTGCTGGTGGTGGGTGCCGGACCGATTGGGCTGGGTGTTGCCGCTATCGCCGCCGCCAGCGGCGCGCAGGTGGTGGTGGCGGATACCAGCGAATTTCGTCGCCAGCATGTTGCTGACCAGCTCGGCCTGGCGGCACTGAATCCGGCTGATGAAGCGTTTTACAGCGCGCTGCGCGAGCAGTTTGGTGGCCGTCTGGCGCTGAAGGTGATCGACGCCACCGGCAGCCCGGCGGCGATGAACAATGCGGTCAACCTGATGCGACACGGCGGCACTATCGTTTATGTCGGCCTGCACAAAGGCGATCTGGTGATCCCGGACAGTGAATTCCATAAAAAAGAGACCACCCTGATGGGCAGCCGCAACGCCACCCGTGAAGATTTCGATCGGGTGCGTGCGCTGATGGCCAGCGGCCAGCTGCGCGCCGAAATGATGCTGAATCACCATCTGGCCTTCTCCACGCTGGATGAAACCTTTGAGGCGCAAATCATCAACAACCGCGAGCTGATCAAAGGCGTGATTCATTTCGACCGGTAACGCGGCCAGTCGGTTCGCGTGGTTCAGGGCGCGGTGAGGGTCTGAAAGAAGTGCGCCCGCACCGCGTCAGCATCCACGCCAAGTGCGATACGCTGGGCGGGCAGGCCGTTAAAGGGATCCTGGCGGGAGGCCAGCGCGCTCAGCTTACGCACCGTCTGACCGCAGGCGATGCCCTCCGTGATCACCCGCAGCGGGCTTTCGGTCAGGGTAAACGCCTGTGGCAGAGTGAGCCACGCCACCGCCAGGGTGTCGTGCAGCGCCATTCCCTCGAACCCCTCTTTCTCCAGACTGTAAGCCAGGTAAGGGCGACAGATCGCACTCAGCACCGGCTGATTCAGACGCTGAACCTCATCGCCGCTGATCAGCACCTTGTGTGTGACATCCAGCGGGATCACCACCACATTCAGTGCCGAGGCGAGCACCTGATCGGCAGCATGCGGATCTTTCCAGATATTAAATTCGCTGAAGGGCGTCACGTTGCCACTGTGCCCGTCGGTGCCAAATGCGCCACCCATGATGACCAGCTCTTTCACCAGCGGAATAATATCCGGCGCCTGATTAATGGCCGTGGCGATATTGGTCAGCGGACCAATCGCCACCAGGGTGATCTGATGCGGCTGCGCCCGCACGCTGTCGATAATAAACTGCACCGCGCCCGGCGCCTGATCGCTGCAGGCATTATTAAACGCATCGCCCAGCCCATCTTCACCGTGCAGTCTGGCAGGCGCAGAGGGTGGCAGCGCCAGCGGTCGTGAACAGCCGCGATAGACCTCCGCGTTAATCGCCATTTTCCCGCAAAACAGTCGGGCGTTTTTCACCGCCTGACCCACTGCCACGTTGCCGAAGACCGTGGTAATCCCCAGCAGATGCTGCGTCCGCGCCGCATAGGCCAGCGCAAAGGCGTCATCCACGCCGATATCGGTATCAAAAATCAGGGTACGCATAGGGTCTCCGCAACAGGCTGTAAACCATCAGCATTACTCCGTCTGTGGCGTGCGCGTCAAGGTTTTCAGCCGCCATGACCTCACTGTTGCCAGCCTGAAACGGGCGTCGTATTATCACCGGCTCAAGGTGATGGCGTGCCACCTTTCCCAACCGCCGGTGGGCTTTACACCGGCTGATGACGCCTGACACTCAATCCTTTCGCGGGAGCTGAGGTGTCAGGCGCAGTTTATCTCTGCCTTTCCCCCTCAGCCCGGCGTCAATCTGCAATCAGGAGCAAGACATGTTGAAACCGTTATTGGCTGTGATGATCGGCGGCTCTGCCGGCTGTGTACTACGCTGGCTCTTTGCGATGCGCTTTAATGCGCTCTTTCCCAATCTGCCACCTGGCACACTGCTGGTGAATCTGATCGGCGGTCTGGTGATCGGCGGCGCGATGGCCTGGTTTGTTCGCCATCCCGACATCGACCCGATCTGGAAACTGCTGATCGTCACCGGACTGTGCGGCGGGCTGACCACCTTCTCCTCTTTTACGGCGGAATTAATGGGGTTGCTACAATCAGGGAACTATTTCTGGGCGATGACCAGCGCGCTGGTGCATGTGATCGGTTCGCTGCTGATGGCGTTTGCCGGTTTCGCACTGGTCACGATGCTGGGCTGATCCGGCTAAGCGGCGCTTGTCATACTCCTTAAGAGGTAGATACTGTTTCAGGTTTTACGCCCGACCATCCCGCATGAACGGGCGCAGAAGCTGAACGTCACCGATTATTCCGGACGATTAAGGAGCCGAGCAATGCGAACTAACCCCACTTTCCTTAACCTGGTGCTGTTAAACGGTGAGCCCGGCCAGAAACTTCAGGCGGCGCGTGACGCCGGTTTCGATCAGGTGGAGATCTGGCGCGAGGATGTCGAGGCGTGCGAGGGCGGCGCGGCGGCACTGGCTGAGATCGCTGCCCGGCAGGGACCTGGCTTTACCAATCTCCAGGTGCTGCGCGATTTCACCGGGGCACCCAGTGCGTTGCGCGGACAGAAGCGCGAAGAGCTGCGCCAGTTTATTCAGATTGCCCAGGCGCTGGGCTGCGACACCATTCAGGCGCCGGCCAGCACCCGCGAGGATTGCTGCGCCGACCAGATTGATGATGACCTGCGCTGGATGGCCTCTGAAGCTGCGCGCTACAACATGCGCATTATGTATGAGCCGATGGCCTGGTGCAGCGTGGATAACACCCTGCCGCTGGCGTGGCAGCGATTGCAGCGGCTCGATCAGCCCAATATCGGGCTGGTGGTCGATCTGTTCCATATCTGCGCGCTGGGCGGCGACGCCTCACAGCTGGACGGCATTCCAGCCGATCGCATTTATGAAGTGCAGCTGTGTGACATGGCCGCCGTTCCCGCGCAGGATAAGCAGAGCCTGATGGCGATGGCAAAGCATCAGCGTCTGCTGCCCGGCGATGGCATTATCGACATTGAACGCTTTGTCGATAAGCTCAAAAGCGCGGGCTATCAGGGCCCGGTGGGCATTGAAGTCTTTAATGATGCGCTGAAACGCCCGCCGCCTGAGGTCGCTGCCCGTCATGCCTGGCAGGCATTAAAGCGCTGCTGGGGTTAATCCTGTAAGCACTGCCCGATAAACGCGGCGGCATGCATGGCACCCTGAGCGGAGATGGTGTGGCCGGTGGCCGGTTCAAATCGCGCTTCTACCGGCACCAATGCGGCCCTGAGTCGTGCTGCGGCAGATTCGCTCTCCTGCCACGGAATCACCTCATCGGCCTGGCCGTGGATCAGCAGCGCGGGCAGATGAGGCTGTGGCGTCAGTTCACCGTCAACCGCCAGACGACCCGAAAAGGCGACCACGCCCGCCAGCGGATAACGGCCAGATGCCAGCGCATCCAGCGCCATGATCGACCCCTGTGAAAAGCCGACCAGCACCACATCCTGCCAGCGGTCGGCGAAGCCGTGCTGTGCGATAACGTCGCTGAGGGTCGCGTCAAACGCCGCCCGCGCGGCCCGTACCCGACCTGGCCGGTTCTCTGGCGTCACCTCCTCCAGGCTGAACCACTGCCAGCCAAAACCGGCGGTAAAACGTTCGGGCGCATTGGGTGAGGCAAAAATCACATCCGGCAACAGCGTCGCCCAGTGACGGCCAATCGGTGCCAGATCGTCGCCGTTACTGCCTACGCCATGCAGAAAAATCACCAGTGCTTTTGCCATTATTGCTCCTTTAAAGACCGTACTCACTCAGATCCGGGCCTGCCGGAACGATCCCGTTCGGGTTCAGTGCCTTGATTGAGTAGTAACCCTGTTTGATATGATCGATGCTGACCGTCTCACGCACGCCGGAGACTGACAGCATGCTCTTAAGATAGCGATTCAGCAGCGTATAGTCGCGTATCCGGCGCAGGTTGCATTTGAACAGGCCATGATAGGCGACGTCAAAGCGAATCAGAGTGACGAACAGGCGAATATCGGTTTCAGTCAGCCGTTCACCCAGCAGGAAGGTGCGTCCATCGCTGAGCAGGGCTTCCAGTTCGTCGAGCTGGCTGAAGACGTCATTAAATGCCTGCTGGTAGCTGATCGATGTGGTGGCGAACCCGGCGCGGTAAACGCCGTTATTCAGACGCGGATAAAGACTCTCATTCAGCGCATCAATCTCAGGGCGCAGCGCGGCGGGATAGAGGTCGATGCGGTTATCGGCCAGATCGCCAAAGCCGCTGTTGAACATACGCACAATGTCAGCGGACTCGTTGCTGACGATGGTGCCGGTTTTCTTGTCCCACAAGACCGGCACGGTGGCCCGGCCCGTGTAATCGGGCGCGACGCGGGTATAGATTTCATGCAGGTACTGCGCGTTATTCAGCGGGTCCTGCTGTGCGCCGGGGAAATTGCCAAAGCGCCAGCCCTGGGCACCGAGCTGCGGTTCAACCACCGTCACGCTAATCAGCGACTCCAGCCCTTTGAGCTTGCGGGCAATTAACGCGCGCGACGCCCACGGACAGATCAGCGCCACATAAAGATGGTAGCGATCTGCTTCTGCCGCAAATTCAGTGGAGCCATCGCTGCTGATAAAATGCCGGAAACCGGACGTCTGACGGACAAATCCACCCTGTTTATCGGTCGACTGCACCGGGTGCCAGTCACTACTCCATTTGCCTTCTACTAACATCGCGCGACTCCTCTGTAATGTGAGAAGCAGCTTAACTGATGACTAAACGGCTGATAATCCGGTCATAAAGACAATCATTTCTTCCATTCTGGAAGAAATTACGCGGGCGGAAAACGGGTAAAGTGACTCACCAGGAAGTCGATAAGCAGGCGCGCCCGGTGTGCCAGATGACGGGCGGGAGGATAAACCGCAAACAGGCCAAGTGGTGGTGTGTCAAAATTCTCCAGCAGCCGGACAATCTCACCGCGTTGCAGCGCGGGAGCCGCGATAAAACCGGGCAGCCGCGCAATGCCCAGTCCGGCCATCGCGGCCTGCAGGCAGGCTTCGGTGTTGGCGAAGCGCAGACGCCCGCGGACCGGTACGGTGACAATCTCGCTGCTGCCGTCGCCGTCGCCGTCGCCGCCGGCAAACGGCCAGTGCCAGGGATCGCGAAAATTGGTGTCGATGATGCACTGATGCTGGGGCATCTCGCGCCAGTGCTGCGGCGTGCCAAACTGCTCAAGATAGACCGGCGAGGCGGCGATGCGCACATGCACCTCACCCAGCTTGCGCGCGACCAGGCTGCTGTCGCTGAGGGTGCCGATACGGATCGCCATATCAAAGCCTTCATCGACGATGTTGACGGACCGGTCTGAAAAGCTGACATCCAGTTCAATCAGCGGATAGCGCCGGGCAAACGCCACCAGCACCTCAGACAACACCACAGTACCAAAGGAGCCGGGGGCGCTGATTTTCAGCCTGCCGGTAGGCGTCGTAGCGCTTTCACGCACGCTGGCATCCAGCGTCTCAAACGCATCAAGCAGATTTTTGACCCGCTCATAATAGCTGCGCCCGACATCGGTGGGCGACAGGGCGCGCGTGCTGCGCTTAAACAGCTGGACGCCGAGCCGCTGCTCCAGCTTTGAAACCAGCTTGGAAGCCTGACTGCTGCTGGTGCCGAGACGTAACGCCGCCGCAGAAAAGCTGCCGGTTTCCAGCACCGTGACAAACATCCGGTCACAATCGAGTCGATCCATGGCGGTGTCCTGTGGAGATAAAGTCGCAGTATAGAAGCTGGGCTCCGCTGATGCAGCCTTCACTTTGCGTGCCTTAACCCTTTCGCTGACGCGGAAAACCTGCTTGACTGACTCTCTGCCCGACGTTCTCTGGAGTAATTCATGTCGCTGATTCACCTGACGTCACTGGCGGAGATCCCGGCCGCCGAGTGGGATGCGCTGTTGCCTGATGACCAGCCCTTTTTGCGCCACGCCTTTCTGCTCACGTTAGAACAGAGCGGCAGCGTGCGGTCAGAGGCGGGCTGGCAGCCCGATCATCTGCTGTGGCGGGAGGAGGGGGTGACCCGCGCCGCGCTGCCAGGCTACCGCAAACGCCATTCACAGGGCGAGTACGTCTTTGATCACGCCTGGGCGGATGCCAGCCAGCGCGCCGGGATCCGCTACTACCCGAAATGGCTGGGCGCGATCCCCTTCAGCCCGGTCAGCGGCGCGCGCCTGCTGGGCGAAAACGCTGCCGCGGCGCAACTGCTGTCGGCCCTGCCTGAGAGCCTGTTACAGCAGGGCTTAAGCGGGGCACATATCAACTTTACCGATGCGCAGGCTAACCAGCTGCTGGCCGATCAGCCCGACTGGCTCTCCCGGCTCGGTTGTCAGTATCACTGGCATAACCGTGGCTACCGCGATTTTCAGGATTTCCTGGATTCGCTGATGTCGCGCAAGCGCAAACAACTGCGTAAAGAGCGTGAGCAGGTGATGCAGAGCGGCTTTGAGTTTGACCGCTACCTGGGCTACCAGCTGCGCGAAGATCAGTGGGATTTTGTCTATACCTGTTACGCCAACACCTATGCGGTGCGCGGTCAGCGTCCCTATCTGACGCGTGACTTCTTCAGCCTGCTGGCGGAACGCATGCCGCAGAATATTGTGGTGGTGATCGCCCGTTTACAGCAGCAACCGGCCGCCATGGCGTTTTATCTGCGGGACAGCAACGCGCTCTATGGCCGCTACTGGGGCTGTCTGGCGGAGTTTGACCGGCTGCACTTTGAAACCTGTTTCTATCAGGGAATGGATTTGGCCCTGGATGAGGGGCTGACGCGGTTTGATGCTGGCGCACAGGGCGAGCACAAGCTGGTGCGCGGCTTTGAGCCGCAGATTACCCACTCCTGGCACTATCTGCTGCATCCCGGCCTGCGCGATGCCGTGGCAGATTTTCTGGTGCAGGAGCGGGAAGGCGTGCGCGGCTGGGCGGAAGAAGCCCGCGACGCCTTACCCTATCGACGCGGCGATTAATCGATGCCGACAAAACCGCCGGTCTGATGCTGCCACAAGCGGGCATAGAGGCCGTTTTGCGCCAGCAGCTCGTGATGGCTGCCCATCTCGGCAATGCCGCCTTTATCCAGCACCACCAGCCGATCCATCTTCGCGATGGTCGACAGGCGGTGCGCGATGGCGATAACGGTTTTGCCCTGCATCAGTGACTCCAGGCTCTCCTGAATCGCCGCTTCCACTTCGGAGTCGAGCGCCGAGGTGGCCTCATCCATGATCAGAACCGGCGCATCCTTCAGCAGCACGCGGGCTATCGCCACACGCTGACGCTGACCGCCCGACAGTTTCACGCCGCGCTCGCCCACGTGCGCATCCAGCCCGGTGCGACCCAGCGAGTCGGAGAGCAGCGGGATAAACTCATCGGCGCGGGCGCGGTGAATCGCAAGCTGCAGCTCCTCTTCGCTGGCGTCGGGACGACCATACAGCAGGTTTTCACGGATTGAGCGGTGCAGCAGCGAGGTGTCCTGGGTAATCATGCCAATCTGGCTGCGCAGGCTCTCCTGCGTCACGGCGGCGATATCCTGATCGTCGATCACAATCCGCCCTGCGTTCAGGTCATAGAGGCGCAGCAGCAGGTTCACCAGCGTCGATTTACCGGCGCCCGAGGGACCAATCAGCCCAATCTTCTCACCAGGTTTGATGTCAAGATTAAAGCCGTTAATCACCTGACGGCCATCGCCATAATCGAAGCGCACATCCTCAAAACGGATGTTGCCGCGCGTCACCTTAAGCTGCTTCGCCTGCGGCGCATCCTGCACGCTCAGCGGCTGCGCAATGGTTTTCAGGCCATCCTGTACCGTACCAATATTTTCGAAGATGCCGTTGACCACCCACATGATCCAGCCGGACATATTCACCAGGCGGATCACCAGACCGGTCGCCAGCGCAATCGCCCCGACGCTAATCAGCGACTGGCTCCATAACCACAGCGCCAGCCCGGAGGTCGAGACAATCAGCAGGCCGTTCAGCGCCGACAGCGTCAGATCCATGCTGGTGACCATGCGGCCGGCGTTCTGGGTTTTTTCGGTCTGCTCCTGAATCGCCTCACGCGCATACTGCCGTTCCAGATCGCTGTGAGCGAACAGCTTGATGGTGGCGATGTTGGTATAACCATCGACAATGGTGCCCATCAGTTTAGATCGCGACTCTGAGGAGACCACCGAACGCGCTTTAACGCGCGGCACAAAGAAACGCAGCGAGGCGCTGTAGGCCACCATCCACAGAATCAGCGGGATCATCAGCCGCCAGTCGGCACCGGCAAACAGCACCAGTGAAGTCACCGCGTAGATCAGCACGTGCCAGATGGCATCCACCAGCTGCACCGCGGAATCGCGCAGTGAACTGCCGGTCAGCATAATGCGCTGGGCGATGCGACCCGCGAAATCGTTCTGGAAGAAATTGAGGCTCTGGCGCAGCACGTAGTTGTGATTCTGCCAGCGGATCATGCTGGTCATGCTCGGGCTGATGCTTTGATGCACCAGCATGTCGTGCAGGGCGATAAAAATCGGCCGCAGAATCAGCGCCACCGCCCCCATCCACAGCAGTATCGGCCAGTTATCCCGAAACAGGCTGGCGGGCGTGGAGTGATTGACCATATCGATAATGCGGCTCAGATAGCTGAACAGCGACACTTCAATCAGGGCTGACGCCAGTCCCACTACCAGCAGTGCCGCGAAACTCGGCCAGACCTGCCGCAGATAGTAGAGGTAAAACGACCAGACCGTTGAGGGGGGCGAGTCGGTGGGCGCGTCATGAAAAATATTGATAAAACGCTCAAAACGGCGATACAACATAGCGATACTCTTTCCGTCCGGTAAAGAGCTACAGCTTAGTGCATGAACCCCGTTCGGCTAAAAGGAGAAAATATGGAAATCATTATTCGGGCACGGGAACCGCAGGATGCCGCCGCCTATCAGCGACTCTACAGTCATCCCGATGTTTATCCCTGGACGCTGCAGCTGCCGTTTCCCAGCGTTGCCACCTGGGAGAAAAAAATCGCCAGAATGGATGCCGAGGGGTTTATCGCCTTTGTCGCGGAGATCGAGGGCGTGCTGGCCGGTGAGCTGACGCTGTTTGTAGATAACAAGCCGCGCACCCGCCACTGCATCAGCTTTGGGCTGGGCGTGCATCCCGATTACGCCGGTCGCGGCGTCGGTGAGCGCCTGATCCGCACCGCGCTCGACTATTCCCGTAACTGGCTGGGGATTACGCGTATGGAGCTGGAGGTGTTTCACGACAACGAAAGGGCGCTGCGGCTCTATGAGCGGCTGGGCTTTGAGCGTGAAGGGGTGATGCGCCAGGCCGCCCTGCGCGACGGTCAGCTGCGCGATGTGGTGATGATGGCGAAACTGCTGCACGAGAAGTGATAACCGGAGCGGCAGCGCTGCCGCTCCGCTTTTCATTACGGATTTTTATTGCTGTATTGCTGCATGTTCTGCTGCGTTACCAGTTCAAACGGGATCCACTGGTGGGAATCGACTTTTTCCCCTTTGATCATCTGCTGCGCCACCTCGACCGATTTTTTGCCCTGACCCACGGCATCCTGGAACACGGTGACGGCCAGTTTGCCGCTTGCCAGGGCTTTCAGGCCATCCGGCGTGGCATCAATGCCGCCCACCAGAATGGTTTTCTTCGGTTTCGCCTGGGCAATCGCCATGGTTGCGCCAATCGCCATTTCGTCGTTGTTGGCGGCGACAATATCGATCTCTTCCCCGTTCGACAGCCAGTTGAGCATTAAATCCATGCCCTCATTACGCGAATAGTTTGCGGTCTGCTTCAGCACTACTTTCATGTCGGGATACTTTGCCACCACCTGCTCCACATCTTTGGTGCGCTGCAGCGCACCCGCATCGCTGAGGTTACCGATGATAATGGCGACTTTGCCACGATAACCCGCCTGCTTCGCCAGCGCTTCCATCTGCAACGTGCCCGATTCGCGTTCGTCAGAGCCGACAAACACCACGCCCGGCGGCAGGGTTTTATCGCCCGGTGTGCGGTTAACGTAAACCAGCGGAATGTGAGCCTGCTGCGCCAGTCTGGTCAGGGCAGGGGTGCTGGCGGAGTCGACCGGATCGACGATAATCGCGTCCACCCCGGAACTGATAAAACTCTGCACCTGATCGGTCTGACGGCCCACGTCGCCGCGTGCATCTTCGAACTGCGCATCCAGCTGACGCGCTTTGGCCTCTTTCTCGATCGACTGGCGGATAATGGTCAGAAAGTTCTGGTCGAAATAGGCCATTGAGACGCCAATTTTCTCTGCCAGCGCCGACGTGGAAAGAGAGAGCAGACAGAGTATTGCCCATGCACGTTTTTTCATTGCAGACTCCCGAGGTTAACTGAGTGGAATAGATTTTTCATTTATTATAAAAATGGACAAAGATTATCATTTGCAGCTTATGAACAGTCGCCGGGTTTGACAACCGGCCCTTTTCACTCTTGCTAGCGCCGCCACACTTTGCCGTAAAATCGCCGCGTCATAGCTGCCAGCGCCGATGAAATCCTCGACGTGGCGCACACTCTGCGGCAGGCAGCCGCGGCTTTTTGCGCTTTTGTGCAGCATCGCACTGGCCTTTGTGGTGGTTGTCAGAAAACCGTTGAATCGGGCCTGACGATCTCAACATCCGCACAATGATCCATCGTTAGCCTCCTATCTATATTTCCTTAAGCGGGAAATCTCAGCGTTATTCCTGAAAAAAACCTCGTGGCGCAACCTGCCGCTTTTTAAGGAATTCAGCTCATGCTTAAAGACCAAACGACTCACCGGACGTCTCATGTGCGCATCTGGATCCTCTGCCTGATCCTCTTTCTGTCGGTCGTGGCTTATGCCGACCGTTCGATCCTCTCGATCTCCGGATCGGCGATCAAAGAGGAGTTCGGCCTGTCAGCGATCCAGCTGGGATTGATCCTCTCTGCCTTCAGCTGGGCCTACGTTATCGGTCAGATTCCCGGCGGGCTGTTTCTTGACCGCTTCGGGGCTAAAAAAGTGTATGGCGTCACGCTGGCGCTCTGGTCAGTCTCGACGCTGGCGATGGGATTCGTTGGCGAGTTCTCCAGCGGCATGACCGGCGCATTGATGCTGATGTTTGGTCTGCGTTTTATGCTGGGATTGATAGAGGCACCCAGCTTTCCCGCCAATGCGCGCGTGGTGATTATGTGGTTCCCTGGCGCAGAGAGGGGACGGGCTTCATCGCTGTTCAGCTCGGCGCAATATTTTGCCGTCGCCATCTTCTCGCCGCTGTCAGGCTGGCTGGTGTCGCGCTTTGGCTGGGAGTGGCCGTTCTTTGTGCTGGGCGGCATCGGCCTGCTGGCGGTGTTTGTCTGGGCTGCCTGGATGCGGGAGCCACGCAATCACCCTGGCGTGTCCGAAAGTGAACTGCGCCACATCGTCGACGGTGGTGCGCTGGTGGATATCGACTCGGCGCAGACGCTGAAAGCGCGGCCACCGGTCAGTAAAGCGATGTTCAGAAAGCTGCTCACTAATCGCATGCTCTGGTGCGCCTATCTCGGTCAGTACTGCATCATCGCGCTCAGCTACTTCTTTATTACCTGGTTTCCGATCTATCTGGTGCAGGCGCGCGGCATGAACATCATGGAGGCGGGCTTCGCCACCGTTGCCCCGGCGCTGTTTGGTTTTCTGGGCGGGATCAGCGGCGGCTACCTGTCAGACAAGTTAATCGCCCGGGGCTGGAGCGTCTCCTGGGCGCGTAAAACGCCCTATATCGTCGGCATGCTGATGGCGTCCAGTCTGGTGCTGGCGGCGATCATTCCGGGCAATAGCGGCATTATCGCCATTATGTCCTTCGCCTTTTTCGGTAAAGGCATCGCGGCCGGTGCAGGCACCTGGACGGTGATCAGCGACACCGCACCCAAAGAGGCGGTGGGCCTGGCCGGTTCCATTTTTAACGGCATCGGCAATATTGCCGGTTTCACCACGCCGCTGCTGTTCGGCATCATCGTCGGTCTGACCGGCAGCTACAGCATCGGGCTGGCGTTTGTGGCGGCACACTGCGTGGTAGCGGCGCTGCTGTTCCTGCTGGTGATGGGACCGATTGAACGCGTCGGTGAAGAGAGCGATCGCCCGGCATCCTATAACAATCAGGAGAAAGAAGATGGCATTAAAGCAATGTAATGTGCTGATAAAAGGGAAATTCCTGCCGCCGCAGCTGATAGAGAACATTGAAAAGACGTTCACCGCGTTCCGGCTGTGGGAGGCGGAAGATGAGGCAGCCTTTCTGGCTGAGCAGGGCGCAGATATCGACATGCTGGTCACCAGCGGCAACGCGGTGATGGGCGCACCGGCCGCGCTGATCGCCGCGCTGCCAAACCTGAAAGCGATCTGCAGTAACGGCGTCGGTTATGACAGCATTGATACGGAAGCCGCCCGATCGCGCGGCATTGTGGTGACCAACACGCCGGAGGTGCTCAATGATTGCGTCGCCGATCTGGGGATGGCGCTGCTGCTGGATGTGGCGCGCCGCATCAGCGAGGCCGATCGCTTCACACGCGCCGGTCACTGGACGCAGGGCCGCTTTCCGCTGAGCAGCAAAATCGGTGGCAAGGTGTGCGGTATCGTCGGGCTGGGCAATATCGGTCAGGCGGTAGCAAGGCGCGCGCAGGCGTTTGATATGGCGATTCACTATTACAACCCGCGTTCACGCCCCGATGTGCCCTACACCCGTCATGAGAGCCTGGTGGCGCTGGCGCAGCAGGCCGATTTTCTGGTGCTGACCCTGCCGGGCGGTGCCGCGACGCGCCACATTATCAATGCGGAAGTACTGCAGGCGCTGGGACCGCAGGGCTATCTGATTAACATTGCGCGCGGCAGCGTGGTGGATCAGCAGTCGCTGGTGGATGCGCTGGAAACCGGGCAGATCGCCGGTGCCGGGCTGGATGTGTTTGAACAGGAGCCGCAGGTGCCTGACGCACTGCGCCAGCGCGACAATGTGGTGATCACGCCGCATATCGCCAGCAGCACCCGCGAAACCATGGCGGCGATGGCTGACCTGGTCTTTGAGAATATGCTGGCGTTTGCCCGTGGCGAGCCGGTGCTGACCCGGGTAGTGTAACCGCAGCGGCGTCTTAACCCCCCTGCTGATACGGGGGCGAGGCAGGACGACTCTCCTCTGACCACTCACCAGACCCTCACCTTCGCACAAAACAGCCTGAAGAAAATTTGTCCGGCTGCCGATATCACCTTACCACCCGCTGATATTAAAGAGTGATAGCGTGATAAAGCTGATTACCATTGATGAATTGCGCCCAGGGATGTTTATCCACAAGCTGGAGGTCTGGTGGATAAAAGACCAGCGCATTCATAATGAGATGCTGATCACCGATCCCCGACAAATCGCCATGCTTCGCACTGAAGGGATCCGCCAGCTCTGGATCGACCTAGATCGATCGGTGCAGGCGCCGATCGCCTCCACGGTCGCGAAGAGAACCATTGGCCGCACCCCGTTTTTCCAGGAACTGGATCAGGCACAGCAGATCTTTTTGCAGGGCAAACCGAAAGTGCTGGCAATGTTCAACGAAGCGCGGCTGGGTAACGGCCTGAAGCTCGATTATATGATGGATCTGGTGGATGAAATCGCCGGATCGATCACGCGTGAACCCTCCGCCATGCTGAGCGTGGCGCGACTGAAAAATCATGATGACTACACCTATCTGCACTCCATGGCGGTCTGCGGGCTGATGATTGCGCTGGGTAAAAAACTCGGGCTGGATGAGCAGGAACTGCGTCGGGTGGGCATGGGCGGTTTACTGCATGATGTCGGCAAAGCGGCTGTGCCGCTGGCAATCCTGAACAAAGCGGGCAAGCTGACTGAAGAGGAGTTCAGGGTGATGCGTGAGCATCCGGTGGTCGGTGCGCAGATGCTGATAGAAGCCGACGCCGATGACGATCTGCTCGATATCACCCTGCATCATCATGAGAAATATGATGGCAGCGGCTATCCGCACCGCCTGAAAGGCGAGGCGATTTCGCTCTACGCCCGCATGGCGGCGGTGTGCGATGTCTATGATGCCGTGACCTCGACCCGCTCCTATCGCAACGGCTGGACACCCGCCGAGGCGATGCACCAGATGCTGAGCTGGCGCGGCCATTTCGACCCTGGCTTGCTGCACACCTTCGTACGGACCATCGGCATCTATCCGGTGGGATCGCTGGTGCGTCTGGCCTCCGGCCGGGTGGCGCTGGTGGTGAAAGCGGGCGAAAAATCGCTGATGCGTCCCTGCGTGCATGTCTTCTGGTCGCTGCACGCCCAGCGTGAAGTGAAACCGGAAGAGCTCGACCTTGGCGACAGCTTCTGCACCGACAGCATTGTGGGCGCAGAGGACAGCACGCTGTGGGGTAACGTCGATCTCAATCGTATCTGGGCGCTGGAAGTCGCCTGATTTTTCGCCATTTTTACACTATTTTTACGCCCGCCCGCTGCATTTTAACCCCTTCTTTATACGCCTCCGCGCAAGCTAAGCCATAAATCCAATCCTCTGGAGGTTCCTGTGAGCGTGGGCGTAATAACCGGCATTGTGCTGGTGGTGTTGTTACTGGGCTATCTGATCTATGCCCTGTTAAATGCGGAGGCCTTCTGATGGCGGCCAATGCTTTTTTACTCATCGCATTCTATCTGCTGCTGCTGATGGTGCTGGCGCAGCCGCTCGGACGGGGTCTGGCGTCGTTAGTGGCTGACAAGCCGGTGTTTGCCCGCCTGGAAGCGCCGCTGTGGCGACTGCTGGGCGCGCAACAATCGGACATGCGCTGGCCGCACTACCTGCTGGCGATTCTGCTGTTTAATGCGCTGGGTTTCGTGGTGCTGCTGGCAATATTGCTGATGCAGGGCGCGCTGCCGCTGAATCCGCAGCAGCTGCCTGGCCTGAGCTGGCATCTGGCGCTGAACACCGCCGTGAGCTTCGTCACCAACACCAACTGGCAATCCTACAGCGGCGAAAGCACCCTGAGCTATTTCAGTCAGATGGTGGGCCTGACGGTGCAGAATTTCCTCTCAGCCGCGACCGGTATCGCCGTGGCATTTGCGCTGATCCGTGGTTTTGCTAATCGCAGCTCTGCGACCCTGGGTAACGCCTGGCGCGACCTGACGCGCATCACGCTCTATGTCTTACTGCCCATCAGCCTGCTGATGGCGCTGTTCTTTGTCAGCCAGGGCAGCATCCAGAACTTCGCGCCTTATCACAGTTTCTCCACGCTGGAAGGCGTGCAGCAGACGCTGTCGATGGGGCCGGTGGCGTCGCAGGAAGCGATCAAAATGCTGGGCACCAACGGTGGCGGCTTCTTTAACGCCAACTCCTCCCATCCGTTTGAAAACCCGACGGTGCTGACTAACCTGGTGCAGATGCTAAGCATCTTCCTGATCCCGGCGGCGCTCTGCTTCGCGTTTGGCGAAAGCGTGCGTGACCGTCGTCAGGGCCACATGCTGCTGTGGGCGATGACGCTGATGTTTGTGGCGGCGGTCTCGGTCGTCATGTGGGCCGAACTGCAGGGCAACCCGCACTTCCTCCAGCTGGGTGCTGACAGCGCCATCAACATGGAAGGTAAAGAGACGCGCTTTGGCATTCTTAACAGCAGCCTGTTCGCGGTTATCACTACCGCCGCCTCCTGCGGTGCGGTGAATGCCATGCACGACTCCTTTACCGCGCTGGGCGGCATGGTGCCGATGTGGCTGATGCAACTGGGCGAAGTGGTGTTTGGCGGCGTCGGTGCCGGTCTCTACGGCATGCTGCTGTTTGTGCTGCTGGCGGTGTTTATCGCCGGGCTGATGATCGGTCGTACCCCGGAATTCCTGGGCAAAAAAATCGACGTCTGGGAGATGAAGATGACCGCGCTGGCGATTCTGGTCACACCGGCGCTGGTGCTGATCGGTACCGCACTGGCGATGATGACCGACGCCGGACGCAGTGCCATGGCCAATCCCGGCATTCACGGCTTCAGCGAAGTGCTCTACGCGGTCTCCTCGGCGGCCAACAACAACGGCAGCGCCTTTGCCGGCCTGAGTGCTAACACGCCGTTCTGGAACCTGCTACTGGCTGCCTGCATGCTGCTGGGCCGCTTCGGCATCATCATTCCGGTGATGGCGATTGCCGGTGCGATGGCGGTGAAAAAAGTGCAGCCGGTGGGTAACGGCACGCTGCCAACCCACGGTCCGCTGTTTATCGGACTGCTGATCGGCACGGTGCTGCTGGTGGGTGCACTGACCTTTATTCCTGCTCTGGCGCTGGGCCCGGTGGCTGAGCATCTGCAACTTGTTCAGGGACAATCCTCATGAGTCGTCAACAACAGGCGTTATTTGACGCAGCATTGCTGCGTACCTCGGCCTGGGATGCAGTGAAAAAGCTCGATCCCCGGGTGCAGTTCCGTAACCCGGTGATGTTTGTCGTCTACCTCGGCAGCATTCTGACCTCGCTGCTGGCGCTGGCGATGCTGACCGGCCGGATCAGCGGCAGCGCCAGCTTTACCGGGGCGATTGCGGTCTGGCTCTGGTTCACCGTGCTGTTCGCCAACCTGGCGGAGGCGCTGGCAGAAGGGCGCAGTAAGGCCCAGGCCAGCAGCCTGAAAGGGGTGAAAAAGACCAGCTTTGCCAAAAAACTCTCAGCGGCGCGCTATGGCGCCGAGTGGCAGCAGGTCAGTGCCGATGAGCTGCGCAAAGGCGATGCCGTGCTGGTGGAAGCGGGCGACATCATCCCCTGCGACGGTGAAGTGATGGAAGGCGGTGCCTCGGTGGATGAGAGCGCCATTACCGGTGAGTCCGCACCGGTGATCCGCGAGTCGGGCGGTGACTTCGCCTCCGTCACCGGCGGGACCCGCATTCTCTCTGACTGGCTGGTGATCACCTGTAGCGCCAACCCGGGCGAAACCTTCCTTGACCGGATGATCGCCATGGTGGAAGGTGCGAAACGCCGCAAAACCCCGAATGAGATCGCCCTGACCATCCTGCTGGTGTCACTGACCATCGTGTTCCTGCTGGCGACCGTGACACTCTGGCCGTTCTCGGCATGGGGCGGAACGCCGGTCAGCATCACGGTGCTGGTGGCGCTGCTGGTCTGTCTGATCCCGACCACCATCGGCGGCTTACTGTCGGCGATTGGCGTGGCGGGGATGAGCCGGATGCTGGGTGCTAACGTCATTGCGACCAGCGGACGTGCGGTGGAAGCCGCGGGCGATGTGGATGTGCTGATGCTGGACAAAACCGGCACCATCACGCTGGGTAACCGTCAGGCGACCCAGTTCCTGCCCGCGCCGGGCGTCAGCGAAGAGCAACTGGCCGACGCCGCACAGCTCGCCTCGCTGGCCGATGAGACGCCGGAAGGGCGCAGTATCGTGGTGCTGGCAAAACAGCGATTTAATCTGCGTGAGCGCGATCTCAGCAGCATGGGTGCCAGTTTTATTCCGTTCTCTGCGCAGACCCGCATGAGCGGCGTGAACGTGCAGGATCGACTGATCCGCAAAGGCGCGGTCGATGCGGTACGTCGCCACATCGAAGCGAACCATGGCCGTTTCCCGGCCGAGGTCAATGCGCAGGTGGAAGAGGTGGCACGCAGTGGCGGCACGCCGCTGGTGGTGTCAGAGGGCGCGAACGTGCTGGGCGTGGTGGCGCTGAAAGATATCGTCAAAGGCGGCATCAAAGAGCGCTTTGCCGAACTGCGCAAAATGGGTATCAAAACGGTGATGATCACCGGCGATAACCCGCTGACGGCCGCAGCGATTGCCGCGGAAGCGGGCGTGGATGACTTCCTGTCAGAGGCCACGCCGGAAGCCAAGCTGGCGCTGATCCGCCAGTATCAGGCGGAAGGGCGTTTAGTGGCGATGACCGGCGACGGCACCAACGATGCGCCAGCACTGGCGCAGGCGGATGTGGCGGTGGCGATGAACTCCGGTACCCAGGCGGCGAAAGAGGCGGGCAACATGGTCGATCTCGACTCGAACCCGACCAAGCTGCTGGAAGTGGTGCATATCGGTAAACAGATGCTGATGACGCGCGGTTCGCTGACCACCTTCAGTATCGCCAACGACGTGGCGAAATACTTCGCCATCATTCCGGCGGCGTTTGCGGCGACCTATCCGCAGCTCAACATGCTTAACGTGATGCACCTGCACTCGCCAGCCAGTGCGATTCTGTCGGCGGTGATCTTTAACGCTCTGGTGATTGTCTTCCTGATCCCGCTGGCCCTGAAAGGCGTCAGCTACCGCCCACTGAGCGCTGCTGCGCTGCTGCGCCGCAACCTGCTGATTTACGGTCTGGGTGGCCTGCTGGTGCCGTTTGTCGGCATCAAAGCGATCGATCTGCTGTTAGTGTTTTCAGGCATGGCCTGAGGAGAGAAAAATGAGTCAGTTACGTCCGGCAATTTTACTGTTGTTGCTGCTTACGCTTGTTACCGGCGTGGTTTATCCTTTGCTCACCACCGGTCTGGCGCAGTGGCTGTTTCCGTCCCAGTCCAGCGGCTCGCTGCTGGAGGAGGAAGGCGTGGCGCGCGGGTCGGCGCTGATTGGCCAGAACTTTACCCAGCCCAACTATTTCTGGGGCCGCCCTTCAGCCAGTGGTGATAAACCTTATAATCCGCTGGCCTCAGGGGGCAGCAATCTGGCCGCCAGCAACCCGGCGCTGGACAAAGCGGTAGCCGATCGCGTCGCTGCGCTGCGGGCCGCGAATCCGCAGGCACCGGCCGCCGTCCCGGTTGAACTGGTCACCGCGTCAGCCAGCGGGCTGGATCCGGATATTTCGCCACAGGCCGCCCTTTGGCAGGCACCGCGTATCGCCGCCAGCCGCCAGTTGCCGTTGCCGCAGGTCGAGGCGCTGATAGATAAGATGACGCATCGTCCGCTGATGCCATTCCTCGGCACACCGACCCTCAACGTGTTGCAGCTGAATATGGCGCTCAACGAACTGTAATGGTGTAAAGGAAGCGATGAACCACGAACCCCAGCGTCCCGATCCCGACGCGCTGCTGCAGGCTAATCGCGAAAGTCATCGCGGGCAGCTGAAAATTTACTTTGGTGCCTGTGCGGGCGTGGGTAAAACCTATGCCATGCTGCAGGAGGCACAGCGGCTGCGCGCGCAGGGTCTGGATGTCTTAATCGGCGTGGTAGAGACCCATGACCGGCCGGAAACCGCACAGCTGCTGACAGGGTTAACTCTGCTGCCGCGTCGCGCAACCGGCCGCTCGCGTCATGCAGAGTTTGATCTTGATGCCGCGCTGGCTCGCCATCCGGCGGTGATCCTGATGGATGAGCTGGCGCACACCAACGTGCAGGGCTCGCGCCATCCCAAGCGCTGGCAGGATATTGAGGAGCTGCTGGAAGCGGGCATCGATGTACTGACCACCGTCAACGTACAGCATCTTGAGAGCCTCAATGATGTGGTAGGCGGCGTCACCGGCATTCAGGTGCGCGAAACCGTACCCGATCCCTTTTTCGACAGCGCCGACGAAGTGGTGCTGGTCGATCTGCCGCCCGACGATCTGCGGCAGCGGCTTAAAGAGGGCAAAGTCTACATTGGCGACCGCGCGGAACGCGCCATCGAAAACTTTTTCCGCAAAGGTAACCTGTTCGCCCTGCGTGAGCTGGCCCTGCGTCGTACCGCCGATCGGGTGGATGATCAGATGCGCGCCTGGCGCGATCAGCAGGGACGGGAGCGCGTCTGGCACACCCGCGACGCCATTCTGCTCTGCATTGGCGACGACAGCGGCAGTGAAAAGCTGGTGCGCACCGCCGCCCGACTGGCGGCGCGGCTTGGCAGTGAATGGCACGCGGTCTATGTCGAAACGCCCCGGCTGCACCGGCTGCCGGAAGCGCGGCGACGGGCGATTCTCCGTACGTTACAGCTGGCGCAGGAGCTGGGCGCGGAAACCGCGACCCTTTCTGAGCCGGATGAAGCCGAAGCGGTACTGGGTTACGCCCGCGCGCACAATCTGGGCAAAATTGTCACCGGTCGTCGCCCGCTGCGGCGCTGGCGGCGTGACAGCTTTGCCGAACGGCTCGGCCAGCTGGGGCCGGATCTCGATCTGCTGGTGGTGGCGCTGGATGAGCCGCTGAAGGATGCGCCGCATCCGCTGCCGGATGGCCGCGTCACCAGCGAAAAATGGCGTATTCAGCTGCGCGGCGTAATGATGGCGCTGGTGCTCTGTATCCTTGTAACCGCCGCCGGACAGTCGGTACTGATCGGTTTCGATCCCGCCAACTGCGTAATGATCTATCTGCTGGCGGTGGTGATCGTGGCGCTGCGCTATGGTCGCTGGCCGTCGGTGATCGCCACGGTGATGAATATCGTCGCCTTTGACCTCTTCTTTGTTGCCCCCACCGGCACGGTGGCGGTCTCCGATCTGCAATATCTGGTGACCTTTGGCGTGATGCTGGCGGTGGGCGTAATCGTCGGCAATCTCACGGCAGGCGTGCGTTATCAGGCGCGGGTGGCGCGCTACCGCGAGCAGCGGGCGCGCCAGCTCTATGAGATGGCGAAATCGCTGGGCAGTGCGTTAACGCCGCAGGATATCGCCGCCACCAGCCAGCGGGTGCTGGATGCCACGTTACAGGCGCGCTGCCTGCTGCTGCTGCCGGATGAGCAGGGCGAACTGCAACCGGTGGGCGATGCGTTACCGGCCAGCGAGCCGGATCGCGCGATTGCTAAATGGAGTTACAGCAAAGGCCAGCCTGCGGGTGCGGGCACTGATACCTTACCGGCGGTACCTTATCAGATCCTGCCGCTGAAAAGTGGCGCGCACTGCCGGGGTTTGCTGGTGGTGGAGCCGCAGAACCTGCGTCAGCTGATGATCCCCGAGCAGCAGCGGCTGGTGGAAACCTTTACGGTGCTGATTGCTAACGCACTGGAGCGAATGGCTCTGTCGCATAGCGAGGCGGCGTCCCGGCTCTCGGCGGAGCGTGAACAGCTGCGCAATGCGCTGCTGTCGGCGCTGTCCCACGACCTGCGCACCCCACTGACCGTGCTGTTTGGTCAGGCGGAAATGCTGATGCTTGACCTGGCCAGCGACAACTCAAAATATGTGCCGCAGGCCAGTCAGATCCGCGAGCAGACGCTGAGCACCATCCGGCTGGTGAGCAACATGCTGGATATGGCGCGCATTCAGTCGGGCGGCCTCAACCTGCGTGAGGAGTGGCTGGCGCTGGAAGAGGTGGTCGGCGGGGCGCTGAGCAGCATGGCACCGTCGCTGAAAGGGCATGAGGTCCGGCTCGATCTGCCGGACGACATCGTGCTGATCAAAGGCGACAGCACGCTGCTGGAGCGGGTCTTCACCAACCTGATTGAGAACAGCCTGAAGTATGCCGGTAACAGCGCACCACGCGGCATTCGTGCCTGGCGTGCGGCGTCACGGCTGGAGATCTCGGTCTGGGATAGCGGACCGGGCATTGCCGAAGACGATTTAAGCCGGATATTCGATAAATTCTGGCGGGGCGACAAAGAGTCGGCGGTGCCGGGCGTCGGGCTGGGTCTGGCAATCTGTAAAACCATTATCGAGAGCCACGGCGGTCAGATCTGGGCAGAGAACAGGGCCGAAGGCGGCGCGGCATTTCGTCTCTCGCTGCCGCTGCCGCCGGTCCCTGAAATTTCTGACGAAGGGCTGAAATAACTTCACAGTTGATCGGTTATACTTCCGGACCTGTTTGATTATTCGTGGGATTGTATGGAACGTTTTACCGAAAACCTGATGTATGCATCGCGCTGGTTGCTGGCCCCGGTTTACATTGGACTTTCGCTGGGATTGCTGGCGCTGACCATTAAATTTTTCCAGGAAATTTTCCACCTGCTGCCCAACATTTTCAGCATTGCGGAAAACGATCTGATCCTGCTGCTGCTGTCGCTGGTGGATATGACGCTGGTTGGCGGCCTGCTGGTGATGGTGATGTTGTCAGGTTATGAGAACTTCATCTCTAAGCTCGATATCGACGAAGATAAAGAGAAGCTGAGCTGGCTGGGCAAGATGGACTCCGGCTCGCTGAAAAACAAAGTCGCCGCCTCCATTGTCGCCATCTCCTCGATTCACCTGCTGCGGGTGTTTATGGAAGCGCGCAACGTCGAAAACGACAAGCTGATGTGGTACGTGATTATCCACCTGACCTTTGTGCTCTCCGCCTTTGTGATGGGCTGGCTGGATCAGATGTCGCGCAGCGATAAAAAACCGAAGTAACCTCTCTGGCGGCCCGCTGAGGCGGGCGCCTGCTTTACCCTTTCCGCTCTGCTCCCCCTGAACGACCCGCTGGCTGTGAGGCCGGACGCGTGCCCGCCAGCTGCGGCATCACCTCTTTGATCATGGCAAAAAAGTGTTGCAGCCTGGCCGGGTAGTAACTCGCCCAGGGATAGGTCAGCCACACCGGCAGCGGCGGTGCCTGCCACGCGGGCATCAGCTGAACCAGGCTGCCATCCGCCAGATCTTCCTGCACTGCCCATGAGGAGACGATCGCGGCTCCCATCCCAGCCAGTGCCGCTTTGCGCACCGCATATAAACTGTCGCTGCTCAGCCGGGGCGTAATCGCCAGGTTTACCGGCTGGCCGTCGTCAATCTTCTGCAACACCACTTCGTTACGGTAAAAACTGGTCAGTGCCAGCCACGGCAGGTCGCGCAGCTGTTCAACCCGCTCTATCGGCGGCTGCTGCGCCAGCAGGTGCGGGGCGGCCACCACAATACGTGGCACTTCTGCCAGCAGTATCGCCACCACCGAAGGATCGGTTGGCGCACCGACCTGAATGGCGCAGTCCACATTCTCTGCCATAAAGTCGGGCGTGCGGTCATTCAGCATCCACTCAATATTGAGCCGGGGGTAGCGGTGCAGATAGTCCACCAGCGGGGCGATCAGCTGATCCTGACCAAAGGCGTGTGGGGCGCGAACCCGCAGCGTACCGACCGGGTCATCGCTGGCCCCGGTCAGCTCATCTTCCAGCGCATGCCAGGTCGCCAGCAGCTGCCGCGCCTGGGCGTAGCAGCGCTCGCCATCATCGGTAAGCTTCAGCGCATGGGTGGTGCGCAGGATAAGCTTGAGGCCCAGCCGCTGCTCCAGGCTCTGCAGTCGGCGGCTGACGGTGGGTTGTGTCGTGCCGAGCTGCGCGGCGGCGGCGGATAAGCTGCCGCTCTCCACAATACGGATAAAAGTCTGCATCAGATCGATGCGATCGCTGCTGTTAGGATTGTTCATACGCACCACGTATAACGGTTTTGCCTGATGTCAGTCTACCGCGTATAACCGCAATGCGCTTTAATGGCAGGACGAAATGATGAGGATTACAGCATGTCAGCCATACAGACCCAGACTCAAAATGAACCGCTCTCTGCGCCGCTGGTGTTTACCCTGGCCGCTGGTGCCGGACTCAGCGTCGCGTCGATCTACTACAGCCAGCCGATGCTGGATATCATCAGCAAGCAGTTTAACGCCGGCATCGGCGCGGTCGGCATGGTGCCGATGCTGACCCAGGCGGGCTATGCGCTGGGCATCCTGCTGCTGGCTCCGCTGGGCGATCGCCATGACCGGCGCACCATTATCTTTATCAAAGGCTTAATGCTGGTGGCGGCGCTGCTGCTGTGTGGTTTTTCCGGTGGACTCAGCGCGTTGCTGATTGCCAGTTTTATCACCGGCCTGACCGCCACCGTGGCGCAGGATATTGTGCCCGCTTCGGCGGCGCTGGCGCCGGAACGCAGCCGGGGTAAAACAGTCGGCACGGTGATGACCGGGCTGCTGGTGGGCATCCTGATGTCGCGGGTGGTCAGTGGGGGGGTGGCAGAGTATTTCGGCTG
>Ga0207706_10001288_pt1 | contig 25229 bp, 19 predicted proteins | sample KBSC53metaG_FD_184318 | JGI IMG/M metagenome (GOLD analysis project Ga0207706, IMG submission 184318) | Corn rhizosphere microbial communities from Kellogg Biological Station, Michigan, USA - KBS C5-3 metaG (SPAdes) (version 2) | ecosystem: Host-associated > Plants > Roots > Rhizosphere > Soil ... | reverse complement strand
GAATTCTTGTTCGTAAGAGATGTTTGGCTGATAGACATTCTCGATACCAAGCGGGGTGTACACGGCTGAAGATGACAAATCCACGGAGCGGTGGAAGAGCGATCCGCCGCCGACCAGATCGTGCTGCACCGGGCCGGTTCTAAAGTGGCCCAGAACGATCGCTTCGCCGAGGGCGTCAATTCGTAGTTCTCCAGGGCTGCGATAGTCGTAGATCTCATAGCTTCCGTCGGGACAGAAGAAGTAATAGGGTGAATCGGGGCATAGCGAATTTCCGTCAGCGTCGAGTGCCGGCCCATACGGCCAGATCACATTGTCGTCAATGAGTGAGTGGCTATACGAACCGGCGACGCGGGCCGTCCAATTTGGGTTGATCTTATGCTCTAATCTCACGCCGGCATTGAAAACATCAAACGTATTCGGTTTCGACCATGACTGAAATCCGAGCATCACAGAGGGATAAACAGGAGCCGGCACGGTAGTTCCGCCCAACAACTGGTAACCGGCTTCTGAACGCTGCACACGATGCTGGTACTCAAAATCAGTCAGGAGTGTTGTCCGATCCGTGAGACGCCATCGGCCATCGACAGCACCCATGCCGCGCCAGCCATTGGCGCCTTCCACGTAGGTGTGCATGTTCTCGCCAGCCAAGTTGAAAAGGAGCCCAGATTCGCCGAACTTGCGTGGGATGCCGAATTCGATGGCCCCGTACGATGTTCCACGTTGATCTGTCGCCATATCTACAGATGGGCGTTGACCCGCATTCGGCTGTTTGGTTTCGTAATTGATCAGGCCACCTGCTGAGGCGACCCCGCTTTCCAAGCCGGCGATGCCTTTTACAATCTCGACTCGTTGCTTGTTTTCGAGCGGAACATCTTGTTCGCCTGCGATCGTCAGTCCATTTATCTGTATGCCAGTCGCAAGATCAACGGGAAAGCCGCGGATCTGAAAGTCGCCGTAGTAGCCAACGGGAGCATAGTCTTCGCCAACGGATGCGTCGTTCTTGACGACGTCAGCCAACACACGCGCCACTTGATCACTTATCATTGCATCGCTGACCGCTGTCACTGAAAGCGGCGTGTCCTTGATCAGCGTTCCATCCAGGCTGCTCGCGCGCGGAGAGTCCGACAGGTAGTTATCTTTCACCTCTCCATGAACGACTACAGTTGTCGTGACGCGCGCAGGCTTTTCCTGTGCTTCAACGGGATTCTGTGCATCGACAGGAGCAGGATCCGCACTCTGAGGAAATACGCGTGCACTTGCGACTGCGCATCCCAGAAGAGCCAGCACAATCGGCCAACGCTTCGCTGGTCGCAGGAAGGACGCTGCGCGGTCGAGCGCCGAACCAACGTCAAAGATATTCACGATCTGATTGGACCCGCCATTGACGGAGTTCGAGATGGAAGCAGCAAGACGCATAGTTCTCTTGTTCCCACTTTCATGAAACAAGAGCGCTTGACCTGCGAATCGAAGAAGGCTGCCTGGCTTCGAAAGCTTCCCACGCCGGTATTATCCGGATCGGGTTCGAGGGTATCTTCTCAGCTCCACCTCGTGGAGCACCCCTGTTTCAATAGAACTGATTGAAACACTCGCCGCAGGAAATGGCAAATGGAGCGCTGAATCGGAGGAAGCCGACCGTCGGCATTTGGATGTCGACCGGCGCATGCGGTATGGCATTCGACCTTCTGTGGGCAACCGGTACAAAAAAATTGTGGCTCACGCGATTCCCAAAACCTGATTCACGAATCCCACGATGTATTTCCATATCAGGTAATAACCAGCCAGAACGGCTGCAAAAACGATCGCAATCATGCCGTACGGGACGTGGAGATATCCGAACCAGATGGCGTGGGCGGCACCCAATTGGAGCGCGCCGAGATGAGTGGCAATCCACATACCCGCGGGTAGCAGCAGGAAGGGCAAAAGGGCACCATGCAAGCCAAGAGGCAGATGCGTGCTCGAATGAGACCGCTGCCACACGATGTTCCAAAGCCCCCAAAGTGCCGGTACCAGAGCCATGGGGAAGACGAGGCCGCGCTCAATGGGAGTTGAGATCTGCAGCCCCAGACGGAGCACGATGAACCCGACCAGAAAAAGCGGCAGGACTAAAGTTGGCACTAGAATGCCTGCCAGGAACGCACGCAAATAAGGATGGGTGTTCATAAGAGCCTCGGCTTTCTGCAGGCACGGAGCCTGCACATTCACAGGTAATAGAGAAGCACCGGGACGGAGGCAGGAGCGCAGGCTGCAAAAACAATAAGGCCAGCGACCAATGCCCAGTCGATCCAACTCGGAATTGCCGGATGCACGTCAAGTTTGCGGAGCAGCGCGGGCCATAGATCCCGAGTCGGCTCGAGTTCGGAAATTGGAGGGAGCGCGTGATGAAGCAATTGCCTCATGCGTTCGTCGTCGTGTGGATTCATGGCGTGATCCCCTGTTGCTGCAAGTCTTTTCTCAGCCGGCGCAATGCGCGAAATACCCTCACTTTTACGGCCGCGACGGAGATGCCGAGTGCTTCCGCTACCTCTTTGTGTGGCCGTTCCTCGACGACTGCGAGGGTGGCAGTTATTCGCAGTCGGGGCGGAAGGCGAGCAAACGCTTGCGCGGTTTTCCGTCGAATTTCGGAGGAGATCGCGGGATCGGAGATTGCATTTGCAGCTAATTCGGTAGCTTGCTCGGCGAAATCCTCGCTTTCGCGTCGATGCCCGCGAAGCCAATCGAGCGCCGCGTGAGTGGCGATGGAACGTGCCCACCCTTCAAATCCGCGAGAGGGTTGAAAGCGCGCATGTGCTCGATGGATACGCCAGAACGTCTCTATGGTTACGTCTTCGGCGGCTGCCGGGTTGCGCACGATTTTCATGATCCAGGCATAAACGGCGCGCTGGTGAAGGCGAAAGAGCGATTCGAAAGCGTCTACGTTACCCCGCCGGAACTCATCGAGGACGTTGCTCTCTCCGTCCCACATCGCCGTTCCCCTTTCTATCTACTGTTACTCCCCATGCAGCACAAAGGTTACATGCACTGGCTGAGTGTCAGAAGACTTCGAGCGAGATTGCAGCGGGCGACTGAACGCGGACGTCTGACGGCTCGATGGGAATAAAGCGATTTTCCACAAGGGAATGATTGATTTGGAGTGCTCTTGACAGAGTCTCCGGAGAGCATTAGGGTTGGCTGCCGGAGGGCGAGTGCAAAGTTTTTCGGCCTAAAAAATTTCTGGAGTTTTCGCCCGCCGCGAGGGAAGCGATGAAGACATTTGGAATGCGATTGATTTCTGCAGGACTGGCATGTTGCGCAATGGCATTGTCGGGATGGGCGCAGAGCACGGAGAAGCCGGCGTATCTTGACCCTAGCCTGCCGCCCGAACAGCGCGCTGCCGACCTGGTGCATCGAATGACGCTTGAAGAGAAGGGCACGCAACTGCTGAACCAGGCGCGGGCCATTCAAAGGCTCAATGTGCCGGCCTACGACTGGTGGAGTGAAGCGCTTCATGGCGTCGCCGTAAATGGAACCACGGAGTTCCCAGAGCCAGTTGGACTGGCTGCAACCTTCGACCCGGCAACGATTCATGAGATGGCGATCGCCATCAGCACGGAGGGTCGGATCAAGCATGTGCAAGCGGTGCGTGACGGGCACAGCAACATCATGGAGGGCCTGGATTTCTGGTCGCCAAACATCAATATCTTTCGTGATCCTCGATGGGGACGTGGCCAGGAGACCTATGGCGAAGATCCTTTCCTGACCGCGAAGATGGGTGTTGCCTTTGTTACGGGCATGCAGGGCGAGGATCCAAAGTACTATCGGACGATTTCAACTCCGAAGCACTATGCCGTCCATAGCGGACCGGAATCGACGCGTCACTCAGCTGACGTTAAGGTGAGCAAGCACGACGAAGTTGATACGTATCTGCCTGCATTCCGGGCGACCGTGGTTGAGGCAAAGGCCGGGTCCGTGATGTGCGCATACAACAGGATCAATGGAGAACCTGCCTGCGCGAATCAGTTCCTGCTCGAGGATCAATTGCGCGGCAAGTGGGGATTCAAGGGTTATGTTGTTTCTGATTGCGGCGCGGTAATCGATATTTTTGCGGGCCACAAATTCACCAAGTCGCAGCCTGAAGCCTCGGCCATTTCGTTAAAGCGCGGAATGGACAACGAGTGCGGTGACTTTTTTGCGAAGGTGAACGACGATCACGATTACAGGCCCTATCTTGATGCGGTGAAACAGGGCTATTTGAAGGAAAGCGACATTGACGTAGCGCTGGTGAGGCTCTTTACCGCGCGGATGAAGCTAGGCATGTTCGATCCACCAGAGATGGTGCCGTTTACAAAGATCGACGAGAAGGAACTGGACAGTGCGGAACATCGCGCCCTGGCTCTCAAACTGGCCAACGAGTCGATGGTTCTCCTGAAGAATGATGGCGTCCTTCCGCTGAAGACTTCGGGAACCAAGATTGCGGTGATCGGTCCCTTGGCGGACCAGACGAAGGTGCTGTTGGGCAACTATAACGGCACACCGACGCACACTGTGTCGATACTTGAGGGGCTGAAGAAGGAGTTTCCTAACGCGACGATCAAATACGTTCCGGGCACGCAGTTTCTCGGGAAGGATGCATCGCCCGTTCCCGCTGAACTGCTGACAACGGACGGCAAACCCGGAGTCAAGGTCACCTACTCGTCGATGGTAAATGTGGACATCACGAATCCGGCATCCAAGCCGACGCCGTTGGCGACTCGCGTTGAACCGACACTTGACGCGACGGCTTCTTCACTTCCGTCCGAGCTCAAAGGCGTATATCCATACGCCATTCGCTGGGAAGCCACTCTTACGCCGACGGAGAGCGGTGAATTCAACCTGGGCCTCAAGGCCAGCGGGTTCTTCCGCGTTTCGCTCGATGGCAACGAAGTGACTTCGGCATGGAATTCCAGCGGCAAAGATTCCAAGCTTGCCCGTGTTCATCTCGACAAGGGAAAGGCCTACAAGCTGGTGGTGGATTACGGTCCGTCAAGGGACACGGGAGCCGATGCGCGGCTAGTGTGGTCAAAGGTCGATCTCAAGCCGAGTCCCGAAGCGGTTGCGGCCGCCAAGGAAGCCGATGTGGTGGTAGCCGTAGTTGGCATCACCAGCGAGCTTGAAGGCGAAGAGATGAAGGTCAATGAAGAGGGCTTCCAAGGCGGCGATCGGACAAGCATTGATCTGCCCAAGCCGGAAGAGGAATTATTGAAGGCACTTTCGACCGCGGGAAAACCGATGGTGGTGGTGCTCACCAACGGTAGTGCTCTCGGAGTGAATTGGGCCAATGAACATGCCAACGCAATCCTCGACGCTTTCTATCCCGGCGAAGAAGGAGGAACAGCGGTCGCCCAGACACTCTCGGGCAAAAACAATCCTGCGGGACGGTTACCGGTCACCTTCTACAAGGACGTCAGCCAGTTGCCACCCTTTGAAGACTACGCGATGAAGGGTCGCACTTATCGCTATTTCGAGGGAAAGCCACTCTATCCATTTGGCTATGGACTGAGCTATACGAAGTTCAGCTATAGCGGGCTGGTGGTGCCGACTGACGCGGTCGCTGCAGGCTCTCCGGTGTCTGCCGAAGTAACGGTGACGAATGATGGAAAGCTGGCGGGCGATGAAGTGGTGCAGCTGTATCTCAGCTTCCCGAAGGTCAAGGGTGCGCCACTCCGCGCGCTGCGGGCCTTCCAGCGCGTGCATCTCGAGGCAGGCGCTTCACAGAAGGTGAAGCTTGAAATGCAGCCTCGCGACATGAGCATGGTAACGGAGGCCGGCGATCCGATCATCGCAGAAGGAGAGTATGGAGTCTCAGTGGGCGGAGGGCAACCGAATACCTCCGCGCAGGTGGTGACGAAAACTTTCCAAGTGAAGGGAACGAAGAACCTGCCTGAATAGGTGTCGGTAAGGTCACGTAACAAGGGGCGTTCCGTTTCATGGATGCGCCCCTTTTTATGATCAGGAATCAGTCGGCAGCTTGCCTTACCTGGTTTCGCAAGACTTCTTTCATCTTCAAATAGACAGCATTGGTCCAACCGAAACCAATCACATTGGCTTTATATCCGGCACTGACCTGCACGTTTGCATCGCCTGAAACGACGTTGTACTTCTCGCGGATAGTGGCGTCGTTTGCGAATCCTACGTCGACAGTGGAATTCCATTTTCCCGCGAGGCGCTTTGCGTCTTCTCGAAAGCCCGCGGAAACAAGGCCGGCGACACTGATCCAGTTCGTGGGCGCCCATCCGAAAGGCTCATCCCACTGAGTACCGGTGTTTGTGTTGCTCATGGACAAGCCGCCTGCGCGCTCAAAGAGATTGAGTTGGGCGACGACTTTCTTTGCCTCTTCTCGTGTTGCTACTCCGGCCCAAAGAGGATAGAGAGAAGAGACGTAGGCATAGTCGGATGATTTGTGGTGAACGAAGTCATAGTCGGCAAAGAGGCCTTGCTGAGGCCGCCACAGATAGCGATGGATTGCGGTGTTCCGCTTTTGTGCTCGTCGTGCCCAACGCGTGGATTCGGTTGGTTTGCCTAGCAGCAATGCAATGTGCTGCATGTCGCGTTCGTATCGATAAAGCAGACTATTCAGACAGACCGGCGCATAGTGATGGGTAGATCCAGAAAACGGGCCGAAGCGAAAACTGGGATCGAATCCAGACTCGCGCATGGCGCGATCGCCGAGATAGAAATCTTTGCTGAGACGATAACCCTCAGCAAAAGCGTGCAAGCAGACAACGCTGGCTTTGACATCACAACTGGTCTTCTGCAGACGCTCAGCTTCCGCGGCGTCGGGCTGCACCGAACCTTTGACGAGGTAGGCATTGCCGCTATCGTGAGGATGTGCAATGAGCCAGCGGATTACATCGGAGTAGTAAGTGCTGTCATCGGCCATCTCGGGGACGGGGCCGGCTCCATAGTCGAAGTAGCGGGCGAGACCGGTGGAACCCGCTGCGTGTTCGGGCCGCGTCCAGGTGGAGTAGTCCTTTTCAGCGAGGGAGTATGCGCGTTGCAACCACACTCTTGCCTCGGTGCGCCCTGCGGTGTTGGCGGGAAAACTCGCGGGGTTCTCATACACGGCGCGGATCATCGAAGTGAGAAAGGGTGGCTGCGATCGGGTGAGGTAGTAAGTCCGATTCGCGTTGAGCACTGCTCCGTAGTGCTCGATTTCGAAGAGGAAATTATCGACCATGCCTTTGGCGAGTGCTTCGCGGTGGTCTGCTTCAAGACCGAGAAGGATGAAAAAACTGTCCCAACCGTACATCTCATTGAAGCGTCCTCCCGGAACCACATATGGGTTCGGGAGGTAGAGAAGCCCGGCAGCGGAAAGCTGTTCTGGGCGTACATCGCCGAGCTTTTGAATGTGCTGCGGAAGAGAGATGACCTTCACGTGGCACTTTTCACTGAGAGCTGCAACTTCTGGCGGAGCTGGCGTTTCGGCGGGCACGTAGAGTACGGGATTTGCGGTCACCTTAATGTCGACGAGCGAATGACAGTCCGTCATCGAGCGCGTGAGTGTGTCCCATGCGCCATGAATGTACTCCAGGGTCGCGGCGGGATCGGGTGTTTTCGTTGTAGCGGAGACAGGGTTCGAAGACTGGGCATCTTGAGCGTGCGCAAAAGAGATGTGGATTGCGGCGATTGCAAGCAACAAGCGAAGCAGTTTCATACGAACTCCGGTTTTGAGAAGACCGTGAATCTTCTGGAGTGTAACGTAACCGGTGCTCCGCGTGTTCTGTTCCGCCGTCAGGAACATTTCATACAGGTGTGGTGTCTACATCAGCACAGTGGTTCCGATTGGGATGGACGAAGGGCCGTGAACGTTCGCTGCCGCGCCAAACAGCGCGTGCAAAGCGGGTGAGCCCCCCTGCGTTTCTCAAGGCTCTTCGCCCCCCGTTGGCGCGGCTGCGTGCTCGCTCGGAGGCACGCCATGTTTGAAGACTCCACTTTCGAATCGACAGGCAGACTTCACACTCGCAGCCGCCTCTGGATGATTGTTACCTTCGCCATCAATGGCTCGATCCTGCTGGCGCTCATATTAATTCCGTTGGTCTTTCCGGATGCATTGCCGCGGCATGTATTTCCTTTTCTGGTCGTGGCGCCGGAAACACCGACTCCCAAGCAGTTGCCGCCAGCGCACCATCCTGCGGAGTCGATTCATGACGCTTCGGAGTTTCAGGATGGCCATGTCATCGCACCTACCGGGATTCCGCCAAAGATAAGGATTTTCACCGAACGGGAGGAACCAGTGGGCAGCACGCTACTCACTATGGATCAAGGTCCGATCGTGCCGGGCGGGGGTGAGAATCCATTTGGAAATCGCAAACCTGTCATCGTCGCGCGTAATGAGAATAAGGGGCCCATGCGCGTCTCTTCCGGAGTCATGTCGGGCCTCCTGATAAGGAAGACGATTCCATCCTATCCACCAATCGCGAAGGCAATGGGGATTCAAGGCACGGTTGTTCTGCAAGCAACGATTTCGAAGTCAGGAACGATAGAGAACCTTCGCGTTATCAGCGGCCCGGCGGTGCTGCAACAAGCAGCCGTGGATGCCGTGAAGTCCTGGCGCTATAGTCCCTACCTATTGAGCCAGGATCCCGTTGAGGTGGAGACTTCGATCAACGTAATATTTACGATTGCGCGGTGAATCATTGAATGGGGAACCGTCTTCCAGGACTCAATGTTTAACAAGCTTCTCTCGATATTCACCCGGTGGGACTGGCGTTGAGCGAGCCCCATCGGCGACAATCGCTGATGCCATGCCAAACTATCTTCGCCGCGAGTTTCTGATGAGTGCCTCTGCAGCCACACTTGGCTTAGCCACTGAAAGCTTTGCCGCACCCCTTCGGCAACGAGTGTTTGTCGCGACAGGCACTCCAAATGGAATCCTGTCGTATGACTGGAATTCCGCCACAGGCGAACTGAGCAGCGCGGGTGTGGCTGCGAACGTAGCAAATGTAGATTGGATCTGCTTTTCACCGGATAAGGAATTTCTTTATGCAGCCTGCGAGGTGGATACCTTCAATGGGAAGCCTACGGGCGAAGTGGCAAGCTTTCGCGTGGCGAATGGGGGTCGTCTGGTTCCGATCTCTGCGCAGAATTCAGCGAGTGCAGGGACATGTCATGTGGCGGTGGATCGCACCGGTCGCGTTTTGTTGGCGGCTGACTACGGCGGAGGAAGCGCAGCCAGCTTTCTGGTCAACAACGGGAAGTTGAGCCCCGCTGTCTGGACCGAGCACTACACCGTTCATGGTCCCAATGTGGATCGGCAGCAGAGCGCGCATGCACATTTTGTTTCATTCTCACCCGATAATCGCTATGCCTATGTCAATGATCTTGGCGGCGACCTGATCCACATCTACACGATGGATGCGAAGACTGCAATCCTAACATCCGCCGGTGAATACAAAGCCGCGCCCGGGGCGGGTCCGCGCACACTCCACTTTCACCCTAACAATCACACCGCTTATTCGGTCAACGAACTGAATTCAACGGTGGATGTGCTGGAGTGGAGAAAGGCGAATGGGAGCCTGACGCTGCAATCGCGCATTGAGATGCTGCCAAAGGATTATCACGGCGATACGCGCGCGTGTGACACGGTTATTTCCCACAACGGCAAGTTCGTTTATTTCGCGAATCGGGACAAGGACTTTCTGTTTACGTGTAAGGCGAATCCGACAACGGGAGCCTTGACTCCGATGGAGCGTTCCAACTGCGGCGGTAAGATTCCGCGCAATTTTACGCTCGATCCTACAGAGCACTGGATGCTCGTGGCCAATCAAAACTCGAATCTTCTGACCGTTTTTAAGCGCGACCCTATTACAGGGAAGTTGGCCGAGGAAGGCAAGAGCGTTGCAGCTCCGGCGCCCATGTGCATTCTGTTTGTATGAGAGATGGTCGCGCGAGCAGGAAAATCAGATGCCCAGGAAAGCGGGCTTCCGAAGGCTGGCGCGGGTAAGCGTCGTAATCTCGGATTCTTCAGTGGATGCAGAGGAAACGGGGACATGGGCCATTTCCCAGGCTGAACGGTCCTTCATCAAACGCGCGACCAGGGCGGTGTGCATCGCGTGACCGGCGCGCTCAGCAACAACGTGTCCCTCGATGCGGCGTCCGGCAAGCGCGAGGTCGCCAATCAAATCGAGCACCTTGTGGCGAACATATTCGTCGCTGAACCGAAGCGGTCCGTTCTCTGGACCATTCGAACCCAGAACAATTGCATTTTCGGGGCTGGCACCGCGTATCAATCCCATGTCGCGGAGTTTCTTTTCGTCGGCCTTGTAGCCGAACGTTCGAGCTGGCGCGATGAATGTGCCGTAAGTTTCTGCGGCAAGATCGATGCTGGATTCCTGGCGGCCGATTGGTAACGGAAATTCGATGGTGTATTGAATCCGGTAGCCGGAGCCGGGATAAACGCCGATGAACTTGTTTCCTTCACGCACCTCTATGGGGCTCAGTACGCGTATGGATTCGCGGCGGCGGCGTTGAGTCTTGATACCGACTTCTTGAAACGCCTGGACATATGGCAGAGCGCTGCCGTCGAGGATGGGAAGCTCAAGATTGTCGAGTTCCACAATGACGTTATCTACGCCCATTCCAATGAGCGCAGAGAGCAGATGTTCCGTCGTGGAGATGAGCACGCCTTGCCGCATCAAGCTGGTTGCGTAACTCACCTTGGCTATGTTTCGACCAATGGCGGGAATCTCAAAATTATCGAGATCAGTGCGGCGGAAGACGATGCCCGATCCCGCGGGTGCTGGAAGCAGCCGCATGGTGACTGGCGCGCCAGAATGGAGACCGACCCCGGTGAATTCCAACGGTGCTGCGACGGTCTGTTCCAGGTGCGCTGGAGGTACCAAAGAACCTCTCCGATTCAAAGAAATTGCGGCAAACGTTAGATTAGACGGGAAATAGCAAAACAAGAGTGTGGTATTTTTGCAACAGTTCGCCCAGTCGATGTGTCTAGTTTTTCGCCCGCCTTGCCAAGATTTGCAGAATCAGGCGCCTAGACGGAAGGCCAATGTGTCGGCAGCTGGGTTACCAGGGTGCACCGAGTCGCTGGCATCGTAGAATCGGTGAGGCTCGGCTCGATGATGAATATCTGAGCAGAGAACGGACGTAAGTATGGCAGATTTTACCGACAGCTCAATATCGATGCGCGCGTTTCTCGCGGGCGCGCGGCGAAAAGAGTCGGCACTCCTTGATCTCACCCGAAGGCTCGTGCTGGCGGAATCGCCTTCAGACAACAAGGCGTCAGTGGACCAGTGCGGGGCTGTGGCCGCCGCTAAAGCAAAGGAGTTGGGCGGACGGATCAAGCTGCACAAACAGCCGGGCTTTGGCGACGTTTTTGAGGCGCATTTTGGCGCAAAGCCAAAGTCGGACAATGCGCGCCGAATACTGCTACTGGGGCATCTGGATACGGTTTGGCCACTCGGCACGCTGACGAAAATGCCCTGCCGAATTGGTGAAGGACGGCTCTGGGGACCAGGAACACTCGACATGAAGGCAGGAGTAGCGATGGCCCTGACGGCAATCGAAATGATCATCGAAGCCCGCCTTCTAAGTCGCGAGATCGTGCTGCTGCTGAATACTGAGGAAGAGGTAGGGAGTCCTGTGTCGCGACCGATAACGGAAAGTATCGCCGCTGAGTGCGAAGCGGTATTTGTGCTTGAACCGGCACAAGGGCTGGCGTATAAAACTGCACGGAAAGGGACGGGGAACTGGCGCGTTGACATTCGGGGAGTGGCGGCACACGCGGGGGTGGACTACTCCAAAGGAGCAAGCTCAATTCTCGAATTGGCGCGAGCGGTGGAGACGATGAGCGGATGGACTGACATCGAACGAGGTTTGACGGTGAGTGTAGGAGTTGTTGGCGGCGGAACGAAGATCAACGTAATTCCAGCGGAAGCGTGGGCGGAGGTGGATGTGCGGATTGCGCGGAAAGCGGACGGTCCTCGCATTGAGCGCAAGTTCGCGGCGCTTAAGGCAAAGGACAGGCGTTGCTCTCTCAAGGTGACCGGCGGCATTAACCGGCCTCCGATGGAGCGTACGCGCGGCACGGTCAGACTCTACGAGCGTGCACGGATGTTGGCTGCGGATCTGGGGTTCAAGCTGGAAGAGGCAGCGACTGGAGGAGCTTCCGACGGAAACTTCACGTCATCGATCGGCATTCCAACGCTCGACGGCATGGGCGCGGTTGGAGAAGGTGCGCATGCCGACCACGAATCGATCTTGATCGAGCATCTTGCGCCGCGGACTGCATTGCTTGCTGCGCTGTTGGCAAGTTAGCTTCGTATTCGCTCGCCGTCAATTTACGGATGAACGAAGTAGTTCTGCATGAAGAAATAACCCGCCGTAACGAATCCGATCATTGCAACCGTCCAGCGCATGGCACGCTGATTGATCTTGCGACTGTAATGCGCAGCGAGGTAGCCGCCCAGTCCCGCCAAGATTGCCATTTCTATGCAAAATCGCCATTCTACTCGGCGAGCGATGATGAACGTCACTGCCGGAATGCCGATGGATATCGCGGCGGTGAGCACTTTCAGAGCGTTCATCTCGTGAATATCGTGGACGCCACAAATGCCGAGCAATGCCATGACCAGAAATCCGCCGCCTGCTCCGAAGTAGCCAACGTAGATGCTAACGAGGAGCATTCCCACGAGGAGCCAGGTGTTGTAGCGGCGCCCGCCGGAAAGATTCTGCAACCATCGGCCAAGAGGAAAGCTAAGCACGAACATCACCGCTGCGAAGAGCAACAGCCAAGGCAGGAGTTCTCGAAACATCTTATTGCCGGTTCGCAGAAGAAGAAAGCCTCCGATCTCTCCTCCGACTCCAGCAGCCAAAGCAAGGGGCAGCAGTGTCCAGCCATGCCCATGAAGTTGTTTGCGGAAGGCTACGAGCGAAGTCAATTGGCCTGGCCACAGAGCGACGGTGTTGGTGGCCTGCAGGGTTACAGCTCCGACGCCAACGACCGCTGCGTTGGCGAAGAGTGCGGGCAGAGATAGAAAAGAACCTCCTCCGGCGATCGAATTGAGGACTCCGGCAAGGCCAGAAGCGACGGGAAGCCACAGCAGTCGAAGAAGATGAAGGGAAGAAGGCGACATCTACACACTTTACCTGCAAGGTGCATAAAGATTCGTAAGGAGCCGAGGATTTCGAGCTTCCAAGCGCGAGAGGGTCGACTGCAAATTCGTGCGGGGGGACTGTTAAACTCGCCATGAGAACGAATCCGGAGTAATCCTACGAAATGAAACAAACCATTTTGATTCTGTTTTTGGCGATCGGTGCTGTCGTCTCAGTTGCGCAAACCGCCACGAAGCCACCGATGGCCAAGCCCGCGACGGCGACGAGAACCGCAACAGCGACGGGCATCAAACTGCCGCCGGGAGTTCCTGCAGTGCAGGGCGGCGTCGTTAAGACCGCTTTTAGTCTGCGCTACGAGGAAATCAAGATTGGCACCGGTAAAGAAGCGGAGCCGAACAAGATTTATAAGGTGCACTACACTGGATGGCTGGCTTCTGATGGACGCAAGTTTGACTCCTCTTACGATCGCCGCGCTCCGGTGACCGGCGCTGACGGCAAACCGGAGATGGGCGCAGATGGCAAGCCGAAGCTTGGCGAGCCGCAGCCTATCAGCGTTCCGCAGGGATTTGGACGGGTGATTCCGGGCTTCGATCAAGGCTTCAATGGGATGCGGATTGGGGGCAAGCGTCGTTTGTTTATTCCTTGGCAGCTGGCCTACGGCGTGCGTGGACGGCCCGGACCTGGCGCGGCGAATCCGGGGATTCCTCCGAAAGCAGACCTGATCTTTGATATCGAACTTGTGGCAGTAGATGATCTTCAGTTGCCGGCGAACCATCCTGGGATGGGCGGAATGCCTGGCGGTGTGCATCCGGTTGTGCCTGGGGAAAGTGCTGCCCCGGGAGCCTCAGGCAGTCCGACAGCGCCGAGCACGTCAACGACACCGGCAACGCCGCCACCGACGTCTACGCCGGCCGCTCCGAGTACGTCAACGGCGCCACCTGCGGACAAGCCGCAGCAAAAATAGCTGCGAGGCTAAAACCAGAGGTTCATGTACCGCTGGAGTTGCCCGTTGCGATGGGCAGTTCCGGCGTGGCCGCCAGCAGTTGGCGTGTGTAGGCTTCTTTGGGGGCTGCGCAGAGAGATTCAGCTTCGCCCGTCTCAACAAGGTGACCGCGCTCCATCACTGCGATGCGAGTGCTGAGATATCGTACGAGCGGCATTGAATGTGAGATGAACAGATAAGTGAGCCCGTATTCGCGTTGAAGGCGGCGAAGCAGGTTGATGATCTGTGCTCCCACGCTTACGTCGAGTGCCGAAACCGGTTCGTCCAAAATCAGCAGCCTGGGGCGAAGAGCCAGTGCGCGTGCGATGTTGATACGCTGCCGCTGGCCGCCGGAAAATTCGTGGGGATGCCGGCCCAAGGCAGACTCATCAAGGCCAACTTCTTTCATCAACTCGATGGCACGTGCTCTCAAGGCGACGCTGGTGTTGGCGGTTCCCGTCGAGGGTTCGGGCCCAGCATCGAGACCATGAATGGCCCATGGCTCGGTGACGATCTCCATCACCTTCATGCGCGGATTGAGCGCAGCGTAAGGATCCTGAAAGACGGGCTGCATCTGACGGCGGAGGCTTCGCAACTCGGGGTGAGAGGCGCGCGCAAGATCAACGCCATCCACGCGAATAGTGCCCTGAGTTGGCTTGATCAATCCGAGAATCATTCGGGCGACGGTGGTCTTGCCTGATCCTGACTCACCCACAAGCCCTAGCGTCTCACCGGCAGAGATCTCGAATGAAACGCTGTCGACGACCTTGCGCAAGTCGGTGTGAAGTCCTGTTCGCCGGGCATAGCTTTTTGAGACCTCAGTTACCTCAACGAGAGCCATGCCCAAATGGTACATGGATGAACGACGAATGGATGAACGGCGGAATTCGGTCGGTGCGAGTCTTCAATCCAGCTTGGGGTGAAGTTTGTTGAACCCAGTGGCTTGTTGGTATGCGAGTGCAAATGCAGCTAGTTTAGCGTCGTGGTAGTGGCCAGCCAGGAACGTGAGCGAAACCGGTGTTCCAGGGCCTCCGATGTCGTCACTATCGCCGTCGTCGACTTTCGGCGGCTTGGGAGCATCAGCTCCTCGCAGTCCATTGGGCAAGATGATTGCGGGATGACCAGTAAGGTTTGTCGCCAGTAGCTGTTTGCCCGTCGTTGGTGTGACGAGGATGTCGACTTCGTTGAAGAGCGCGGAGACTTGTTGAATGGCGAGTGTGCGGGCACGATTGGCTTGGATGTACTCAACTGCGGGATAGAAACGAGCGACCCGGAAGTCGTTGGGCCAGTCTTCAATGCCCTGCTCGGTTAGCAAGCGATCGCGGCCAGACAGAGTGAGGTCGTCGAAGGCGGCGGCTGCTTCTGCAGTGAGAAGCGGAACCATGGCGCCGTAGGGAAGCTTCGGTAATTCGACGGGGATGAGGTCAATGCCCATCGCGCGTAGTTTTTCGAGGGCAGCGAGGTCGTAGCGGCGGTCATATTCCCGTCGCGTGGTTGCGACTTTTTGCTCTGCTTCGTGCTTCTCGCGTTCTTTCTTTTGCTGTGGGGTTCCGTTTGCTGAGGTTTCGGCAGGCTTAGGGATCGGCGGTGAATCGAATTCGCTTTTTAAGTAGCCGATGCGAAGTTTGCGCCAATCCATAAGTGGATTCCAGTCGAAGCTGGCCGCTGCGACGGATGTGTCTTTGCCGTCGGGGCCATGGATTGCATCGAGCACGATGGCGCAGTCTTCAGCGGAGCGGGTGATCGGGCCAAGCTTGTCCATCGTCCAACTAAGGGCCATTGCACCGGTGCGGGGTACGAACCCAAAGGTTGGCCGCAGGCCAGTGACGCCGCAGCGCGTGCAGGGGGAGCTAATCGAGCCGAGCGTTTCAGAGCCGATTGCGAAAGCGACGCATCCCGCGGCTACGGCACTTGCAGAGCCTGCCGAAGAACCGCTGGAGCCCTGATTCGGATTCCACGGATTGCGGGTGCGACCGCCAAACCACTTGTCTCCCATGGCGAGTGCACCGAGCGTGAATTTGGCGACGAGCACAGCGCCGGCGGCGTCCAGACGCTGAACAACGGTCGCGTCTTCGTCGAAGGACTGGTGTTCAAAGCCGCCGGCGCCCCAGGTGGTCGGATAGCCCTTTACGGCGAGCAGGTCCTTCGCGCCCCACGGGATCCCGTGGAGCGGTCCGCGATACTTGCCGCCTGCAATCTCGGCGTCCACGGCTTTTGCCTGTGCAAGCGCGCGCTCTTCGGTGAGTGAGATAACGAAGTGGAGTTTGGAATCGTAACGCTTGAGCCGCGCGAGGTACATCTGTGTTAGCGCGAGGGAAGTAATTTTGCGTGTGCGAATCAGGCCGGCTAGTTCACTGATCGTGGAGAACGCGAGATCTTCGATATTTGCGGGCACTTCAGGAACAGTCTCTGGGGCAACGGACGGAAACGGCTTCGGTGAGGCTGAGTCAGGCAGAATTGCCCCGGCCGGCATTGGATGAAAGACGTAGGCAGGGGCGACGGAGTTGGGCAGATGGAGCTTGCGAATGGCTTTGTAGGAGCCGTTGTTATCTACAAGTGCATCGACCATCATCTCCTTTTGTTCTGCGGTGAAAGGGCCAAGGCCGGCCAGGACTGCAGCCTGGTCGATCATTTCGGGAGTGATCTTAGGCGGCTTCGATTGATCGGTATTATTACTCGGCTCCTGTGCCTGCGCGACCAGGGTGTACAAAATGCCGGGTAACAGTGGCGAAGCGATGCCGGCGTGGCTGCAGGCAGTCAAGAAGCTGCGACGATCGAGAGTCATTCTGGTTCCTTTTGAGCGAGAGTCTGTCTTCGCACACTATAGCGAAGTCGCGCAAGGAAATTGTCTTATTGCTAAGTAGTCAGTCTGTCCGTGGAGATTGCGTTGAGTGGCCAATGCGAGAGCGTTCCGGAATGCTCGCCGGTGAGCCCGATCTCAAGTTGTGTAGCGCCCGGCTTCAGATCGTAGACGCGGCTTGTGATTGCCTCTCTTCCCCCGATGAAGGACTCGATGATTGAGCCATCGAGAAACATCCGCAGGTTCGGTCTCGGCCACGGTAATGAGGGAAGTGGAAACTCCTTTTCGCCGCATCGAACAATGTTTCCGGAAACATCGATCGTAATTTCCCAAACTTTCTTGCCGCTCGATAGCAGGCGGACCGTCGATATTCCCTTTGATAACGCAATGGCCAGGTTCAATTCACGGCGAAGAGTATCCAATTTGATCTGATAGGGCTGATTCGCTTTTAACGTTACGTGTTCCACTGAGCCGCGAAGCTTTTCCACCTCAACGGCTGGATTGATCTGCAGCTGCCCCTTGCTGCCGATCGTCAGCACGCGGGGGAGCGCCATCGCGCCTGACCAACCCGCGGCGGCGAACTCTCTTTCGGGGCGAGTCTCTCGAATCCAACCCCACAGGATTCGTCGACCATCTGGGGCGAGGAAACTCTTGGGAGCGTAATATGCTCCGTGATCGAGAATCCCCTCACGCTTCGCGGTATAGCGATGCTCTTTGGTGTCGTAGTCGCCCGTTGTCCAGATGACCTTGTCTTCGGTGGAGTACAGAAGGCAATGACGCCCATCCAACTTGAAGAAGTCGGGGCACTCCCACATCTCCCCGCTATCACAAGGATTGGCCGCCACTTTGCCGTTGGGTTTTCCTTCTGCGAGTTTGTGCAGATACTCCCAATGGCGCAGATCGAGTGAGCGATAAAGAAGCACGCACCCGCCTTTGACGCGCTCACCCGATCCGACTCCCATGTACCAGGTATCGCCCTCGCGCCAAGGGCACGGATCGCGAAAGCCGGTCACGACCATCCCCTCGGGCGGCGCTGCAATGACAGGCTCAGGCAGCTTCTTCCAGCGAAGCAAACTGTCATCTTCCGCAGTAGCCAGCAATTGTGTTTCATGCAGTTTGTCGTTGCCATCTCGAATTGTCACAAGATTCGGCGGCGCGTTCTGCACACCGGTGTAAATGAATGTAGGCACGCCATCCATTACGACGGCCGATCCACTGAAGCAGCCTTCGCTGTCGGGTCCGCCAGGAGTTGGCGCGAGGGCGACTGGCTCGTGATGCCAATGCACCATGTCCGCGCTGGTGGCGTGGCCCCAGTGCATGTCGCCCCATACGGCCGCGTGCGGATTCAGTTGGTAGAAGAGGTGGTATTTGCCCTTCCACCAGATGGGACCGTTGGGGTCATTCATCCAATTGTGCTGAGGGAGCAAGTGGTATTCGGGGCGGAGCGGATCCAAAGAAGGATCGCTGGAGGTGGCGACGTCCGCATAGCCACGGTTTTGTTTCGTCCATGTTTGCAGGAATCCGGTGACGGCGCCGCCACCAAGAATTTTCAGCATGCTTCGACGGTCAAGTTCCATGCGACGGATCCTCATCCTTCGCAACTATATCGCGCCGGGGCAAATATGAGGTTTGCCGCTCTAAAACGAGGCGGCAAACGATCATCGGCGCTTACTTTTCTGCTGGGGTCAGTTTGAGCGAATATGCGTATTTGCAGGCCGCGTCCTTGGGCAGAGTTATAGAGAGTGCGTCGGCTGCTTGCGTCCAGACGACCTTCTCGCTCGATCCAAGCAATTCGATTTTGGCAATTGGCATGGAAGCACCTTCGTGCGCCCAGCCTAGCGAGTGAATGGTTGCTTTGTGATCGGCGGGGCAGGCCATCCCGATCACGTAAAGAGAGGTCCCTTTGGCAGTGAAGCGAAAATCATCGGCTGTGTAGGGCTTGGTGTCGGTGTCGTGAAATGCACCGGCCTTGACTTGAGTTGGTCCTTCGCCGAATGTCTTCCAAGGAGTCGTGGCATAGATGGCTTCGCCATTTACCTTGAGCCATGCTCCCATTTCGAGAAGCGTGTTCCGCACTTCGTCAGGGATAGTGCCATCGGAGCGTGGGCCAAAGTTTAGCAGGAGGTTTCCGTTCTTGCTTACGATGTCGACGAGCTGGTGGACGAGAAACTCCGGGGTCTTGAACGTGTCGTGCTCGATGTATCCCCACGAAGCGTTGCTGATGGAAGTGTCTGTCTGCCAGTGGTCAGGGATGATCTTGTCCAGTTGGCCGCGTTCGAAATCGCGCGTGCCGGCTTTCCAGTTCAATGAGTAGTCTTTGAAGTCGACAACACCGGTGTACCCGTGGGCGGTTGCGTAGTTGTAGTAGAAGGCCGCGAACTCTGTGACGGCACGGCGGAAATTGGGGTGCCCGATCCACCAATCAAAGTAGACGATTTCAGGCTTGTACTTTTCTACAAGCTCAGTGTCGCGAGCGAGCCAGTCACGCGTCCACGCTTCGCTAACCCAGGTCCAATCATCTTCGAGGCCGTGCGCATCTCCACCTGCCTGGAACCACTGATGCGCGGGGCCGTAGAGGGAAGCATATTTCGGGTCATTCACGTCGGAGCGGATTGCACGGCCGCCATCAAAGAAGAAGTTGTGTTCGGCGCGATGTGAGCTAAATCCGAAATGCAAACCCGCTGCGCGAATAGCGGTTGCTAGTTCTCCCAAGGTGTCGCGTTTGGGTCCCATCTTTACGACGGTCCAATCAGAAAGACCTGAGTCGTACATCGAGAATCCGTCGTGATGTTCGGCCACTGGTACGACGTATTGAGCGCCTGAATCTTTGAAGAGAGTTGCCCATTCGGTAGCGTTGAATTTCTCGGCGCGGAACAAGGGGATCAGATCCTTGTATCCCTTCGCGTCTTTTTCAGCGGGGTCTTTTGAAGCAAAGTGTTCCTGGAAATTCTTGTAAGCACCCTCTCCGGGGCGATACATGTTTCGCGGGTACCACTCGTTTTCGGCCGCGGGAACGGAGTAGATTCCCCAATGAATGAAGATGCCAAACTTCGCGTCTTTGTACCATTGCGGCTGCTGGTACTTCATCAACGTAGCCCAATCCGGCTTATACGGACCCTGGTTCGATATTTTGTCGGCCTCGGCCAGCAATCGGTTTCGCTCTGCGTCGTACTTCGAAACGGATTGCTGCCATTCGCGGTCAATTTCGACGGCGGATTTTGTCTCGCGAGTGGGAGCGAGAGGGTCTACGGAGGGCGTGGCGGATTGCGCAAGAACCAAAGAAGCAGGGCATAACAAGATTGCAGCCATGAGACGAGCGTAGTTATTCATAAGCTGGCATCGTAAACCCACGAAACAAGTCACTGCAAACGCTTTCATTTTCTAGCGGAACGCAAAGCGGCAAAATTCACTTGACATATTCCCATATGGGAATGTAATTTTAGTTCATGGCGCGAGCGTCTACGACTTCCGATGCGTTTAATGCAATAGCTGAGCCGCGACGCCGGGAGATCCTTGCATATCTCGCGATGCGCGAGAGGCCGGTCGGCGAAATTGTCGAATCTCTTGGGATCGAGCAGCCCTCTGTGTCAAAGCATTTGCGAGTGCTGCGCGATGTCGGACTGGTCAGAATGCGCTGCGATGGCCGCCACAAGTTCTATCAAACGAATGCCGAGGCCATTCAACCTCTGCACGAGTGGGCGGCGACGTTTGAGCGCTACTGGAGCCACCAATTGAGCCGCGTGAAGGAACGGGCCGAGGAAAAGGCAGGGAAAGCAGGCAAGATTTGAATCCGAGAATTCACCCCAAGGAGACAACATGATTCCAACAGCACAGAGCGTTGAAGATCTGACTTTGAATATCGTCCAGGAAGTTCGCGTTAAGGCGCCCCTTGATCTCACTTTCGAAGCCCTGCTCGATCAGATCGGGCCCCACAACGAAGGAGCAGAAGGCAAACCCATGCCGATGAAGATTGAGGCGTGGCCGGGCGGAAGATGGTACCGCGATCTGGGCGGTGACGATGGACATCTATGGGGGCACGTGCAGGCGATCAAACGGCCCACTCTCCTTGAGATCAGTGGCCCGCTCTTCATGTCCAGCCCCGTGGCCAACAACGTGCAGTACCGACTCAGCGAAGAGGGGGGCGTGACAATCATCAGGTTCCACCACTCCGGCTTCGGCTTGATTCTCGATGACCACAAGAAGGGCGTCGTTAAAGGCTGGGGGAGTCTTCTCGAACGGATTCGCCAGCGTGCCGAAGCGTCGCGCTAGAGATCTGGTCCGATCCAATAAGGTTCCAACTCCACAGATGAAAAGGAGAATTGTCGTGACCATTGCACAACAACTACTTGCCGAATTTGAAGCACAAGCGCCTGTAACTCGGAGGTTTCTGGAAAGGCTTCCGGAAGACAAATTGACGTGGAAGCCTCATGAGAAATCCATGTCGGCGGGACAGCTTGCATACCATCTTGCCTCCGTGCCGGGCGGAGTTGTCCGCTTCGTGCAGGACAATCCAGCCCAAGCTCGAGGCTTCAACTTTCCACAACCAACGAGCCGCCAGGAAGTGCTCGATCTGTTTGAAGAGAGCATCGCCACGGTGCGAGATCTGCTGTATAAAGCTGATGACGCCGCGATGAAAGAGACCTGGCGACTCGTGGCCGGGGGACAGGAAGTCATAGCTCAACCGCGAGGGCAGTTCTTGCGGGACGTAATGCTGAACCACTGGTATCAGCATCGAGGCCAATTCAGTGTGTACCTTCGCCTGCTCAACATCGCCGTACCGGCAAGCTGGGGACCGAGCGCCGACGAACAACCGCTATTCATGCAGAAGCCCCAGGCGGCTTGATTTCCTTGCGGGGTGAGGTCTATGTGTCCAGTTTGCATTGCGACAGCGGCGCTGATTGCCGGGAGCGCAACCGGGACGGGTGGAGTGATGGCGCTCGTCGTCACCAAATTTCGCAAGGAGAAATTCGCAACAAAATTCCCCAAACCAGCTGAAGCAGAGGAGGTTCACGATGACAACAGTCATGACGGAGTTGAAGCACCCTAAGACCGTATCGCACGATGAGTGGCTCGCGGCGCGCAAGGAATTCCTCATCAAAGAAAAGGAATTCACCCATTTACGCGATGAATTGAGCCGCCACAGGCGCGAATTGCCGTGGGAGAAAGTTGAGAAGCAGTATGTCTTCGACGGGCCGCGCGGTAAAGAATCGTTAGCTGATCTTTTCGACGGACGCAGTCAACTCATTGTCTACCACTTCATGTTCGGGCCGGATTGGATCGAAGGTTGCCCAAGCTGTTCGTTACTGGCCGACCACTTCGACGGTCCCGCGATTCATCTGGCCAATCGCGATGTGACGCTGGCGGTGGTTTCGCGCGCACGCATTTCAGCGATAGAAGCATTCAAGAAACGTATGGGCTGGCGATTCCATTGGGTTTCGTCGTTCGGCAGCGACTTCAACTATGACTATCACGTATCGTTCAGCCCGGAAGAGCGAGCGAAGGGCAAGGTCCAGTACAACTATGATCAGGTTGAGTTTCCGAGCGAAGAAGGCCCGGGGTTAAGCGTGTTTCTTAAGGACGAGAATGGGAACATCTTTCACACATATTCGAGTTATGCGCGTGGCCTCGATATTCTCGTCGGTGCGTATAACTTTCTCGATCTTGCTCCTAAGGGTCGCGACGAGGAGGGGCTTGCCTTCACGATGTCGTGGGTTCGCCACCATGACAAGTACGATAAGAATTACTTCGTCGACAGCACTCAGGGCTACGTGCAACCAAAGAGTACGAGTACGTCGTGCTGTTCAGGTGAACATCACGATTGATCGGGCAAGCATTGTCGGGATTCGGACACCCTCTCGAATCCCGACAATGTCGCTGATTGGCGCTACTTTTCTACGTCGTGGATCAAGCTTTGCGCCCGGTCCAATGCGTTGCGTCGTCGCTGCATTTGTGCTTCAATCTCACCGGAGTTCGCGTTGTCATGGCTCATGCGCTTCGCAAAGTCGTCGAGGCGTTGCTTGACACCTTGGCTGAGCTTTTCCACGGCGGATTGGGCTTGCGGCAAGATTTGATGGAAGTGCTTCAGTTCATCCGGCGCGCGCTCGGGATGATACCCGAGACGGTCGCCCGATTGCATCGCATCAATTACAACATCTGGCACTGCGCCGACGGGCCACGTTTTCTGCAAGGCCTCGTAAGCACCGCGCAAGCGCGTTAATTTGCCGGCGAAGCCATCCAATACGTTACGGTGCGCAAGTTGACCGGAGGTCCGATGGACTTCAATCGTAACTTTTGAAGCGACACTCTGGCTCGCGACGGGGATCACCGTGGTCAGGGTATTGCCTTCAAAGCTCCAGCCGCCATTGCCCCCCGTGTCGGCGCGATTCACAGCGATGCCGTCCACTGTTATTGAGGAGGGTGGCCAGTCCGCGGGGAGCTGCAGTTGGTAGGAACGGGTTTTCATGACACCTGGGTAGCTGCCTTGAATCGGGCCGATTTCTACTCGGAGCGTGTCGCCCGTTTGAGTGGCTTTGATGGGAGTGCGTGCGAATGCCCCGCGTTGATAGTCTGTCGCGAGGCTGGAATCCTCATACAGTGAATAGCTGGTTGTTGAACCAGGCGCGAGGGGCCAGACATTAACGATGAGCGGGTCCACTGGCTTTTCGCCTGTATATTGCACAGGCGGTTGCATGGGTACGATCGCCCCGGCCTTGACATAGACCGGCGTCTGTTCGATCGAGAAACTGCGCTCAACAGTAGCGGGCCCGGAGAGGTGCTTGCCGGTTGTCCACTCAATCCAGTCGCCTTTTGGGAGCCAGACCTTCTCTTTGGCCAGGCCGGAAATCTTGTCCGCGGGCGCGACGATGGGATCGACCAGCATCTGTTCTCCAAAGAGATATTCATCTTTGTTGGTGTAGGCTTCGTCTGCTTCGGGCCAGTCGTAGTAGAGTGGGCGGAAAAAAGCTACGCCTGTGTCATAAGTCTGGCGGGCTTCAGTGTAGATGTACGGCTGAAGGCTGTATCGCAATTGGAAGCTCGACCGTAGGATCGACGCATATGGTTCGGGGTAGGCCCAGATGCGGCGTTCGGAGTCAGGGTTCTTGGTTGTGTGGGTGCGCAGGATAGGGCTGAAGGTTCCGAACTGAACCCAGCGGGTGAAGAGTTCCGGGTCTACCGCACCGGGCATATGGCCGCCGATGTCATGGCTCCAGTAGGCATAGCCTACGTTGGCTGCAGTGGCCGTAAACCAAGGCTGAAAGGCGAGAGAATCCCACACGGAAACTGTGTCGCCGGAGAAGCCGATCTGGTAGCGATGGTTTCCGAGGCCGCCCCAACGGTGGAAGAGCAGCGGGCGTTTTCCTTCGCGTTGCTGGTCGGTGAAGTGGACATAGTTGAGCCACCAGGTTGGCGTCACGCCGGCCATTTTGGTGGTGGGCTCCTGCTGCCAGTCAAGCCACCAGAAGTCGATGCCTTGCTTCTCGAGCGGATGCAGGACCAGGTTGAAATAGTTCGTGGTGAATCTCTTGTCAGTTATGTCGAAGGGCACATACTGGCGAGTTGCGGGATCAATGCCCATAGCTCTTGCCATCGCGTTATATTGCGATTCCCAAGGCTGGATCCCGGAGGCCGGATGCAGGTTCAAGCTCGTCTTCAAGTGCTGGGCGTGCAATTTGTCGAGGAACTGGTCCGGGTCGGGGAAGAGGAGCTTGTTCCACGTGTAGCCGGTCCACCCCAGGGAATGATCTGACTTGTCTTCCTCTCCTGCCGCTCTGAGCTGTTCGACATTGAGATGCCAGTCCATGTCGATTACGAAGACGTCGAGGGGGACGTCGTTCTCGTGGAAGCCGCGAATGATCTCTTCGATTTCCTGGTCGCTGTATGCCCAATAACGCGACCACCATGTGCCGAAGGCAAACCGGGGAGGAAGTGGAATGCGGCCGGCGACACGGGTGTAGTCGCCCAGGGCCTGCGAGTAGTTGTGGCCGTAGCCAAAGAAATACAGGTCCTGGCGATCGCCTTTTGGACGTTCGATGACCCAAGGCCATGGGCTCTTTTCTCCCAGGAGGAAGCGGAAGTCGGCGGAGTCGAAGAGAGGGCGAGTGGAATCGTCAACGAGTGCCCATCCAGAGCGAGAAATCAGGCCAGGTTCAATGGGCTCCTTGGTCTTGGAACCGAGGGCTCCGTCGAGGGTGCGGGTGGTGCCCTGCAAGTTTTCGGGATCGGTCATGCCAGGATGCCAGGTGACGGATTTGCCGTTGACGGTGAGCTGGATGGAAAGATTTTCGGCGGTAAATCTGCCGTCGCCCGACGGGGTGTAATTGAGCGTCAAGGCGCTGGTTTTAATCGAGATCGTTTTTGCTGTTC